>Ga0209581_1000234_pt1 | contig 163572 bp, 189 predicted proteins | sample Coa_R2_FD_187160 | JGI IMG/M metagenome (GOLD analysis project Ga0209581, IMG submission 187160) | Surface soil microbial communities from Centralia Pennsylvania, which are recovering from an underground coalmine fire - Coalmine... | ecosystem: Environmental > Terrestrial > Soil > Unclassified...
CACAAACGGCAGAACATGGTAAAGGAATTACAACTGAAGGTGGCACTGTATAACAGATTTGTGAGCATGTAGAAAAGGGTCAACATAATGTCATTTGTTAAATCATATGGAGTTAGTCAACAGAGCAGTTAATAAAAAAATTAATCCATATATCACAGATCTTATTAAAAGCAATTTTTTTCCTTTTAATAGAAAATAAGACAAGTTTAAAAGGATGATACACATTGTTGGTTAATCGTCGTTATGACCAAGGAGAAGAAAAAAGAGACAAAAAAACCGGCAAAAAAAGAGATCAAAAAGAAAGAAACAGCCAAAGCAAAACCAAAAGAGAAAGCTAAACTTAAGGAAGATGTCGTAGAGGAAGATTCTGGAATAATTGTGGTAGAAGACGACAGCAATGTGGACAAGGAAGCTGAACTTGAAGCCAGAAAGGCCTATCTTGAAGAGGCCAGATCTCAAGAAGCAAGTGACGACTAGATCATTTATCTTACCATATTTTAGATCATAAACACTTATCCGTTATGCTGAGATCACAGAGTCATGAGGGCACTCTGTCTAATTACTGTCAAACCAGGCAAGGTAGACAATGTCATCAAAGTATTGCAGAAAATAAGAAAAACGGTCAAAGATATAATGATAGTTACGGGGAGAGCCGACATCATAGTGATTCTGCAGGGTACAATTGACGAGATAAATAACATGGTAATCGACTTTAAAAGGATAAAGGAGATAGTGGCTACAGAGACCCTAATTGAGGTGGAGGTAGATCTAGGTTGGTCAAAGCCGTAGTCCTAGTCAAATCACCAAAGAAATTGATAGCGGCAAGGCTGCGCATGGTCAAGTCAGTCTACGATTCTTTTGCTGTAAGCGGTCAATTTGACGCCGTAGCGCTAATTGAGGTTGAAGAACTATCAGGAATTAAGGAAGTTACGACCGAGATACAGAACATAAACGGTGTAGAAAGAACCGAGACTATGGTCCAAGTGGTATAGCATAATAGTTTTAACATTGGACTTTTTAGATTGTGTATGAACATAAAGCACCTAGGTAGCGTAATAATTGCAGTTTCTAATATGGAAAAGTCAGTACAGTTTTATGGCGAGGTGATAGGGCTACCAATAAAAAATAGACGCGGGGATTGGGCCGAACTTGGAAGAGATGGAGCTACGGTAATCCTACACTCGGCTTCAAGACCTATTAACACGGGCACATCAATTGAGAACGGCATTGTGGTCGGGTTAGTTGTAGGAGACATAGAATCTGCCGTGCAAGAACTAAAGTCAAAAAAGGTTACAATACATAGAGAAATTACCTCACACAAAGCAGGAAAAAACTGCATAGTGTTAGACCCAGACAAATACATGATCTCCCTGTTTGAGCCATCTTACGAAGGCGGTGCGCAACAAGCGCGTGGGTTCCACGGTTTTGCGCCAGTCTAAATTATTTTTCTAACTTTCTCGACTATTTTTGCAATTACAGTAACAGGTGCATTTCTATTTAGGGATACATAGTAAATCCCTTCTTTGCTTTGGAAAACTAGCAGTGTCACCTTATCATGTTTGAAGATTGCATAATCCATCTTGCCTATTGCAACATCTACTTTATTTCGCATGTTAAACAAGGTCGATACCAAAAAGAACTCATTTCTTGCAGGGTCTGCCTTCAAAAGTATGCCGGTTCCCGGCCTAATTATGCCAGTCAAGGTTCTACCATATTGGTTTATCAAACCAACATACCTAATTGAAGACGATAAATCTAAAATACGCTGACATTTCTTTTTATACTTTGAGATTTCTTCAGTCCATTTTTGATTTGGTGTTTGATTCACAACAATGTTAAGAGTTCATGGTCTTATAAAGTTCGACCTAGTTTTTCTTTTCTCCCTTCTTGTTTGCTTTAAGAAGTGAGTTCTCTTGTCGGAGTCTAGAGTTTTCCTCTTGCAATCCGTCTATCGTATGCATGATTTTGTGCATCGGATGGTTTGGAAGGAGTTGATTTGGCGACAAATCAAACAAGTTTTTTGCGTAGCGCTGAAACACTTCATAGTGGTTATCTAGCCTATTCATCATGAGATCTTTATCCTGTACTATCATATCCTTGATTTTGCCCGCATTTGATATTCCAAGTGGCGGGTTTGCCCTAGGCGGAAGTCGAGGAAATGCAAATGGTGAGTTTACCACATCTATAGCATGGCCAAACTCCAATGCTCGTCTAGTGTAAAAATGGTCCCACATGGATGCAAAGTCAGCCGGCCCATATTTCATGTTTACGCACAAACCCGTGCGCTAGATAACCTCCGGTGTCAAGCGCACGTCATTTTTTATCAAATTACGTTGATCGAAGATCCTTATAGAATAGCTTGATCGAGATCAAAGAAATGACGAAAACAGCATCTATGAGTTGTATAAAATGTAAAAAAAACATAGTTTCTACAGATTTATACAAAATTGTAATGTATATTGTTGATCAAAAGTTTACCGATCATCATTACGAGCACATCGAATGTCCAGACAAGTTTACAGTCTAGACATGTAAAGCGTAGACTCCGTAGATCTTTCCAGTCTCTTTGTCGTGATAATTCCATTGGTTTCCATGCCATTCGACTTTTTTGAAAAGATCCTTTAGGGAGGGATGAAGTTTTTCATGAACGTCTTCTCCAATCAAGATCTGATTTGGCCTGGCCAACGCAGTGATCTTTGCAGCTATGCTGACGGCGGGGCCCAGGATGTCAACGTGTGAGCGTACTTTGTCAGAGCCGTATCTGACAATAGCGTTTTCACCAAAGTCCATGCCTATTTTCACACGCAGTTCTGGATAGTCATATTCGCTTAAAATTGGATTTATCCCTCTTTCGATTACATCGATCATCGTTTTTGCACAGTTAACAGCATTATCAGATACAACGAGTGGATTCTCTTCTGCCACAAAGTAACCTATCACAGCATCGCCAACATATTTGAGTACATATCCACCGTAATTTTTGATTACATATCTCATTTCTTGCGAAAACGAGCTTATGATTATGCCCAGTTTTTCGGCAGGAAGTGTCAGCGACATCTCAGTGGAGCCTACAAGGTCCACAAACATTACAATCATGTGCATTCTCTGCGATACATGTTCACGTAGGAATTGATCGGATTCGTCTTCCGAATAGAGATATTCATATCCCTTTTTGAGAGAACTCCAGACTCTTTTTTGAGTCTCTTTGATGAGAGATTCAGCATCTAAAGAGCCTGTTCTACCCCCGCTTAGCATCATATCCACGATGTTGCTAGTTGGGATCTTTTCTTCAGGTTTAGTTCCTTGTTCCTCACTCAACCATAATCACTCCAAAGGAAAATTGACTCCACATACGGGACACTGGCCTCTTTCTCCCTTGTATTTTATATCAAAGTATTGAACAATTTCTACGTCACAGTTCCAGCATATTATTTTCTTAAACGAGGGCTTGGCCATCTTCTCGTACAGTGAAAATTGCGCTTTATGGATATTTAAACTACCTATCAATTTTATTTAAGAGAGATTAGGAAAAAATGTGCAAATTCCATCAAATTCAATAGATCCCTTTGTAAAATCGATGTCAGAAAAGGGCGAAGAGATACGCCGGTTGTTCTTAAAACACATTGCTGACCTCACAAAGAAAGTGCCTGTAAAAGTAATGCTGGGAGACGGAACTGTGTCAGGCCAAGAGTCTTTTGACCCGGCAACGGCAAGGCAATTCTATAACTCGATATTGACCAAATTACAAGGGTGGACGTATAGCGGCGTATCTGTTACAACAGACCAAGACCTAAGGCGCAGCTTTATCAAATTTGAGACAAGAGAAGACAACTACATACTTTCTTGCCACATGTCTCTTCAGTATCACGCACTCCTTTTTTACAAATTAGACCACAAGGTAATCGACATACAAAAGGAGTTATCAGGATTAACCGATGAAATAAAGCAGCTTCAAGAAAATACGGCTCCAGAAACTGACAAGATAATAGAAGAAAAGTTACGCCGTGCAGGATATGAGAACGTGGATCAGCAGAAGCTCTTCGAGATCCTCTTTGAACATGATGAGATTACGCAAGACTTGGCAGAAACTTTAAAATCAAATCAAAAAAAGATAGGCGAACTCAATGAAAGACAAAACAGACTATTCAAAGAATTAGACAACATGCTAATTGAGATATATCACACAACTCCTGTCATGATTGACGAGATGAGAATGATTGCAGCAGAAGAAGGATGTTTGTGCGTTTTCAATTTAGAACATTTGAAGAAAGATGCAAGAGAAGGAAATTTCAACATGACAAGAATGTCAACCAAAATAAAAGACAAATTATTGAGCAGGATGGATGAGATAATCCAAATTTTGAAATTTTAAAAAATTGTTTATATTCTGATTCTTTTTATCCAGTCATACTTTTAGTCAAGGGTCATGCAACATTCAATGCGTCATGCAGATATGGGGAGTTGACACCAATATGCCCCCTTGACTTTGATCGAGATCTTGGCCAAATAATATTTAGCCTTTTCCAGATCCTTGAAAATCTTATCAAAAAAGAAATTAGCAGTACAGTTTTTGCATTAATTACCTTCAAAAATCAAAAATGCTCAATGTTTTTTGTCCCTTTACTATTTAAGAAACCAAATATACGGTAAGTGAAGTTGAGACAGTATTGAATCTGACCTATGACAGTATTGTAAAATCGCAAAAGATCCAAGGCAATGTCATTCGAAGAACGCCACTTGAACTATCACGAACCTTTAGTCAAATGCTAGGATCTCAGGTTTATCTGAAATCAGAATGTTTGCAAAAGACTGGCTCCTTCAAGGTGCGCGGCGCATATGCAAAGATTGCTACCTTGTCTCCCGAAGAAAAGAGAAAAGGAGTAATTGCGGCATCTGCAGGAAATCATGCGCAAGGAGTTGCGTTTGCCTCAGCACTAGAAAAGATTCCATGCACAATTGTCATGCCTGTTACTGCATCGCCTGCCAAAGTAGCGGCTACTAGAGCTTATGGAGCAAATGTTGTGCTAGAGGGTGCCATTTACGACGAATCATGGGCCAGGGCACAAGAACTGTCTAAAAACAAAGGTGCAAAGATAATCCATGCGTTTGATGACGAGACAGTCATTGCAGCACAGGGAGTTATTGGTCTTGAGATAATGCAAGACCTTCCAAATGTGGACGAGATTTACGTTCCCATAGGAGGGGGGGGTCTTGCAGCGGGAGTTCTGACTGCAGTCAAGTCAAAAAAGCCACATGTCAAAGTAATAGGAGTTCAATCATCAGCGTTTCCAGCAATGAAGAAATCCTTTGATGCTGGCAGACTTGAATCTGTAAAGGGACAACGCACAATAGCAGATGGTATTTCGGTCAAAAGGCCAGGTGAATTGACCTTCAAGATAATCGATGATCTGATAGATGACATTGTGCTTGTAGACGATTCGCAAATAGTCAAGGCAATGTTTCTACTAATGGAAAGGGCTAAAATGGTTGTAGAACCAGCAGGCGCAGTCAGCCTAGCATACCTCCTTGATAAAAAACCCATGAGGGGAAAGAAAATCGTACCAATACTTTCAGGAGGCAACGTTGACATGTACCTACTTGGTCAGATAGTTGCCAAAGGCCTAACCGAGATGGGCAGAATGGTGAAGATCTTCATTGTTCTCACAGACAAACCAGGAGCCCTAAAAGAAGTGGTAGATGTGATTTCTTCACTCAGTGTGAATATAGTAGAGGTGGTTCATGATAGGCTAAGCTCAAACATTCCTGCAGGAACTGCCGGTGTAACACTCAGCCTTGAGACAGAAAATCCAAGGCATGCCGAACGCCTCATTGCGAACCTAAAGCAGCGAAACATTATGTTCAAGATTGTCACTTGAACACACCATTGTCTGCGTTATCCAGAAATTAGAATATACGAGTCAAAGGCGATTATTATCAATGCAAAAGATATGGCAATGGCAGACGTTATCTTTCTGTTGACAAATTCGCCCATCACATTCTTGTCAGCAGTAAATACAATTAACGGAACAATTGCCAGTGGTATTAGCAGGCTGAGTATCACCTGACTGTATACTAATATCTGTAATGGGTCAAACCCAAAAAATATTGCAATTGTGGTTGGGATGACGTTTATGAATCTGGTAACTATCCTTCTAAGCCAAACGTTGATCTTTTTGTCAAGGAATCCTTCCATCACAACTTGTCCTGCCAAAGTGCCCGCTACAGAAGATGCAAGCCCTGACGACAGCAACGTGACCAAAAACACTGTTCCTGCTACAAGTCCAAAGATTGGAACCAGTGTCTTGTATGCTTCAGAAATTGACTCTACCTGAGAACCACTTGAACCAAATGCAACTGCAGACATTATTAAAATTGCCGCATTTATCATACCTGCAATAGTGAGAACTATTATTGTTTCTGCAAGATGGAATTTTCTCATCCTCTTTTTTTCTTCGATATTCTTTCCTTGTGATCTTTCTTTTGTTAGTGCAGAGTGTAAAAATACAACATGCGGCATTACAGTTGCACCTATTATCCCAACACCTATGAACAGCTCATGCGAGCTGGCAAATCCAGGCACAAATGAATGTATGAAAATTTCTCTTGGATCAGGCCTCACTGTAAATATCTCATAGAGATAACCAAAGCTTATGATGGATACAAAGAGCAAGAAGAGCTGCTCAAGAAGTCGAAATCGTCTTGAGGTTAAACCCAAGATAATGATTACATCAACCGCGCCAAACACTGCGGCGTAGATGAGTGGCACATTGAATAAGAGATTGAGTGCAATTACAGTTCCAAGATATTCTGCCAGATCGGTTGCTGTGATCACAAGCTCGGTGCTCAACCAATATGGAATTACGAGAGTTTTTCTGCCTAGTTTTTTTCTCAATATTTCAGCAAGCGACATATTTGTCGCAATGCCCAATTTTCCTGAAAGATATTGTATCATCATGGCCATAGCACTTGACAGCCAGACAACCCACAGTAGTGAATATCCAAAAGAGGCCCCGCCCTGTATGTCAGTACCATAATTACCAGGATCCATGTAACCTATACTGACTATCAATGCGGGCCCAGAGTATGCAATGAACCTTGCAATCGCATTTCTAGTTTCCACTAGTCTGTTAGATTTCACATTTGGCAAGAATCTTGATTTCACATATAAAATTTAGCTTAGTCTATATTATTTAGCTTAGTCTAAACTTTGAAAGTAAAAAGAAAGGTGTTATTATTGCCTGGCAAGAAAAGCATCTATTGATGCAGTATCATAAGCAGTGGATAGGAAAAACAATACTTGATTGGAAAGACATTGAACACTATGTGGAGATTCTTGCAAAAAAGGTACGAGATACAAGGTTTGAGTTTGACAAGATCGCTACCGTATCAAGGGGAGGCCTAGTCCCAGCAAGATTGATGGCAGACCTATTTGACATCAAAAAGATACTTGTAGACAAACGCAACCTGCCACCAGGGACGTTGTTTGTTGATGACATATACGATTCAGGCAAAACTTTCAAGAATGCGATTTCAGACATGACAAAATCTCGGAATTTTTTATATGCAACACTTGTTGCACGAAAGGGCAGAAGATACCCAAAACAACTAGTCTATGCGAGGAAAACCAGAGGTAGAGAATATATCGTATTTCCTTGGGAAGGCATGGAATACCAGAGGTCTTGCCTGATGCAATCTAAAACTCGCACTAGAAGAAAACCTAAAAATAATTAATGACTAAGTGCCTACTGAATAGATGGCTTTTGGTGGCGACGTAGATACTCTAAACTTGACATTTGACAAGCTACAATACATTTTCAATGGGTATGGTCAAGTGCGAGAATCTTTTCTTGAAATAAATACGACATACAAGCAGGGAAGGATTTCAGATGCTGAATTTTTCGACAAAGTTCAAGAAGGAGTGCTACGGTTTTCTGCGTTAGAATTTTTAGCAATAAAAGCAATATTTGAGATAAAAAAATCAATGGATAGAAGTGCAAGAGATGCAAACGTTGACAGCATACAAGGCAATCTCTCCATACCTCAACTTTCTCCGCCAAGTCATTCCATTGCTTCCTTTATTACGGTCGGAAATTTGCCTAGACCGCAACAAATCAATCCACCTACAAAACAAGGAATGGTAAATTGCATTCATTGTGGAAATCAGATCAAAATGGATGCAAAGTTTTGTACCAATTGCGGTAAAAAACCATGACAAAGTGACGTGGTTTTAAAATTTTAATTATAGAAGCAGAATCAACTAGCGCTATTTTTCTTGTTTTGCTTGCTTGGCTTTACGTTTTGCTATAGCCCCACTTATTATAGAAGCAACAAGCAATGCAAATGCCATTTCAGTAAAATATGCATAATTTGGACTGTGTATATCCATGAATGAAAGAATAATCAAAACAAAGCCGATGGCAGCCAATACGAAACTTATTTTGCCAAGATTATTTTTTGCCGTGATTTTCTTCCAAATTGAGACGTATTTCAACGTATCAAAATTACTTCTAGTGGATCGGAAGGGATAACCCCCGTCCAAGGTGCATTTTTCGGTTCCGATTTTACATCTAATATAAAAACCGAATAATTAAAAAAAGGAAGTTTTACCAAATTTCTACTCACCGATAGAATTTGGTTCTGATTTCTTGTTTCTGAAAGTCAAATTCGACAGACGCCTTCACTTCTTGAGTATATACCTTAGATTGGTCAAACTCGAGATTTTTGTTTTGTAGAGCAAATAACATCTCTGTCATTTGTTCTGAATTTGAGCCGTCTGTGACTTCGTAAACTGCCTTTGTTTTCATTACTTTTAGGTACCCAAAATAAGTATTTAAGTGTTAGGTACCCAAATTTTAAAAACATGTCAAGTTCAACACTAGATATGGAATTAAAGTTACAAAAACAACTTTCAAATGTTTACCAAGGAAAAGAATACTCAAAATGGGTATTTGTCATTCCAACAAAGATCATAAACGAGTTGGGTTGGAATGAGCGTGGCAAGTACATAGCAGAGGTAAACAACGGTAAGTTAGTTATTAAAAAACAATAAAAAAATGCAAGAATAGGTTTTCGTTATTCTCTGAACGCTTTTTTCCTATTCTGTTTGATAGTCAGGTATAGCAATGTACCTGATCCAAATAGCAATCCTATGCACACGTTCAAAGTAATCGCTGGCCCGGTGAACACCAAAAACAGAGTTAGGCCAACAAGTGTAGCGGCTAGGATTGCAAATTGTTCCTTTGTAGGTAATTTGCGGTATTGTTGTTGCGGTGTCATATCTTTTAGGTACCCAAATCCATACTTAAATGTTTGGGTACCTAAAATCCAATTGAAATAATACTAATAAGTTCAAACAAGACAAAAAAGACGTGTTACGAAATAATGCAGTATGCACCACATGTGGAACGGAAGATCCTAATCCGGATAATCGTACGCCATGCCCTAATTGTGGAGATACTAGACGTTTTTTTAGTCGGAATATAGTAGAACCTGGAATTCCAGTTACCGATAGTATTTCAGTGACCACCACTTTACGGGCCATTAGAGAATTTTATCGAGAAAATCCAAAATCTGTTGGTTTGCACCTAGCCTATGCGATAGGTGCGTTGCTCGCACATCATTTTATCGCACCGTTTGATCAAGTGATTGGTGCCACGGTAGGCGGAATAATCGCATCATTGTTTGTTGTACGGCCCCCTTTTACAAAAAACACATAAAAATAGATGAGATTCGAATGTCAAGAACTATTTTATCTTAGAATTTTGGTATTGGTTTGAATGGGTAAACCACCAAAAAAACTAATCCCACTATCGAAAATCCCTGAAGGGGTACGACTATGTCATCAAAATTGTACTAGGCTATTAAAAGACGCTAAACTTCTCATTGGTAAAAAAAGATATCACACTGCAATATCTAACGTAATACTGGCGAAGGAAGAATTTGCAAAGATTCTCTTATTGTTAAACCATTACAAAAAAGATGAAGATGTGCCCGCATCTAAAGCAGAAGAGTATTTTTCTAAACATAGAGTTAGGCTCGAAGAGTTTAGAGAATTTTATCATGATGATTTTCCACAAGTTTTAGGTGGTGGAAAAAAATGGCGACAGCATTGGTTATTTGATGAGATGGAAAAAGAAAGACAGATCTACGTTGATTGGACTGGAATGTGGCAATCGCCTATAACACTATTCGGAAAGGCGAGCATTGTAAATCCTAAAAAAATGTTTGAACTCATGGCCAATTCTCAAAAAAATGAGTTGGACAAAGTGCTAAATCAAATTAAACGTAATCCCTACTTTGTTGAAGCGATGGGAATAAAAGACAATATAGTACCTACAAGACCCAAACTTCAAAAAATAATCGATAAAATAGCAGGTCAGCCCGTTAGCATCAAATTTGATTTGAATGATAAAGAATTAAAATTAGAAATTCAAAAACATGGATTGCAAAACCATGCGCTAGTAGGTTGGAAGGCCCTACAAACTATAGGACGAATGAATTACCCTTATAGAAACATGATAAGTTGGGAAAAATAAAATATTATGCAGATTCCCCGGTATTTTTAGTAGAATCGTTCTTATGCCCTCTGAACAAATCTACAAAATTATTAAATGCCTTTGTTAGATGTTCAGCTTCTCTCGCTTCTTCTGCTTTTGCTTTTCTTTCCTGGGTTGCTTCTTCTTCCAAATGGGTTTCTTTGTAATTCCTCGGCGGTGTAAACTACGTTACCCAAATGTTCAACGTCATAGAATACATGAACCTTAGAACCTTTCTTTGAGGAACCTTCTTCGCGATAACCAAAATCACCTAGTTTTTTGAATTTGAAAGGTTGGATGATGTCACCGCTTGTTGGGTTTTCTGGAATTGTTGGAACCGGGATTAAGTCAGGCGGGGGCGGTGGAATCTTGAACGCTGGCACTTGTTCTAACTTAGTACCAGGCGTAAGACCTACTTTTGGTATTGTAGTTAGATCAACCCCTGGCGGTAGATCTAATTTTGGTACTTTCTTTAGTCCTGGAATGTTTTTTGGTGTTACATCTAAACCCGGCATATCGGATTGTTTTTTGTTCAATTTAGACAACGTTCCAAGTTTTGTCAAATCTTCCATCTTGCCTAATGGCACTAAATCAACAACTGGCCCGGTTTTCTTTTTAGTTGATTCTTCCAAATCAGGGATTGCAATTAAATCGGTTCCTGGCAAATGTGCCAAATCGTTTATCATTTTTGTATTTGATTTTGAAATGCGTTTTAGGTTAGAATCTTGCTCTATCATATCGGTGGGCGTTGAGTTTTTGATTTTAACTAATCTTGAAATTCCCTTGTACAAGTTTCTAACACCTGGGCTTGTTGTTGTTTTTGTTGTTGTGGTTTCTTGTTTTGCTGGTTCAACTACGGGTATGGTTCCGGTAATCGGTTTGGAAATTTCCAAAGTTGGTTTTACTTTGCTTGCTGGTGTTGTAATCTCTTTTACTTGTTCTTGCAAAGTTTTAGTTGCGGATTCGCCGCCCGTTGGATTTCCTGGTGTTGCTGGCGATCCTGGTGCTTTTGTAGTGCCTGAACTTGCCTTTGTTGTTTCTTCAAATGAATAGGCCCTTTCTTCGTAGCCAGGATTCAACCCTAATGATTTGAGATAATTATCAAATGTCTTACCGCCTACCGAAGTACCGCCATAAGTTACACCACGGGCCGCACCAGCACCAAATCTTTGAACGGATATTATTTTAGAGATTGCACTAGGTTCGGGTATCTTGACTTTGGACCCTGGGCCGTTGATGATAAAGTTACCAAACTCGGAAGCCGATCGTTTGAATTCACTTAATGAAAATTGGTAGCCCGTACCTGTTACTTTTGCATTGCCTGATTCTATCGCTTCGTTGATCCTTGTTAGTGTTGTTGGATGAATGTAAGTTGATTCGGGTAATTTGGTTATACCGCTAGAAGTTGAAGATGTTGCAAATACATCTTTGTTTAAAGATTTTGCGTTGAATAATTCAGATTTTGTATTAATTGGGCCTATTTGTTTGGCCTTCGCTAGTTCTGATTGTAAAGACTTTGTGATTTGTTCATTGTTTGCATTTACAAAGTCACTAGGTACTGAATTTACTACTTCGGAAGGGTTTGTTTTTGTTGTTACCTCAAAGGCGTTATTGTTTATCTTTGCGGCCCTCATCAATTGAAGATCTTTCGGTTCGGTTGTACCCGTTCCAAGTATCTTATTTGGTATCTGTTTTGTTATTGTGGTTTCTGGGGTGTATAGTTCTACGGTTCCTTTGTTTAGATCCAGGACACCCGCGGCAACATAAGACGGCTTTGGTGACGGTGCAACGGCGGGGCCTTTGGGTTTTACAAGATTGCCTTTGCTATAATCTACAACTGGCGATTCCTCGATTAGTTGTTTTCCTGTTGCAACCTCATCATTGCCTGAACCTACATAGAAACGATAAATGCCTGGTGTTGCTGTCTTTTCAACAACATAAGGCGCGGCTGTCTTTGTTGTAGTTTGTGCAATATCTACGCCAACATAAGGTAACGGTGCTTTTCCTGTTTCAGATTTTATACTTGCTTGTAGTGCTTCACTGTTTTTAACGGCGGCTAATGAACTTGATTTAGTTACTTCGGTTGTTTGTAATACATTTCCGATTATACTTTTTGCGGTTGCTTCTTCGCTGTTTCCGGTGACTAATCCTTTCAAAAAAGATATTCCGGTTTTAGCACCGCTCACAATATCACCAACAGGAAGAAGTGAAAGCCAGATAGTTGGTAACGCTCGACCTATGGCCCCCGCGGGATTAGCAGAAATTGAAGTTCCAATTTGTTGATATTTAGAGGCTAAAACAGTACCGTAAGAAACACCATATGATTTCGATTCTTGATAGGATTGTATCGGTGCTGAAATTGCTTGACTAATGATATCATCAGAACTAGGAATATTGTTATCTTTGCCACCACTTGCAATAAAATTGTAAACTCCTTTAAGATCTGCTAGTGTTTCGTTAATTCCTATATTGCTATTTTTGACGAATTCACCTATTGCAGAATCTGGCGCCCCAGTTTTTGGCAATGGTGTTTTTGGTGTCACTACCCATGGTTGAAGAGTTAGAATATCATCAAATGATAGTATACCTTGTTTCTCTAATCCCATTAGATAATTTCCGGCGTTTGAAACTCTCATTGCTGGATTTGTCGCGTATTCTTTTAGAATTGCTTCACGTAGTCCTTCATTTGTGGACACAAAAGGCGCATTGGCTTTTTGTACCTGAGCGTTGTATTGCTTTACGCTGTTGTTCAATATAGTAACATCGGGTTTTGTTATCACTCCCTTGTTTTCTAATGGTATTAGATAACTTGGATTTATGTTTACAAATGCACTAGGATTTGAAGTCCGTGCTTCTATTATTGCTTGTTCAAGTTCGGGGTTTGTTGAAATTCCGTTATTGAAATTATTTAATTTAGTTTCTTGTTGCTTGTTATAATTCAGAAAGGCGGCGTTTATTTTATCAATATCGCTAGGCAATAAGACGTTTTTTGTTTCCAAACTTGTGAGATATCCCGTATAATTTCCGTATTTTTCAGGGTGTGCGGTGATATTAGAAACTAATTCTGATTCTAATTCGGGGTTTGTAGATTTTGGCCCTGCTGTTCCACCGGGCAAAACTTCGCCCAATGTTGGTTTTTCTGCATTAAGCGAAAGTGCTTTGCTTGGTTTTGAGTTTGAAACTTGGAAATATACGGTTGGTTGAACCGTGTTATACACATCTTCATTTGAAAGAACGCCTGTCTTAATTAACGATTGTAGATAATTGCTTGGTAATGTCTTGAAGGCATTCGGGTTATTTTCCCTTTCTTGTATTATCGCGTTTCTTAATCCTGGATTAGAAGAAACAAAAACAGTTGTTGAAGGTACGGCGGTTTTAGTCGTAGTTATGATTGGTGTTGAAACGGTTGGTGTAGATTTTACAGAAACAATAGAGGGTTTGATTGTATTTGAGAGATCGTCATTTGATAAAACACCCTTTGCCACTAAATTTTGCAAATAATTACTTGGGTAATATTGAAATGATTTTGGATTTGATTGCCATTCTTGTAAGATCGCATTTCGTAAACTTGGATTAGTTGAAACAAAATTTATTTCGCTTGATGGTGCTGATGCTGGTGCTGGTGTATTGATTACCGTCTTTGCAATCTGAACACCCGTAGAAATTGGCGTTACTGTAGAGCCTGATCCTAAAATCGGTGTTTTGGTTTCATTGCCTGATAATGCGGATTGACCTAGATCAAGCCCCTTACTTTGCGGTGTTTCTATTCCCGGTGCTACCGCTAACGGTATAGGCGGTTTTGGTATTGCCGCAGGTATTAGGATTGTTGTTGTTTCTGATATTGGTTTTGAAGCATTGCCGAAATCTGATAACACCTGGGCTTGTTGCGGTTGTTGTGGCTGTTGTGCTTGTTGAGCCTGTTTAATTGCCGCTGCTTGTGCTGAATCTGTATTACTTCCGATGTTTCCCGTTATTTCGTCAGAAATCACTTTATCGTTTTGTGATTCTTGTGTATTCAACGCCGCACTTACTTTGTTTGGTGTTGAGTTTTGAGAAGATGAACTTACGGAATTACTACCGCTTTCAAAAGCCTGAGTTTGACCAACTGTAAAATAATTGTACCAATTCGGTTGCGGGCCAGTTCCGTTAATGTATGCATTCATTGCCGCCCGCCATGCCGCTACTTGTTGTGGATTTAGTTGCGACGACACCTAAAATTATGGTCAAGTTACTTATTTAAGTAAGAAATTAGTTTGCACACTTTTTCCTTTCAATTTATAAAAACAGGTAGTGCGAATAATTGCCCATGCCCGCAAAACACAGAATTTGGGTTGCACTTAATTCAGAAACTTACAGAAAATTCGAATCAAAATTTCCTAATACTGAACTCAACCAATGGGCAAAAACATTAGTTTCAGATATTATTAATGAAAGAAGAATTGTAATAGACTTCTCTGATTTCAGAGTCAAAGATTTAGAAATCTTAAACATGAAATTGCAAATTGAACTTCTCAATGAAAAATTAGCAAAAGCGAGGGGGTGTCCTCCGCCCCCTCGATCTAATCCACCTCTCGCAACTGAGGAGATTGAAGATGGGTAATCTTTCGTTTTCGGGGTTAATATTTATCGCTGATAACGCCATATGTTGCCCGTTCTGTCAGGGCAGAAGGCGAGTTTTTGATACACCACATAACTTCGGTGTTCATCTTGCCTTTTCCCATAAACTGAGTTCAAAAACTATCAAGAAAATTTTAGGAGAGTTACCATGATTTACAACATCAGTTGTATTGTTCCTACTTGCCGTTCCTATCACAAAGTCATACTTGCAGACAGAGAGCAAATTGAGGCTCATTTTAAGGGCCATGATTCCGCAGAACTTCATAAAATTGCTCGTGAACTAGGCATTATCAGTAATGATGGTTTTTACTCAAAAAACTATCTTGCTACTCGAATTTTTGAATATTTAGCCGCACAGAACACTATTGGGGGGTCTCCTTGATGGCGCAGGACGTAGTTAAGGAAAACTCAGTTAGTTCAGCGTTTGTTATTGACAAAATAACTGAATTCTTCAAGATGGTAAAAGATGGCAAATATATTAATAAAATTGATGCTCTCGAAGGCGCAAATCTTATCCTAAACTATTATGATTTTTTTGATTATCAGCAAGATAACCAAGTATTTTCGATTTTTGATTTTCTCAACAGAAATCCCGAACAATTCATCCATTTTTGCGAGATCTCTGTAAAAGAAATTTATTCTGAAAAACATGGAAAAGAGAAAGCCAAATTATTAGATCTGACGATTCAGGTTGACAAATCAGAATTAGAAATCACCGTAAATCAAGCAATAAAAAATAGACACCTAAACAAACTTGTTACAATTTCAGCCTTGGTAAATGGCGAAAGTGAAATTCAGAATAGAATCAAACTAGGTTCTTGGGTTTGCGCCGAAGGACATAAAACAATATCAGAAAGTGAAAAATCACCTTTAAAATGCGGTAATTCAAAGTGTACAGAAAGACGACTTGATTTAGATTACGAATCAACAAAAATTGAAAGTTATCGTACTTTCTATCTTAAAGACGTGAATTACACCGTGCATCATGGAGATACATTAATCGCTGAAGCAAAAGGCGATTTAAGTGATATAGCGAAAGTTGGCGACATTGTCCAAATCACAGGGTACATAACATCACAACAAAAAGACAAGAAATTATTCAATATTCTGCATATTCTTAACATCGAAATAACAAATAAAATTGATTATCAAATCACAGAAGAAGATAAAAAAATATTCGAGCAATGGCCCAAGAAAGATAATTTCTATCCAACATTAATTAATTCGATAGCGCCGCAGATTTACAAAAATGAATTATTGAAAGAAGCCTTTCTTTTATGTTATATTGGTTCTTCTAAATGGTCTGCTGATCAGAAATATTGGATTAATGTTTTAGCAGTTGGTGATCCCGCCACGGCAAAAAGCAAAATTGCACAATGGGGTAACAGAGTGTTACCAAATGTTAGTTTAGTCTCATCAAAAGCGGGTTCTGCTAAAGGTTTATTCGCGGGACAAAAAGAACAAATCGACGGAAACAAGGTTTTAGAGGTTGGCCCGATGGTACAAAACAGCGGCCGCGGCCTAGTCTGTATTGATGAATTCGCCAGAATGTCAGAGGTGTTTGATGTGTTTTATTCCCCAATGGAAAACGGTAGATTCAATTCTGCAACTGTAGGGGGCCATTCGGACTTACCAGCCGAAACACCCATCTATGCAACTGGCAATCCTAAAAAATCAAATTTCTGGGATGAAAACAAGTCCGTTTTAGATAATCTCCAAGTTTTTGAACCGGCCATGTTGTCACGATTTGACTTGATTATGATTCTCAAAGATTTCGGAACCATAGAAGTCGATACCAAGATAGCAGAGACAATTTTATCACAAACTACAGGCGATAGAGCCATTTCTTATAACGAAGTGGATTTGGCAAAATACCTGATGTTTTGTAAGACGATTCACCCAAAACTAACCGATGATTCTAAGAAGATTATTACCCAAATTTTTGTTGATATTCGCAGACAAGCGCGCGGTTCGTTGATAGATCATCAAGATCTCAATGTTAGATTGGTTGGTGTCATAACCAGAATATCACTTGCAATTGCACGAATCCACCTACACCACGAAGTAAAAGAGGAAGATGTTAGTCTAGCAAGACGACTTTTAGAAAATATGTTGCACCAACGAGGACTCAAAGTTAGCAATGCAAATACCTATGTCGATAGAGTTGCACAGAAAATTCTAACGATTCTTGAAAGTTCGATATCTGCGCTGACTGACCAGGAAATCTATGAAAAATTATTTATTACCTTTGAACAAGAAAAAGATACGCTGTTAAACGACATTGGAACGGAGGGGCCACATAGAGACTCTAACAAACGATGGCGCGCCATAATGGAGAATGTAGAAAAGTCGTACTTGATTGAAATTGAAAGTATGAAGCCTAAGAAATTAAGATACAAACATGAGCAAACTAGACTCTAATAGATACACCAGTCAAATAGGTCAGATAGGTCAGATTGAATGTATATGACCTATCTGACTCATGTGACCGTTACTTCTATTGTTCTTGTTTCATAGGCAAAGGTATGTTGAATCGGCGCGCTTGCTGAATTGTGATAACATTTAGTCTTAGAGCGCATGAGATACAGAATCTCTTTTTCTTTCTCTTACCTATACAATATTCATGATATAGTTCTGTTTGACATTCTCTACATTGCACATGGAAACGACAAACATACACCTGTGTTTGAGTTTTGATTCGAACCATAGAAGCCGAACTAGATTTTAATTAATTTTGATATTTTTAAAAATTGAATCTCATGGAGAGTAGTAGAGAAGGGAAGCGAACGATCGATTTGTTGATTCGCATTTTAATTTATTATTCTATGGTATAATTCTAAGGAATGATATACAAAGAAATCAAATTGATGAAAAACAGATTGAACCACTAATAGCCATTCTCAAAACGCTAGAACTTTCAAAGTCATAAAACACGAACAGTTTGTTAGCCCTTTTTGGGCTCTAAACCTACCACTTTTTCTGATAGTTTTGCCATAAGACCAGGGGTTTTCAATGAAAAAAATCACTAATAACTATCTATTGGCCCCAAAAAAGCCAGTAAAGCGCCTAATTACGGTATAAAGGATAAATCGGGAATTCGTTTGCGGGTAGAACGGCTTTAACAAATTTCTACTGGCGATTCGGCGCGCCAATATAGGGCCATAAAACAGACTATATGAGATGTGTTATGAAAGCAATGATTGTTCAGGGATGTCGCGTCCTACCTACATAAAGATTCCAAGTTTTCTAATCAAGTGGTTTACCCCATTTTTTATTGTAGGTTTGATACTCGAAATTACTACTCTACTACATTCTATTCCAATTGTATTGCAGATTAGGACTTCGCTTTGGGTTAACCAATTTCATCAACTCATTTTTTGGCCAACCTTCATACTTTCTTTTATTTTCTTTTATCTATCATTCAAAAAAGATGTAGACGCCATTACAAAACCACGTATGACGCTATATCTATTTTTGTTGATTTTAACGGCTCCTGTAATAATACTAGCAATCGAACCATATCTTTTCTTCAGCGAAGTTGCATTGTTTATTCCGACTGATTTCGCTAATACGAGAGTAACTGAACAAAAATTTGAAAGTGTTGATTCGGAAGTTCGATTACTCTCTCTTGTAATAGTTCCGACTATTATGCCGTTAACGACTTATCTTAAAGAAAGAAAATTACGATCTTTGAATATTAAAATGAACAGTCTGTATAATGTTGATTTTGAGAATTTTTTTCCGTTAATGTGGATGACTTTCATAGGCACGTTAATCTATGTGTTTTATTATAATTATCAGTTATACAATTAGATTTACCAACAAGATTTTGCATCCTGAGGTTCGGTTTCAAAACTACTAGGATCATACTCATATCCTGGTTGTAATGAGGCTTGAAAGTCTTGAACCATGACCAATTGGCCCGGGATAGTTGCTATACCTATTGAGACAGACGACCATTGAGGATCCAGGATGTTTTTTTGGTGGCCCCAATTTGAACCCGCGTCATCGAACATCATTTCATAGTTTTCTTTCAAAACCTGAGATTTTGGATTGGTAAGAACGGCATCAGAGTCAGCGGCTATATTTTCACCTACAAGATACATGGTATCACCATTATTCTTGTATCTTAACATCGGCCCCTCACCTTTAGAGTCAATATGATGTATGCATCTTTCTTGTAATAACTCCTGGGAATACAATTGTGGTGACTTTGCGTTACCTAATGTTACTGGCCCAATACCGTGTTGTTTTCGATAGTTGTTAAGATCATCTAATGCAACTTGACGTAATTCAGTCAAAGAAGGTGAAGGCCCTAGTAATATAGGACTATTTGTAGTGGCTTGTGAGATATTTGCTGTTAAAGTAGAGATCTTTGTAAGTATGGGTTTAGTATACGGCGATTGTTCTATTTTTGGTAACTCAGAATCTACTTTGTTAGTTAGTACGTTAAGATTTTGATAGATAAAAAATCCGACAATAATGATGCCGACCAAGACAGAGACGATCTTAACATGTCGTTTTGTTTGATAGGTTAGTAGCCTTCTATGGCCACAACGAACACAAACGAGTTTATCGCCTCGCCATTCATAATGATGTTTGCAATTCAACTAACTTACTCCTGAAGAAATTTTTCTTGGTTAGCCAGAAATTCAGATAATTTTTTAGCGCCTTCTTTTGTGTTTTTGTTTTTACATAGTTCTTGCAAGAAAGCAAGTTTATCGATATCCTTTAGAAGGGATTGGTGTTCTGCAAGTTGTTTTTGTATGCTAGCAAATTCATCCCTTTGAATTGTTAAACTCTCGTTCTTAATGCGCAATTCTTCATTTTCTATGGATTTACGTTCTGCATCATCGATTGTTAGCGCGGGCACAGCGTGAAGATATTCTTCGACCAACTCCAGTACATGAGATTTGAAATAATTCCTATCCGTTTTAACCAAACCTGTATGGCTCATCATGTATTCTTTTTTGATTAAGGCGGCAAGAGGGGAGTCTTTTGAGGTTGTTTCCTTGTTTACTTTGTTGAAAAATCTTCTAAATCCATTCATGACAGGCACTTCATATCTTCTCATGCCTTTTGGTAATTCTTGTCGCAGATTAGCAGTAAGTAGTAATCTCTCAATGTGTCTTTTGATTGCCGTTGGTTTGCACATTATTGGAACGTTCCCTTCAACTTTGAATATCGGATCGCCTGGCTTCGGTTCTCTACCTACCTCTTTCGTCCATTGAATCTTCCATTCCATAAGGGCCCCGTAGGCTTCAGGTGTGATAAAAGCGGGATAATAATCTGAAGTTCCGTCATAAATTTTTAAGATGGCGCAAACTACTTTTGCGTCCTTTTCCTGTGATTCTGTAATTTCTAGCAATATCTTATTGTCTACTCGGTAGACTGGCATCAGATGATTCCATTTTAGAGCAAAACCCCCCTCTCTAATCCCCGAACTTGCGGCAACTAGTATTATTGATTTGTTAAACCAACTGCCGGTGGATTCAAGCATTTTTTGAATCTCTTCTCGCTTGTACCCCCTACCCTCATTGGTGTTATCATGCTCAGGAAAGGTAGCATAGACGCGTTTCCAAACTACAGGAACGCCGTTCATGTCAAGTAATTTCTTTAGTGGTTTGAAGTAATTACCAAACGAACTAGGGTTATAGTAATTTTTATCAGTTCTCGGAAGTTTGGTTCTTTCTTTTAATTTGCCCGCCAATGATAGCATAACGCTTAGGGCCCAATCAGGATCATTCTTTGCTTTCTTTACAAACTGTGTTGCTCGTTCTTCAAAAGTTCCTGTTAGGACATCTTCAAGTATGTTACACAGCGTATTTTTTAGAATTCTAGTATAACGTTCTTTTGTGGCTTCGGCCTTGATTCCATCATAGAATAATTCAATTGGATTCTTCTCAACCTTTTCAATATCAGTTAAGTTGATTTTCAAATTACAGACTCCATGCGTAGCGGATCCTAAAAAAGCACTCTGAAAGTGGTGGATCGGAAGGGATTCGAACCCCTGACCACCGCAGTGTGAGTGCGGTATCCTACCAGCTAGACCACCGATCCAAGCCTTTTGAAAAGCAGGCACCTATTTTGTCTTTGCAATGTTTTCAACTAGAACAAGAATGAAAAATACATCTCACGTCCTTCTTTATATGGCATAAGGTTTAATTCGATAACTTGATCAAGTGCACAACATGCGCATATTACAACTTCATTGCGATTACATCGAGTTTACTCCAATTAAAAAAGAAATAAAATCCGCAGAAGAAATCGATCCAAGTCCAAAACATCTAGACGAAGTTGTGGTAGCCTTTGTAGCAGTCGAAGATGGAGACAACTCTGACGTAGCAAAGAGGGCAATGGGCGAAATCATCGAATCCATGAAGAAAGTTGGATGCAGTAAATTGTTGCTATATCCATATGCACACTTGAGCTCAAAGCTTGCATCTCCAAGTACTGCTCTTTCCATTCTCAAAGAAATGGAATCAAAGTCAGATGGCTTGGAAATACACAGAGCACCATTTGGATGGACAAAATCATACAAGATTCAAGTAAAGGGACATCCTCTTGCGGAAAACTCCAAGACCATATCTGCAGGTGAAGAAAAAGAATCTACTTCGGAGGCATTAAAGGCAGAATCAAAGATTCAATCTTTTTGGCATATCATGACACCAGACGGCAAGATGCACGATGTTGGCAAGTTCAATTTTGCAAAACATGAAAATCTCGAAGTGCTTGCAAAATACGAGACTGCAAAAAAACGTTCAGTTGATGAGCCTCCACCTCATGTCAAGCTAATGAAAAAGCTGGCCATTGCAGATTACGAGCCAGCATCGGATGCAGGAAACATGAGGTTCTTTCCAAATGGAAGACTGATAAAATCACTCATAGAGCGATATGTCACAGAAAAAGTTGTTGAGTATGGAGGGTTTGAGGTCGAGACTCCAATCATGTACGATTCGCACCACCCAAGCATGGAGAGTTACTTCAACAGATTCCCGGCAAGGCAGTACAACGTTAATTCAGAGGGCAAGCAACTTTTTCTCAGATTTGCAGCGTGTTTTGGCCAGTTTCTCATGGCAAAAGACTTTCAAATGTCGTACAGAAATTTGCCCTTGAGATTGTATGAGCTTACCCGGTATAGTTTTAGAAGAGAACAATCAGGTGAACTTGTAGGACTACGAAGATTAAGGGCGTTTACAATGCCTGACTGCCATGCAATGTGCAAAGATATGGAACAGGCAAAAGAAGAATTTCGAAAAAGATTTGATCTTTCAAGAGAGGTCATCAGAGGTCTAGGGCTTGACGAGTCAGACTTTGAGATGGCAATTAGGTTTACAGAGGATTTTTACAATGAAAACAAACCGCTAATCGAGGAGCTTGTAAGTAAGATAGGAAAGCCAGTCCTTGTAGAGATGTGGAAGGAAAGATTTTTCTATTTTGTTTTAAAATGGGAATTCAATTATGTGGATAACCTTGGAAAGGCTTCAGCACTGTCCACAGATCAAATCGATGTTGAAAACGGCAAGAGATACCACATAGAGTTCATCGACGAGTCAAACAAGCCACAAAACCCAATCATATTACACAATTCCCCAAGTGGTGCAGTTGAGCGAGTGATATACGTACTGCTTGAAAAAGCAGCAAAAGATCAAAGAGAAGGTAGAAAACCAGGACTGCCACTCTGGCTTGCACCAACACAGGTAAGAGTGATTCCAGTCAAACCTGAATTTTCAGAGTATTGCGAGAAATTAGCCGACAATATATCACAACATGATATTAGAGTTGATTTGGATGACAGAAACGAGAGCGTAGGAAAGAGCATCAGAGATGCCGAAACTGAATGGATACAATACATCATAGTGATAGGAGAAAAGGAAGTAAACGCAACAAAACTCAGCATACGAGATAGGAAGACTGGAAGTGTCAAGGAATTAACAGTAGATGAACTAATCAGCGAGATAAAAGCAAAAACAAAAGACAGGCCGTTTTTGAAAATGAATATGAGTAGATATCTTTCAAAACGGCCCCAAATAATGGTCTAGCCACACACAAAACACAATTTTCAAAATCTATCAGGTACTGATTTTTGAGACAATTATTTGCGTGAAATATTCATGGCTATTACCTCAGCCATTAATTTGGCTGCTACAGAAGCGGTGGCTCCGTTATCATATGGAGGACACAATTCCACAATATCCATACAGCTAATCACTTTGTTTTCCATTGCATATATCATATCGAACAGCTCTCTTGAGGTAATTCCCATGGCCTCGGGGTTTCCAACGCCTGGTGCAAAGGCCGGGTCAAGCACATCCAGATCTATACTCAGGTAAATTTTGTCAAAAGTTGAAATGATGTCTTTAACAAGTTTTGGGCCTTTGCCATCCCTGATATCTTTGTCTGTGACGGTTCTCACATTGTGTTCGGTTTTAAATGCAAGTTCTTCTTTGACAAAAGAGCGTGCTCCAACGTGGACAATGTTGTCGGCACCCCTCTGTTCTATGATTCTTCGAAGATAAGCTGCATGGCTCAATTTTATATCGGCGTATTCGTCTCTGAGATCATAGTGCGCATCAAACACAATATACCCAGTATTTTTTGGAAAGCTCATGTACGTGCCATAAGTAATAAGATGTTCCCCACCTAAGATTATAATTTGTTTATTGCGTGAAACAAGCTCGGATGTAATCTTGCCTATCATATCCAACACTTCGGTTGCCACAACCGTATGTCTTGTGTTTCCCAAATCCTCGATGTTTACAGATTCCAAATCAACATTGAATCGATTTGAAAAAATTTCTATATTGTTAAATGCAAGTCGGATTGCATCGGGTCCAAATCTGGTGCCAGGCCTAAACGAATGCGTTGAATCAAACGGTATCCCATATACAATTGCAGAAACATCGCTATCCTCGTTGGGACTAGTAATCAAGGGGTTTCGGTTCATGTACAAATCTATAAAACTCATCAAAAACGCTCACGCTATATCACAGATATAATGTTATGGAAAATCTAGCAATGACAATGCAGACAATAACTCAAAGTGGCGAGAACGCCATTGTTCGGGTTGCTAAAAACAGGTCAAAAAATAACCTAGAGCGTTCTCGTCAATTTTCTACACGGGTAACGGTATTTATCAATAGATTAACTTAGTTAATGTTGCCAGAATACCAACTAATTTAGAATCATAACTTTACCAAGAGTTCCACATTTTACATGCACCTGAGAATCGCTAGCCTTGTTGCACGTTCTGCATATCAAGCGTATCACTTCATTGCATGCATGACAGCGTTGAAATTCTTGCATATCTTGACCACAGGTTCTACATGATTCTATTCTCATACATATAAAAATTACAAATTCTACTTATAAATTATATGGATATTAGTATTGACTAATGAATGAAAAATAAGTAGGCGTACAGATTTAGGCGCTCAGAAGCTTTTTTCGTATGATTTCAAGCGTAGTGCTCGGATCAGCCTTGCCTTTTGTCTTGCGCATTACCTTTCCTACGATATAGTTTATCGTATCAGGATTCTGCTTGGCTTCTTTAACTGCTTTTTCCTCCTCCTTGAATACTTCATCAATTATTTTCTCAAGGGATGACGCATTGCTTACGCTGCCCAAGTCAAGGCTTGAGACAATTTCTGAAAACGATTTTCCAGTCTTTATCATCTCGTATAGAGCAGCCTTGCCTGAATTTCTTGTTATTTTGTTGCCTACAATTGCATCTGCCAAGTCTGAGATGTGCCTGTGTGTAACTTTCAGATCTATCTTCTTCTCTCTTGTATCTGCAAAGCCCATAAGATCTGTAGTGATTATGTTTGCGATTTCTTTTGCGTTAGATTCTGTATGTGCTTTCTCAAATAGATCAGAGTAAAACTTGTCTGACGACAAGACTTCAGCAACCTGTGTTGGGATGCCATATTTTTTGATATAGCGTTCCTTTTTGGCCACGATGCTTTCAGGCATCTGCTTTCTGAGATTATCAATTTTGTCTTGGGTTATGGTTACAAGCGGTATGTCTGCTTCTGGCAAGTACCTATAGTCTTGTTCTTCTTCTTTTGACCTTGCCGAAACCGTAATCTTTCTTGCCTCGTCCCAATGTCTTGTTTCTGCTGCAACCTCAATATTGCGGTCAACAAGACTTTGCTGCCTGGTTATCTCAAAATGTAGTGCTTTTTCAATATCTCTAAAAGAGCCGACATTTTTTATTTCAACCCTGTTTCCTTTTTCAACTGAGATATTTCCATCAACTCTCATTGCTCCCTCAAGATATGGGTCAGACACTTCCAGGTTCTCAACCAGATCTGCAAGTACATTAAGAAATATTCTCACCTGCCTTGGATTTTCAAAATCCGGCTCTGTCACAATCTCAACTAATGGAGTTCCCGCTCTGTTATAGTCTACAAGTGTAATCTGGGTTTTTTCGGAGATTCCTTCATAGACCAGCCTTCCCGGATCCTCTTCAATCTGAATTCTTCTTATTCTGATTTCTTTTCCTTCTATCTGAATAGAGCCGTCTGAGCCTATACTTGTGGGCCCGTACGCATTGTATTGGGTAATCTGAAAGTTCTTTGGCAGGTCAGGATAAAAATAATTTTTTCTAAAGAAGCTTATCTGTTCTGGAATCTGGCACCCAAGAGCTAATGATATCATTGCTGCTTTCTCTACTGCTTTTTTATTGAGTATTGGCAATGAGCCCGGTAGCCCAATGCAGATTGGACATATGTTAGAGTTTGGAGTTAAATTACGATAGTCAGCCTTGCAGTTGCAAAATAGTTTGCTTTCAAGTTTTGTCAGCTGGCAGTGAATTTCTAAACCAATCTTTGTCAAAGTGGTACCCTCGGAAGATTTGTTGCCTGTTGAAGTGAGTATCCAGCCTGCAGTAAACTTTTTTCCTCAAAAGAATTGGCAAGGATTTGCATTCCAATTGGAAGTCCAGAACTTGAGATTGCAAATGGAATAGATATTGCTGGAATACCTGTCAGATTGGCAGTAATTGTGTTGATGTCAAGCAGATACAGTGTGAGCGGGTCATCTATTTTCTCACCAATCTTGAATGGAAGTATCGGCATTGTGGGTGCTAAGAGAAAGTCTACTTTTGTGAATGCCTCATCAACCTGAGATTTCATCATTGCTCGGACCTTTTGGGCTTTCAGATAATACTTGCCATAATATCCGGCAGAGAGTACAAATGCGCCAAGAAGCATTCTTCGTGTAACTTCAGGCCCAAAATTGCTTCTGATTTTTGAGACATATGCTTTAAACTCAAAACCTTCGCTTCCAAAATCAAATCCATATCTCAGGTTATCATATCTTGCCAAATTACTGCTTGCTTCTGCAGAAGCGATTGTATAATAGGCTGCAACGGAATGCTCTACTGCATCAAGTGAAATTGTGATACATTCAGCACCAAGTTCTTGTAACTTGGATACGGCATTGTTTGTTGCCGAAGAAACTTCCTTGTCTACCCCCTCCCCTATCATTTGCTGAACTAGACCAATTTTTTTTCCTTTGATTCCACTATCCAAGCCAGCAGTGTAATCCACTTTGTTGTTTTGTACAGTTGTATCATCGCGGGGATCATGCCCTGCAATAATATTCATCACAAGGGCAATGTCTTCAACCCTTCTTGCCACAGGCCCTATCTGCTCTATACTATTTGCATATGAGACAAGACCATACCTGCTAACAAGGCCGTAGGTGGGCTTCAAACCCACCACAGAACAAAAGCTTGCAGGACTTCTAACTGAGCCTCCAGTATCAGAGCCAAGCGATATCATACATTCAAGCGCACTAACAGAGACCCCACTTCCGCCAGACGACCCACCTGGAACATATTCAGTATTCCATGGGTTTCTACTTGGTCCAAAGTGACTGAATTCTGTAGTAGAGCCCATAGCAAACTCGTCAAGGTTTACCTTACCAATTATCACAGCATCTTCCTGTCGCAATCTTGAGATAACCGTAGCATCATATGGTGAAACGAAATTCTCAAGCATCTTGGATGCGCAAGTGGTTTTAAGCCCAAAAGTGCATATGTTGTCTTTTATGGAAACAGGCATCCCAAGAAGAGAGCCAACTTTTTCCTTTGCCTTGATTTTTTTGTCGATTGATTTTGCTTTGTTCAAGGCATTTTGTTCATCTATTGTAATGTAAGCGTGCACTTTGTCTTCTACCGTGTGGACTCTGTCTAGCGTCTTTGCAACAAATTCTTCAACTGAGATATTGCCTGCACGTACACGCGACAAGTATTCGGTTGCCGAGATTTCAAGACTCATTCAAATCATCTTTGGAGCCCGAACAAAGTTATTCTGATCTTTTTTCAGATAATCTATCAAGGGTTTTCCATCGCTTTGGAATTGTTCATACTTGTCATCGCGCAGACTTTCAAAAGATACCTCTTTTCTCAAGGTCTTGTCTGAATTATACTCTACCCTGTCAAGCCTTTCAAAGTAATTTAGAATTTGATCTACTTGCTGTATGTACTTTTCTGGTTCTTTGAGGTCTACTTTAACTAAATCTCCAAGATGCGCTATCTCTTTTCTATCTACCATTTTGATCCACTACGGTGTAAGTCTATCAACGTCTCTTGGATAAAATGTGGTATCCCTTATGTTTTCTGTGCCAGTAAGTGCCATCATCAATCTTTCAAGTCCTATCCCACATCCTGCGTGAGGCGGCACTCCATAATCAAATACCCTAAGATGGTAATCAAAGGCATCAAGCTTGAAACCCTTGTTTTTCATTCTTTCTTCAAGCTCGTTTCGTTTCTCAATTCTTGTGCTTCCAGAAGACAGTTCCAAATCACCAAACATGAGGTCAAATGACTCCGATATCTTAGGATCATCGGCTTTAGCTTTGACATAAAATGGCTTGGGAGCAAGTGGCCAGTCTTTTATGAAATAAAACCCTGAAACATTGATTTTTCGTAAATGAGACGGGTAGAGGTCATCGCCCCACTCTATTTTTGCGCTTGCATTTTTCATCTTTTCAACCAACTCGGAATACGAATACTGAGGTATACTAGTTGGGATTTCTGGAACATTGTATTCTAGTCCTTTCAGTGTCTTGATATAATCACTTACTGTATGAATTGATTTTATGATGATGTTTTCTATATGTTTCATGATATCGTTATAATCTACAAATGCCTCTTCAAGATCTATTGATATTGCCTCTGAAAGGTGTCTGTTGGTCCTAGAAGGCTCAGCCCTAAAGATTGGTGCAATCTCAAAGACTTTTTCAAAGCTCAGTGTTAGTTGCTCTTTGTAAAGCTGTGGACTCTGGGCAAGAAAAGCTTCCTTGTTGTAGTAAAATATTGGAAACAGTGCAGCTCCTCCTTCGGTTGCAGTAGCAATCATTTTTGGAGTGTTAATTTCAAGAAAGCCTTTTTCATATAGATATTCTCTGATAGATTTGAGAACAAGGCTTCTCATCTTGAACACATGTTGCAAAACATTTCGTCGCAAATCTATTGCGCGAATCTCAAGACGCGTATCAATATTAGCAACAGTCTTTGTCTGCCATGTGAATGGCGCAATTTTATCGACACTAGAGAAAACCCTCATTTCAGAAGGAATTATCTCAGCTCCGTTTGGAGCCTTGCTTGATGGTTTTACTGTTCCCTTGATTGCAATCGTTGATTGTTCTTTTATCTTTACGAGCGCATTTTTAATTTCGTCTGGACATACACCTGCTTTTGCTGTGATTTGCATCTCACCTTCCTTGTCATTTAGCATAACAAAAACAAGGTTACCATGATCCCGCACACTTGAGACCCATCCCATAACTACTACTTCTTTTCCTTCAAGTGACGGATGGACATCCTTGGAAAATGCACTACGTCTCCAATTGCCAAGTTCTGTATCTATCAAGCTGTTTCATCAAATGTGCTCTTGTTAGTGTTAATTTATGTATCGTATGCCAATATTTTGCAAAACCCATAGATGCAAAAGTAGAAAATTTTTTCCGCAATCATGTACTTTTTGTCAGTGTTGCAGCCCCAAAAATGCGGTATCATAATTTGTAAATATTTGTAAATTTTCATGAAATTTGAAATAAACGACGCAATATTTCTTAAAAAAAGGTTATATTTACCAAAAAGTTATAATATAATGAATTATTCTCCATATATGGGGAATAAGTGTTTGTTTGTCTTCATTTTAACATACAAGGAGGAATCCAAGAATGACCATGTATAAAGCAGATAATAAACATCAGAATTCTAGCAAGACCAGCAATTCCACAAGCCAAGTAAAATCACAGTATTTACTTTTCAAGTCAAGGATTCAGAGAAGTTTAGTATTTACAAGCACCACATTAGTGAGTCTCCTCATCGCGTCAGATTTTCACCCACAATTATTCCACCTCATCGTTCTGCCGTTAATAACGATGTTTGCGTCATTATCCACATATCTGTTAAATGACATAGTGGACATAAAAGTAGACAAGATAAATGATCCAAGCCGGCCACTTGTTTCCGGTCAAGTTCGCAAATCTGATGCCATCATTCTAGTTACCTTACTATCAGCGGCATCAATAGGATTAGCATACATGGTAAATACTGGAACAATACTTTGGTCAATAGCTTGTTTAGCTATAGGGTTGCTGTACTCAATTCCAAAAGTATCTCTCAAGGATCGATTCGTCATTAAGACAATTGCAGTTGCAATTGGAGGTTTTCTTGCTTCTATGATTGGCTCCAGTACTATCAGCATATTTGATGAGCGTTCAATGGTTTCAGCCATATCTTTCATGATGTTAATTTTTGTGACCTCACCCATTAATGATTTAGCTGACTATGTAGGAGATAAAAACAATGGAAGAAGAACAATACCAATAGTGATTGGTCAGAAAAATACAGTTTTGATGGCCATTACTATACCATTTATCATAGCGTCTATGTTTTGGTTTTTTTATGAACGCTGGGATTTTCACATATTAACACCAATAGCGCTCACATTTCTTGCAATCACATCACTTCTAATTCTGCGACCAATCTTTTTGAAAATGAACGATTACAAATATGTGAGAAAAAGACACAAAAAAGCTGTATTGCTTCATTTTGGACTTCAAATCGCACTACTCATAGGCGTTATCATATAGACAGAATGTAGTAATAGACGCTGAATTGGTTTTGAAAATACTAGTTTACTGAAGATTATGCTTTGTTGATTTTAGATATAGGTTGTGGAGGAGTTAGAACAGCGTCTTTCCACCATTCATCGAAAACGGATTTCATTTGGGTTGCAAAAGACGGATCTTCAGTGTATACAGATAATGCAAACTTCTTTGGATTATAGTTATCTACTATTTCTATTCCTACCATTTTATTATCTACGATAAGTAGTGAAAATGGGACGTCAACATATTTACGTTGAATGTTAGATGGATAGAACGGATTTGCAACTACTGTCATTCTTTCAGCTTCATTCTTATCATGTTTGTTAATTGCTTTCCCACTATTGTTGAAGAATTCTTTAACAGTATTGATATCTGCCAAAATCTTAACCTGTACACCAGTTGTAGATCTCTTCAAAACTGAATTAATTATCAAGTCGTTAGTGAATCGCGATGCGATGAATATTTCACGTTGTGCAAATTCTAACATCTCCAACGCTTTTGAGATCATGTCATCAAACGTATTTATGACAAGCGTTTTCTTACTTAGATACCTAGAAGATTCAGAGTGTTTGTGAGGACTTACTCGTGATAAGAATTCTGATATCTCAGCGTTGTCAAATTTTGAGCTTTTCTTTAACACATCTATCATTTCAAACTCTTTGATATTGGAAATAGTATCAAGCAAACTTACAATGTGATTATTGTAAATTAGATCTCCAAGACTCGTGTGTAAATAGGCATTTCCTTTTTTAGTTATCAGGTTGAGGTCGTACAATTGTTTCAGTCTAGTATAGTATTGTTTCTTTGTCAAACCTATTTTTTGCGGTGTATCTAATTCAGACTTCAAACCATCTTTTGCCATGACAAATATTTCTAATGCGTCTGATTTTGACAGTATTGACATGACATCACCCATATGCCGAAGAGCTTTTGTGTCATTAATTGATAAAATAGATTGCATTTGCTGATAAGATGAAATCTTGTCTGTTTTCATGTTGGGTTTGTTCTCCTAATTCTCGTATAACCTTCATATACTTATCTATTTTGGGAGAATAAAGTCGGAGCTTCACCGAATGAATGCCATTAAGCCTTTTATTACCAAAAATAGATCAATACTTCAATTTATTATATAATAATGTCATATATTTTAGGGTTTTAGACGTTTACAAATAAAAACATATGAATTTGTGTAACATATTTTACGTTCAAATCAGACCCTTCCCCATGAATACAAAACCAGAATTGTGATCATCAAGATTCCTTTCTCCAAAAAGCTCAAATTCAAAGATATAGTCTCAAGCACATGACACTGTCAAAAAGAGAAAAAGCAATTATTTCTATTTCGCATACGATGATGCTTTATTCTATAAGACTGCAAAATGATAAGATTCCAGAGCGCCAATCTGTGATAGATTTTGTTTTAAAGAATACACCAGAAGAGCTTAAACCAGATTTATCCATGGAATTAATTGATGATGTGTTTGCTTTTATTTCAGAGCAACATATGGAACTTTCATAAATACCGTAAGATACGAGTATTATTGAATGACATCAATTGGGACACTTGGCTCACATTGTGCTCTTCAGGTATTAAAAGGGGCTAAAGATGAAGGCTTCAAAACAATATTAGTTTGTGAAAAAAAACGGGAAAAACTGTATAGACGATTTAGTTTTATTGACACCGTGATATTAGTAGAGTCGTTTAAAGAAATTCTAGAAGAAAAGTGCGTTAAGCAACTAAATGAAAACAATGCAATAATCGTACCACATGGAACTTTAATTTCTCAAATGACTTCGCAAGAAATAGAATCAATAAAGGTTCCCATATTTGGCAATAAATGGATTCTGCGTTGGGAATCCGATAGAGCTATGAAAGAAAAACTTATGATAGAATCAAAATTACGAATACCAAAATCTGTTTCAGACCCTAAAGATATAGTTGGTTTAACGATTGCAAAAAGACACGGAGCTGCGGGAGGAAAGGGGTATTTTTTAACAACAAACGAGACGGATTATAAGAAAAAGCGAGATCAGTTAATTTCTCAAGGATTAATTAAGGGAGATGAAGATTTGTATCTTCAAGAATATGCATTTGGGGTTTCAGCATACCTACAATATTTTTATTCTCCCATCAGCAACAATTTGGAATTTTTTGGAGTAGATAGACGATATGAGTCAGATATAGACGGACTAGGAAGAATTCCATCACCTCAGCAGTTAGATATCAACAAAATTCCATCTTTTAATGTTATAGGAAATAGCCCCCTTGTGTTAAGAGAATCTCTTTTAGACGAGGTTTATTCAATGGGAGAAAGATTTGTAGAAGCTGCAAAGAAGTGGATACCCCCTGGTGGTATGACTGGACCGTTTTGTTTGGAAGGAGTATATGATGAAAATGGGCAATTTACAACATTTGAATTCTCAGCAAGGATAGTAGCGGGGACGAATCTTTACGTAGAAGGTTCTCCTTATTCGGCGTTCGTCTATGATGAGCCCATGAGCATGGGACGACGCATAGCCCGTGAAGTCAAAATTGCAAAAGAAAGCAATCAAATCTCAAAAATAGCAACATAATCCAGCACAAATTTATTTGAATTCAGTTTTCTTGTTTCAAGCCTTAAATTAATGAGTATAGCCCATAACTAATTTTGCGTTATGATATTTTACGATCACGCTGTACGTTTTATCGTTGTAGGTCACTGTAAATGATTTGTCACGTGGAGCATTATTCAGTATAATAGAATCTGCAATTCCACCCGTATCATAGCTTGCAAATATGCCAACATTAGGTTGAATTTCAAGTGCAGTTACTGGTATAGATCTAGCAGTGATAGACTTGGTACGTAAACGACCGGTGCCATCGTCAAATAATGTTTGAATTCCGTTACTTTGTTGTTTTGCCACAAGCACACCTTGAGGTGCAGGATTTTCAGTTACTTTGCCATTGTGATTGAACATGAAGGTGGTCAGATTTCCAATAAGATTTTGCATTGCAGACGTACCATCTGCATCTGGCACTCCGTTCCTATCAAAAGCCATGTAAAATAAGGAACTATTAGTTATTGACGCTCCCCACGTCCACGAATCCTCGGATGTTGGATCAATGTTAAGTTGTGGATCAAGCAAATCACCCTGAACTTGGGACCCAGGAGGAAAATCAGGTCTCGCGGCATAGACACGTATGAAATTAGACGGAATTCTATCAAAGATGAGATTAACTATTTGATCACCTCCTGCTTTTTGATAATCAATTGTTATTGGTGTTGGAATACCATGTGAGCCAAAATCATATAATTGGATCACAGGCCAAACATTTTCATAGGCAGTGCTTGCCGCAAATCCATTTACGTTTGTGTTGAGAGTTTTATTCTCTCTTACCACATGTTCCATTTGATTTGTAGTTATGGGGCCTTGTGTATTTGTACATGCAGGAAGGTTAGAGGGAGTAATTTTAGAACCGCCATTGTTGGTATTGTTGATAGAACCAAATCCTCCTCTAGCAATCGTAAATCCCACTGTTTCTGAATAACTAACTCCTGATTTTGGTGAAAAAGAACTACTAGAACTGCAAAAACCTCCAAAGTTGAGGCCTTTGCCAGTGAGTACTGCAGTATTGGCTGCTGCAATTGCTTGGTCCCTGTCTGCAAAATACCCATACCAGTTGCCATCAGTACCTTGAGCCATTCGCAATCTCTTTCCATTAACTGTTACAATAGGTTCACCATAAACTTGGTCTAGTCTTTGAATGTCGGGGTCGGTTACTATTACCTCAATTACCATTGGACCAGCAAAATAATTTTTGAACAACGGGTTTTCTGCAGACACATACAGATTTGGATTTGATGAAATGTGTTGAGTTGGTTCATACTTTGGAATCAACCCTTCCATCGCCTTTGCCTGTGGCAAAGTCTGCAACGGAGTTCCGAAACTAGATACAATTATCAAAAGAACAGATAACGCAGATACTTGTCTAATACTTAGGATTTTGAAGAACAACTGTCATAATCACCTGACTAACACATGCATTTAGTCTTATGTATAATAAAATTGATCTTTATACACATTTTTACTTTCTAAACACGGATCAAGCGCCACCTAGTGTAACTATAAGATCAGTTACAAAGCCAGCGCAGACACCTACAAAGATGCCAAGCATCATTACATTGTTACTAGTTTGTTTCCGCCCTGCGTTATACATCAGCATTGAGACGTATATTAAAGCGCCACCTGCAATTGACAAGAACAAAATGTATGCTATATTTGAAAACACCAAGCTTCCAAGCATAGTACCAATAAATGTGGGTCCTCCCCCCACAAGACCTGCCAATATCAGAAATCTGATGGTTGGTTTCTTTAATACTCCAGCGAGTGGTCCTGCTATGCCAAACCCCTCAGTAGTGTTGTGAGCACCAAACCCAATTATCAAGAGAATAGCAAGCCCAATCTCGCCTGCCACATAGGACTGCCCGATTGCTAATCCCTCACTAAAGTTGTGGGCTCCAATGCCTACTGCAATCATCATTGCAAGCCTATACGCGTTTGTATCGTGAAATGCCTGACGGAGGTGTTCGTCTCCTTTCTGAATGCTTTCAAGTGAAAGAATCTGCGGTACATTTTTTGTAATTGTCTTGTGTTCAAACCAGGAAAGTCCAAGTAGTCCAACTGCAAGACCACCAAAAAGTGCGATAAGATCAATTGCAGCGTTGCCAATTGGAATTTTGCCTGCCATAGCATCATTGGCTGCATCAGATGCGGTCTCCCATCCATGACTGAACACATCAATTATGAGAAATACCAAGATACCAAGTGCCACAGCGTTGAGAAATCCTCTCTTTGTTGCACTCAGATTTCGCATAACAGCCAATGGCAACCCCAAGAAAATCGTAAATCCAGCTATCGCGCCCAACAAGAGCAGTTGCCAATAATCCATTGTACTTCAATTAGGGCAAGCTAACTTTATTTAAACGACAGACTCGTTCCAAATTCTTAGAATACCTCACTTGGTTTAAATAGTTAGGCTTGCCTAATTCAAAAAACATTGAAGAAAATTTCGTTCTCTCAATTGAAAAAGTACGACATCAATCAAAAAGTGCTAGAAGCCTTGGCCGATGCGCAATCACGAACAATATTGTTTTCAATTGTAAAAGAGGGCAAGACTGCAATAGAACTGTCTGAAAAATATCGCATACCGCTTAGTTCTGTTTACAAGAAAATTACAGATCTGGAAGAAATTGCTCTTGTCAAAGTAGAAAGATGGGAGCTGTCAGACAGTGGTAAAAGATTCAAAGTGTACAGAAGCAGAATCAGTAAAGCCGACATTTCCATAAAAAAACCAGAGCCCACAATTACCTTGGCACCAAACCAAGATGCATGATAATACTTCAAGATGAGGGCACAGATAATGAAATGATTCTTGTGCCAAATACCTGAAAGCGTAAAGTAATACCAAATAGACTGACAAATCCTAATATGGACATAAAATCAAGCAGACAATGTGAAAAAATACTATATCGCAATACCAATAGTAATTGCAGTTATCGTAACATCAGCATACCTATTTTATCCCCGCCAGAATGATTCTACTTCATTATCAGCTCAAGCATTAATAGAAAACGGCTCACCCATCTTAGGAGACCCCAACGCAAAGATTACTATTATAGAATGGGGCGACTACCAATGTACCTACTGCCACCTATTTCATCAAAATACAAAAGACCAGTTAATCCAAGAATATGTAGATACGGGAAAGGCAAATTTTGTATTCCGTGATTTTCCATTAAACGGTCCTGATTCAGTCTTGGCCGCCGAAGCATCCTATTGTGCAGGAGATCAAGGCAAGTACTGGCAATATCACGATGAGTTATACAACAATTGGGGAGGGGAAAGAACGGGTTGGGTCAACCAGAAATCTCTTGACAAATTTGCAACAAGTGTCGGTTTGGACGTAAGCCAATTTGATAAATGCATAAATGATAAAAAATACGAAAACAAGGTATTAGATAACCAAAAGTTCGGTCAAGAGATCGGCATTGATGCGACACCGTCATTTATCATATTTAATGACAAAAAGGCAACAAAAGTAGAGGGAGCACAGCCCTTTTCTGTCTTCAAGCAAGTGCTTGACAGCATCTAATCTATTTTAGGAAGTAGTTCCAATGGTCAAGCCAAAAATTGAAAAACAGGATTCTGTAAAGCTGTACCGACTTCGAAAAACATTAGAAGAGTTATCTGATAAGAGTGGTCGCGGAACAGAATTAATTTCGCTCTATGTTCCTCCAAAAAAGGCACTGCATGAAGTCACAAATGGATTAAGAGAAGAGCAAGGAACTGCAGACAACATCAAATCAGATCTTACTCGCACCCATGTTGTTGATGCCCTGTCAAGAGTAATACAACGTTTGAAACTTTACAAAAAGACACCTGATAATGGCCTTGTAATGTTCTGCGGTGCCTTGCCACCTGAGGGTGGCGGACCAATCGGAAGCGAGGTAATCAAGCTGTATGAAATAGAACCCCCAAAGGAATTGCAGACATTTCTTTATCGATGCGATGATCATTTTCACGTAGATATTCTGAAGGATATGCTCAAAGAAGAAAACATGATAGGTTTTCTGGCAATTGATGCAAAGGATGCAGGATGGGGCCTTTTACACGGCGACAAGCTTGATGTACTATCTGAAACGTCATCAGGGGTTGCCGGCAAACATAGACAGGGAGGACAATCTGCAAGAAGATTTGAACGATTAAGAGAGATGGAGCTCAATGACTATTACAACAGGGTTGCACATACCACAAAGGAATATTTCATTGACATCTATCCCATAAAAGGATTGATTATTTCAGGTCCTGGTCCAACTAAGGAGAATTTCATAAAAGAAGAGTATCTCGAATACAGACTACAGAACATGATCATTGCCACCCTCGATACGTCATATGCAGGTGCAGAAGGCGTTAGGGAAGCTTTTGCAAGGGCACAAGATGTTCTTACAGACTTTAGAATGGTTGAAGAAAAAAAGCTGGTAGAGAAGCTATTTTACGACATACACAATAACAAAGGTCTTGCCACATATGGCTTGAAGGAGATAATAGACCTGCTCAAACGAAATGTGGTTGATACCATACTTATAACAGACGATACCAACTTGCGTAAGATAGACATCACGTGCAAGAGATGCCAAAATGTGCAGTCAGAGATACTGGAAAGACCAAAGGTAATTCCAAGGATGCAGGAGCTCATGAGCAAACCATGTCCCAATTGCAAAAGCATGGACCTTGAATCTTCGGAGAGAGACATAGTGGACTATCTTTCCTTGCTTGCAGACCAAACCGGAACAAAAATCGAGGTAATATCTGGAACCACAGAACATGGTGCAATGCTGTCAAGCATAGGCAAAGTCGGTGCGTTTTTGAGATACAACCCAAACCAGTAATTCAAATCAAAGACGCTAGCTCTAAATAATTTGCAGTTCCAATTCCAGATATGGAGCATGTCAAACCCGAAGAATTTGATTCCAAGATATTAAATGATGGAAAAAAAACATTGGTGCTATTTTACGCAAGTTGGTGTCCATACTGCGCAAATTTCAAACCTTCTTTTGAGAATGCCAGCACGAACAATCTCAGAAAAATGGGAGCTCTCGTAGATGAAGACGAAAACCCCCTTTGGGACAGATTTAACATTCAAGCAGTGCCAACAATGATTGCTTTTGAGAACGGCAAGGTTATTGCAAGAAGAGATGCAAAGAAACACGTAGGGCTAACTAAATCTGATATGGAATCAATAATAAAAGAATTAGATTGATTCCATAAAATTTCGAATTCGTATAGCCAATTCTTTCAGTTCCTCATCTTTTGCAATCATTCTCCTTTTCCAAGGGTTGCCCATCTTTTCATACCGTGGGATTATGTGCACATGCACATGTGGAATTATCTGATTGGCGGCTTTGCCATTATTTTGTCCTATGTTAAATCCATCTGCTCCAGTAGCTTTCAATAGGGCTCTTGCAACCACAGGGACTTTTGAAAATAGGGATGAGACTGCATCCGTTGATAGATCTATTATTTTTTCATGATGTTCCCTTGGAATTACAAGGGAGTGACCCCATTGTATTGGATATTTATCAAGTATTACGATATGGGTCTTGTCCTCATAGATCAAATGTGCTTCTTGTTTGCCTGCCACAATATCGCAGAAGATGCATTTCATGAAACTCTCCCTTTCTTCATTTTATTTATAGTATGAGACATTTACTTGTCTACCTACAACTAATGCTTTCATAATGATTTCACAGTGCAATGTAGCAATAATGAATAAAACAAGAAATGATCTGAAGGCCTGCAATCATACAAGCTGTGAAATGAAGATATCGAATATAGATTATCTATCAAAGGATACGTAGCCTATAGAAAACGCTTATGTATACGAGAAATCCAACCATCGGTAATGCAGAAGCGAGTTATTGCAAGCATTATTGCTGCTACACTAGCCTTAACGCTTGTGGGAACCAATTCATCTGTTTATGCACTATCAGGTCATGGTGCATCTTATGCGCCATCGTTTGGCAATATGGATCCAGGATCTGCGCTTGGTAGTTCTGCAATGTCATATCATGATGGTTTGACCATCAATGGCGATGTTTATGACATATCAAATTACGTGCAGCACGCACCCACTAAGACAATATACGTAGGTTCACCTACAACTATAACTGTAAAGTTATGGGAATATGGAGGCACTTACCAAATTCAAGGTCTAGCAATGTTTCTTAATGTAAAGGGATACAACCCAAGCCCTGCAAATAGTGACACATGGGTACAGTACTCAAAAATGAGTGGAGTAACAGTACACGATCCTCATGGAATAATGGGACAAGTTACAGCAGATGTAAAATATGATCAAAAATTCATGTATGTAACATTCCATATGACACCAAACAAACCCATGGATACATCATGGATAATACTATCAGCATGGGATAAGCAGCTATCAATTGGCACTGCAAAGGTAAGCGATGCAATAAACATTTCATATGTTCCATTTGCATACCATTAAGCAGCAAACCCCTAAATTTTACAACTTTTTTTGTTCGCAGTTACCACATTCATTAAAATAACAAGATGAGGATCTGGCACATATCAGATATAGTTAATTAGGGTTGAATTTTGACTTTTATCGTTAAATGGGCAAAAAAGAGAGAGAAGAGCGAGAACAGGAACGTGAAAGTTTTTACGAAAAACGTCAGAAGCAACAATTCAAGTACAAAGCAATTGGACTTGGAGTATTAGCTGGAATAGTAGTCGTACTTGCCATTTCAAGCTATAATTTCTACGAATTATCAACTCATGTGACACCGCAAGGAATGCCTCCAGGTGCAGGACCTCTAGACGGTACAGTGAATGTACGCGCCGGTTTGCTAACCATGATCTTTGGCCAGCAGTTTGATTATTCATCTCCAGCATACCAAGTAAAAAGCAGATACATAGATTTTGAAAAGAGTGATGGAGAGGTGGTCCACATGCATGCGTCAAACGTGACTTTGGGTTTCCTGTTTGATTCATTGAAGATAGGGTTGACAGACAAGTGTTTCACATTTCCAGACAAGCGCAACTTCTGTACCGATGACAAATACAGCCTGAAATTCTTCATAAATCACCATCAAGTGGAAGACATTAGAAATTACGTAATCAAAGACAATGACCGAGTCTTGATATCATATGGTAACGAAAATTCCACCGAAATAGCTGCACAGTTAGCAAAAGTAGATTCATTTAACTTGGGCCCTTAAGGCTCACCCAGTGCATCTTTTGTAGCCTTGAATTCATCAATTGATATCTCGCCTTTAGCTAGTCTATTTTTCAGAATCATCATTGCATAGTCTTGGTCTGCAATGTCTCCAGTTGGCACCGTTTGTTGAGATTTTTCTGTAGCGTTGTTCTGTCTTTTCTTTCTCTTGTATAAAATGAATCCTACAAGACCTCCCCCACACACAGCCATAATTGGATATAGAATATTTGCGACATCATAAGTGGCAGAAGGAAGAACAGAACCATCTTGGGGGAGCGGTATTTTTTGCGAAGAGTTCGTGGCACCAGTGATTTGGACACTTTCATGCAGTATGGAATCATAGTGCTTGGATGCAGACGATCCCGGAGACATATTGTTTCCAACATTTGAGGAAGATTCATTTTGTGATTCAGTTGCTGCGTGAATCACTTGTGAACCATCTGGAGAAAAATCAAAATATATGGTCTTACCAGTGGATTTGGAATCAATGAACGCTGTTGCACTATATGCACCTTTTAGATAGAACTGTCTTTGGTCATTGGTATTTACGACTATCTGAAATGTATCATTTGGTTGTGCAAACGTGCCTGTCATCATAACAAGTTTGCCATTAGGATCTTGAATCATAAGATTCACCAATTTCTGAGAGTCAGCACTATCTACAGTTCCTGTAAAAAATATACTCATATCAATAGAATACAAGTTCCTATCAGTGTATAGTGAGGTTACTTCGGCATAGGCTGGAATGAAAGCCATGAAAAGAAACAATGAAAGTAATAAAAGTACTGCTAGCTTTAACATACTGTTATTTCAATAGATAAAAATTATTAAAAATACGTAGAATTGTGAAGAAGTGTTAATTAAATGAGAAATAATTGACCTAATTTTTGCTTCATAGTAGACAGATTCTAGTCAGTTTGTTCACACCAATGAAGCTACAGATTTATTGACTTTGATGGCACATTTACTAATTAGTCATGCAGTATACAATTCCATTCATGTACGCTAGAAACTCAAGGATTTCGGAGTGACGCAAGTGATACGCAAGTTTAGTTCTAAAGAATCGCGCAAACCAAGAATTTTGATACTGGGAGGAGGCTTTGCCGGAAGCAATGTACTGCGAGAAGCACAGAATCGTTTGGGCAATAATGCAGAAATAACTCTAGTAAGCCAAGACAACTTTTTCCTCTTTACGCCTATGCTTCCAGAGATATCATCAGGAATGTTACATCCAAGCGACATATCAACCCCAATCCGAACTTTTTGCAAAACAGCAAACTTTTGCCATGCAAAGGTTTTATCCATAGATCTGGAAGAAAGAAAAGTCACAGTAGTCAGAATATTTGATCAAAAGGAAACGGTGTTAGAATACGACTATATTGTTCTTGCAATGGGAAGCAGAGATAACTTTTTTGGAAATGCAAATATCGAAGAATTCGCGTTTACCATCAAGACTTTAGAAGATGCCATTGCAATTAGAAACCATGCAATAAGTGTCCTTGAGTGTGCAGACCAAGAAAAAGACAAGATCCTACAAGAACAGCTTTTGCGGTTTGTCATTGTGGGAGGAGGATTTGCTGGAGTTGAAATTGCCACAGAGATAAATCACTTTTTGCATGATGCGGCAAAAAATTTTTACAAAAACATCGACCCATCCAAGATACGCGTCATAATAGTTTCTGCTAGAAACGGCATCTTGCCAGAAGTGGGACAAGAACTAGGCAATTTTGCACTAGACTATGTACGAAAGTCTGGAATCGAAGTAATCACAAATACAAAAGCGGTTGACGCAGGAGAAGATCATGTTTTGCTCAGTGACAATACCATCATACCGTGTGCTACCCTCATCTGGGCAGGTGGAGTTACGGTAGATCCTTTGATAGCGTCGCTCAAATGTGAACACGGCGCATCAGGTCGCGTTGTAGTTGACAAATATTTGAAACTCGAGGAATATCCAAACATATTTGCACTAGGAGATTGTGCACATTTGGTTGACCATCATAACGGTGCAGTATATCCCACAACTGCCCAGATTGCAATAAGACAGGCAAAAGTTGTTGCCAAAAACTTGGCCGCAGAGATAAACGGGCAAGATAACACAATGGAGGCGTTTGATTATAAAAATAAAGGAGTGATGGCTACAATTGGAAAATGTGTGGGAGTAGCGCTAATCAACGGAAGAAAAGTATACGGATTTCAGGCATGGTTTTTGTGGAGGCTGTTCTATTGGCTAAACCTGCCTACAAATGAAAAGAAAATAAAAGTTGCCTTTGACTGGCTGCTTCACCTCATATTTAGGGCAGACATCATGACAGTAGGGTTCATCAAGAAAAAGACGCTGACAAGGCTCGAAACTCCAATTTACTCCGTTCTGGAAAGAACCCAAGAAGAGTCGTCGTCTGAAAATCTATCATATCTGTAGTGCAAAGGGGATTTTAGAAACCATACATCCAAAATGGTAAAGTACAAAACATCCTCTTGCTTGAAAAATCATTAGTGACTAGCAAATCGAGATTGATATTTGATAAAACAATCCTTCTTACACTGTGTATCATTTGCCTTTTGCCTATTTTTTATGTTCCATCATACGCACAGGTTACAACTAAACAAGGAATCTCTACCTCATCAACCACCACTAGCACCCCCGTTCAATTTAATAAAAAAATATTTTCTTGGACAGACAGGGTATACATCACAGTATACGCACCAGACTTTAATTCAGACCCTAACCTGATTGATACAATTGGAGAAACTCAGGATGACAAAGTTACGGTATGTACCACTGGGCATTGCATACCATACAAACTATCTGAGACTGGGACAGATACAGGGATTTTTTCTGGCTATATTGATCTTACAGGCGATCCTAGTCAGAAAGGCACTGCCGGCATTGATGGAAATGGAGAAAATCCCTCAGGCATCATGTCAACGTGCAACACCACATGTGGACCAACAGGCGGGATGCTGCCAAGTACTGGTAATGATGGAGTCTCAGTCTCTTTTGAGTACTCACGAGACCAGACAGTAACTGGATCTGCCTTGATTCGCTGGCACCTAGGAGAGGTCCACTGGTTACAACCAAACTATTCTTCAGATAGTCAAGGAGTGCTGCAAATTATTGATCCAGACATGAGCGTAAATCCAGATGCTATAAACAAGTTTGATACTAATGTTTGGTCTGACTCGGATTCGGGAGGCATAAAGCTTACCATGACCGAAACTGACAAAGGTTCGGGCATATTTCAAGGCACAGTATATTTCACAACACAGTATCCATCTGCTGGCAACAGACTTCATGTATCAGAAGGAGATACGGTCACAGGGGAATACATTGACAGGACATTGCCTTTGCCTGCATCTCCTGCTGATCAAACCAAGCTGCTTGCCACAACTACAGTAGGAGCTACGCTTCCACCACTTGACAGAGTCGCAACAAACAATGCAAGAATAGTTGATTCAACAGGTAAGACGCTTGACAGTATAAAAGTTGGGCAACAGATAGGAATAGTGTCAGACATTACAAACAAAATGAACAATAATCAGCCGTTCGCATATCTTGTACAGATACAAGACAACAATGGAATAGCCGTCTCGTTGTCGTGGATAACAGGTTCGCTTGCACCAAATCAAAGTATGAGTCTGAGCCAATCATGGATACCAAAATCCGCAGGAACATACACTGCGCAGATATTTGTGTGGGAAGGAGTAACTGATCCCAACGCATTATCTCCTCCCTTAACGCTACAGATTCCTGTTTCATAATTCAAATATCTAGAGCGTAAACTGCAAAAATTAATAACTGCAGTTACAGGCGGCATCTAGCTTGTTCAAACTGGAAAGCCTATCATTGATTATGGGAACTACGAAGATAAAATATGAATCAGATTTACAATTTTTACCTAACTTCAAGAGAGAAGAATATTTTGTCTAGGGAGGGATACCAGCATGGAGTCTTATGCTAGATACAATACTGAAAAAAATGCTAAAGACTATGAAAATTTTATCGAACAGAATCTTGATGCTATAATAGAACGCTATCATAGTGCAGAACAAAAATACCGTAGTTTGTATGATAACTCACCTGATCTTCTGCGTACAATAAACCTGAAAGGAATCATAATAGACTGTAACAAAACCTATGCAGAGACACTTGGATATTCAAGAGAAGAGATTATCGGAGTCTCAATATTTGAACATGTAGCAGAAGAGAGCCTGGACGCCTTGAAGGAATCATTCAAGTCGTGGAAGGCACGTGGAAGGGTACGCGACAGAAAGATCTGGTTTAAGAGGAAGAATGGAAGTACGTTTCCAGTTTTACTTAGTGCAACAAATCTTTACGATAATAACGGGAATCTAACTGGCAGCAATACCACCATCAGAGATATTTCAGAAATGCATAATGCTCAAAAGCAATTAGAGGAACACGAAAAACTGTTACAAAAACAATACGACCAGATTTGTGTTGCTAACAAGGCTTTGTTGGAGACAGAACAAAGATATCGAAGTCTATACGATAACTCACCTGATCTTCTGCGTACCATAGACCGGAATGGCATAATTGTGGATTGCAATAATGCATATACAGAAAATCTACGTTGTTCAAAAAAAGAATGTCTTGGAAAATCAGTTTTTGATCATACTGCAGAGAGGAGTATCAAAGACATTCAAGATACTCTAGAACAGTGGCGGAATGGACAACCAATAAAAGCAAAAGAAATCTGGACAAAGCGAAAAGACGGAAGCATATTCCCAACCTTGCTTAGTATTACCAGCCTTTATGATAAAGACAAAAAACTGATTGGGCGTATAGCATCGCTTCGAGATATGACAGAGATTTACTTGGCAAGAGATGAGATAGAGCAGCAGAAAATAAAACGCATCAGCGACATGGGTGCACTTTCTGCACGTATTGCGCATGACCTCAAAAACCCATTATCGGTGATTAAGAACAGTGTAGAATTAATGAAGATGAGGTCATCCGATTCGGATGAAAAGACAAAGAACGATTACGAGAGAATAGAAAAAGCAACGGTCAGAATCGCCCATCAGATAGAAGAAGTGCTGGAATATGTTTGGCCCAAACCATTAGAGTTTTCAAATGCCTCGTTGCTTGAGATTTTTGACACAGTAATATCAAAGATCAACGTTCAACAAGTAGTGATAGATCTTCCTAAAACAGATATCAGCATAATCTGCGATGCAGCAAAACTAGAGATAGTTTTTTCAAATCTTATATTAAACGCAATTCAAGCTATGAATGGAACAGGAAACCTCTACATAAAAATGAGAGATGACAAAGACTCAGTGATTATCATGATAGAAGATACAGGCCATGGAATTCCTCCAGATCTACTCCCAAAAATATTTGAACCGTTATTTACTACAAGACAGATAGGAACAGGTCTGGGATTAGTAAGCTGTAAAAGCATTGTCGAGAAACACGGAGGCTCGATAGACATACAATCTGAGGTTAACAAGGGCACAACATTTGTCATCAAGTTGCCAAAAATGCATAATGTTGAATTAAGTTACTGAAATTAAAAATCCCGCCATACAACAACCAGATAAACAAACTTTCAAGAAGGCTAAAATTATACCTACATCTAGTTAATTTGTAATTTAATGGAAATATCAAGTAGGAACGTAGTCGAAGGCCCTTCAAGGGCACCACACAGAGCAATGTACAAAGCAATGGGACTAACAGACAGCGATCTTGGCAAACCATTCATCGGAGTCTCACATACAGGTAACGAAGCAACTCCGTGCAATATTCATCTCGGTAGATTATCACTTCATGCAAAGGCCGGGGTTCAAGAAGCTGGAGGCACCCCAAGAGAATTTTCAACAATAGCAGTAAGCGATGGAATAGCTATGGGTCACGAAGGCATGAAATCATCTCTAGTCAGCAGGGAAATAATAGCAGATTCTATCGAGTTGATGGTAAGAGCTCACCAGTATGACGGTCTTGTAGGTATTGCAGGTTGTGATAAAAGTTTACCAGGTTCTATGATGGCAATGGCTAGATTGAACATACCATCAGTCTTTGTGTATGGCGGGACCATAATGCCTGGCATCTACGAAGGAAAGCAGGTCACAGTTCAAGATGTATATGAAGCAGTTGGGTCGTACGAGGCAGGCCAGTTAACTCTTGAAGCACTCAAAAATTTAGAAAACGTAGCGTGCCCCAATGCCGGTTCTTGTGGAGGCATGTATACTGCAAACACCATGGCATCGATCAGCGAAGCGATAGGACTGGCATTGCCTGGAAGCGCTTCTCCGCCAGCAGAAGATCCAAGAAGGGAAAAATTTGTTCACGATAGCGGCAAGGCAGTGATGAATCTGCTTGAGACAGGAATAAGACCAAAAGATATTCTTACGTATGAGGCATTTGAAAATGCCATAATCATAGCAAATGCCATAGGAGGCTCGACAAACGCAGTATTACACCTCTTGGCTTTATCAAGAGAAATTGGAGTGAGTCTAACTCTTGAAGACTTTGAAAAAGTGAGAAAAAGAACACCGCACATTGCCGACATGAGACCTGGAGGGTTTTATGTTATGCTAGACCTCGATAAAATAGGCGGGATTCCATTGGTGATGAAGAGCCTCCAGAAAAAAAATCTCTTAAATGAAAATGTTTTAACTGTGACCGGCAAAACCATGAAACAAAATCTAGATACAATCACACTTTCGTTCACTGAAAATCAAAAAGTTCTAAAACCAATAGAAAACCCAATTCATGATGTAGGGACCTTGACTGTCCTTAGAGGTTCTCTTGCACCTGACGGTGCTGTAGTAAAGGTAGCAGGAATGCACACTACAGAATTTGTAGGCAAGGCTAGAGTATTTGACAGAGAAGAAGATGCGTTTGATGCAATATCAAGACGGGAGATTAAGGAACATGACATAGTCATAATAAGATACGAGGGACCAAAAGGTGGTCCAGGCATGAGGGAAATGCTCGGAGTTACAGCAGCTTTGGTCGGACAAAAATTGGGTGAAAAAGTTGCGTTGATAACTGACGGTAGGTTTTCAGGAGCTACAAGAGGTTTGATGATAGGCCATGTTGCACCAGAAGCAGCAGTAGGTGGCAACATTGCGTTAGTAAGAAACGGAGATGAGATCAGGATCAATATTGCAAAAAACAGCTTAGATATAGTGGTATCTGAAAGCGAACTTGAAGAACGCAGAAAACAGTGGAAACCAAGAAAACCAAATTACGAAAGAGGCGCATTGGCAAAGTTTGCCTCGCTTGTTACCTCAGCTTCCGAAGGCGCGATAACAAAACCCAAGTGGTAGAACAAGTCAATACTCTTTTGGAAAGTGATATTGACAGAAAAACCTCAACTTTTGTCCCATTTTCTTGGCAGTAACAGAAACCCCCTCATCCAAACTTTTGTCACATATGATACATGCTGCCTCTTTTACGGTGGATTTTACTTGCTGCTTTTTCTTTGAAAAATACAAGTCCTGAAAGAGGAAGTTGTCATGGCCAATCCCATGAGCCAGCATCTGAGACATATAGAATATAGATCACTTCATTGCATATAAAGGTACCGTACCATACGGTAATTTTTGTTCGTAGAGTGACAATTTTAAATATAGTTAGAAAGACGATTCTGCATGGGTGGCCACATTTGGGCATTCGAACCTTAAGATAATACCCCTAGAGTATTCTGGCTCCCAATTTGATCTGTATAGCAAGATTTCAAGAAATTACGACTATTCATTTCTCTTCGAGTCGTTAACAGGACCTGAAGAACTGGCTGAAACATCAATCATGGGATTTGATCCTTCAGTGGTGATAAAGGGGTTTTCTGACAAAGTAACGCTACATTACAAGAATGGTTCCACTACCACTATCAAAACCGAAGACCCGTTATCAGAAATCAAAAAGTTCATTCACCAAGCTCCTGATCAAAAATATCGATATGTAGGTGGCGCAGTGGGCATCATAAACTATGATGCCATCAGACTATGGGAAAAGATTCCAAATTCACACAATGGAAATAGTTCTTCATTGATGGAGTTTGGAATATACGATGATGGGATACTTTACGATAACAAAGAAAAAAAATCATTTTACTTCTATTACGATGAAAACAGAATACAGAAATTCTCACACGACGAGACAAACTTGGGTTCATTTTCAGTCTCAGAAATCAAGGAGAATTTAGACAAGAGATATTTTGAAGACATGGTAAGCCATGCAAAACAGTACATACATGATGGGGATATTTTCCAGGTTGTACTTTCAAGAAAATTCAACTTTAATGCAAGTGGGGACTTTCTAAAAGTTTACAAGCATCTCAGGCAGATCAACCCATCTCCATATCTTTATCATATGAAGCTGGGCGACAGGACTATCATAGGGTCTAGCCCAGAGATGTTGTTGAGAATAACTGGAAATAGCGTTGAGACATTTCCAATAGCGGGTACACGGCCAATTACAAATGATGAAAAGAAAAATGAAATTCTAAGAGAGGAGATGCTACATGATGAAAAGGAACTAGCCGAACACACAATGCTGGTAGACCTAGGCCGCAACGATATTGGACGGGTTTGCAAATATGGCTCTGTTCATGTCAAAGAATTGATGGCAGTGAAAAAATTCAGCCACGTACAACACATGGTGACTCATGTGGTAGGCACGCTTGATAAAAAATATGATGTGTTCGATGCCATAAAAGCAGTCTTTCCAGCAGGCACCGTATCAGGTGCACCCAAGATACGATCCATGGAAATCATCGACGAGCTAGAACCTGATGCAAGAGGTCCATATGCGGGTGCTGTAGGATATTTTTCTTTTAACGGATGCTGCGATTTTGCCATTGCTATCAGAACAATCTTCATGGACGGACAGCAAGGATTTGTTCAGACTGGTGCAGGCATTGTCTCAGACTCTATTGCCGAAAATGAATGGATGGAAACCCAGCACAAGGCAAATGCAATGATATCGGCATTAAAGGAGGCCGCCAAATGAAATTTTTGATTATAGACAATTATGATTCCTTTGTGTACAACATAGCACAGCTATTAGGAGAGCTTGGGGTAGACTCGGACGTAATAAGAAACGACAAGATAACGCTAGAAGAAATCAAGAAGAGTAATTACGACGCAATAATAATTTCACCCGGTCCTGGAACTCCAGAAGATGAAAAATATTTTGGAGTTTGCACAAAAGTGATAAAGGAAATAGGACCTACAAAGCCAATACTTGGAGTTTGTTTGGGGCACCAAGGAATAATTCATGCCTTTGGGGGCAAGGTTGTAAATGCTGGAAACGTCAGGCATGGAAAAACAAGTCCTGTAGAACATTCCAAGTCTCCGCTGTTTGAGGGAGTTCAAAATCCATTCAGAGCTACAAGATACCATTCGCTTGTGGGTGACAAAACTGTAATACCAGATGATCTTAAGGTAACTGCCGTTGCAAAAGACGACAACGAGATAATGGCGGTAAGTCATAAAAAATATCTCATCGAAGGAGTCCAGTTCCATCCAGAGTCTATCATGACAAGCGAAGGAAAGAAAATACTTGGTAATTTCATAAAGATGATCAAAAAATGATTGCAGAAACTATCTCAAAACTGGAACACAAAAAAGATCTTACCTACGATGAGATGTCTAACGTGATAAATGACATTTTGAACGGAAAGAATTCAGTTCAGGAAACTACTTACTTTCTCAAAAACCTTACCCAAAAAGGAGAATCGGATGGTGAGCTTTTAGCAATGCTTGACACAATGCAGAAACACGCTATACACATAGAGCCAAAATGTAATGGAAAGTTAATTGATGTATGCGGCACAGGCGGAGATAAAATGTGCACCTTCAATGTTTCAACAACCGCGGCCTTTGTCATAGCGGCTGGAGGAGGAAACGTAGCAAAACATGGAAACCGGTCAACTTCTGGGATAAGCGGCAGTGCCGATATCTTTGAATATTTTGGATACGACCTCAACATGGAGCCAAAAAAAGTCCAGAAAATAATTGAAAAATTCCACATTGGGTTTATGTTTGCTCAGAGGTTTCACCCTGCTATGAAGAATGTTGCAGATGCAAGAAAGGCGTTAGGAACAAGGACCGCGTTCAACGTGCTTGGGCCACTGAGCAATCCGGCATCTGTCAAGAATCAACTAGTAGGAGTATTTTCTCCTCAATATCTACAACGAGTCATAACGCTGCTACAATCACGAGGGTCTGAAAATGTAATGACTGTAATCTCTGACGACGGGTTAGATGAACTGTCAACTACATCAAAAAACAAGATCTGCCACTTGAAAGACGGTCAAGTCTCCAATTTTGTATTAGATCCTTCTTCGCTGGGCTTGGCAAAAACTAATCTTGCTGACATACAAGTGTCAACAAAAAATGAAGCGATAAGGTCATTTGTTTCAGTTCTAAATAATACCGGAAAAAAATCAATGATAGACATCACAGCATTAAATGCGGCTGCAGGTTTTATTGTAGGAGGGGTTTCTGACAGATTTGATGAAGCGTTGAATATCGCCTTTGATACCATTCACAGCGGGAAACCATTTGATCTTTTTAAGGAATTTATCAAGTATTGTGGCGATGTCAGCAAAATAGAGGAGTTGACAAATAATTGAAAAATATGCTAAACAAACTAGTAGAAAATTCACAGCGAGCAATCAACGACGGAATTTATGAGATAGAAAATAAGCTTCCAAGATCTGACAAAAATATCATTGAAGAGATAAGAAAAAATCCTCATGCATCACTTATCACGGAAGTAAAGTTTTCATCTCCTTCGCTTGGCAATATACGACAGATTTCAGATCCTACATTAATTGCAAAGTCAATGATTGATGGTGGAACCATGGGATTATCAGTCTTAACACAGCCATACCTTTTCAATGGTTCACCCAAGTATTTTGCAGAGATTAGAAAACAGGTCAGAATTCCCATGCTCATGAAAGATATAGTTATAGACAAGATACAGATAGATGCAGGAGAGAAGATAGGCGCAGATATTGTTCTTTTGATACAATCAGTCTTTGACAACAACCTTGCAAAAGAAGTCGACGAATTCATAGACTATGCTCACAAAAAAGGTCTTCTTGTACTAATAGAATCACATACAAAAAAGGAATTTCTGGATTCTATCAAGACAGATGCAGATTTGCTTGGCATAAACAACCGCAACCTTGACACTCTTGAGATAGATCTGAAGGCAACGCAGACAATTTTAAAGGACTATGAAAAGGACGGCAGAATTATAGTCTCGGAAAGTGGCATAGAAACAGCCAACGATATCAAGTTCCTAAGACAATGTGGTGCCGATGCCTTCCTTGTGGGTAGCAGTATTATGAAGAGTAAAGATATCAAGGGATTAGTTTCAAGCTTGGTGTTAGCAATATGAAATTAGCATATCCTAAAAACGGTAAATTTGGAGAGTTTGGAGGCCGATTCATACCTGAAACATTGGTGCCTGCCGTAGAAGAGCTGGAAGAAGCATATCTGAGATTCAAAGATGACAAGAACTTCAAAAAAGAATTGGATTACTATTTGAGAGAATATGCTGGAAGGCCCACCCCGCTTTACTATGCTAAGAATCTGACCGAGTTTGTTGGTGGAGCCAGAATATACCTAAAGAGAGAAGATCTGTTGCACGGCGGAGCTCACAAGATCAACAACACTCTAGGGCAAGGTTTGTTGGCAAAGAGGATGAACAAAAAAAGGATAATTGCAGAAACAGGAGCAGGGCAGCACGGTGTAGCAACTGCGATGGCATGTGCTGCGCTTGGATTACAGTCTGAGGTATACATGGGATACAAGGACACTGAAAGACAGAGGCTTAATGTTTTTAGAATGAAGCTTCTTGGGTCCAAGGTTCATCCTGTAAAAGAAGGAACACAGACTCTCAAAGATGCAATAAATGAAGCAATTAGAGACTGGATAACAAATGTGAATACAACTTACTATCTTTTAGGTTCTGCAGTAGGTCCGCATCCATATCCTGTAATGGTCAGAGACTTTCAATCAGTAATAGGAAAGGAGATTTTAGCACAAACGAAAGAGCTGCAAAACAAGTCACCAGATTCAGTAGTAGCATGTGTAGGCGGTGGGTCAAACGCAATAGGTACCTTTTATCCACTTGTTGATGAAGATACTGAAATGTTTGGAGTCGAAGCTGGCGGCAAAGGGATTAAGACAATGCATCATTCTGCAACATTGTCGTCTGGTTCAAAAGGGATTCTGCACGGAATGTTCACATATCTTTTGCAGGATAAACATGGACAGATAAAGGACACGCATAGTATAGCAGCAGGTCTTGATTATCCAGGAGTGGGACCAGAACACTCCTATCTTAAGGATTCAAAAAGAGTAAAGTATGACACCGTAAGCGATGACGATGCAGTAAATGCGTTCTTGATACTTTCAAAGCATGAAGGGATAATTCCTGCCCTAGAGTCATCACATGCAGTTGCGTATGCGATAAAATTGGCAAAAAAGATGTCAAAGAGCAAGACCATAGTAATCACTTTGTCAGGTCGTGGAGACAAGGACGTTGAGGTAGTAGAGAGATATTTGAGCGAAAATGTCAAGAATTCAAGATAAATTTTTAGAACTAAAATCCAAGAACCAAAAGGCGTTCATAGCCTACGCCATGGCAGGATATCCTAACGACAAAGAAACAATTTCCATAATACGCAGCCTAGTAAATGGGGGAGCAGATATTGTTGAAATCGGCCTGCCTTTTTCCGATCCACTGGCAGACGGCCCTGTCATACAAAACGCAAGCTTTCAAGCACTACAAAAGGGGATGAACTTGTATAGATTCCTAAAGATAGTAAAAAAGATTCGAAGTGGGACAGACATACCACTGGTCCTTATGACATATGCAAATCTTGTGTACAGCCAAGGCTATGACAAATTCATCTCAGCCATAAAAAAGGCAGGAATTGACGGAGTTATCCTTCCAGACATGGCAATCGAAGAGGCAGAAGAGTACCTGAAAATCATACATAAGAACAAAATGGATGCAATCTTTCTCATATCACCTAACACTTCTCAAGAGAGAATAAAGAGAATTGCCAAGGCATCATCTGGATTTGTGTACTTGGTATCTACATATGGCACAACGGGCGGGACTCAACAGCAGTTTCAACGATACACACTTGATGCGGTGAAAAACGCAAAGAAAATACTTGGCGACAAGTTACCTCTGGGAGTAGGTTTTGGGGTCAACAACCCCGAGCAGGCAAGATCCATTTTGAAAACAGGGGCAGATGCAATAATTGTAGCAAGCGCAATTTTACGGTTGATTGCCAATACGCCCAAAGCAAAAGTACACTCTAAAATTGTCTCTTTTGTAAAAAATCTGAAAAAGACAACGATCTCAGAATAAGAAATAAAAATAGCATAAATCCATCATAGATATGCAGACAGAGACAAAATACATTTTTGTAACAGGCGGAGTCATGTCCGGTCTTGGAAAAGGCGTTGTTTCATCTTCTATAGCAAAACTACTTCAACTTTCAAATCAAAAGGTTTCCTGCGTTAAGATCGATCCATATCTGAATTACGATGCAGGAACCATGAATCCAATAGCTCATGGCGAGGTGTTTGTTACAGACGATGGCGGAGAATGCGACATGGATATTGGTAATTATGAGCGATTTCTAAATCAAAGCATACCTAGGACACACAACATCACTACAGCTCAGATCTATTCAAGTGTAATTGAAGCAGAGAGACGAGGAGAGTATCTTGGAGCATGTGTCCAGATAATACCTCATGTAACAGACGCTATAAAAGACAGAATTAGAAACATTGCAAACAGTGAGAAATTAGATGTTCTCGTAGTAGAGTGCGGCGGTACTGTAGGAGACATTGAAAGTCTTCCATTTCTTGAGGCATTGAGGCAGATGAGACTAGAAGAAGGGTCAAACAATGTAATTTTTGCACACGTAACACTGGCTCCCTCTCTTGACGTAGTAGGAGAACAAAAAACAAAGCCCACTCAGCATAGCGTTCAGGAATTGAGAAGAATAGGCATTCAGCCAGATCTGATGGCTGTAAGATGTAGCAGGCCCTTGGAGACATCAGCGAAAAGAAAGATCTCACTATTTTCCAATGTTTCTGAAAAAGATGTATTCTCTTGCCATGATGCAGAATCCATACTCCTGGTGCCGCAGATGCTGTATGACCAAGGAATAGTTGATGTAATATTCAAAAAGTTTGGCAAGATAGGACTTGTAAATACTTCGGCCAACTGGGACAGGTGGAACGCCATAGTCAATTCGTTTTCCAATTTGAAAGACCAGGTGAGAATCGCCATGGTTGGCAAATATGTCAAGTTGGCTGACAGTTATGTTAGCGTAAACCATGCATTAAAACATGCAGGTGCAAAGATAGGCAAGAATGTCGTAATAGATTGGATTGATTCAGAAGAACTCAACGGTGACATAAACAAACTTTCACAGTATCACGGAATAATTGTGCCAGGCGGATTTGGAGAGCGGGGAGCTGAGGGCATAATCAGAACAGCAAACTATGCAAGAGAAAAAAACATACCATATCTTGGGATATGTTTCGGATTTCAACTAGCCGCAGTTGCATTTGGCCGCTATGTTTGCGGTTTGACAAATGCAAATTCTACAGAAATTAACCCTAATACAGAATATCCAGTAATTGATCTCCTACCAGAACAAAAGTTTGTTGAAAACAAAGGTGGTTCTCTCAGACTAGGAGCAAACGAGATCAAAGTAGAAGACAACACCTTAGGATTCAAACTTTACAAATCAAATACCATTTTCAAAAGACATAGACACAGATACGAGTTTAATCAAAAATATCTAGAACTGTTTAACACAAAAGGTCTTCTATTTTCAGGACACAGCGACAACAAAAAGCGAATGGAGATTCTTGAGATACCAGACCACAAATTCTATCTCGGAGTGCAGTTCCATCCAGAATTTAGCAGCAGGCCTGGATATCCAGAAGAGTCCTTTGAGGCTTTCATACAAGCAGCTTCTACTGCTTAATTATTTAGGAACTTCATAGATTCTCTGCCTAGTGTCTCGGAGTGAGACTCTTCTTTTCACATATCCCTTATCAAGAAGATGCCTAAGAGCCAGCCTGACAGTTCGGTCAGGAAGCAAGGTCTTTGCAGCCAGTTCTTTTTGAGTAAGAGAACCTTCGTATTCTAGTGTCTTGAGCAACAACTTTGAACTTGGAGGCATGTTTAAGAGCTCGTCGGCAAGTTTTACTTTTTTAGCCATTGCAGAAACCGTAGTCGAGTCTTTCTTCATGCGTATAATATTAGCAGGCTGTGGAAATTTTGTACACTCGACAATCTTGTCAACCTTGAACCTTTCTTTTCCATCCATCACAACTTCGCATCGCAGGCTAGATGATATGTCGTCAATCTCTATGAAACTGTCTTCTGGTACAATTAGCGGGCGTCTTGTAATGTCAAGTGAGTTTACTGATACAATGCAAAGTACTTTGGAGCCTTGATAGATCGCTGGCCCTCCTGCAGACATCGAATATGCCGACGAACCAATCGGAGTAGAGACAATCAGGCCGTCACTACTATCGTGCCAAAATTCTTCCCCGTTTACACGTAAAACGTGTTCTACCAAAGTTGCACTCTTTGAAGAAAAAATTGCGACGTCGTTTAATGCAGGATAGACACTTTTTCCGTCAATTTTTACCCCAACTCTTGTAAGATGCTCTATTGTAAAATCTCCTTTTTTTAATCTGTTGAGGTATGTCGGAAATTCTTTTAGATCAGTCAGAGCCATATATCCACTTGATTCAAATTCATTGATTCCTAAAACAGGTATAGTACTATTCATGAAACGATGAAAATACGATCTTACGCCACGGTCTCCCCCTGTGATAACTACATAGTCAACATCTTTTCCAACTGTTTTGTTAGTGAGCACAACAGATTCAATTCCATGAGTTTCAAGCGATAGCCTAACTGACTTTACAGTTTGGTCCTGATCTTGACTGTAGATGGCCACTTTCATATCAAAGATTGAACCCTTGTACAATAAAAGCCTAAACTTGTGAGAACTTGACTAGATTATACAGATAGGCTGCGTTTTGCTGTATAGTTCCTCCATTTGGGATTTTTGACAGGCCAGTAGCTTTTGTCTCAAGTGCTGCTTGTGCTGCACCAACTGCAAAACAGATTGCCCATAGAGAATCTTTTTCCTTCAGATACGAACATGCAAACGCTGCACAAAATATGTCTCCAACACCAGTCGTGTCACCAATTTTCATGTCTGGAATACGGAGGTAATACAATCTATCTTTGGCAAGCATTGTGATGTTTTGCTTGTCTGTATAGAGAACATGTTTTACTCCCTTCCTTTGCAAGACAAGCATGGCATCTTTTCCCCTAAGGCCAGTAAGATAAAAGGCCTCGTCTGGATCTGTTTTTATTGCAGAAACTTTTGAGATGTCAAGCAGTGTTTTTTCAAGATAAATTTTACCAGTTGAATCAACACGACGCAGATATCCTTGCGGATCAAGCAGTAAAAAATTTGAATCTTCTCTTATCCTATCAAGAGTTTCTTCAGACACCTCATCAAAGACAGGACTGATTATGAAACCGTCTGCATCAGAATTGCTAAACTCTATTTGATCACATTTTGTTTTCAGATACAGCTCTCGGTCAGCTCCTATAATCTTCAATAAAAAGCGCGTGGTCGGGCTATTAGAAATTGAATCTTGTGGCAAGAACACGCCCTTATTTTCAAGGTCTCGCTTGAACTTGAAATCAGGTCCTATCTTGGTGTAAAGATCTACGTCAAACTTCATATTCTTTGCAGTAATGCCGCAGTAGGCGGCAGGGCCCCCGGGAGTTTCAACGACTTGGCCTTCCCTTGATATCTCATCTATTGTACAGTGTGATAGTACTGCAAGTTTCATCAATCATACGCTGATGCCTTTCCATTTAGGCCTTTTTCTGGTTCTGTTTTTGGAGACAGGAAAGGCAAATAATCTGGCGTTTTTCTACTACGACCTCGACGTTAGAACTCAGACAGACGTGGCACAGGCCCCGCATGCATGTTCTAATTTTAGATGCATCTTAAATCTCTTAATGAGTGTCAAATTTGTTACAATAGCGGCAAGTCAAATGCGTTTATTTAGAGGCACATTACAGATACCATATGCCATTAAAGCGTGCTAGCAGAGGTAGGAAAAAGGGAGGCAAGGGATCGTCCGATCGTATCCAGTGTACCAACTGCGGAGCAACAGTACCTCGTGACAAGGCAAAAAAAGTAACCTCAAGGCTGAATTTGGTAGAGCACAGCTTGGCCAAAGAGCTCAGGGCTCAGGGAGCATATATTGCAGCACCTACTGTTTTAAAGTATTATTGCATATCATGTGCAATTCACTTTGGCATACTAAAGATAAGATCAGCTGACTCTAGACGTCAGACTGGAAGACTGCGCTAGTCGTTTATCTTTTTTGCAGTGGCAATTATTCTTTGAATCAATGTTATACCTGCAATTATTATTACTATTACCACAGCATATTTGAGAAAGAGTTCACCAGCCATACCAACTATTGCTATGACTAGTAATCTCTCAGCTCGTTCACCTATTCCAATCCCTTGTAGCTGTACATCCAATGATTCTGCTCTTGCTCGAGTATAACTTACAAGTAAAGACAGAGTTATTGCCAATAAAACGAGATATCCTTCAGAATAATTTCCAATCAATATGCCTAAAAATATTGCAACTTCTGCAATCTTGTCAAAGACAGAGTCAAGAAATGCACCTTTCTTCGATGTCTTGCCAGTAACTCTGGCTACTTGACCATCCACTATATCGAAGAATCCAGAAACCAGTAACAGAACGCCCCCAATTACAAAAGAATACTGTAGATGTATGCCGTAAACTATTGCAGACGCAAAAGCAAACCCAAGTCCAACAGCTGTCCAGAAATTTGCAGAAAGACCGGTATACGCAAATGCTTTTCCAATGTTCTGCAGAGTTGGTTTTAACCTCTCTCGGAAATTGTTGAGCATCTTTACTCTCAATCGTTCTTTGAGATTAAAGCGTTTATGCCTCAAGAGACCAAAAATGCTCAAATAATATGAGATAATAGGGCTCTTGTGGGCATCATAGCAAAGGGTGCAAAATGCAATGTCGTTGGTTGTGATAAGGACGGCGTTCGTTCTTTGACTACCTCAAAAGTAGAAGGCACTGGCTTGAGTATTTCTGGTGGAAAAAAAACAGTATTGTGTAAAGAACACTATAAGGAATGGAAAAAAGCCACAAAAGAAGAACGCGATGTTGAAAGAGCTAGATACGACAGATTCTAGCCGTTTCTCATATTTTCTATTATCTATATGGTAAAAACGAGAGCCTTTATAATGCCCTAATTTGTCAGACAAACCGATGAAGTCAACACCAATGGGCGCACTATTTGGCGTTTTGGCTCTAGTCGCTATTCTTGCAATAGCTCAACCAGCTTTTGCAGCAAATGTACCCGTAACTATCAGTAAGGGCGCAAGTGCTACAAATGGAAAATGTTCTGACACAAACTGCTTCAATCCAGAAAAAGTCCAAGTCAGTGTAGGAGATACTGTCACATGGACAAATGCAGATACTGTTCCACATACTGCAACATATTATGATGGAAACATGTCAGACAACTCAGTAGGCACTATCTGGGACAGCAGCATGATCAAAGCTGGTGGAACATACACATCACCTGCATTTACAAAAGCAGGAGATTACCCATACTTCTGCCAAGTTCATCCATGGATGACGGGAGAGGTAGATGTTGAAGCGGCAGGGGCAACTAACCAACCAAATGGAAGCACCAACATGACTGGAATGAATAACATGACTGGTAACACAGGTAACCAGGCAGTTCCAGAATTTGGTCCAGTGGCGTCACTAGTTCTTGTATTTGCAATCGTTAGTGTCGTCATATTCACCGCAAAGACTAGAGGACTTCCAAAACTCTAGATCTCCTATTTTTCATTTTTAGTTTTTGTTACTTTGAATTTCTTTTGTTGTTGAAATATGCGCTTGATAAATCGTTATAGTACTTGTCCAATTTTTTGTACAAGCGTTTTGGTTTCCTAGGCTTTTCAGTGCTTAATGCATATAGACACAGCACAGGAAATGCAATTGTTGCGTCAGTATACACCATTATAACATCTTCATGTGAGTCTTTTACTTTACCCCAGCTTTTTCCTTCTTGCAATGTGGCTCCAGAAAGTCCTCCTGTATCAGGCCTAGCATCGGTTATCTGTATTATGTAATTTTGTCCACCGTGTCCAAGTCCAAGTATCTGGTCCAAGAGAGGTCCTGTCTGTTGTGCAGTGTTCTTTGGTACCCCCCCTCCAATCTCCACTATGCCAGACTTTTTTGAGTTGTACACTATGGCTGCCTGTTCAATGATCTCCCGCACAAAATCCAAATTGTATATCTTATTTGCAAGTCGTAGTGGGGCAAGGTCTAGTGCAAGAGATGAATCCTTCAGTGTGGAAATGTATACTGGAACATCGTAATCGTACGCAGTAACTACAAAGCTTCTTTCAGGATGTTTAGAGTGTTCCTTGGAATATTTCCCCATGGCATTGCAAAATTCTGCAGTTGTAAATGGCCTGTCAGCAAGGTTATTTGTAAACATCTTTTGGACAATCTTGTCTTCGGCCTTGAGCGTTTCTTCTCCCTTAATGTATACATCCCTTATTCTAACAATGTCCTTTTCGTACAATATCATGTCGTCTACCTCAAAGTGGCCTTGCTTTACAGGCAGATTCCATGCAAAATGATCTTCATGGTATACGTTTGCACCAGTTGAGATTATCCAGTCAACAAATCCTCGTTCTATGAGCGCTTTGAAAAGACCGCCAAAACCCACAGGCGTCATGGCACCAGATACGGTGAGACAAATGGTAGCATCATCTTCAATCATTTTGCGGTAGAGTTTGGCCGCTTCACCCAGTTGCCGTGCATTGTATCCCGTGCTTGAATAGATCTCTACTAGATCATCAACACCCATGTTGGGTTTAATTTTCAAATGAGGAATGTCTTTTCCGTGAAAACTATGAGGATCCACGAAGGGGAATCTAATTCTGGGTTAAATAAATACTTGCCAGCACAGTTTCAACATAAGTTTTTCCAAAACACAATTTGTAAAATTCCTAAGAGGCAGCCAATTTTACTTCGATTGCATGGTGTCGTGAAACATCGTTATGCATGTCAACATGGGATTTTTCTTTGAAAACCAAGTTACATTGGTAACATTTCCATGCGGTCATGCTCATTAGTTCTTTATTACAATTTTGCTATATAAGAGACGCGTAGGAATTCCACTTTTGATAACGTCACCATATCAAATATTGAAAACAGCATAAGATAACATCATCAATAAAAAGATGTTTTTGCATTTTTCATATAGTATTTTAATGAGATTCTAGAACTCGAGACAGATGAGATCTTTCAAGCCTGGCAAATGGAATTTGAATGAGCTTGTAACAGACCCAGACTCTAAAGCTTTTAGGAACAAACTTCTAGACATAGAATCAAAAGTTAAAACGTTTGAAAAGAACAAGAGCGTGCTCTCTTCTAACATATCAGATAAGAAATTTTTTTCTATGCTTCATTCTTTGGAAGAAATAATAGAAAAATTCAGCATAGTTTCTGGATATGCTTCACTTGAGTATTCGTCTGACACTCAGTCTGACAAGATCACGTCGCTTCTTACCAGGATGCGAAAAATGGGTGCAGAGATTGATAACAGAACATTGTTTTTTGATCAATGGTGGAAAAAGCAGATAGATGAAAAAAATGCTCACAGGTTAATGCAAAACGCAGGTGAGCTTCGTGAGTTTCTCAAGCATAAAAGGACTCTTGCAAAATACTCACTATCAGAACCAGAAGAGAAGATAATAAACACGCTAGATGTTACTGGCCATTCTGCTCTTGTAAAATTGTACGATAAAATCACAAATGCATTCCAGTTTACTGTGAAAATCGATGGCAAAACAAGAACGTATACTAGAGAAGAACTCACTCAACTCGTAAGAAGCCCAAAGCCAAGAACAAGAGAGATTGCATACAAATCGTTATTGTCAACATTTGACAAAAACAAAGGCGTTCTTGGAGAAATATACCAAAACATTGTACTGAATTGGAAAGACGAATGTATTCAGATTAGAGGATACTCTTCACCGATATCTGTCAGAAACATAGGAAACGATGTTGACGATAAAACTGTAGAGTCGCTTATTTCTGTCTGTAGAAATAACGCAGACATATTCAGAAAATTCTTTTCGCTAAAGGCTCGCCTTTTGAAAGTAAAAAAGCTTCGAAGATACGATTTGTATGCTCCAATTCAAAAAAAAGAAGAGAAACGATACACGTATGATAATGCAGTGAAACTTGTTCTTCAAACGCTTTACAGTTTTAGTCCCAGTCTTGGAGAGTTTGCAAAAAGAGTGTTTGTAGAAAACCATGTTGACTCACAAATAAGACTTGGAAAGAGAAGCGGGGCTTTTTGTAGTACAATAACACCAAAAATAACTCCATATGTATTGCTGAATTTCAAGGGAAGAACCAACGATGTCTTTACAATGGCTCACGAGTTGGGCCATGCGATACACAGCATCTCCGCATCGGACAAGTCAATCTTCATACAAGAAGCTCCCCTACCGCTGGCAGAGACCGCATCTACGTTTTCGGAGATGCTGCTGTTTGACAAGATCTTAAGCCAAGTTTCCGAAGAGGAACAGCAATCTATCCTAGTTGATCACATTGATGACCTTTATGCTACAGTTGGCAGACAAGCCTATTTTACAGTCTTCGAGATAGATGCTCACAAAAAGATAGGCGATGGAGCGACAGTGCAAGACATATCGGACCAATATCTGACTACCTTGAAGGAGCAGTTTGGATCATCGATTACGATATCACCTGACTTTGCAATAGAATGGACGTGCATTCCACACTTTTTCCATTCTCCATTTTATTGCTACTCGTATTCTTTCGGAAATTTATTGTCACTGTCACTATTCCAACAGTACCAGAAAGAAGGAAAGTCGTTTGCTCCCACATATGTTAAGATTCTCTCAGCAGGAGGTTCAAAGAAACCAGAAGGCTTGCTTGAAGAATACGGCGTAGACATTACCTCTGAAAAGTTTTGGCAAAAAGGGTTTGACTATATCAAAAGTCAGACCAGAAGACTTGAAAAGGTGTTAAATTAAAAGCGCCTGGCAGCCAAGCGCCCTCAGCTGCCAGGCATGTTCCCCTACGGTTTGAACCGATGTCAGTGGCTAGAAGGATTCATTATAATTTAAACTATTTGGAGTTGATCTAAAACTATTTTATTTTATTATGCCAAGTACTTCGCAAGTGAAATACCCCAGATGTTGCAATAAAGATCCAGAATATTTGATTACTTATGACTGCGGTCCTGATCCTCAAGAAACGATGCTTGTATGCAAAGAGCACTTTAAAGAAGAACCATTTCAGCGATTTGCAGTCAAGATAGAAAAATTGCGTGAGTAGACTTAACTGCAAATACTATACTATGCGGATAGCAAAAAACGCCATATTTGTTAAATTCAATAAAAGTAGAGATGGGATTATAAAATGAATTTAAAACTTAAAGAGATAACATCAGACCAGGCCTTACGTGATTATCTTGATAGGGTTTACATCCAATCTCATAGCAAGGCCTCAGTAAAATCCTATCGTGTGGGCATTACAGGGTCTAATAACGGATTTAGAACATTTTTGAAAGAAAAATACAATTGCGATGAAATACAACTTTGTATTAGAATACAGAATCAAGAGTTAGATGTTTATGATGTTCTAAATGACTATGTCGTTTTTGTGGATAAAAAAGGCATAAAACCAAAGACTACTAGACTATGGTTTACAGTAGTCAAAGGCTATCTTACGCACTTAGGACTAGATGTTTATTCAGAAAAATGCAAGCAAAAAATTAAGCTTCCAAAGGTAAGACGGGTAAAAAAAGAAGCTCTTACAAAAGAAATTCTTGTAAGATTAATTCGCAATCTAGACGCAAAATTAGCTACCGCGGTATACGTAGCCATATCAAGCGGTATGAGAGTAGGTGAAATAGCTGGCCTTACCCTTACAGATATTGATTTTGATGATGAACCAGTTAAGATCAGTATTCGAGCAGAGACATCAAAATCAAGAGAAGATAGAGAGACTTACATCACCAATGAAGCTGCAATCGCCTTAAAGGATTATCTTAAGCGTTATTTTGGTTGGAGAGAAGATAGTACGAATTCACACTTACAAGGTCTTAGAATCTTTGGACGAACAAATGTAATTAAGAACGGTGACCAAAACGCTAAAGGTCGAATACCCCAAGTTAGTGAACAACTTTCAGAAAGTGACTTGCTTGGAAGCACATTACGAAGGATTTCTAAAGTTCCAGAACTAAACCGCTTGTCTCGAAGTGGTTGGCGCGTAATACATTTTCATGCTTTTAGAGAATATTTCTATACCGTAGTAAGTAACGTGTCAGGGTCTAATTTTGCTCATGCTCTTATGGGTCATCATGAATATCTAGATACTTACTACGCACTTTCAGAAAAACAACAAGCAAGTTTGTATCAAAAGGCTATGCCATATCTTACAATATCAGACTATTCAAAGATAGAGAATGATTTAGAAAAGATTCAGAATACTCAGGATGGTCTATTAGAGAAGTATGCAGAATTTGAGAGATATTTGAAGGCTAAAGACCCTTCTTTTTTGGAATTTTTAAGAAGAAACAAAGAAACTTAGCGAATAATTTTCACGATTTCTGCTTTGGGAATATCTTTCCTTGTTTCATCCCAAACCTCATTATCGGTTTTACAATTTCTGAAATATTTACCATTGATATGTAAAAGGTTGCAATCTGTAGGAATATCTAGCTCGAATTGTGGCACGTTTGTTTGCTTGTAATTCCTATTAGCGTCTAACAAAACCCTATAGGCTTTAGGCTTTATCCTACCATCGTCATTAGTTTGAATTTTTTCAATAGTGTCTTTTCCAGTGTCGCTTAGTTTTTGTTTAATGGCATCCTTAACAAAGTCATTCCTGGTGCATCCCAGTTTTTCACAAGTTGCGTCTATATTTTCAAAGTCCTGTTTACCGAGCCTTATAGAAGCTGTCCTAGTTGTCATAGGATTACACCCTCAAAATAGTGTATCACTAGTGTGTTATAGTGTGATATGTCATACATATGCATAATTTTATGCGTGTTATACTTGTTGAGTGTGTTACATGTGTTCATGATTGTGTTACAAATTCAAGATCTAAAAACATTGAGGCAATTTACTATAAGTAAGTCTAGGTCAGATAGGTCAGATAGGTCAGATAGGCTTTCTATTTGACTCATCTGACCTTATTGACTCATCTGACCTTAATTTTCTCTAGTTTCATCTAGTGTTTTTTGGTCTTGTTTCCATCTAAGTTTGATAGGTTTACGCTGTACTTTTTCTATAAAAATTGACTTTTCTACCCATTCCATGACATAACGCCAACGCTTGTTTGTGTCTCTATGTGGTCCTTGTTGGGTAATTTCGTTGAATAATTTGTCATGATTACCGCGATAAAGCTCTAACAAATCATTATAAATTTCAGGGTCACCAATTCCATCTTTTATTTTTGAAGCTTTGATTATTCCTATTACCTTTTGGCCTATTCTTTCTACATATGTGTTAGCGTTGCTAATCTGCAAACCTCTTTGATTCAAATATCTTTGATAAAGGTCATGCGCCTTGCTTACATCTTCAACCTGGGTTTCATGGTGTAGATGAATACGAGCTATGGCTAATGTTAAACGTGATAAAGTACCAACAACACGAAGATTTACATCACCATACTTTGAATCGTTCATCTCTACCATCTTTTTCTTAAAAATCTCAATCACTGTTTGTCGTATTACTTCCTTGCATTCATCGGTTAATTTTGGTTGAAATATCTTACAGTAGGTCAAATATTTAACAAAGTCATGTTCGTTTATGCGTTCCTTCTCGGTCTCTATAGAAAATATGTCTCCGCTATTCTTTGTTCTTAAAATAGTTCTGACAATTTTATCTTTTTCTTCTATAGAGTAATTGTCTTTCATAATGATAATCAGGTCAAATCTTGATAATAGTGCCGAGTCAATTACTTGTAAATTCTCAGCTACGCTTTGTGACTCATCCCATTTGTCATGCTCTTTTGGGTTTCCTGTGGCATATACCGCGGTCCTAGCTGGTAAGTCTGCGTGACCGCCTACCGTTGCAGAGGAATAAGTCCCTAGTTCCATAGGCGCATAAAATATATCGTAAACTTCTTCCATCCTGACAAATTCATCTATACACAAAACACCTCTATCAGATAGTGAAATCATAGGACCATACTCTAAGATTTTTTGTCCGTCTACTTGCTCTTTTTGTCCTGCAAACAAACCTTTAGCCGAACCTGCTTTAGCTGCTACAATACTAACGTTTGGCAAAACTCTTTTTGCATATTGAGCCATCTTGCTTTTAGCTGTTCCTGCATCTCCAACACATAGAACGTTTATCCAATTCTTTTGACCTTCTTCCCATTTTGGCGAACCGACATACATGACTAACCAACATTCTTTTAGTAAACTGCAATCGTAAATTTCAGGCGCAAAAGAATCAATCAGTTTTTTATAAAATCCTTCTTCGTTCGGCCATTGATTAAAAATTAATTTTTCTTCTTCTGTAATCTCATACTTGATTTCATTAATTGCTCTTACATGAAGCAAGTGTAAGACGTTGTAAAATTCCTCTTTTTTTCTCTCCTTTGTAGTAATGTAACCAACTAACTCAACCTCATGACCAGGATTCATAGAGTTAGTCAATTCACCCATGGCTTCACAAATTAAAACATCCTGTCTATGTGAGTTAAAGTCACTATTGTTAAGATAGTAATCTCGATAATTTTCTGTACTTACCTGACTTTCATCCAATTCTAAAAATTTTGCATTGTCACACCTATCAACACCGCATTTTGAAGGTTTTTTCAATCCCCTCGTCCTATGTCCGTTAGGACAAAGCCATACCTTTTCTAATACTCTGTTTTTTAGTTGGCTTTCACCTATTACCAATGCTCGAACCTTCACCAGTTTGTTTAGATTTCTATTTCGTATAGCTTCGTCAAAGGTTAATTCTTTAGCAGCGTCATCAATCTGTATCGTTAGATCTAATGCCTTTGATTTTTCCTTTCCATTTTTTTCAGAATAAATTTCTTTTATGGCATCTTGACAAATGCCAATAAACTCTCTAGGACTATCAGTGAGGAATCTAACTAATTGAAATTCTCCTTTATTTTCTTGGTCATAATCAACTAAATCCATGAAATTAATTATTATGTTAGAACCTCTCAGAGAATCTATCTTTTCTATATATTTTCCATGATTGAATCCAGTTAGAAATTTGTAAATTTCATCTTGCATGTATGAAGAGCTACACGTATTCTCACTCATGATTATCTCACTATCCCTATCTCGCTGAGCTTGTCAACAAACCACAATCTTGAACGAAAGGCAATATCACTTGTTAATCCGTACTTTTTTGCTGTCTCTTGATACTCTGTATAGTCATGTTTTGTGATAAGATGAATTCGTATAGGCAATTTTTCAGCTTGTATGATTTTGTAATGATATTCACAAGACTCTACTGGACAAATAAAAGCAACAGGTTTACCCATGTCTTACCCTCTCTAGCGTATGACATTGACATTGACACCCCTTAGTTCCCTTGCATCTATCATGATGGTATCTGTAGCAATCAGATTGCAGAAACATTATGAAAGCACCTCAAAATTTTTCAAACAGTTATGATTTTGGATATGCTCTCTACAGTATTTTTTACCACAACTTGAGCATAGTTTTGTATTCTTACAATTCCAACAATAGACGCAGCTACAAATATTTACTAAATCATTTGTAGAAATCGCCACAAGATCTATAAGAGAAGGTAAACTATCCAGAGTCATCAACCTCGGTAGTTTCGGGGTCAGTTGGGCCTAGATTAGAGACCTTTGGCCCAACTAAAACATATTTTCCATCTTGTATACTTGCTTTGAATATTGGATTTTGAGAATTAAAATAATCTAGCCATCTCGAATCTATCGCAACGATTATCTTATTTGAAAAAACGTGAGACTTGATTTCTCCTAGTTCGTGTGACATTTTAGAAATCTCCCTCTCCATCGTCATCAAAATCTAGGTAAGGAAAATCATTCTCGTTATAAAGAGCCCATTTTTGATAAAATGTAGTTTTAATAAAAAAAGATGGTTTTGAGCTGAATCGGTAAAGTGTTGTCATTATTCCGAATCTCCACTTGTTTGAGATTCTTCGCTTGGCTCTGCTTCTTGTAGTTCTGTGTTATATTCTTCTACTGTTTCCTTTATTCTCGATTCGAGCTCTTTTTTCTGTTTGTTGTTTAAGCCACCATAGGCTACGCACATTTTTTTAGGCATTACTCTACTTCTCCTGCATCGTCACAAACTTTACAGAATGGTTTAGTTTGCTTCTCTGCCAAGTTCTCGTATTTGTCACAGACCTCATTAACTGCCTGGTCTACCCCTCGTGAGATGGGTTTTTGCGTAATTTCACTAAGGCGTTGTACGGTTTTGTTTGATAGCTTGCCTTGCATAGATGATTTGGTGAGAAAACGAATACTTAAGTAAATGGCTACACACTAACATTACAGGAACAGAATTTGACAAATCTAGACATTTTAGGTAAAAAGAGGCGAATTATTCATTTTTGTAAAAATCGAGACTGTGAAACAAAACAACCAACCTCACCCAAATTTCGCAAAAAATCAATGTTATCCGTATATTATCTATCAAATGGTTCAGAAAAGATGCTTTTCTATGTGTGTAGCGTCTGCGGTCACTTTGATTTTAGTCCTTTTGCCAATTTTCCATTTAGGAATAATCTCTTATCAGTAGTAATGGCAAAGATCCCTAGAAATAGAACCTCAGATTTTATAAATTTGAAAAATTCCAGGACGGCCAAAAAATGTCTATTTTGTGGTCAAGAAAATACAGTTGAAAATATAGAAAACCATCATCCTGTCAATGAAACGGGCGAATATACCAACAATACTAGTTTTCCTACACCGACTTTAATCAATACAGTGTGGGGTTTATTCTTAAAAGGTAAAAATCCAAGACGTAATTATATTGGTTATTTATGCATGCTTTGCAAGCGAATTTACTTTGATGAAAGTTTTGTTACATTTCAGCATAGCAGTTCAGAAACTCAGGTTGACCCGAATGAGTATAGTTTAGACCTTAATAACAAAATGAAAAAAGCAATAGAATTTCTTAAAAAGGTTGAAAAGGAAAATAATGTAAGTACAGAAGCTCTTAATCATTACAGGGATGAAGTTAAAGTATGGAAAAAGTTAGCTATAAACCCCCCTTCTTTCACTAACGAACCTTTAGAAACGTTTGGTATGTTTCCAACCAATATTTACCTTCAAGAAAACATGGAACAAAAAGCGAAAAGAGATAGAGTTACTGTGATTCTCTATGAACAGACTAAAAGCAATGCCAAATACCTAATAGAAACATACGGAACAGAAGAACAAAAAGCTAGCCTAAGACGAAATTGGCGATGAAAATGATAAAAAATTGAAAAATTCATGCCTAAAATACCCCTTGCTACCCGTAGAATAAAGTCTAAATAGACTTAATAGTTCGAGCTCAAAAGTGGCATTAAATGAAGTCCCTCATTGTAGTGTTATTGATTTTAACGGTTTTATCAAGTACATTTGTAGGCGCATATGCGCAACAACCACAACTTGCGACATACCGTGAAACTGCGCAAATACTTGTGGACGACAAGATACAAAACCAAACTACCGCTTTTATCACACTGAGTAGCACAAGTCCCCTCGAGATGCGTGTTCCTACATATTTGGATGAAAAGATTGCAAATGCCGCCAATGTTACATCAGTTGCAATAACTAATGCCAACTCATGTGTTGAAGGGGTAAGCGGTCAGACTTGTGTCATAATAACAATATACAATCCGTCGCTTGTAGAATCATACAATATCACAAAGATACAGACTACGGCACGCGCAATAGGCGATACACTGATCAATGACACAAACAAGGCATTTTTGCTAAATACCCAGTTCTTCGAAGTCTACATACAGCCAAAGGGAGAACTAAGTAACGCCCTTGGAACATCTGGCGCCCTGGCAGGGAACAGAACAATATCTGTCGTATACACTACAGCACAGCTCAAGTCATCATACCTATTTGATCAGTTGACATCCATACTCATGCCCACACAGATACGAAATGCCGGAGGATTCTATGACGTCGCAAAAAAGATGTCGGACTCGACAAATTCCACTGTTACTTTTGCCATAACACCAACTACCACTAACAATCAATCATTGTATCAACTGCAGGTATCTACACACGCTCCACTCAAGGGAAAGATTACCTCAATTAGACCGCTTGATTTCTTTGGAGTTGACCAGCTGAGCAGATCATCTTATTTTAGTGGAGGTTTCTTTCCGCTTAATTCCATCTTTGAGATTTCGGTGATATCAAACAACGATACAGCAATAACAAATCACGGTGGAGATATTGTTCCAACAAATGCTCAAGGCTTACCAACCGATCTTAGCAAGGCAGGCTGGGTATTTGATCCAGTCTCTGGACAGCGAGTCACTGGAATTTACATTTTTGGAACAACAAAATCTGCTACAAGTGATGACTTGGCACTTACAATCGGTCCTCCCTCACAGGCAGTTCAACCCATAACAAATTCAACCGGTGGAGCTCAAACAAAGAATACATCGGATTATTCAACATATGTGATAGTAGGAATTGTCATTGCTGGCGGCGCCGCAGTTTATCTTTTTACTAGAAGAAGATAGCTAAAGAATAAGAACGGCTGCGGCAAACACAGTGGTCCACCTGCCTTGCGGGTCACCAACTGCACTCTGGGTAATGTTTCTTGTTTTGTATATCTGGCCGGATATTTTCCATTGCTGCTTCTTTTCATCCCAGCTCCTGTTTACGTCGAACTCTATTCCAAGCGATGATGCTAGCATCTGTGCTGCGATGTCTTCTGCATATTCACCTGCCTCTTTTTCTGTCTCCCCAAACGAGTGATATTCAGAAAGATAGCCGTACTTGGTCTTGTCTTTTGGCTCGGCAATTCCTACCGATGCAGCCAAAAGTCTGTGCGGCTCATTGGTCTCATTTCTTGCATAGATTACAAACTGGACGCTGCCAGGCCTTATCAACTTCAATCCTTCTGCCCTTGAGACAAGTTTTGCGCCAGGGGGAAAGATACTAGAAATTAGAACAATGTTGGTTCCAGCAATACCTGCGTCACGTAAAGCATATTCAAAACTTGTCAGTCTATCTTGGTGTACGCCCTTACCTCTTGTAAGGAACAGCTTTTTTGCAACAAGATCTAACACGATTCCACTCTCATTTCAGATCTTTAAAAATTTATTGAAAAATGGCAAAAATCAGTTTAGAGATTGTAATGTTTCTACTATTTGTTGCCCGTGGGATTCCACGTTGATGTCTCGAAATATTTTAGCTATTTTTCCATCCTTGTCGACAATAAAGGTAGAACGTTTTGCAAGTCCTGCCAGGTTAAGTCCAGCATAGAGTTTACATACGGACTTGTTTGTGTCGCTAAGGTGCAAGTATGGTACGTTGTATTCGCTGACAAATTTTTTCTGGTCTTCTACCGTATCTATCGATATGGCAAAAAGTTCAGCGTTTTGTTCCTTTATCTTTGGATACGCCTTTATAGTCTCCTCTGCCATTTGAAAGACTTTCTTTGAGGGGCAGGCAAATAGATGGTTCTTTGGGTAGAAACACAAGACAACTTTTTTTTGTCCTTTAAAGGAACTTAGCCTGACTGGCCTTTCGTCATTGGCAACAAGTTCAAAGTCAGATGCAATGTCTCCTTCCTTCATACATATACTTTGTATTATGGGTTTAAGACTATTTTTGTCTCGTATAATTACAGCCTAGATTAAAAATGACTTTTTGAATGTCTTTTGATAGTGTTTTATGGAGCTTAGAACGACCTTTTTTGCGCTTGCCGCATTTTTCCATCCTACAATTTCTACCTTCTTTCCTTCTAGTTGTTTGTAAACTTGAAAGAAGTGAGCTATCTCCTTTAGATGATGCTTTTCCAAGTCTGTAATGTCCTTCATGCCTGCATATCTTGGATCATTTTTTGCCACACATAGAATCTTGTAATCCATTTGATTCGAGTCTTTCATTCTAAGCAATCCAATTGGTCTTGCCTCAATCAAGACACCGGGAAAAGTAGAGTTTGTAACCAAGACTAGTGCATCCAAGGGATCACCATCTTCAGCATAAGTTTGTGGTATGATGCCATAATCCCCCGGATAATACAACGGAGAGAAAAGGACGCGGTCTAGTTTGATTACGTTATTTTTTTTATCATATTCGTATTTATTTTGAGAGCCCTTGGGTATCTCCACTATCACATTTATGATGTTAGGTACTTTTGGACCTGTTTCAATATCATGCCACAAATCCATAATGATTACTGTCACAAAAAAAGCCTAATTTAATTGCCGTTTTATAGAGAAATGACCTTATCTTTAGGTTTTTTCGATTTTTTAATTTATACTTGTTATTTTTTCACAATAGACTGTGAATTGGAGACAAAATGTATTAACTTTTCAAATTCATTCAAATTATTATGTGTGACAAAATCAGAGGACACAAATAGGAAAGAAAAGATGACTCTGGATATAGAATGAAAGCTGCATATGTAAAAGGTCCATCGGTTGTAGAGATTAGAAACGTTGAGAGACCAAAAGCAGAAAATGGTGAGCTCGTAGTAACAATGAAATCATGCGGCGTGTGCGGCTCCGATTTGGAAAAGATCTATGGACAATATAGTCAACCATCCATGAGACTGGGACATGAACCATCAGGAATAGTGTCTGACGCGGGTCCTGATGTTAAGGGATTCAATAAAGGAGACAGGGTTTTCGTGCACCATCACGTACCATGCTATTCTTGTCACTTTTGTCTGCACGGAAACGAAACAATGTGTCAAAAATATTCCGAGACTAATCTGAGTCCATGCGGTCTTGCAGAAGAATTTCAGGTGCCAGCGTGGAATGTATCGCACGGAGGCGTAATAAAATTGCCAGATCACATCAGTTTTGACGAGGCATCAATGATAGAGCCTCTTGCGTGCTGTGTCAGGGCATGGAACAAAGTCAAATTCAAAGAAGGAGACTCGATTGCCATACTTGGAGCAGGTCCAACAGGCATGATGCACGTAATGCTAAGCAAGGCTTTTGGATTAAAAGACATTTTCTGTTTTGATATAAACGAGTTTAGGCTGGGCTTTGCCAGAAAGTTTGGCATTACTTCTGCCATTCATTCTACAGATCCGGAAGCTCGCCAAAAGATACTGTCTAACACACAAAATCGTGGAGTGGACATAGCAATAGTGGCCACCGGAAGCATAAATGCAATAATACAATCAATTGATATTGTCAGGAAAGGCGGAACCGTTGTCCTATTCGGAGTACCGTCCAAGAATGCTAATATTTCAATTGATATAAGCAAAGTATATTCTAAAGAGATCACAATTACTCCAAGTTATGCAGCCTCTGAGGCCGACACAAATGCGGCACTCAAGCTTATTGAAGAGAAAAAAGTCGAGGTGAGCAAACTCGTTACACATAGGTTTGATCTTTCTGAATCTGCAAAAGCTCTAGAATATGCTCATCAAGGAAATGACTCGATGAAGATAGTTGTAACAAATTCAGAAAGGCTTAACTAAGGCAAATTTTTTGGAAAATGATATGGACTGGGGATTAAAAAATCGCCTTGCACGAATAATAAAACCATACGATAAACGTGGTGTAATGCTTGCAGTTGACCATGGCTATTTCCTAGGCCCTACAGAAAGACTTGAAGAGCCAAGAAAGACCATCGCGCCGCTTTTGCCCCATGCAGACTCGTTAATGCTTACACGCGGAGTCCTCAGAACGTCAGTAGATTCAAGCTATCCAGTACCCGTAGTGCTCAGGGTCTCTGGCGGCAGCAGCATCATAGGCAAGGATCTTTCAAATGAAAAAATAACAACGTCTGTAAAAGACGCAATAAGATTAAACGTATCAGCTCTGGCAATGTCAATATTTGTAGGGGCTCCCTATGAGCATGAATCACTTGTCAGCCTTGGCAATCTGGTAAATGAGGGTGAAGAGTACGGAATCCCAATTCTTGCTGTGACCGCAGTAGGAAAGGAGTTGGAAAAAAGAGATGCAAGATACCTGAGTCTTGCATGCAGGATTGCTGCCGAGTTTGGTGCACATCTAGTCAAGACATATTATTGTGAAAATTTTGAGAAAGTAGTAAGATCTTGTCCTGTTCCAGTAATAATTGCGGGAGGACCAAAACTTGCAACAGAATTAGATGCGCTAAAACTAACTTATGATGCAATACAAGCAGGTGCTGCAGGTGTCGACATGGGAAGAAACATTTGGCAGTCAGACTATCCAGTTGCCATGATAAAAGCAGTAAAGGCCATCGTGCACCAAAACGCAACGGTAAAAGAGGCGCATGAAATATTCAAAAAGTTAAAGGCTCCAGAAAAATCAACCAAGCCTGTCATCAGAACTAAGAAATCTTAGACAAGTGCACGTGTACAATCTTCCATTTCTGAAACTTTATCAGAACAAATGTGCCTCTGCTTTCCATGGATAAATGCTGTCCTCTAAAACTATAGCTATCAACTATCATCCCAGTTTGCTTGACAGTAAAAGTGACCACAGCGCAGTTGTCAAATATGTCTATACGTGTGTTTTTGATTTCGTATGCATAATCTGATATGCTTACAAATCTGAGTTGCTGCAGTGCTATTGTGGTGGCATAGTCTTTAAGATCAAATGGCGGTACATCGCCATAGCTTGAGAACCTGACATCATCAAGCTGAATTGCACTTAATGGAGCAAGGTTCTTTGTCTTACCAGCATTGAAGAAAGTTGTAATGATGTCTGATATCTCTTCTTTATCTCCCAAAATCGCTATTGCTTGCGATGATTCTAGTTTAAGTCTTGTGAACATGTCTAGGTTTTTGATGTTGAAATATTCTCAGCGTACGAGCACTCTTTTTACTAATTTCGCATTTTTACCAGCAATATTTATAAATTATATCCGATGCAAAAATCATAGACTAAAATGAAGTTAGGAGGCTCGGCAAGCATTTCTGGTATTCTGCTGCTAGTCGACCCTCTGCTGTAGACTACAGCAAACTGTTTGGAGTTTAAAAATTATGGAAAAAATGTCAGGTGCTAGATCTTTAATGGTTGCTCTAGAGAAAGAGGGCGCAAACATAGTCTTCGGACTACCCGGAGGAGCAAACCTTCCAATTTATGATGAGCTCTACAAGAGCAACATCAGACACATTCTTGTAAGACATGAACAGTCAGCATCGCATATGGCTGACGGTTTTGGAAGAGTAAGCCGAAGACCAGGAGTGTGTTTTGCCACATCAGGTCCTGGAGCAACAAACATCGTAACTGGAATTGCCACGGCCCAGGCAGACTCGGCCCCAATGATTGCCATTACAGGACAGGTCCCAACAAAGATGATTGGTAGAGATGCGTTTCAGGAAAGCGACATAATTGGAATCACAAACCCAATAGTAAAGTACGCATTTCAGCCAATGACACCATCAGAGATTCCAGAGGTAGTGAAAAAAGCATTCTACATTTCAGCCACAGGCAGGCCAGGACCTGTGTTAATCGACATACCAAAAGATGTACAGCAAAATGAGGCAGAGATGACATTCCCAACAGAAGTAAAGATACGAGGATATCACCCTTGGGTGGACCCAGACATTGGAAAGATAGAGCAGGCAATAGACATGCTACTCTCTTCTGAAAGACCTGTAATCTTGGCAGGTGGCGGAGTAATAATTTCAGGAGCTTTTGCTGAGCTTCAATCAATTGCAGAATTGTTAATGATTCCAGTGGTAACTACATTCAAAGGAAAGGGTGCGTTTCCAGAAAATCATCCTCTTTCGCTAGGTCCAATAGGAATGCACGGCCATGCAGAAGCCAACAAGATAATGGTAGAGGCAGACTGCGTTCTTGCATGCGGTTCTAGATTTTCAGACAGATCTGTTGGAACTTTTGAAGAGTTTGAAAAAAATCTCAAGATAATACACATGGATGTAGACCCAGCTGAGATTGGAAAGAACCAGACCACCCAAGTGGCTGTAGTTGGAGACCTCAAGGCATCACTTAGGATAATGGCAAAGATGCTAATTCAAAAAGCCGTCAAGAAAAGCGGAGAGAACCCATGGCTGAAACGAGTAAATGAGACAAGAGAATACTTTAGACAAAATCTCAAGCTTCACCCGCATCCACTAGGAGCAGCCAAAGTATTGCGAAAGCTAAGAGAAATGCTTCCCGCACAGTCAATTGTGACAACAGAAGTAGGCCAGCATCAGATGTGGGCATCACTATTCTTTGATGTGATACATCCAGGTACTTTCTTTAGCTCGACAGGTCTTGGTACCATGGGATGGGGATTTCCTGCGGCAATTGGAGCCAAGGCAGCCAAGCCTGAGGTTCCAGTAGTTGACATTGCAGGAGAAGGCAGTTTTAACATGACAGAAAACTCCCTTGCAGTATCTGTACTAGATGATTTGCCTGTGATCGTATTTTTATTGAACAACTTTTCGCTTGGGATGGTTGCACAGTGGCAACGAACTTTCTATGACAGACACATGATTGGAATAGACCTCAAAAACTGCCCAGACTATGTCAAGCTTGCAGAATCGTACGGAGCTCAAGGCATAAGGGCAGAAAGCATAGATGAGATAGGAAAGGCAGTACAAACAGCTCTTAAGAGTAACATAGCTACAGTCATAGATATACCAATTGACCCTCAGGAAGATGTATTGCCTTTTGTCGCTCCTGGCACTTCGCTCAAAGACATGATCTTACCATCATAGTGAAATATCCATGTGGTCCATAATCTCTGTGTTAGTAGAAAACAAACCCGGTGTCTTGTTCAAGGTAACGCATCTATTTAGATCAAGAAACTACAACATAGATAGTATATCAGTAGGCGTAACAGAAAACCCAGAGTTTTCAAGAATGACAATTACAACATCCGCTGATGAAAAGCAACTAAATCAGATAATAAAACAGCTTGACAAGATGATAGATACTGTGGAAGTAAAACAGTTAGATGAGAAAAAGAGCATATATCGTGAGTTGGTTTTAATGAAGATAAAGATAACAAAGCCGTCAGACATAATGGAAATAACGGATCTTGCAAATGCCTTCAAATGCAACGTCCATGATGTAAGAAAATCATCAATCATAGTTGAGATAACAGCTACCCCAGATAGGATTAACGCATTTGAAGACTTGGTGAGAGGATACGGAATACTTGAGATAACAAGGACTGGAATCTGTGCATTAGAAAGAGGCGTGGGCAGTGAAAGTTAGAATTTTTGATACCACGTTAAGAGATGGCGAGCAGACACCTGGTGTGGCACTAACTCCAGACCAAAAACTTGCAATCGCTCAAAAGTTAGACCAGTTGGGAGTTGATGCCATAGAGGCAGGCTTTCCAATAATTTCAGATGGTGAGAGAAAGGCAGTAAAAGACATTGCGCATGCTGGCTTGAAAGCAGAGATTTGCGGACTGGCAAGAACGGAGAAAAAAGACATTGATGCAGCAATAGCCGCAGGATTAAGTTACATACACACGTTTATTGCAACATCTGACATCCATCTAAAATACAAGCTCAATCTTACTCGAGAACAAGCAGTGGCAAAAGCAATAGAGGCAGTAGAATATGCAAAAACACATGGCCTACAGGTAGAGTTTTCTGCCGAAGATGCAACAAGAACAGACAGGGAATTTCTCAAAAAAGTTTTCAAAGCTGTGACAGAGGCTGGCGCTGACAGAATAGACATACCGGATACAGTGGGATACTCTACCCCTCAGTACATCGCTGCGATAACCAAGGATACCATTGAGGCAACCCATTTGCCTGTAAGCGTTCACTGCCACAACGACTTTGGGTTGGCCGTAGCAAATGCAATATCTGCAGTCCAAGCTGGTGCACAGTGTGCGCATGTTACCATAAATGGCATAGGAGAAAGGGCAGGTAATGCATCTCTTGAAGAATTCGTCATGGCATTGCAATGCTTACAGTTTGACAAAAAATTTGAAACAAACATCAACTCTAAACTACTCTATGAAACGTCAAGATTTGTTTCAAAGGTGGTAGGAGTCCAAGTTCAACCAAACAAGGCAATAGTGGGTGAGAATGCATTTGGGCATGAATCAGGAATTCACACACATGGAGTCTTGAGCAACCCGCTAACCTACGAACCAATCAGTCCAGAACTTGTAGGAAGAACCCGTTGGTTCCAGGTAGGAAAACACGCAGGGGCGCACGGTGTCTCAGCAATGTTAGAAGAATATGGCATCCAGCCGTCAAAGGAGCAGACGCATGAGATACTAGACCGCGTCAAGAAATTAGGAGACCAGGGAAAGCACGTAACAGACGTAGAGTTGCTCTCAATTACAGGAGAGGTAATGCATCAGGAGGGCTTGAGAAGACTGGTGCACTTGACAGGATTCTCAGTATCCACCGGGATTGGCAACATGCCGTATGCATTTGTCAAGTTAAACATAGAAGGAAAAGATTTCATAGGTACGGATTACGGAGTTGGGCCTGTAGATGCCTCAATTAATGCGATACAAAAGATCACAGGAGAGATTGCCAAGGTGAGAATAAAGGAATACAAGCTAGATTCAATCTCAGGAGGCTCAGAGGCATTGTGCGAAGTTACAATAAAGGTAGAAGACGCATACGGCAACCAAGCGTCTGCAAAATCTATTGGTGAAGACATTGTCATAACAAGTGTTCAAGCTATGATTGATGGCATAAACAGAATCATGCTCAAAAAAATTCTCAAACAAAAAAACTTGGGGCACTAGATGTACAAGATTTCGCTCATTACAGGAGACGGCATAGGGCCTGAACTATCCAAGTCGGTTACAGAGATACTGCATGCAATACATGACAAAATTGGATTAAAGTTAGAAATAACAACAGTAGAAGCAGGAGATAGCGCATTAAAAAAGACAGGCAAAGCATTACCAGACTCGACACTTGAGACAATAAAAAAATCCGATGCATGCCTCAAGGCACCGGTAGGAGAGAGCGCAGCAGATGTAATCGTGGTTCTAAGAAGAATGTTGGACCTTTACGCTAACATCAGGCCTGCAAAATCATACCCTAACATGCCTGCTCTCAAAGAAAACATTGACCTTGTCATAGTTAGGGAAAATACAGAAGATCTCTACACAGGAATGGAGTTTGATATAGGTAGGTCAGCTATTGCATTGCGGACCATATCAGAGGAGGCCTCAAGACGCATTGCAAAATACGCCTTTATGACAGCAGATCAGCGAAACGGGCAGAAAAAAGTAACATGTGTCCACAAGTCAAATGTCATGAGAAAGACAGACGGCCTTTTTGCAAGATCATGTGCGGAGGTGGCAAAAGGCTTTGCCAAGATATCATTTGAGCAGATGTATGTAGACGCATGTGCAATGAACCTAATCAGGCAGCCTGAATCTTTTGATGTCATTGTAACAACTAACCTCTTTGGAGACATACTCTCAGATGAGGCGGCACAGGTAGTTGGCGGCCTTGGGATGGCCCCTGCGGCCAACATTGGCGAGAGGTTTGCCTTGTTTGAACCTGTACATGGCGCCGCCTTTGACATTGCCGGAAAAGAGGCCGCAAATCCATCTTCGTTCATACTTTCTGCAAAGATGATGTTTGAGTGGCTTGCGATGAAAAATAACGACGCCGGGTCACTTGAGGTAGCAAAGAAAATTGAAGATGCAGTTTATGGGGTTGTAGGAGAGGGAACAAAGACAAAAGACATTGGAGGGAACAAGACCACTGGCGAGTTTACCCAACAAGTCATCTCAAAACTCATTTGAGATCTGATGCAGGCGGCTCTCTTGACCAGAAAAACATTGCAAGGCTGACTGGAATCATAATCATTATTGCCACACCAAAACAAACCCAGTAGAAGGTAGGGTCAATGCCTTTAATCAATGGAACTGGAAATACGGTATAAGCCCACACAAATGCTAGAAAACCTAGCAATACCTTGTTCTTTTTGAATACCTTCCAGCCAAGCTTGCGCTTTGCCACATAACATTTCTTGCAACGCGTTCGGTCGTTTGTCATACAAGAGTTACAACAGTGCTTGTCGCAGAAATAACACGTGTGGTCTCCAAAATCCGAACCACAAAAATCGCATTGTTGCACAAGTAACTGATGTAAAATCCAGATTTATCTTTTTAGGGAAATAGCCTTTCGGGATCTCTTGGATACAGGACAACTTCTCTTACGTTGTCAATTTTTGTCAGAACTGACATTAGTCTGTCAAGGCCAAGGCCCCAGCCAGAATGCGGCGGCATCCCCCAGTCAAATGCTTTGAGGTGGTCTTCAAATTGTGAGGGATTCAGGCCTTGCTCAACAAGTCGTGCCCTAATCTTGTTTGGGTCATGTAAGCGTCGTCCACCAGACGAGAGTTCTAGATATCCATACTGCAAATCAAACGACTTGGACAATGACGGTTCACCATCTTTTTCATGTATATAGAAAGGCTTTAGTTTCATTGGCCAGTCAATTAGAAAATAAAATCCCTGATGCATCTCTCCAAGTTTTCGCAGATGAGAGTCTTGCAGGTCATCTCCCTCAGTAAGAGAAATGCCCTCTCGTCCAAGTTCTTTGATAGCTTGCGCGTAGGTCACTCTTTCAAAAGGAGTCTTTGGTTTTTTTACTTCAATTCCTAAAACCTTTTGTTCTTGGATACAGTTTTTCTCAACGTGTTCAAAAACATCTGTTACCACTTTTTCTAGCACTTCCATTACGTCAAGATAATCCATGAAATCTGCTTCAATGTCTACGCTTGTAAATTCAGTAAGATGTCTTACAGTGTGAGATTTTTCTGCCCTGTAGAAAGACGAGATCTCAAAAACTCTTTCAAGTCCCAGTGTTAGCTGTTCCTTGTAAAGCTGCGGGCTTTGTGCAAGATACGCTTGCTTGTCAAAGTACTTGAGTGAGAATAGGTTTGCACCACCCTCACTTGCGCTTCCTATGATTTTTGGCGTGTTTACCTCAATGAAGCCAAGTTCTGTCAGAGTTTTGCGTATTGATTGCAATGCGTGATGTCTCATCTTGAAAATTGACGCAGTCTTTTGATTTCTCAAGTCAAGCGCTCGCGCATTTAGCCTATTGTCGATATTGCTTTCAAGTCTGCCTATCGGATCAATTGGCAATGGATGCACCGCCCTAGAAAGAATCTCAATTTTTTCTGACTTGATTTCAAACGGAAAATCTCTTGCCTTTGTTTCTTGCACTGTACCGGTGACTCGCACCACGCTTTGCCTGTTGAGGTCTTTTACTTGTTTGATTCCTTCCTCTCCTACGACCACTATTTGTGCGACTCCAGTAACATCCCGCAGGGTAAGAAAAGTAAGCTTGCCAAGCTCGCGAAGATCTTCAACCCAGCCTCCAACTATTACCTTCTGGCCTTTTAGAGAGGCGTTTAGGTTACCAATGTAATGTGTTCTTTTCAAATCCAACTGGTTTTCTCACTTTCTCTCAAATTCAACAACTAGTTCTATCTTTCGGAGGTGCTCAGATATTGCAATTACCTTGTCTACATCAATTGGAAACCTGAAGGTTTTCTTTCCTGAAACTATGGCTTTGGTTTTTTTGATTCCCCCAGGAGCCCACAGTTGATTAATTGCCAATATCTTGATTGGAAAGAACATGTCCTCAATGAATTTTTTATCATCACATTTTTCCTCTACGAGCCATATCTTGCCTTGAAACTCGCCTTGAAGTATTCTGTAGAGTTCGCGACTTTGGCGTACGGTCATTATATCAGTACTGTTAAGATACAGCACATAGTCCCCATTGTATTCTTGGCATGAGTTAAGGGTGAATTTTTCGATTTGAGGGATTTTTTGGGAGAGCTGTACTAGTTTTATTGATGCGTCAACGTCCGCCTTTGTGAGTTGCCCCGAGTCTAGTTTTGACTCGCATTGTGGGCATAAGATACCGTTCATTGCATCAAAGCTGCAAATGGGCGTCCTCAAGGAAATCGATTTTTCTACTACGATTGGGCTCATTTAAAAATGTCGGCGTGATTTATTACACCATGGGTAAGACGGGATCGAGATTTCACAGCGCGATCAAATCTGAATATACTCGAGAGATCTATGATATGTACTTACATTATTTCCTTGACACTGTACAGTCAAATATCTTCGATCTGGGCAATATGGATTATGTTTAATGAGGGCATCCTTTTTAGACGCTTCATGCAATTCCTTGATTAATTTTTGTTGCTCCAAAACCATATTGTGGACATTCTGATCCAAACTCTGTTCAGCAACAGACATGGAATGCAATTCTTCCATTAGTTTTTTCTGTTTTTCGACCATATTGTGGACTTCATCATCAATCTTCTTTTCTGCTTCCAGCATTTCATGAATTTTCAGGACAACTTCACGGTGCTCTTTAGTTATATAGTCATGAAGATGCTCAACCATCTCATGAATTCTCTTATCGGCCCTTCTGTGAAGCACCATAATTAAAATCCCCAACGATGATGCAATTCCCACATCAATCATTTTATCCGTCAAAAAATCCAGTTCAGTCATTTATGGACAAATCATACGTTCTTCATATTAACATTTTTTAATTATACTTTGAATTAAATTGGATTTTGTTAAAGCCCTAACTTACTTTCTATGATTTCCATCCTGTCTTCTAATGCACGTATCTATCCATTATAGAAGGATCTCGGCTACTTGTGTTTCCATTAACAAGTTTCTCAAACTCCTCTCCTACAATCCGCCGTATTCTTTCTTCACATATTGCCATACGGAGAGTTGTTTCAAGAAGGATATATGGATTCACGTGCAGTAAATTTTTTCTGGTCTTTTCCAGTTCAGTTGTTTGGATCCACGTATTTGGATTCCAAAATTTTCATAAAATTCGATATTTCATCTACCTGAAGCAGGTCGTCTAGGCACATTTTAACCTCATTTAGAATCGATTGATAATTGTCTTTGTACACTTCTTTTAATATTATCCGCAAATAGTCCGGATGATCATAGCAATCCCTAAGTCCTGCATCGTAAAGAGCGTTAAGTTTGGCAATTACCAGGTTATAGTTAGCATTTCCACTCTTCATCAAAGCCAATTCTAGGCACGATATTAGAGCCAATTTGTTTTGTTCTTTGGGAGAATCCACTTGGGGGAACGGAACATCGTTTATTTTTAATATTTTCTATCATGAAATTTATAAAATAAGATACTATATTGAGCGATATTTTGGAATACGTTAACACCTTCTTTTGAGGTCCACTTTTAAAAACTCATGACACGACCTGTCTTTGCATTTATTTTTATGTGGAATTTTCTGCGAGATGGTGATGAAACTAGCACATCAACCATCCAATAGCCTTCTTTTAAAACTGGTTTTTCTACCTTGATGACAGAATAATTTTGCTGCAAAAAGTTTGTTGCAATCGCCTTGGCGTGATTTTCGTCAGTCCATTCTGTAGACAACACCCTTGATTTTAGGCAGAAGATGACATTTAATTATGTATGATAAATCATTACTGAACATCGTTCTGTTTTGTCTTCAAACTAATTCGAGATGGTACAGCAGATGATCAATACGTAATCAATTACAGATCATTTGAATCCATTTATTATGGTAGTAATGACAAACGATACTGCCGCACCTGCCGGAATTGTAATAATCCACGCCCATACAATTCTTTTGCCAACACCCCATCGTACTGCAGAAAGTCTTCTTACTGCACCAACACCCATTATACCACCAGAGATTGCATGTGTGGTACTTGCTGGAATTCCAGCCCACGCAAGAATTGCAATTATGGTTGCAGACCCTGTTTCTGCTGAAAATCCTTGGTACGGTCTTAGGTTAGTGATTTTCATGGCCATCGTCTTTACTATTCTCCATCCTCCAAAGAAGGTTCCAAGGCTCATGGCAGTAGCAGCCATCAAAATTACATAATATGGAATTGAGAATTTGTCGATAACACCTTGTGTAAGTAAGATAAGTGCAATGACTCCCATTGTTTTTTGCCCATCGTTTGCACCATGAGTTAATGAAAAATATGTTGAAGAGACAAGCTGTAATCTGCCAAAAACAGTATTGACAGTATGCGGTTTTACTTTGGCAAAGATCTTCATTATCAACAATGCAATTACGAATGCTATTGCCAGTCCAGCTATTGGGGAGACAACTATTCCTGTTATCACAGTCTGCAAACCACCAAAAATCACAGCTTTTGCGCCAGCACCTGCAAGCCCTGCCCCTAAAATACCACCAACCAACGCATGGCTGCTTGAAGTTGGAAGGCCCAAAATCCACGTTATAATATCCCACACTATGGCGCCTGCCAAAGCGCCTATGATTATGTTAAGGGTCACAAAGTCTGGGTTTATGATGCCTTTTCCTATGGTAGTTGCTACAGCGACACCAAAGAGAAAGGGGCCCACAAAGTTGGCAAAAGCAGCAATGCCTACGGCTGGGAGTGGTTTTAGAATTCTTGTGCCCACCACAGTAGCAATAGAGTTTGCCGCATCGTGAAAGCCGTTTAGAAAATCAAAAACTAGGGCCGCTACTATAGCTCCTATGGCAAGCGCAATCATACAAAATCTACGTGTATTTTAGAACGACGTCTTCTATTGAATCAGCGACATCAAGACACATGTCGGAGGCCTCTTCCAAGGACTCGTAGATGTCTTTTAGTTTTATGATATTGATAACATCAGTTGTTTCCAATAGTTCGCCAACGGCCTTTCGATATATATCGTCTGCATTATGTTCTATAACACTTACCGCTCGACAGTGCTCAATTATTGATTTGTTTACCTTCAATTTGTTCAGACTTGTAATCATAAGGTTGATCTCGTTTGTGGCGTTTTGGATCTCCCTTGCCAATTCCAACATATAGGGAGGAGGAGACTTGATCTTGAAATTGACTATTCTGCCAGATATACCCTCAATGTAATCTATGATATCATCGGCTTTTGATGCAATGCGGGAGATGTCCTCTCTATCAATTGGAGTGATAAACGTCTTGTTCAGCTCTTCAAACACAGAGTGGGTTAGCTTGTCAGCCTCGCGCTCTATCTTTTTTATTTTTGTATGGTTCTCTTCTAGTCTTTCAAAGTTTTCAAATATACCTACAAGTAATTTTGATGCTTCCTCTGCCTTGCATGCAAGATCATTTAAAAGTGACAAGATTTCCTTTTCGTTTGATTTTATCCACGTCATCCATTGGGTCATGATGCTACTCTGAGGTTTCATAGTTAAATGTCCTGTGTATATAGGACACATGATCTATATAGTTACAAAACCTAACTGCGATCAAACAATTTCAAAAAGCAAATGTAGGCGAACATCATACACTCTAATCGATGACAGCCCTTTCCATCAAGGACCTTAAGGTACAATACAAGATAAAGGACAAGTTAATTAACGCAGTAGACGGCGTCTCGCTTTCTCTTGAAGATAACGAATCAATAGGCATTGTAGGTGAGAGCGGATGCGGAAAGAGTACACTTGGCCTTTCGATCATCAGATCCCTTTCAGGCGGAAAAATAGAATCGGGGGACGTACTGCTAGATAACAAGTCAATTTTAACAATGTCTGAAGAGGAATTTGGCAAGAAGGTGCGTTGGAAAGAGATATCGATGATCTTTCAGGGAGCAATGAATTCGCTAGATCCCGTATTTTCTATAAAACAACAGTTTGAAGAGATTTTAAAAGAACACCATCACGAAAACGAAAACCATCTAGAAATAATAAAAAAGTCCCTAGATTCAGTCGGCCTTCCCATGTCGGTATTAGACAAGTTTCCACACGAGCTCAGCGGAGGCATGAAACAGAGGGCAGTGATTGCCATGGCGCTGCTTTTGAGGCCAAAAATTGTGATTGCAGATGAGCCTACAACTGCACTTGATGTGCTGGTACAGGCTCAGATCCTAAGTCTTCTCAAGAAATTGAAAAAAGAAGGCATGTCGCTCATACTAATCTCCCACGATCTGGGCATAATATCCGAAGTATCAGACAAAGTCGGCATAATGTATGCAGGCAAGATAGCTGAGTTTGGCACCATGCAAGATGTTTATTCAAACCCCAAACATCCTTACACTCAGGCATTGCTCAAATCTACACCAAAGATAAGAGGTGGGTCTGACTTGATATCTCTGAAAGGCAATCCTCCAAACTTGGCATCTCCTCCTTCAGGATGTAGGTTTTATGACAGATGTCCGCAGGCCATGGAAAAATGTAGAAAGGAACCGCCCACAATCAAAACTAAAGCAGGATATGTGTCATGTTGGCTATACGAGTAAAATAAAATTAAAAAATTGTTTCTCTAGTGAGAATAGAGTGTCTGATTAAGACCTGCACCGTTGTAGTAAGAATTGTATGTGTTAATTGCATTCTGAAGGGCCATTTCGCTTGCGGTCTCAATTGCTGAATTTCTGCTGACATAGACGTTTTCATTTGTGGTCGAGCTTGTAAGTCCAGCATAATCAGTAGATTGAGTTGCTGTCAGGTGCTTTGCGTGAATCTCTTGGAAAATCTGGATTGCTTTGCTTAATGCATATGCTTGTGCAGCATCCAATTGACGACCCATAGTCTTCTCGTTGGTTGTAGGACCAGATTGGAGATTTACATAGTCAGTGTCAATCTTTGTAATTGCATTCACAAGAGCAGTTGCCTGGGCTTCCATATCATCCCAAGTTTTTTCTAATTGTGCTTGTCTGTCAGGAGCTTGTTCGTTTGTGGTTGCTTGAACTTGAATATCAGTATACGCAGCATCTATCTTGGATAGCTGTGATACAATTGCCGCTGAGCTGTTAAGAGATTGTTCTCTTGCCTGGTCAATCAGAGCGTTTCTATTTCGTCCCTGTTCGTCAGTTGTTGTGCTGTTTAGGCCAGCATAACCCGTATTCTGGAAATCAACGAGTTGTTTGACATGAATCTTGTCAAATTCTGACAAGGCGTTTTGTGTAGATGCCTGGGCAGCGGTATTCAAGTCACGGCCTTTGGTATTCTCATCAGTGGTAGTGTACCCTAGTCCAGACCAGTTCCTCTGTGATTCGTTAATGTCGTTAAACGTATACTTGGCAGAGTAAACCAGAGCGGCCCTTTGCTGAGCCATCAATTGTCTCTGAGCAATATCAGACCATTGATCGTCTGCAAATACCATCTTGTTTAGGTATACTGAACTTCCACTTAGAACTAAACCGGTTATCATAACCACGGCTAGGAGTTTAACGTTCACGTTTGTGTATCAGATATCATAGCCTTTAAAACTTTGCGATACTAAGAATTTGACCTAATGATCGCCTAAGACAGTTACCGTTAACCCGCACACTAAGATCTCAAGTACAGGCTCGGGTTCATAGACACCGCATTCCTTTAGTTTTCTTGATATACTTGAACAGCCAAATATCTCCACGGTGGAAGAGATCCTTTTTGTAAAGAACCTGAAAAAACACTTTGTAAAAAAGGGATTCTTGCGGCAGAAAGAAACCATCCATGCAGTTGATGATGTCACGTTTTCAATCAAAAAAGGCCAAACTCTAGTGTTGGCAGGAGAGTCAGGGTCTGGCAAAACCACCATAGCGCGCCTGATTTTAAAGGCAATAGAACCAGATTCAGGCGAGATAGTTTTCGATGGTGTTTCGATAGACAATGACTGTGGAAGACTTGGCAAATTACGAAGAGAGTGCCAAATGATACACCAGGATCCTTACGCATCAATTGACCCCAGAATGAAAGTCTTTGACATTGTAAAAGAACCACTAGACATACATGGTATTGGTAAACCAGGTGAGCGAAAAGATCTAGTTTTCGAAGCTCTAAGAGATGTAAGGTTAGACCCCGACGAGGTTGCATCCAAGTACCCCCATATGTTATCAGGCGGACAGAGACAACGGGTAGTCATTGCAAGATCCATTGCAACAAGACCCAAACTCATCATAGCTGATGAACCTGTCTCAATGCTCGACGTTTCAGTGCGGGTTGGAATTTTAGAGTTGATAAAAGAACTGCAAAACAAGCACGGTATATCATTTCTTTACATCACGCATGATCTCTCTACGGCAAGATATGTCGGGCATGAGATTGCCATACTGTATCTTGGCAAGATTGTAGAGTTTGGAAATATCGAGAAAGTCTTGCTACAACCAAGACATCCTTATACGCGGGCACTTGTTGAATCCATCTCGGAACCCAATCCAGAAAATCTGAACAGCGAGAAAAAAATTCACATCAACAATCCATTAGAGATTGATGTATACCAAGGATGCAGATTCAGAGCAAGATGCCCTTATGCCATTGACAAGTGTAGACAAGAGCCCCCTCTAGAACAGGTGGAAGACAAGAGATCTGTTGCTTGCTTTGTAAAATTAGACTAGTTTGCAACCTGTGGCACATTGGAAATTCTGTGCGATACGACCTGTGAAACCCCGTTTCTTGGAAATACTCCGTAGATGAGTTTTGCTTTTTGCACCACAGAGTCTTTTAGTGACACCATTATTATCTGACTTCCGTCAGCTCTGTCTTCAAGTATTTTTGATAATCGCTCGGTGTTTAGTGCATCCAAGTGTGCGTCCACTTCATCAAGGAGATAGAATGGAGACGGTTTGAGTTTTTGAAGTGCTAACAAAAATGTAATAGCCGCAAGAGTCTTTTCTCCACCACTAATTGAGGTAGATTCCCTTTTTGGCTTGTTTGGAAATTGCACAAGATATGATATTCCTGATGAGAATATGTCATCCTCGTTTTGAATTTCAAGCCAGGCGTTTCCTCCTGTCATCTTGTTGAAGATCTCACGTATGTCTTTGTCCACTTTGTCATATGATTCCAAGAATGTCTGCCTCTTGTCTTTGTCTATTTCTTCAATGAATTTTACAATAGAGTTTCGCTCTGCTTCTAGTTCGTTTTTTCTTGTAGACATTGAGCGGTATCCATTTGAGACCTCAACGTATGTTTCTGGGGCTCTGGTGTTAAGAGACCCAGACATCTCTTTCTTTTCAGTTTCAAGTTCTAGCAAAATTTGGTCAACATCAAACGATTCAAGCAGATCGCTGTATCCATATGAGAGAAGTGTTTTGCGAATTCGTTCTTCGTTTTCATTAAGGTCTTTGACATCACGCAATATAGAGTCCGACTGCCTCTCCAATCCGTTGATCTCTTTTGTAAGTGATCTTTCAGACTCGTAGAGGCTTTTTAGCTTGGCATCGTAGTCTTTGAGTGTTGATACAGAGGTACCCGATGTAGATATCAACTGCTGTTCTTTTTCACGTAACAAGACAAGAGATGCGTCGACGTTTTCCTTTTCCTTTGAAAGGGCTCTTGACTGTACCTCAAGATCATGCTTTTCGTGGTTTAATGAAGACTGTTCTTCAGAGAGACGGCGCATGTTTGCTTTGTGCGAATTTTCTTCATTGGTAAGTTCGGTCATCCGTGCAGTGAGTTCACGAAACTCGGTTGAAATTGTGCTTTGTGCACTCATAAGGGCGGAGCGTTTCTCATTTAGAGCAGCAATCAGGTTGGCAATCCTTGTTTGTTCTTCTTCAGCATAGTTTTCTTTTGTTAGCGCAATTCTCTCTTCAAGGGATATGATGTAAGAGTCAATCTTTGAAAACTCTACCGTTATACTCTCATCCCTTCGTTTGAGCTGCGATATTCTTGAAGAGATCTGTTCAAGCGATGTGTTGATTGTCTTTAGTTTGGTTTTCACGTCTGTGAGGCTGAGGTCCACGTTAGCAAGCCCAGTCTCGGAGGCATTATGTCTGCCAACAAGGTTTTGTGTTATCCTCTCAATCTTCTTTATCTGGTTCTTCTTGTTTTGGATAAACTTCTTTAACAATTCAAGGGATTGCACCAGGCCATCAACCGATGTACTAAGAAGAATTATCTTTGTAAGGTTTGATACCTTGGAGTTTATGTCTACAACCACAGCATTTGCATCGGCCTCAAAGAACTGTCCGTCTAAGGTAACGGCTCGGTATCCTTTCTTTGACAAGGCGTATGCTGTTTCTTTGGAGTTTACTAAGCAAATGCTTCCAAAAATGAAGTTTTTGAGGGGCTCTAGCTTTTCTTCACATTTGACAAAGTCAGACAAAATTCCAAGCACTCCATCCTCGTGCTTTATTGTTATCTTGGAATTTGCCACAGCATCTAAAGGAATAATTCTAATCTTTGGAAGTTTTTTCTGCTGCGCAAACTCTGCAATACCAAGTAGTGTAGCAAAGTCGTTTACTACAAGCGCCTTTAACCAGTCAGAGCCAACAGACAAAACCGCTCTCTCATATTGCTTGTCCCAAGAGAGAAGTTCGTAGACAAGCCCTCTTATCCCAAGTCTCTTAGAGTCTTCCTTGAGTTTTGCAATTGAATAGTCCTCATGCATCACTTCTTTTACGACTTTTATCTTTGCTTCATACTGTGCTGCAGCCTTGCTGGCTTTTTCAAAAATCAATGTAGTTTCTTCAATATCTTTTTCTATCTTGGCTCCCTTGTCACGCAGATCAGAGAGCCTAGACTTTAGCTCGCCGATTGCAGATTCGTGTGTTGCTCTTACTTGTTTTAGTTTTTGTTCAAGGCTGAGCAGTTTTTCTTTTTCGTGCTCTAGCGCTTTTGCTTTTTGTTGGTTTTGCTCCACTTTACTTTGTATGTCGAGACGCTCTTGCTCTAGTTTTGATTTTGAAAGCTTTGCATCGTTTAAGGTGCTGGAGAGATTTCTTACCTTTTCATCAATTTTGATCTTGTTTGTGGCAACTTGGGATTGCTGCCTTAATGTCTGACTAAGCTCGGAATCAACCTGACCAAGTTCTGCATTTGTGTTTTTTTTCGATTCGTTGATAGCGTTAACCGAGTTTTTCAGCTCTGCAATCTGAGATTCGATGGCAGCACGCTTCTCATGTAAAAGGGACAGCTCAGACTGAATTTCAGGCAATCGTGATTCGATTTGCGATATCCTTCTTGCGTTGGTAGCAAGTTTGCTGTTTGCAGATTCGGACTGGTGCATCGCTGTTGAGAGTTCAGAGTCTATTGAGGCCTTGGCAATGTTGTATGCGTTGACCTCTTCCATGAACTTTTGTTTCTCTTCTTCAAGTTTCTTTATCTCCTCCCTCAATTGTATTCGTTGTTCATCAAACTTTTTGTATTCGGATTGGATTGCGTTAAGGCTTCGCTCCTTTGATATCTTTTGTGTGTCAATATCTCTTAGTTTGTTGGATGCCTGTATGGCATAGAGCCGCTTTAGCTCACGATCAAGAAAGTCATATCGGAGCTGGTTGTTTCGCTCAACTTCAAGTTCGTCTATGCGCTTTTTTATCTCATCCATCCTTGCAAGAGCTATCTCAAGCCTTCTGTCTGCCTCATCAAGTTGCTTTAGGGCCTCTGTCTTTTTCTCGTCAAAATAAGCAAGCCCTATTATATCCTCAATTATTCTTCGTCTCTCCTCAGAATTGAATTCAGATATTCTGGTGATCGTACCCTGTTGTACTATGTTCAGTTTGTGGATTCCACAGTTTGCTATCTCAAGAAGATCCAAGATGTGGTTGCGGAGCACCTTTTTTTGGTTTAGATAATAGATGTTCTCTCCAGACTCGTCCATCTCTCTTGTGATGGTAACTATGCTAGAGTCAACCGGTATCTTTCTGTCAGTATTATCAAAGTGGCAACTTACACGTGCAATCTTTGCCCCATGGCGGGCATTGTCTACATCATGCAGTAATGAGCGCAGTTTGTCTACTCTCATGACCTTGGGCGAGTTCTCGCCCAAGGCAAAGGAGATCGCATCAAGAATGTTACTCTTACCAGATCCATTAGCGCCAGATATGGCTATGAGGCCAGACTCAAAGTTGACTATGGTGTTCTTGTAACCAAATGATTTGAATCCAAAGATCTCTAGCTTGCGTATATGGACCAATGAAAACGATGATCATGCGTGTGAAATAACAGATTATTGACAAGTTTCATTGACTAGGCTAACAATAATTGTAATGTGTGAGTTATTGGTCTCGTTTGCCTTCAACAAACTCTGCAAAGGCCTTCTTTGCCTCAGTGTATGGCATCTGGATAGGAGGATGTTTGAAGCAGTAAGATGAGATGCTGGTCATTGGCCCCGAGAGCTTTCTGTCTAGCGCTATCTTCAATCCCCGTATGGCGTCGATCATTATACCTGCACTATTGTAAGCATCAATTACCTTAAGCTTGAGATCCAATTTGATAGGTATCTTACCAAAGTACTTGCCCTCGATATTGATATAGCAGATCTTCTCGTTGTCAATGAAATCAACATAGTCACTTGGGCCTATTCTCATTGGGATATCATAGTCGGCCATCGCCTTTACTGCGCTTGTCTTGCTTATTCTCTTGTCCTCAAGTCGCTCCTCGTCAAGCATGTTGTAAAAGTCCATGTCTCCTCCAATGTTTAGCTGGTATGTGCCATCTACTAGCACGCCCCTGTCTACAAAGAGCTTCACAAGCGTTTTGTGGACTACGGTGGCTCCAAGTTGGCTCATCACATCGTCTCCTGCAAGTGGGATCTTTTTTTCTGCATACATCTGCTGCCATTTTGGCTCAGACGCGATAAACACTGGTATGGCATTAAGAAAGCCTATTCCTGCCTCAAGGGCTTGGCTTGCATAGTGTCGCACGGCCTCTGTGCTTCCAACTGGGAGGTAATTTACAAGCATCTCTGCGCCTGTATCCTCGAGTATCTTTTTGACGTTAACATCAGGCTCTTTTGATGAGGTTACTATTCTGGAGAGGTGTCTTCCAAGCCCATCTTTTGTTGGTCCGCGTTGTACTATGACTCCAGTTTTAGGCACTTCGGCTACAGTAACAGTGTTGTTTGGCCTTGCATAAATTGCCTCAGAGACATCTTTTCCAACTTTTGTGTCTGCCACGTCAAATGCTGCCACAACTTCAATGTCATTTGGGACATATCCGCCCAGGTTATATGCCGTAAGCCCTACAGTATCATTAGGATTATCGGTATAGTATTTTGCCCCTTGGATTAGTGCCGATGCGCAGTTTCCTACCCCGGCTATGGCAATTTTGATCTTCTTTCCCAACTTCGATAGCTTCCAAATTACACCTACATATTAATTGTGATTTAATAGTGCAGAGGATTTTATACCCCAGATTGGATTTGTGACCTGTGACAAATCAGGGCAGACCCGTAAAAGACATTTCAGTAAAAAAAGATGATTCCATTAACATGATATTTGATCAAATGTCAAAATCTGGAGGATTTGAATCACGAAATCTTGTTGACGGTCTGAATATTCTTTCTTCAATGGTCGAGGACAAGCAGTGTTTGAAGTTTTTGTCTTTTGTCGGGGCAGTCATATCCACAGGACTTAGGGGAATAATCAAGGACATGATAAAGAACAAGATGTGCGATGTAGTAATTACCACTTGTGGGGCTCTTGACCACGACGTTGCAAGACACTATTCCAATTATTTGGAAGGATCTTTTACCCTTGATGACAGCAAATTAGCAGACGAGGGAATTCACAGACTGGGAAATGTTCTGGTTCCACTAAAAAGTTACGGTCCACTGATTGAAGAAAAAGTTCAAGCATTTTTACAAAAAGAATACTCGAAAGGAAGAAAAGAGATGTCAACTCATGACGTTTGCAAAATAATCGGCTCCAATCTCGACGAAGATTCTTTTCTGTACTGGGCAGACAAAAACAATATACCGGTAATAGTTCCAGGAATAATGGATGGTGCAGTAGGTAGTCAGATATGGATGTTTACTCAAAAACACAATGACTTTAGATTGAATGTAGCTGCAGACGGAGATCTGCTGTCAGGATTAATCTTCAAAGCAAAAAAATCTGGCGCACTCATGATAGGCGGAGGCATATCAAAACACCATACGCTGTGGTGGAATCAATATAGAGACGGATTGGATTATGCAGTATACATTACAACTGCACAAGAGTTTGATGGAAGTTTGAGCGGAGCACTTGTCAGAGAAGCAATCTCATGGGGAAAAGTAACTCAGAATGCAAAACAGACTACCATACATGCAGAGGCAACAACAATTCTTCCGTTTCTTTATTCTGCCTTGCTTTCTAGAGTTAAATAGTGTAAATGTTTTTGCGATAAATCTCTTTGAAGTCCAACTTGTGGTAAAAACCAAGAAGTTTGTCTCTTTGATATGTTTCAAGCATCAGAAAGTCTAGGTTTCTTCTCCTGACCTCATCTATTGCAAAGTCAATTAACAAAGCAGCGCGTCCTTTCTTTCTCATTTCAGGTATGGTTCCAAGACAGTAGAGTCCTAGCATGGAATTACTTTCATACAAAGCCACGCAAGAACTTGCAGAGTCATCAACGTAGTATTCGATTGAATTGATAGACCTTTTTACTATTTCATCCACGGAAGCAAGCCATTCATTGCAGTCATATGCGCTACAAAATGTTTTTGACCAGACCAGAGATTCCTCGTTTGATATCCTGTGTGCTTGAGACCTTGTCGTAGAATTTGGAGTTTTGATAAGAACATGTTGGACGTCATACAATTTGAAATTTTTTTGCAATAGTTTTTCTTCAAGATCAGGTCGGTTTAACACGTAAAAGTATGGAATGGTGCGATATTTTGCAAAGAGTTTCAGCGAATCATCAAGTGTTTTGTCGTCAAGGCACGTCATGTTAGCAATCTTGTCAAAGAAAACGTCATTTGGCAAGTCTTGGTTGAAGAAAAATGTTCCACATGTAAGATTTATCGAGTTGCTCCAAATACCAGTAAAGGCAAGGTCTACTGCCTCTGCCCTTGATATTATGTTGTTATTCCCAACACTTGACATACTCGTTCAAAATCAACCAAGCTGATATTCTTACCTGCCATTACCTTGGAACATATGTTTTCAAAGATTTCAAGCGCTTTTGGCGAGTTGAGATCGTCATCTAGCGCTTCAAGAAACGCTTCAATCAACCCTGAGATTTCACTGTCTGTTTTTTCTGATGCTTTCAAACCTGCAAGGTGTACCTTGTCCAAAAATGGTTTTTTTTCTACAAGTTGGTTTTCATCAAAGTTAATGTCTTCTCGATAATGTTTTGAAAACAGGTACAGCCTCAACAGATTCTGCCCATATTTGCGCACTAGATCTTTTGACCAGACCACATTTCCTAATGATTTTGACATCTTTTCCCCTTTTGCCAAAACAATACCCACGTGCATCCATATCTTAACTGGGTTTTCCAATCCTGAGAACAACTTGTATTGTGCAAGATGTGCTTCATGATGGGGATACAAAAGCTCCCTTGCGCCACCATGGATATCATAGTTTGTTCCAAAGTTTTCCAATGCAACCGTAGTGTCTTGCATGTGCCACCATGGGATTCCTTCACCAAATTTGCTTTGCCATGCAAAGTCAAAGTTTTCAGAACAGTTCCAAAGCATGATGTCATTTTGGCTTTTTTTATTTGGGCCAATGTCCAGTCTGTGTCGCAAGAGTTGGTCGTGCGACTGTTTTGAGAGCATTCCATATGTTTTGATTTTGGATGTATCAAGATACACATTGCCATTTGCATAATATGCGACTTTGTTGTCAAGTAACTTTGCAATGTGGTTCTCTACATATTCAACATAGTCTGAAACATATGCAAGCCTGTTAACACTTTTGACGTTGAGTGCTACAAGGTCTTCAGCAAATTTGTTTGCATAGAACATGGCAACTGCGCGATAGTCTTGTGATTCAGATTTTGCTTTGTTGAATACGTTTTGGTTGATATCAGTCATGTTTACCAAGACATCAGTACCACATCCCCTCTCATTCAAATGCCTGCACAAGAGGTCATATGTGAGAAAGATCCTTGCATGTCCCACGTGGGTATAGTCATACAAGGTTGGACCGCAGATGAATATTCTCGCTAGATCTTTTTTGAATGGCTCAAAATTATCCTTGGTTGAAGTAAAAGAATTGAAGAGTGTGATCATGACACACCCTATCTTCCACCTTGGGATAAGATAGGAGTCAGCGTTACTGTTGAACGAACTTTTGGAATTCGTCTTATCTTATGTGTGACAATATCTTCAAGTTTAGCGCCAGAGTCGGCCTGAACCTTGACAAATATGTCGTATATGCCATAGGTGCCTCTAACCTCTTTTATTTCCGGGATTTTGGCCAGTTCATTTATGATGTCAATTTCTGCGCCCAGGTCACAATTTATGAGAATATATAATGATTCCATGCCATATGGTAATTTTTAGTACATAAAATGATTCCCCTGTTGTAAAGATCTTCGGATCTTTGAATTCTTTTGAACCCTAAACACCGGTGTAAGACTAGGGGATATTTTATAAGATCTTCCCAGCCAACAGAGCTCGAAGAAGATTGGAAACAAATACAACCACAGGTAGTGATGGCACCCTGCTTGCACAGTTTGAGAAAGAGATATGGAGCAAGGTTCCTCACGTAGAGAAGACAGATGGCGTAAAAGTTGTCAACGCAACACCTCTCATTGACATTACTGATAATTTGAAAGAGTGCGCAAGAAAAGAATTCGGTTTGAATCTTGATGATAAAAATCTGCAAGTTTTTGGCAAATTTGACTCTGACCTGCTAGCAGGCTCGATAAAAGTGAGACCCGCAGTACACATAATCCATGATGCTATTGCTACAGGCAAGCTCAAGAGTAAGCAGACAGTGTTTGAGGCTACCTCCGGTAACTTTGGGATTGCCCTTGGACAATTGACCAAGCTTGGACTTGATGTGGTTGCTCTGGTATCAAGAAAACTCCAAGAAGGAGTCTTTGAGGAATTGAGAAACGAAAAGATACGCATCATAAATCTAGATATGGATATTTGCCCTGCACCTGGAATGAAAGACAATCCAAACATTTTGGCCGCAAAAGCAACTGCTGCCAACATACGATCACAGTTATCCGAGCTTGGGTTTGACCCTCTTGTTTTTGACGGAGCAATTTCTGAGGTGCACTCGCTATTAGCCAAGCAGGATATCATAAATTTGGCAAAACTCCTTGCAAAGATCTACAACTGTTTCTGCACAGAGCAATATGACAACGCATTGAACATAGATGTGCATAGGACAGTTACAGGACCAGAGATAGACCAGCAACTACATGAAAATGGACTCTCGCTTGAAGACTTTAGAATTGTTTGTACTTTCGGTACTGGAGGTACATCAGGTGGATTAAGCAGATACCTCTCTGAAAAATACAATAAGAAATCACTGCATGTAGTATTCCCACTAGGTGAGCAAGATGTTGCTGGAATTAGGACGAAAGGAAAAGCGTCTGGATTAAGATTTTACGAGCCAGAACGATATGCAGGACAACACGAGGTAGATTTTGAACAAGCAAGGCGGCTGCTCAAGTTTTTTGTAGGCAAGGGGCACGACATGGGCGAGAGCAGCGCCCTTGCTCTCTATGCGGTAATGCAGATGGCAAACTTTGGAGGTTTTGGAGGAAAGTTTGTCGTAATAGTAGCTGATGGAATACAGAAATACAAAAAGAATCTGGAATCCATGTCAAAGAAGCAGAGTCGTGTTCAAGTGTCCTTAGAGGAGGCAGTAGCAACCACAAGTGAATATGACAAGGTCATCTGGATCCACACACAGTATACCCCACGCGAGGAAGGTATAGAGCTTATTGCAAAAACGCTTGGAGTGGACAAAAGCAAAGTCTTTGTGCCAAAGGCAAGAGATGTGGAGAGACTTTTAGCGACACAGCAAATTCCTGAAGAGTTGAATAAAGTGTTAGAGGGGTCTCACAAATCATTGCTTGTCTGCATGGCAGGATACACTTCGTTAAATGCTGTAAAAGTGCTATCAGACAAGGGCATCGTAAGCGAGAGTTTGAGTGGAGGCATATCGGCGCTCTCACAGGGAAAAGGCAAACAAATTTCAGAATTAATACAAATAGCAACGGAATAGCATCCAACTTGTCAGTTTTAATGAATTCAATACTTCGCAGCCTGCCTAGTAAAATATCTTGATTTAAAAGGATGTACACAATATGACAACTCATGAATAATGAAATTGTAATCCGTGAGCTAAAATCAATCAACATTGAAGGCGGATATGTAATAGATGGTTTTCCATATGCAGGCCTGGCAAATGCCATAGCCACAGAATCTCTGATAAATACAACATCGCAGTTTGAGTTAGCTGGAGTTCTTGATTCAGAACTCTTTCCCCCAATCAGCATCATAAGAGATGAGATTCCAGGATTTCCCGCAAGAATATTTGTCAATGAACAACTCAAAGTAGCAGTGTTTTCATCATATCTTACTCCTCATGAGTCTCTTCACAGAGAGGTAGCAAAGACCATTTTGAAATGGGCAAATGATCACAAGTGCTCACTCATAGTAAGCAGTTCTGCCGTAAAGACAGAAGAAAAACCGTTTGTCATAGGAGTTGCAACAACGCCAGAAACAAAGAAACGGTTGGCAGATGCCGATATACCAGTGCTCAAAAACGGCACGGTTCCTGGCATACCAGGGATTTTGTTAAATGAAGGCTCAATTACAAAAACCAACGTAATCGTACTCTTATACAAAGGACAAGAGACAGGTCCAGACTTTAGAGCAGGTGCAGAAATTTGCATGGCAATGGCAAAGCTTGTGCCAGGAGCAGCCTGTGACCTCCGAACTTTGATGAGCGAAGCAGAAAATGTGGAACAGCAGATGAAGCAGGCGGAGGAGGAAGCAGGCCCACTTCGAGATGCCATTTACGGATGATCTATCAAGAACGAGAGATTGCAAAGGACAACTTGGAAAAATACCTAAAAGTTTTAGATTCTGATGAGGGAATTAGAGTAGAAAACGGAGCAGAGTTTGTTTTCATCAACAAGACCTCGAGAAGATACTGCGTTAACATATCAAAGGATAACAAGGATGAATTTTTGTATATGAATGAGGCATCTGAGGTACTACGTTTTCTAGCAAACAGATTAGGGCCTAACTCAAAAATTTTCTCATACTAGTTGCTCTGATAGGATACAATGACATCAATACTTGAGTTTGCAATAACTGTAATCGTCATTTCAGTCTCGGGAGTCATGGCACCAGGACCTCTATTTGCTTCAAATGTTGCATACGGCATCAAGGGAGACTGGAAATCAGGAATAAAGATTGCCTATGGGCATACGCTAGTTGAGCTTCCCCTTGTCATACTTCTCGGAATTGGTGCAATATCGCTTCAAGTCTTTCCACATTTTAGAGAATACATCTCAATACTTGGTGCCATCAGTCTCTTTGTTTTTGCAGCGTTTCAGATAAGAGACCTATACAAAAAAACAAAATCAGAGAAGATACCAAAACACGGACCGTTTTTCATAGGAATCGTGCTAAGTGCACTCAATCCATTTTTCTTGATCTGGTGGTTTACCATAGGCTTCAAGTTGATTTCTGATGCACTTGTCTTGTATTCGTTTGTTGGGATTGGCATAGTGTTTGGATTTCACATCTGGATGGATTATGCATGGCTTGGCACAGTAGGGTTTTTGTCAAACCGAGGGAAAACCATCTTGTCTACAAGAAATTATAAAATTTTCATGGTTGCGCTAAGCGGGGTTTTGGTTTATTTTGGAATAAGCTTCTTAATTGAGGCCACGCGCTAGCCGCAGTCAAGCATCTCAAAACCCCCTTGGCACTCATTGTCAAACTGTGATATTCGGTCATTTAATTGCGCACAGAGTTCTGGGTCTTTTGTTTGGTCATATTTTTTGAGGTCGCTTGTAATGCCAATCTGTTTTATTGGGCATGTGCTTACCAGTCCCACACCATACAGAGCAACTACTGCAATTGCTCCAGATGCTATAATGATAAAACTGTACTTTGAAAGCTTGTTAGACATTTTCGGGTTTTGAAACGTCAACTTCAATTGTTGAGACGTTTCTTTCTTTGCCGTCTTTTGACTCCATTCTTTCAGAAAATATCCTAACTCCGCTAACTTTGTAACCTACTGCGTTCATTCTCTTTACTATCATTTGCGATACATCCACTGCAGTCGTTATGCTCTTGCCTCTTGCTTTTATGGTCACAGTCGGTTCATTTGCAAGCAACGTAAGTGTGGCATTAACATATGTAAGAATCGGTTTTTTACCAATAAAGACAATGTTTGGAGGTCTTGTCACATCCAAACTCTCTATGTGTTTTATTTAATGGTATAGAAACCGAATCTGCACTTAACCAAAGTTTGTTCTATAGCGATAAGACTTTTTGAAGAATTATCAAATCATCTTCAATTTAAAAACCCAAGTACCCTCGAGGTGCTTTGGTATATTGAGTTTGATTTATCCTTTCATTAACCGGATCGTGTAAGATATGTTGTCAATTCGTTAAGAAAGAACGACCAGCCTTGGGAATGGCCTTTGACTTGGTCATCACTTGTAAATCCTGTATGAGTTAGTGTCAATCTAGTCTTGTTTTTGCTTATTTCTTCTAATTCCCATGTTACTATGGTTTCAGGAAAGTCCGGCACATCCATGTCTTGCCAAGTATAAACAAGTTTTTTGTTCTTGACAAATTCTAAAACCCTTCCTTCATTAGATTTATCATGATCCCTTACACAGTTTGTCCTCTTCGAATCCTTGGAAAAAGTGAATTTGGTTTTCCCTCCAATCTTGGGTTCCAATATTGCTGCCTCCGGAAACCAGTTGGTTAATTCACCGGGATCAGAAATGGCCTTGAATACAACTTCTGGAGAGACATCAATTTCAATGGATTTCCTAACTTTTAGATCACTCATGTCCCTTTTTCCTTTCCTTGTTCTCGATGTATTCTTTAAGCGAGTCTAGCTTGTATCCCCACATCTTTTCAAAGAAATTTACAATCTCAAGAGATTTTTTTTCGTTTAATGAATAGTATCTGTTCTTGCCCAATTTTTCCTCAGTGACCAAGTCTGCGCTCTTCAATATGCGCAGGTGACTTGACAAGGCAGGAGCCGTAAAATGAAAGTGTTCGGTCAGCTCACCTGGAGTCATCTTCTTTTTTCGAAGCAGTATCAGTATCTCGCGCCTGCTATCATCTGACATTGCCTTCCAAACTGATTCCATATTGATATAATAATTAAACAATTATTTAATTGTTTAGTTTAATTCGTCGTCTTGAGGAATGTGTCACAACCAGTTTGGCTCCCTTTCATTTTCGTGCAATCGTATTAGAACCCATTTGATAGACTTCAAACTCTAAACCTGCTTTGACTGCAGGATCGTTTGTTCCAATCCAACGAGCAATTTGTTCGCTTTCTACCTGAACAACAGCCATTCCCCAAGCTCCTTTAGGATCAAAAACCGGCCAACTACAACTACAATTCCCTCCTGTAGAAGATTTTGCCAGTAAGCAAAGTGCTCTTGCATTGCTTTTTTCTCAGTATCAGTCATATCTTGACGAAATGTAGGACGAGGCGGAATCAACTTATAGAAAAACAAGCCCATTAAACATCATCTGAGATTTATTTTCTCTTAAAATATACTTTGCCTCGATCACTAAAAGTCCTGAGAAATTCTAGCGCGCAATATTGAAATTCTTTTAATGGTTAAGGTTCTTTTTTTCGATATAATTTTCAAGTGTTTTTTCAATGTCATCTGGTTTTGATTGTTTAACTTCGTCGACGATTTCTCTTTCTTCAATTTCATAGCAATTTAGTAGATCATTTTTGTCCTTGAAAAAAAGCATTATTTTGTCTTGATATATACAATAGTAAAGCTTGTCAACTTGCATTTTTTCTGTTTGCAACTTAATTCCATCTTTTTCTATTGAGACCGGATAGTCCACTATTTCCATTTACATAAACTCTATTTAGATGTAATTTGGAGATTTTGTAAGCCAGATACACCAAAATATAATAAGTAAAACTAGACAACAAGAGATTTGTGCAACAACGAATCGTATGCCACATAGATTTTGATTATTTTTATGCCCAGTGTGAAGAGTTAAGAAAACCAGAGCTGAAAACAAGGCCTATTGTTGTATGTGTATATTCAGACAGAGGTGGCGACAGCGGCGCAGTCGCAACAGCAAATTACCAAGCAAGAAAATACGGTGTCAAGTCAGGAATGCCGATAAAATTTGCAAAAAGAAAGCTCGAAGATGTACCTGATGCAGTATTTTTGCCCACCGATTTTGACTATTATTCAGAAATATCAGAATCAGCCATGAAAGTCATCAGGGAATATGCAGATGTTTTTGAGTATGTTGGAAGAGATGAGGCATACCTTGATGTCACAAAAAGGTCCGGAGGGGATTTTGCCAAAGCGGCTCATCTTGCCCAGCAGTTAAAAAATGCCATACGTAGCAACGTCAGACTTTCATCCACAATTGGCATCTCTGCAAATAAGCTAGTCTCAAAGATAGCTTCTGATTTTAAAAAACCAGACGGATTAACTATGGTAGAACCAGAAAAGATAGAATCCTTTCTTGATCCCCTTCCAATCAAATCCATTCCAGGCATTGGTAAAAAATCTGAAGAAAAATTTCTCGAGATGGGTCTTCGAACCATATCAGATCTAAAAAAATTAGATGTCTTTAAACTCAATAGTCTATTTGGACGAAAAATTGGTACCTACATTTACAATGCGGCAAGGGGAATTGACGAATACCCCGTATCGCCAAAAGGAGATCCCATACAGTATAGCAGGATAATTACATTAAAGCAGGATGCAAAGGATTTTGAATTTCTGTCAAAGGATCTAGAACAATTATGTACAGACATACATGATGCCATAGTAAAAGACAATCTTGTTTTCAAATCTGTAGGAATCCAGTTTGTACAAGAAGATCTTTCAAACAGGACAAAATCCAAAACATTGAAAAATCCAACATCCAGTCTTGAAGAACTGAAGAAGACTGCACTACTATTGCTCAGAGAACTACTAGAAGATCAAAGACTGTTAGTTAGAAGACTAGGTGTCAAGGTTTCTGAATTTACCGAAGTATCAGGACAGGCGGATATTACAAACTTCTTTTAAGGCAGCAGGCCCACATGTGTTACAAGCCTCTTGTGCTCGTCAGGTGTAATCCACTCTACCTGTAAGTAGTCAAGTATCTTATCATAATCCATACCTAGTCTTTTTGCTTCCTCAACGGCAACAATATAGGCCTCAATCTCAGTAGGTCTGTCAACATAAGAGTAGGATTTATCATACAAGTCAAGCCCTTTCCGCTGTTGCTTTACGTGTACTAGCTCGTGCACAATATCAAGATACAGTGTGACAGCATCAGAGTTTTGCAGGTGGTTTAGGGATACTACGATTGTAGCATCTTCGTTTTTTACATGCATATAGTGGTGGTTTGTATCAACAACAAGTTTTGTGTTAAAAAATACATCGGTCAGTTCTTTTTTTGAGCCAAAGACCTTTTCCAGAATCTTGGCTTGTTTCAGGCCTCCAAAAACATCCTCGATTTTGTAAGTACCAGGGTTTACGTCCCTATTGATTTTTATCGAGTTCATGTTTTGCAACTTTTACTTCACTTTTTTTTAATCGCTTTGTTTCTACGTATGTGACAATCAGCAGGAAAACAAAGAGCCATGGAAGAAACATTATTTCTCCTGCAATGCCATGAAATGACTGAAATTCATTTACGTCAGTGGATACCTTGAGCACAAACAGAGAAAGAGAGAGTATTCTGATTACATTTACACCAATTGTTCCAATTACACCAAGTGCAAAGTATGCCGCCTTTCTGTTTCTTTGTATATTCATCTTCAGCAAGAAGGCCATCATTACAAGTGAGTAAATGATTATACTGTGCACGCCGGCTGATGGCCAGAATACCTGAAGAGCAAACGGCCCATGGTCACCGCTTAGGAACATTATATTTCCGTGTGCGCTTGCAATACCAAGATTAAATGTAGTTATCAAAAAGACGTCAAGCTTGACAAGATATGGCACCACGTACTGTAAGGGGCCGAGCGTATCATATGGGAAGAAGGCGTCAAGTGACAAGATTATTGCAGTGCCGGCAGCATATATGGGCCCTGCGGGGGATATTCGTATCCATTTTTTGCCAAACAGTACAGTCAGTGTAATCATGAAAAATGCAGCGATGACAATAAAGTCCCACATCCAGACCCACGAATCCTTTAGAAGCACGTGGAACTGGGGTGCGATAGATACAAGATAGTCTTTTAGACCGTACTCGACTCCAACAAGATATGCAATTACTGCGCCGGCTATTGGAATTGCTGCAACAAGTCTTTTCTTTGGAATCTCAAATTTGATGCCAATAAGCTCTGCTGCAATAAATGCCAAGGCAAAAAGGAATCCACCCCTGCCTTGATTCCAGCCAAGACTAAATGAGTCTGGAAATACAGCTAGCGCAAACATTATTGGAGATGCAATGATCGCAATAGCGATAAGCATGCTTCTATTTTGCAATGATTTAGTGCAATACGCGTTCAATAAAAACTCTAGCAGTCAAAAATAATCTCTGATGGATTTTTGCTTTCTTGCGTTTTGTAGTTTGCTTCTAGTAAGCCATTCTTTCTTATCTATGCTGAGGCCTTTACATGCAAGATCTAAAGCTTGCTCAAAACTTGGTACTGGCACTGGCTTGTTTTTTAATGCCATCCTTACTCCTTCCCGTACTTGCCACACACCCACAGGTACTGCATATTCTGGCCTTATCTCACGGAGCACCATTGCTCCAGCCTGAACCTTGTGCTCAAATAGATATTCAACTACTGCAAGTCGAGACGCAAAATGTGCACCAGTAGTCTCAGGATAGTGCGAGAGTCCGTTTACGTCTTCAAAATCAGAACCAAATCCCACATTCCCATCCTGATCATACCACGCTTCCTGCATCTCAAACATCCACCTGCTTGGAAATAAAATTATAGCGTAGAGGTTTCCAAGGTGTTCAAACGTGAAAAGATAACAACTGTCAATCTCTGCAAAATCAATTATCTCTTTTACAAGAGATTTTGAGACCATATCATCGGTGGCAGTTATGCTCCATCTCGTAGGGACAAGCTTGCGGCTTTTGCCAAACATCCCGATGCTGAAACACTTTTGGATCTTGCTTATCTCAACGCCTCTGTTGTATAGTTCAAGGACAGCATCTTGTGCCAAGATGTCTTTGTCATAGTACATACGTTGAATGTTTTTGTCAGATGACGAACTTGAAAACTTGGCGCTTTTTATCTCACCTACCGGTCCAAACGGCGCACTTTCAGAATCTACAAATGAATGCGCCCTTGCATTTTTTACAAACTCTACCTCAGAGTCGGTCGAGTTTGTCGACATGGCAAGACCTTGCAGGCTTTCGATGTACCTTCCCTGAGATTCATCTACCTTGACTTGCTGTATGCCCCTTACCAGCGATAACCGGTAGTTCACAATGTCTTCCAGGCTCTTTCCAACCCAAGATTCCGGCATGTCCATGACCATCGTATTACCATGAACTGGCGGGACCATAGGGCCAACCAACACCTTTGGGTACCCATACGAGCCAACAAAGACAGAGGGCGGGCTTGAGCCTTCAACATAGTTTGATGAAAAAAGGTTTGCGTACTTTGAGAGATATTCGTTCCAGTTGGATTCTATGGCTTTGCGTATCTCAGCTGCAGTCCTAGTCACTGTATTTGGTATTTGACTCTTCGTCTAATAATGTATTTGATGGGTACAGTTTTGAGTTATATTCAACTGATTTTCAACGTATAGCAAAAATTGGCAGACTCGGAATCATTTGGCATTGAGAAAGGATATGGAAAACAGGCAGTAGAGTGGATGAATGAGGAAGCCAAAAAGTCAGAATTGAAATTCGAAGCCAAGCTATACGATTATGAGATAACCACAAAAAATTTTGGTACATTTGAGATGTTTTCATGGATTGGGGATTCAAAAGCAGCACGTGAACTTGTTATCAAAGCTAGCAAGAGGTTTAAGATCAAAGTGATTGAAGGCGGATACAAAACGAAGCAGATGATCATCAAGATGGTTCGTAATGAATACGGTATGGTGCGTAAAGGAGACCGTGTGATCGGACAAGTAGAGTTTTCCTCATCTCGTCTGACACAAAGCAAATGGACATTAACCAAGGAAGAGCGAAAATAGGATATCAGGAATTCAAATCAAGAACTGTCTTGGCAAGAAGTTGGGCCACGCGTAATGGTTCAGGAATTGCTCCCTGCAGAGTAAATACATCAAGGAGTTTTTTTGCTTCTTTTATCTCGCAGCCCTCAACGCGAAGATAAATGTCATGCTTTGTGTGTAGCGATATCTTTGTCCTAGACCCTAGTCTTTGATATTGCGATATCTTTGATTCGTAAGAATCTGGAAAGTGGTATTTGATTGCGTCCTCAATACCGTCGGATTCTTCGTAAGTGACACCAACGATTGGTATTTTGAGTTCCTTACGTAATTTTTTGATATCAATAATGTTGTACATTGATATGATTAGTCCAGAAAGCAGGATAAAGCTGATGTCTTGGCGATGCAATTTTTCATACATGGAAATTACCACACTTGTAGCATCATCTCCTTCTAGGGTGGCTTTGCCAAAAACAAATCCATCGATTACAAAATCTCTTCTCATCACAACCCCAGCCAAGTGTGATGTCAAATCAGTTTCTCTAAAGCTCTCTGCTATAGCAAGTCCTCGTAAACCTTTTTTCTCAAGATGTATGTGATTCATCGATGTTTCTTTTTGTAAATTTTTTATAAACAAGGACAGTTATAACCATGAAAATAGTCGTTATAGAAGACCACGAAATAAAGGCAACAGTATCAAAGTTAGCCATGTACATTACGATTATCATGTAGCGATATTTTAGTCAATGTAAATATGTAGAGGCAGAATTAATTACCAGTCATCGTACAATTGGCCCGCTGCCCACTATGCGTATAGTCTGTGACTCGGGTTTTAGGATCACACAGATCTCATTTTTAATAAACGCCGTTGGTTTATTGAGTGAAAGTTTCATTGGGTTAAGTGATATTATTTTAGCAGCTCTTGTCTGCATCCCTATGTTGACAAGAAAGGTCTGGTTTTCAGCCACATGTTCCTTAAAGAACTTGTTTTGTAAATAATCCAATACTATGTCTTGGGACATATTGATTTCATCTCCAACGCATAGCTGGTCACCTCTTTGGACATCATCAGCCGCTACACCCTTTACTGCAAGCCCTACACGTGCGGGAGATGCAGCTTCTTCCACTGGGTCGTCGTGCATCTGGATGGATTTTATCATGATTTCATCTCCTTTTGGCAACAGCTTGAGCTTGTCATATGCTTTGACTTTTCCTTGTGATACTTTGCCAAGTATTACGGTTCCTACGCCTTTTACATCAAAGCAGTGGTCAATTGGTATCCTTGCGTTGCCTTCTTGCGAGATTGGCTCTAGTGCATCCATCTCTTTTTTCAGGTCTGATAGCTCGACAATCTTGTATTGTTCTACAACGGTTCCTTTTATCATCATGAGAAGTTTTTCTCTGTCTACCTCATAAGAATGGGTCAAAATGCCCTTGTTTTTCTTGAGAACGTCGAGCGCAACTATCTGCTCTCCTGTAAACTTGTCTAGTTTGGATACGTGAAAAATGACATACTCTCCCATATTTATGGCCTGAAGAAGCGGAGGTATCTTTTCTGGGAACCCCGTAGGTATCGTCCATGTCTTTACAAAGCCGGTCTCTTTTTTATCATATATTGTGATATCAGTTGAAGTGCCTTTTTTTCCAAAATCTTTGGCAAGTGATTCATCTCCAAGTAATGTAAAATTGATCGATTTCATTTCACTTGTGAGAATTCACAACCAGTAAAATATCTTGCCCTAATGCAAAGTCAATCGATAACGTATCATCGGGTTTTAACTATACGATGCCCACTTTATGCAATGTAATTAGGCCATTATCTCCAATGATTTCTTTAATCTCAGGCAGTATTGTTTCGATTTTTTGGAGCTCGTCGATTACCTCAATTAATAGTGGCATGTTAACTGATATCCCTTCTATTTGAAAATTGGACTTGCCGCGATTGCCATACCCGGCTACCCCTGTCCACACTGTAGCTCCCGAAATCTTTCCTTTCTTTAAAATATCTAACACTATGTTGTGTACACGTTTTCCCTTGAAGGTGTCGTTGCGCTTTATCCTAATTACAAGTGACCACATCTCAAGCGTTCTCATCTAAATCCTCCCTCAAGAATCACACTAGTCAATGCCCTGCCGCCAAATATAGCTCCAAGCGATAATCCCACATTGGTCAGTACATTGATTGCCACTAGTAAGTATTGCTTGTTATCGATAAGGTTTGAAGCTTCAAGAGCAAACGATGACATTGTGGTAAGTCCTCCACAAAATCCAATTGCTACAAGCAACGCGTATTTTTCATCAAGGTTCCACTGTTGTGATAAAACTGCAAATGCGCCAAGAATAAAACTTCCCACGACATTCACTATTAACACGTTCATAGGCAAGGCACCAAGTAAGAGCGGCGATTTTGTAATTCCATACCTTAGGAAAACTCCAGAAACGCCACCCACTGCAAGAAATGCCAATTCAATCATTTTCATATCGACTATGGTACGAGATACTTAAATTAACTACATCATTAGTTTTTTGCAGTTTCAACAGATTAAGCATATGATTCTAAGAGAGATTTGTCACATGGTACGTTTAGATGTGCTATCTGCATATCATCAATTGTCATATTGGTGTCCTTTTCTCTGAAGTTTTATCACTTTTCGTCTTCAAAGCTGTGTAACCGGTGTCCTCTCTTTTGGCTCTATGTTTAATGATGTATATCGCTACAACTGCTCCACCCGTTGGCGCAAATAAGAGCGGCATTAACCACCAAGTCAATTCTAGGTTTCTAGCAGGTTCAACGATGGGCATATCCATGTTACTCATATCGGTAGAGTTTCCAGGTTCTACTATCGTAGTGTACTCTATGCCTTGGTTCGTATGTGCAATATCAAGGAATTTGAAACTTACAGGGCCTGGTTTGTCAAATCTGAAGTATTGATATCCGCCACCAAACTGTGTTGCATCGTCGACCCTATACAGTTGTTGCCCATCCTGTGTAATTGTAAAGGTGTATGGTTCAGGAACCGCTAGGTCTTTAATGGTATCATAGAATTGAAATACGAAAATAATTTTTTGCCCAGTAGTGATATAGTGAGGTTCCCATCCAAGATCTAACTCGTACCTTCTATCAGGAGTAAATTTTACAATTGGAAACTTGGTAATCTTGTTTCCCTCTGCATCAACAGGCGTAGGAAGTTTTGGTTGAACAATCACATAACCTTGCATCCAAGGGTGTATAGTACAAAAATACTCGAAGGTGCCAGGCTTTGTGAACTCATGGGTCCACGATTCTCCCACCTTAATGTCTCCGCTATCAAAAAGCCCGTTTGGTTGACCTTCTTTATTTCCTATAAGCGATGCCCTTCCAGGAGACTTGCCGCTAGTTATGGTATGGGTTTCTTTATCCTGATTTATCCATGTTACACTTTGATTTACTTGAATAGTAACGACAGCAGGCTGATACCATTGCGGAGCTGCAGTATTGAAATTTGGATCATAGGCTCCAAATGGAATGGTGACTACTTGAGATGATGTAGAAGGAGCTTGGGATACCGCTATATGAGCAGCGTATTCTTGGCCCAAAATTATGCCTACAATCTCAACTGGTCCTTTCCATTCTGTGATACTGGTATCTGGAGAACCTGCTCCTTGTAGTTGTATTTGAAAGTTGATAGGACTAACATTTTGAAGAGCACTGGAAGTCTGTATGTCTTGTCCGTTTACAGCAAGTGCAGAATAATTCGAAATTATCAATACGCCATTTCCTTCCACCTGTTGAGCTCTTATCCCATAATGCTCATACGGAATTAGGTTTCCCCCGGGGTCTGTAAACGATATCTGTAAGGCAAGTGGCTTGTCTTGTTCGATTGGCGTAGATTGTATTGTGACATGGACTGAGCCGTCTGAAGAAACGCCTGTTCCTTCTATCAATCGATTACTAGATCCTGTTTGTGCAAAGGCTGGATCATGCACAAAATACAAACCTAGTACAGCGATTAAGACACCAAATATGAGAGAGTTATCAACTATTTTTTTTAATTTAATGCCTGATTGGAATGCGGGTTTCTTAGATAAGTCAAAGTATTTTTCTTTTCTAGTCTTATTGTGATTTTTTGCTTTTTTGTTCATTGTCTACCTGCTTTATTTTCATTAGGTAGACATTATCAGCACTTTCTGGGCGGTTTAGGATTATTCCAAGGCTAATGTCATAGCCTTTGTTATTATGTCTAGGCTATTGACACTTAAATAATAACATTACCCCATTTTTCTATTGTCATACCTAGACAAGCAAAGAAGCCAAGAAACCTATTATGATAAAATTAGAACGAAATCAAAATCAATGCGTACCAATACTGAGAAGGCGGTTAAACGCTTTGAAAAATTCTGTAAGTTGAATTACAAAGAAGATATGCAATCTGTAATTAATGAAATTAAGAGATTAGCAGGAGAACAAAAAGAACGCGTTATTTTCGATACATTGCAAGACTTTGTTAATTATCTGTCTGAAGAGATTAATCCTAATACCGCTAAGCTTTACTTTGCGGTATTCAAACCGTATTTCGCATACGTAACCTATTCAAAGATTCATTCAGAAGACATCAAAGAAAACATCAATTTTCCACGAGTAATAGAAGAAGAGCCATACCCTTTATCGATAGACGAGATCAAGGAATTATTGAAACATTCAAACTTTGAACGTAAAGCGTCTTATCTGACTAGTATAAGTTCTGGCATTAGAATTCAAGAACTTTGTAAGTTAAGGAAACGTGACTTTGATTTATCTAAGCCACGTTTCATGATAAAACTACCTGGAGCATACACAAAGAACCGTAAAGTGAGGCGTACTTTTGTTAGTTTTGAAGCTATGGACAATCTTAAGCCAATACTAGATAAGAAAAAAGATGATGAATTAGTATTTACTAATACTGAGGATTCGGAGACAGCCGCAGGCAATGAAAGAAGTGTATTTCACAGGATACGAGAATCGGCAGGATTTGACAATCTTAGGTATGATTCAGGCATGCATAAGATAACAATCCATAGTTTTCGTTCATTTTTTATTACCAAAGCCGAGAGAGTACATGAGGGTCTAGGTCATTTCTTAGCTGGACATGGTAAAAGGTATCTGAAGAAATACGAACGTTATACTGATTCGGAATTGCTTGAATATTATCTAAAAATTGAACCTGAATTAATAATATCTAACGAAAATCGCTTAAAGGTTGAGAGTCAAAGCAAGGACGAAAAAATAAAGAATATGGAATCACAGAACAATGAAAGACTTCATGTCATCGAAAAAAAATTATCGGATTTCGAAAATATTATGCCAATGATTAAGAAATTATTAGAACAAGCACAAAAAGATATCAAAATTAGCTGACAAAGTTTCTTCATTATCGACGAAGGATAATAAAAATATTTGAAAAAATGTGCAAGATCCGTATTTAAAGCAGAAGTTGATTTTTCTCTATATACTACTAAATGTTAAACATTAGTAAAATATTTTTGTTGAATTTACTCATGTTTTATTACACATTTCAAAAGTTTCAAAAATAAAATCTGCATAAGAAAAATTAACTATCATTTACTTATGGAAGTGAATTCAATACATTAGTAATGCAAGAAAATAGAACGACCATTACCATAACAAAAGACGCCAAAAAAATCCTTGATGAGCTTGGAAAAAAGAATGAAAGCTACAGTGATTTGATTATGAGGGTATCTGAGTTATGTAATTGTCATAAACAAGAAGAAACGAAAATGACCGAGGATGAAAGCGAAAGTGTCGAGTAATCCAAAGTCCAATTTTTCTTCAGATAAAAAGCCACTCTATGATGATGAATGGATTTTTGATGTCGAATCATGCACTAGTTGTGGAAGACCAGTATCGGAACATGATTCAAGTCAAGCGGTACGATGTGCCTTATCCTTAATTGAAGGGGTGACAGGTTAGAACTAGAAAAGCTCTGGGAGCGATTTGAGACCCGAACCCAGAACCCATACCTGATTAGATATGTACATTTTATCAAGACCTAAAATTAAAAAGGTTTGTTTTCACGATTTTCGGCTCAAATATGAGCAAGGAACACGAGATCCGTATCTGGTATGCTTGGATTGCGGATGTAGGAGAAAGATTTGGTGGCTATGAGTCAATTAACTCTACAGTTACAACCGCTAGACGAGATAGAAATCAAGCCGTATAGGTGGACTACTCTCCAAGAGCAAAAAGAGTTTATTGAATTTCTTGATGCAATGGATTTGCAAGAATATCACCATAAGCTAGGCGAATGTGCTAAGAAATGGAAGAAATTCAGGTGTTCAAATGACCATACTCATTCTAAAAAACTGGTTTACGAATCATGTGGTCTGCGTGGCATATGTCCTAGATGCTCAATGGCTTATGCGAGTAAAAGAGCAGAAATAATGTATCAGTGGATTAAGCGAAACATAGCTGACAAACTATTCTATACTTTTGACTTGAAAATGAATCAGATTGTCTTAACCCTTCCTGAAGATCTTCATTCAGACATTGAAAACAAGACTTTTGTAAAAATGATAAAGTCGTTTATTAAAAAATGTGGCATCGAGGCGTGGGGTTATGTTATTCAAAATTGGCATAGTAGTAACCCATTAGGTGAAAAATTCATTCATGCTCACATTTTATCTTTGAATATAAGGCAAGATGGAAAACGACTTGTTCAGAATGACTACTATTTTGACGTTGAAAAAATGCGAGCCGATTGGAAAGAATCGATAAAAAAAGAAACAGGCTTTGAGATCGAAGGCGAGGTTAATGTTCATACTGAATATAGAAGTGTATTAGATCAAAAGGATGAGGTTAAGCACCTTCTAGAGTATGTCTACAGATATCCAGTAACAGACTTGTTTAAGGCTCAGGTTAGAAACAAGACTGTAAATTATGTTCAACCGTTGCAAATCGAAAAAAAATTCTGCGTCTCATGTTACGAGCACATACCTATAGAAGATACCGAGAGGTTATCACATTGCAGGTATCTTAGGCATGATATACAGGATGCTTGGGATAGAACCACATCTAATAATATAGTGCAAATCGACCTAGCTTCAAAAATCTCTGAAATGGTAAGCTCGAAACCTAGATTGGTGTGGTGTGGGCTTCTGACCTCTGCTAAGCGTGACCTATTGCAGAGTTTGTTAGATATCGGTGACAGTTTATGGCAGAATTTGAAGGATATTGAGATTGATTTAGAGGTAAGATCTCATAATTGCCGAGACTGCAAGCATCCGTTAGAAAAGCGACCTTACGATAGAGGCGAATACATAGGGGATAACGAGCCCATATGGTAGACATTTCAGATCTTCTAGATTGTAAGCCTGAGTGGAAACAGTGTAAAAAGTGTAATGCATGGCTATCGTCTGAGGAATCTTTGATCAGGCATTATGAATTTTCACATATGTCCTATACGCCATTTGATGAACCTCAGAGACTAAAGGAAAAATGGGATTTGAGTAAGTGATATGTGTCTGGGTTTTCATCATTGTCCAAAATGTAATGAGACTTACCCTTGTAATGAAACATTGAGAGCTAATCCAGATTGCAAAATTCTCGATGTCTCCATATGTAGAAGGCATTAGTTTTTGATACTTTATAACACGAAAAAACCCTTGTTTGTGAAAAGATGTTTTTATGAATCTAGGCTATTAGATGAGGATCTAGAGGATTTAGAAGATTAAAGAGATTTTTGAAGCTTTATCAAGATGTTTTATGATACTCAAAATATGACAGAAAAAAGAGGTAGAAAAGGCAGAATAATTACTTGCCCATATTGTAGAAAACGATTTTCATTACATAGTAAGAAAAAAACTCCTCATGAAAAGGCATTAGCAAGAAATTATGCCAGAAGAAAAAGAGCCTCTAAGAAATTTGCTGAGTCAATAGCAAAATCGATATTTCGTCAGTAGGACCACTATCTAATACCTTCTCATTTTAAAATTTTAACAATTTTTGCTTTGGGAATATCTTTATCTCTCCAAATGGTTTCATCTTGTACTAGTCTATCTCCTTCCCAATGAAAGCGTAAGACAGGCACTTTTCCCTCATGGTTGTCTGTTTGCTCAATGTTAGAATTTCTTGGGTCGGTAGAATCGGGTTTGCTCATATTTTTAGATGAACTACAACTCACACAATTTTGGACTAATCCTCTAAGTTTTTCAGATACCGAACAACCCTCAGTGTTGCAGGTATCCAGCAGTTTATCAAATAAGGCTTGGTCTACCTTTGTGCTTATGGTCTTCATTACAGGTAGACTAGGGTCTACCTAGATCTAAAAGTTACGTTCATACTGGATATTGAATTCCAATTCAGAACAGAGATAAATAATAGTAAACCAACCTTAAGCAATGAAAAATGTAATTTTTGGCTTAATTATCGCGTTTTCTTTGGTTTCTAGTGTTTACACCTTAACAGCATATGCCGATAATCCGATTCCTCAATGGATTAGAAATAATGCAAAATGGTGGTCCGAGGGAGCTATAAGTGATGCTGAATTTCTCAAAGGCATACAATATCTAATTCAAGAAGGGATTATTCAGGTTCCCATTTCACAAGTTACAGCAACAAACGGTAATCCGAGCGATAGTGACAGAGTTACATCAATAGTGGTTAATTTCTTAAACATAGATAACGGGCCAGCCGGCCTTCCTTCACAATTAACATTCAATTCATTTCAAAGGATTGGTGAGTTTGGGCAGACCACGACAGGTTATGGAAATACTGGCTCGCCGAATGCAGTTAGCGTGTCACCGGAATTTCAATTAATAGATTTGCCTAGCAAAGACAAATCCCAATATTATCAACTGTTAGAAAAGGCGCTGGAAACTGTTGGGCAGGGATCAACTCAAACTAACCAAAAGACATCATTTGATGTCAAAATTGACTTGATAACGGGTGATGGTACTCTTCTCCATACTGTAGAGTATGACAAGTGTAATGTTCTCACATATTGGGTTTATACTGACAGCAATAAACAAGATTACAGAATGGCAGGTGAGGATCAGGCCGAATATAGAGAGGTCACGAATTTCCTATGTCAGGGATATCATTTGGATTTTCCCAGTACTAGTGTAGGGCCAAACTATGGGTCACAATGAAAGGGTAAAACGCCTTTTCGCTTTCTTAGCCATTAAGATAGAATTTCCTCAAATAGCCACGACAAAAATAACTAAGCTAATGTCATAGCCCTTTACACTCATGTCAATGATACTCTACTTTTAAGGCTTTTTATGGATCCGATTTTCGTCATAATTGCATTTTGAAATTATCATTTTTGCAGAGATAAATACAAAACCTTTTGATGTAAAAATGGCAATTACTCCTTATCTCATAAAACACAGATTCAATTCCTGTCAAGGTTCCTGTTACGCGGAATGCATACTTGAGAAGTAATTGTGATTTATCTAAGCGCTATAAAAGTCAATTTCGGGAGTAAGTTCCCATCAATATAGTCTTGTTAATTATATGTCCTACCATGGCTTGTTCCAAACCACTTCGTGTAGTACTAGAATCCAAATTAAGAACAGTATCAAGTGCGTATAACGTAAAGAAATATCGATGGACACCAAAGGGAGGACATGGTCCCTTGTATCCATTTGTGCCAGCACTTGTGAGCCCTTGAGGAAATTGGAGTGTTTCATTTCTTGAAAGACTAGTACTATTTGGAGGGATGTTCCACACCACCCAATGCGTAAACGGACCGCTTGGAGCATCTACATCCACAACAGTAAGTGCAAGACTTTTTGTATTTTGCGGAATGCCAGAAATCTCGATTGGTGGCTGAGTGTTGTTGCCATCGCATGTATATTTTGCAGGGATTGTACCATTATTTTCAAATGCAGAGCTAGTTATAACAAAGACGGGATAGTCAATTTTAATAATTTTTACATCTACTAGATATTGTATTCCCTTGACAAAGTCTTGGTCTCCGACCTGACCGCTTGACCACCAGCCAGCGGTAGTCTTAACCCATGAAGGAATGTGTTGCAGTGTAGATGTTATGTTAGAGTTTGCTTGTGCAGGTATCCGCATTATCCCCTTTTGAATCAAATACTGTATTCCCTTGATAAAATCAGAGTCATCCACTTGACCTTGCGACCACCACTTGGCATTATTTTTTATCCATGACGGAATCTGAGTAGAATCAGCATGCGAATTTTGAATTAATATGGTGGAAATCACAACAGCAAGCATCATCCCATAAAACAATATCTTCAACATGAAAACTAGCACTTGGTTTTAAATAAATTAATTCTATGGAACCGCGCACTGAGTTTTAACCTATGATAAAATTACAAGATTTTAATAGATTCACATAGAAAGCAAGACCATGGTAGTAGACGTAATTAGAACGATCAACAGAGTAGGCAAATGGTCCTTGAACAGAGCAGTTGGGAGAAGAAGGCCTCTTATTGCTGTCTTTAGCCTTACCCATTACTGTAACTATTTTTGTCCCATGTGTCCGTTTGGAGACTCTGACAAACAAGAACAGTTGAAACTTGCAAGTAAGAATGACCTTACTACTTTCCAATGGAAGCAGATATTTGACAAAGTTGCCAAGTATTGTATCTGGTCAATAATCGAAGGTGGCGAGCCTACCAGTAGGCCAGACTTTATGGAGCTTGTGCGTCACCTGTACAGCCTCAAGTTGCCAATAACATTGATTACGAATTGCTCTCTGCTGCATACGATTGACCTTGATGAGCTAAAGAAATACATCCAGTTCATTACATGCAGCATAGATTCAGTATTTGAGGAATCGTACTGCAAGGTGCGCGGCGTTGCTCCACAAACCTATCAACGCGTAATGCAGAATCTGCAGTTGTTAACAGAGCACAAGGTTCCCCATTACTTCAATTCTGTAATTACCAAGTTTAACACTCAGGAATTTATCGACAAATCTTACTTTCGAAGAGCAAAGGAGCTTGGCGTGAATGCAGTCTCACTGACCTTTGTAGAAGATAGATCAGATGTTAATTATTCTCTTCTGCCTGACAGGGATACCATTGTCAAAGTTTGTCAGAGCGTGCTTGAGCACATACAGAGTAGAGAAGATCCACAGGTGATGATTCCACCTCAATACTTTGAGCAGATAATACAACATGGACGAGGAATGTATGATGAATGTGGAGTTTGGAAAAGCATTTTTGTGAATGGAAACGGTACTGTTATGGTTCCATGTTGGAAATACAGCAGTCCGCAGAACACATACAACCTTCTTGAAAAGAGCGTAGATGAAATCTGGAGTGCACCACAATGGGAGATTGCAAAAACATGCCATGACTGCGAGGTACTTGGATGCATATGGTACTCCTCGCAGCCTGTGACAACTTTTGCCCAAAATTACATGAGAGGATTATCCAAAATGATAAGCCAGCGCTCGCCTGAGATTGCGCAAGAAATCTAGATGTATTTCTGTGCAATAATTAGGTCAACTTTGTAATGCAGGTTGAGACGCGGGTTTACGTTAAGCTTCCAGTGGATGTATTGGGGCTGACAAGTTCCCCAAATCAGCCTAAAGCCGCTATTTTTCATCTGGGCTCGAAGATCCTCGGGGGTGGTCATTAGTTTTACAGAATTTTTCCCCCGCTCAAAGTCGTATGGATCAGACAGCATGATGAATTTTTTGGTCTGGCGCGACATCACTTTTAATAATTTTTGAGGCTCTACAATATCAAGCAGATTCAAAGCCACAACTAGGTCAAACTTTTGATTTCCAAAAGGATTGTTCAACGAGTCTGCTACAACAAAGTCAGAGTTTTTTCTTTGATACTTTTTTGCCTCTAAGATACCATAAAACGACTTGTCAATTCCAAATACGCAAGAATTTCTTTTTGCTGCCTCTCTTGCAACATACCCTATAGAGCAGCCATGTTCTAGAACAAAATCACAAACAGGCAGTTTGTGTATATAGTCTTTGATTCTACGATAGAATTCTGACCTTATGCTTCGTTTGTATATTGCTACCCATTTTTTCTCAAGTTCAGACGTATCGTCTGATGTCTGTTTTATCTTCCTCAAAGTATTCTTTACAAACGATTTCATTTTATCTGTCTTGGATTGCAACAGGAGGTGGCCACCAAGCGACATCCTAATTGAAAAATACGATGAAAGGTCTTCCAATACAAAGGGTACTGATGATATGATAGGGTAATACGATTTGCATCTTTCACAGATTAAGAACCCTTCTTCAATCTCTGTTTTGCAAATTAGTGGTTCAACCGATAAATCTGATTTGCAGTTTACACATTTGAGGTATTTTGCAGTAAAGTCAAGCAACTAGATTTTATGATATATTGCAGATTAAATTTATAGCGTTCTATTCACGAATCTTACTTTCTTGAAACGGACTAGAATTATACCAACAGTATCGGAAGTAGTCCAAACACCACTCATGGAATAAAGGGTCTTTGCTATAGAACATCTCCCTCATATCTGCAACGCCATCAAGCGTTGGAAAACCGACACATGCTTCTTTTTCGTTCAATACCACTACTACGTTTGTCCCTGTTCGCATCCTTCGTTCAACTAGACCCTTGTCGATTAAATCTTTCATACCCAACTTGTTGAGTAACTCTTTTCTACCTTTTGGTACGATGACCGATTCGGAAAAAATGTATTGTAGTTTTATTCCTTGTTTCACCCTTGTTAGTAGAGGCTCTATCAAGTCAAGAGGTACTTCGGTGAAAATCTCATACACAAACTCGTCTGCGTTTTTATAAATCGACTTCCACTGCTCTAGAACTTTGACAAATCCCTTGATCTGTTGTCCTCCAGCAAGCGCTCCTATCCTTTGTATAAACTTCATAGGCACATCTCCAAAATCATGGTTCTCGAAATATTTTCTGTTTTTAGATAAAAACAACAAAGATGGGACTTGGGTACACATGGTTTTTCCATAGGTTGTAAGGTCATACATGCCATCCTTGTCTTTCATTATTAGTCCAGCTCCTGCGAGACGCTCAAAGTTTCGGTGAACCTCTTGTACTGTGGCATGAAGTTCTTTTGCCATGTTTGAGATCTTTGATTTTTTTTCCAATAGCTTGAATATTATGTTTAGACGTTGTTCACTTGCAAGTTCAAGAAAGTCGTTTGCGGCGTTCTCGTATATGTTAGTCACTGACAGGATTTTACAAAGTATTTATGTAAATCTTTGCCCCCAATGATAGCTCTTAGGACAGGATGCAAATGGCAGCAAGTTCAGTGTGATAAATCATGATAAAAGGAAAATACAAAAAGACTTAGTTAACTTGGTTAAGTAATCCATTAAATTGCTGAAGTCAAATTAAGAGTAATGTTAGAGATCACCGACGAAAAAGACCCTGAGATTCAAAATCTCTTGGCTGACAGTGCCAACAGAGCCATACTACAGGCAATCATGGCAATCCCAAAATCTACAAGTCAGTTGTGTATCGAATGCAACATACCAACAAGTACTGCATACAGAAAGATGCAAAAGCTAGCGGAACACAAGATGATACGCAAAATTGGAACAATAAACGAATCAGGTAAGAGAGAGATACTTTACAGGAGCAATTTTTGTCCTGAAAAAACAAAATGAATTGTTAAACTAAAATACAGTTCTATTTTTTGTTAGATTGTGATAACAGTAGATTGCAGAGAGGTACCTTCCATCAAATCATCGTTGGCAGTTTACACCTCTGATAAAGTGGGGGCAGTTCCAGCTTTGAAGATACATGAGTTTATTCTTGCGCCAATTGAAGATGAAGAGATAAGCCCAACTGAGGTAATTACAGCAGTTAAGATGTTTTTGGCATCACTTGGTTGTGAGAGGCACTTTGCAGTAATACAAAGGAACAATGTAATTGCAATAGTCTCACTTGATGGCTACAAACTAGAATCATTTCCGCAGGGAAAGACAGACCAGTTTTTCTCCTGCATTCACTGTGGACATGTAACACAGTTTGAGACTGTACATAACAATCACATGAAGATTCACTATTTGTGAGATATTGACACTTGGAAAATATGTATTGATGGAAGCCGTGCGCGTCTAGCTAATTGACAACTTCATAAAACACTGGTTTTGGAGGAGTTTCCATGTAAGAATGTCCCTTTGACTGAATTCTGAAATGCTCCTGTGTTTGATGCATTTTTTCAAACTTTGCTTGATTTTCAAATTCTACCAGCATAGCATGTTTGCCCGTACGAGTAGCCAACAATCTTCGGTTAACGAATCCATCAAACTTTGCCAGTTCTTTATTGGATTCGTTCACCCATTTTTTGAATTCTTCTTCCATTCCCTTCTTTAGTTGAACTTCAACTACTGCTACGAACACAAAATTCTTCGGCGATAAAGGATTTAAGAGGATTTCTCATATTCCCATTTTGAGCAAGTAAGATTATCACATAATGCTAAATACAGGATCACTTTCGATCAAACATATGAATGAGAAGTTGCTGATATTTGGAGGACTTGCGGCTGCCATAGTAGTTATGACCACGTTAATCTTTCCATTTTGGAACCTTATTCCAAATACAGTAACTGAAGAAGTGACAGTCAGGGCAGTAGACCAAAACGGTTGCTATGTCGAGACAAAGGATCATTTTGTTGTGCACATACCTCCGTGTCATGCACAACCAGGGCAGAACATTACAGCATCATTTGATGCCAAAGTACGAGAACGAGAGAAACAGATCTAAAGCAATTTCAGATTTTTAGTAACCTTGTCAATCACATCTTCTGGAGCCGGACCTATAGAAATGCATGTAACAGTCCCGGGTTCGATCTGGGTATGACCAGCATCAGTAACCTCTGCCCACGGCAAGCCAAGCGACATTGCGTGTTTTTTTACGTCCTCAAGTTCAGATAAACTAGAAACCTTGAGAACTACTTTTTCTTGGCCAAACTCTGCCCATGTATCGTACCACTCTCTATGAGACTTTCTAACATATTCTGCACCTAATACACAAGCATGACCTACCTGCGCCGCAATCTTTCCAGTACCCATCCCAAGGTCTCTTCTAACAACTATCACTTGCTTTATGGTGCCCATACCAATTCTGAATTATGATGGGACATGTTAAACTTTTGAATTTGTAGCTTTAGTTGTATAGTAACAAAGGATGTGTTTTGTCATAATACAAACAGGAAGTTATATTCAAAATCAGAGACAAAAAACCCATGAGGACTGGCCAGAAGATCATCAAACCATCATGCGCACTCTGCAATACAGAGATAGTGTTTGTAGAAGGTGATGTAATATTTGGTGATGAGTGGTTCCATAAGGACTGTGCGTCAAAGTATAGACATAGCTGCAGATAAATTTTGATTATACATTCTAAGAAAAACATTAGGAGGTTAACCCTGTTTTTATGTTTGATATAAATAAATGATAAAAAGTAAGAAGGTGTGGATTACGATGTAGTTGTTGCAGGTGGAAGTGTAGCAGGCCTTCTGTGTGCAAGAGAGATAGCAGCACGAGATCACAGTGTGCTTGTCATAGAAGAGGACTATGAGATTGGTACGCCTGAACATTGTGGAGGTCTTGTCAGCACATCTGCAATGGATGACCTTGGCATCATCCCCATGAGAGCTACACTTGATAATAAGATAAGGTCAGCACGTATTGTATCTCCATCAGGAAAAGATTTCACATTTGATGCAAGACCCCAGCAGGTCATAGTGCTTGATAGACGCGAGTTTGACAAACAAATTGCTCACCAGGCCAAAGTAAACGGTGCGGAGATTCGTGTAAGGACTTCGCTTAGAGAGATAACCAAAGATGGTGTTAGGACCAGTGATGGTGACATCAAATGCAAAATAATCGTCGATGCAAGAGGAGTTTCACCACTGATTAACAAAGACCGTACTGGAGCGTTGCAGTCGGCACAATACGAGGTATACGCCGATTGGATAGACAAGGAAAGAGTAGAAGTCTATCTTGATCAAAAGAAATATCCTGGATTCTTTGCATGGATAATACCAACTAGGCATGATGAAGCCAAGGTGGGGGTTGCTGGAAGGGGGATCAACACGGCTACAGCACTTGAGGACTTTTTGAAGCAAAAAGGCAAACACTCTACTGTAAGAAAGATTTTTGCTCCCATATGGGTAAAGGGTCCAATCAAGGAATTTGCAAATGGGAACACAGTGATTGTGGGTGATGCGGCAGGACAAGCAAAACCTACAACAGCGGGAGGAATTTATTCGTCGGGAGTTGGAGGAATATTTGCAGGGAAGGCAATATCTGGATTTTTAGAGAGTGGGAAAGAAAGCAGATTACAAGAATATCAGAAAGAGTGGTCAGATAAGTTTGGAAAAGAGTTCGGGCAGATGCTTCTTGCAAGATCCCTCCTTGAGAGATTAGACAACAAATCAATCGATGATCTTTTTGAATCAATTACCCCTGATGTACTAAGTGAGATTTCCAAAGATGGGAGTTTTGACTTTCACACAACATCCGTTGCAAAACTTTTAGGTGTAAAAGGTTCTGTAAAAGCACTTCAGGCAATTTTAGGAAATGAGTTGAGACGATTTTTAGGTTAAAGACAGATTAATTGATAAGGAAGATATAAATTCGGTAGAAAATCAGTTTCAATCATGTCGTCGTCTATTGCCTTGCCGGTATGCAGTTCATGCCATAGGCCAATAATGCCTAACGATAAATGTGTAAAATTCAACTGCCCTAGCTGTGGCTCCGTACTGCTTTGGAGATGCGAGAGTTGCAGAGAAGCAGCAAGAATATACACATGCAAGTCATGCAATTTTCAAGGACCATAAAGAAAATGCCACGATTAACATTACGAGCAAAGATTCTGCCGACAGGAACTGAGATCGATCTTGATAACATTGCAAAAAAAATTAGTACGGTACTAAAAGACGGCATAGTGTTGTCAAGATACACAAAAGAGCCTCTTGCTTTTGGTCTCTACTTTATTAATGCCGAATTCTCCCTAGAAGATAAGGAAGGACAGATGGACTCGCTTGAAAACAGTGTCCGCTCAATTGATGGCGTGGGAGAGTTTGAGGTGCTGGGAATAAGCCGAGCTTCTGTAGATGCAAAGTAGGTGTCTTTTTGGTTAGAAAAGACGATCTGCTTCAAATGCGCGTCGGAGAAGCCAAGCAGCGAGACGTAGGCAAGAGGAGAGCTAGAATAGAACCAGAGGCAATGGAATTCTTAAAAGTTGAACCTGGCGACATGATCGAAATAATTGGTAAAAAGTCCAGTTGTGCAATAGTATGGCCTGCGGATGACGATAACAAGGCACCAGACATGATACGAATAGACGGTCAGACAAGAAAGAATGTCGGTATTGGAATAAACGATCTGGTAAATGTGCGAAAAGTTACTGCAAAACCAGCAAAATCCGTTGTCCTTATGCCCGTAAATGGGAATGTTACAGTAGACAAAGAATTTACAGATTTTGTCAAAAACAGACTGAAAGGCTTGCCGCTTTCAGAAGGCGACGAGATATCAGTCATGATACTAGGAAACTCAATGGACTTTAAGATTCACAAAATTTCACCAAAAGGAGTCGTCAAGATAGAGCGTGGCACAACACTTACAATTTTGACAGAAGCCTCAGTGGACAAGAAGATTCGTGTCACATATGAAGAGATAGGCGGACTGAGGGCGCAGATAAACAGAATGCGCGAGATTGTGGAGCTTCCCCTAAAACATCCCGAGGTCTTCAATCAGTTAAACATAGAACCACATAGTGGAATCTTACTGTATGGTCCCCCAGGATGCGGAAAGACGCTTATTGCCAAAGTACTTGCAAGTGAGTCGGAGGCCAACTTCTTTTCCATAAACGGTCCTGAAATAATGAACAAGTATTATGGGGAAACAGAAGCGAGACTGCGCGACATATTCAAAGAAGCAAAAGACAATGCCCCAAGTGTAATATTTATTGATGAAATTGATGCAATAGCTCCAAAAAGAGAAGAGGCCTACGGAGATGTAGAAAAGAGAGTCGTAGCCCAGCTCTTGGCATTAATGGATGGTTTAACAGATAGAGGAAACGTCATAGTTCTAGGTGCAACCAACAGACCGGAGAGTGTAGACCCAGCACTTCGAAGACCCGGCAGATTTGACAGAGAGATCGAAATATCAGTACCAAATGCAGATGGCAGATTAGAGATTCTCCAGATTCACACAAGAGGCATGCCTCTTGCAGACGACGTTGAACTAAAAACGTTAGCAGCAGAGCTTCACGGTTACACAGGTGCAGACATTAAATCGCTTTGCAGAGAAGCTGCTATGAAAGCCCTTAGAACATTCCTGCCAGAAATTGAGATGGAGACAGAAAAAATATCGCATGAGGTTTTACAAAAGCTGACAATACGACTTCAAGACTTTTACGATGCCATGCATGAAATTGTCCCCACTGCAATGAGGGAGTTCTATGTGGAGAGCCCAAAGATATGGTGGAAAGATGTAGGGGGATTAGACGATGCAAAGCGGACACTAAATGATAATTTAATCACTGCAATAAAAGAGCCAGCCAAGTTTCAAAAGATGGGCATCAAACCTCCAAAAGGAGCATTACTTTACGGTCCACCAGGCTGCGGAAAGACATTACTTGCAAGGGCGCTGGCAACAGAGAGTGGAGGAAACATGATATTGGTAAGAGGAGCTGAAATACTCTCAAAATGGGTAGGAGAATCGGAAAAAGCAATAAGAGAAATTTTCAGAAAAGCAAAAGCTTCGTCCCCCTGTATCATAATTTTTGATGAGTTGGATTCATTGGCAAGATCAAAATCGCTTGAAGAAAATGGAGTTGGAGAGAGATTGCTTAGTCAATTGCTCACCGAGATGGAAGATGGAGGAGCAGCAAGAGTGATTGTTGTTGGAATCTCAAATAGACCAGATTTGATAGACCCCTCATTGCTCAGACCCGGTCGTCTTGATTTGATACTCTTCATTCCCCCACCGGAAGAGAAGGGACGGTTTGAGATAATCAAGGCGCTCACACGACAGATGCCGTTATCAGGAGATGTAGATTTGAAAGAGATTGCTCTTTCTACAAAGGGGTACACAGGCGCAGATTTGGTGGCAGTATGCAGAGAAGCCGCAGTACAGGCCATGAGAAACAACTCACCTAAGATAAACAGCGTAGACTTTGCCGCTGCATTAAAAGTAGTCAAACCTTCCATTACAAAAGGTGTTGAGGATTGGTATTCCTCAATCAAAGACAATATATCATACGCTTTACCAAAACCAATCGACAAGGCGTTTTACGGATAGATATGACAACCATGCCACTTAGAAATTCAGTATACGAGATAGTAAAAAATGCAGGCTCGATGACAGACTCGGAGCTCTCAAAAGCATTGATAAAAGCAGGGATTTCAATTCCTGAAGATGAGTTCAACAAAACTCTCCTCAGTCTTGAGATTTATGGCCTAATCAAAGTCACATGGCTCACAAAAGACGAGAGGAGAATAGAGATTGCAACCAAGGAAGCAGATGAGGATGAGATAGAAAGACAAAACAGAGAGAGTCTAGAAAAAGAATACGAAGCAGGATTTCCCGGCGTAGAACAAGAAGACCAGCAGGAATAATTTAGTGTATTACCGGAAAGTGGAATGCTGCGTCAAGTGCTATTCCGACAAATATTATTGTGAGGTATGGTGCTGTTACCTTGTAGGCTTTCCATGCAAAATCAGAAGTTGGGTTCTTTGTTAGCTTGTAGTGATATAACAGCATGAGTCCTCCTGAGACTGCGGCAACTGCAAGATAGACATATCCAAGTCCAAATGCTACTAGTGCAAGTGAGTATGGAAGCAGTATTGCAGTGTTTACAAGTATGTACTTTGATGTCTTTTGCATCCCTATCAACACTGGAAGCATAGGTACGTGTGCTTCAGCATAGTCATCTCGTATCTTCATTGCGAGACACCAAAAGTGAGACGGTGTCCATACAAATACAAGAATGCCTACCAGTGCGCCAAGCAAATCTATCGAGCCTGTTGCTGCAGACCATCCCGCCATTGATGCGCAGCTTCCAGCAAATCCACCGATCACAATGTTTGATGAGTTTGTGCGCTTAAGCCAAGCAGTGTAAATTATGACATAGAAGAAGACTCCAAGTGCAATGAAGAGGGTTGAAAGTGGGTTCAAGGTAAACCATGCATAAATTACAGAGATCGCACTAACAGCAAGTCCATATATCAAAACACTTCTTGCAGACATACGTCCAGATGGAATTGGTCGCTTGCTGGTTCTTTTCATCAGCGGATCAATATCTCTATCATAATAATGATTGAGAGCGCTTGATCCCGCAGAAGAAAGCGCGCCTGCAATTATAATGTGTAATAGACTTAGATAATTAAGCGGTGGGCCTATCAATTTGCTTGCAGCATACATCGACGTTATTGCTGTTATCACAAGTAAAACTACTATACGTGGTTTTGATATTTCCAGAACTTCTTTTAATCCCACTAACCATAGCGGTTCCGTTGGGAATTTAATTTCTTCGAAGATGACCATTTGAGGTCAAAAGAATTAAGTACCTCACTTAATCGAACTAACACGATGAGCGACTGGGACCTCATGATGCCAGGCATGGGCCTAACTGCTATCGGTCTTTCAGGAGTCATTTTATCCTATTTGGGCATTGCCAACACGTTCCTTACAGGCATGCAGGCACTTTCAGGCCTGACCATGTTCATTGGTATGATATTCCTTTCTGCTGGAATTCTAAACGGCGGAGTATCGACCAGTGGGAGAGCCAAGGCGACAACTCTAGTAATATTTGGCATAGCCGGCTCAGTTGGAGCTTATGCACTAAGTCTCAATACGGTCATAACATCAATGCCAAGATTTATCGGCGTTTTGATAATCATAATCATACCAACCATTGTCATAGCTTTTACGTCAATGAAGATGCAGAAATACTTCAAACCAATAGCTGTAATATTTGTGGCAGCCATGGCGGTAGGGATTGGTTCCTACACTGCATTTGGGTTTCTCGGACCTGGTGCTCAGTTCTCGCTGCATCCGCAAAATGAGACTAGTGCAACAGAAGCAGGAGAAGAGGCAGCTCCAACGGCGCCAGTGATTACAGTCAACATCCCGGTTAACTCATCTATCAAAGGAAATCCAAACTTTACACCAGATACGGTTACGGTTCCAAAAGGAGACATAATCAAGTGGACTAACAATGACACAGTACCTCATACAGTTACAAGCTCTGCTGACGCTGGTGCAGCATTTGACTCTAGCTTAATTGCAGCAGGCAAGACATACTCTCTTGATACCTCAAAACTCAACGGAACAGAATACGATTACATGTGTACAGTTCATCCATTTATGACAGGTAAGATAGTGATAACCCAGCCAGTCATATCAAATGTCAACATATCAAAGGGTGCATCCACGCAAAGTGCAGGACAAAAATATTTTGATCCAGCAGATGTTTCCGTTAAAGTTGGAACAACGGTTGTTTGGACCAACCAAGATAGTGCCGCACATACAGTAACAAGCGGCGACCCAAGCGGCGGACCCTCCGGCGCATTTGACTCCGGACTCATCAAGCCAGGCAACACATTCAAGCATACTTTCACATCAACTGGCACAACTTCGTACTTTTGCACAGTGCATCCATGGATGACTGGAAAAGTTACAGTAGGATGACTCTACAAAGCGAACTAATCCTTTCCAAAAATCACGTCGATATACTAAAAAAACATGCAAAGCAAAGCGAGCCCAACGAGTCTTGTGCCATATTATTTGGAAGAAAAGAGGAAGGAACGTTTTCAATAACTGATGTTTTCCTAACAGAAAATTCGGTGCCCTCTCCGGTTAATTTTACAATATCAAATGAAGAACTCATAAAAGCATATCAAGAATCAGAGAAGAAAAACCTAGAGGTAATAGCAATATTCCACTCTCATCCAGATTCACCGGCGTATCCCTCTTTGACTGACAAACAATACATGGAGATAAATCCTATTCCGTGGATAATCTATTCAAATGTAAATGACGAGTTTAGAGCATATATTTTAGAATCAGCACTTGTACCAATCAATGTGAGAGTTCTCTAGTGCTATTGCTTGTGTATGTTTCTTTTATGGCGTTCAAAATGCTCCTTGTCTACAAAGGTAGCACTGCAATCCTTACACCTAAACTCTGACTTTTGACCCCACAACGGCAAATAATACGCACAAGTTACGTAAAAAGATTCTGTGAAAGATATCATTAACTTGGTGCATCTCTAAAATCATGCCAGTCTAAAGTGGGCCTGAGTTCCATCATGCACGTTTTTTATGAATCCCTTTTCAGCAGTTCTTATCTTGCCAATTACATTTACAGGTGAATATGGTCTTATCTCTCCAGATGAACCAATGGGGGTTGGTCCAAAAAACAGGCATATTGCATTTCCCTGTGGCCAATAAGCTACATCCATCAGATCTACCAAAGATTTGGAGTTTTCTGCACCTACATCCATAGACGTTTTATCAGTGTAGAGCTCTTCACCCCAGACATTTATCCCAACGTCAAGTGGGAGACAATCAAGAAATGCTTTGACTGTCTTTGGCGCAATTGTATCATCCAGTTCTAGAATGATGTTCTTGATCGACAAAAGATCGACTGCCACTTTATGTATCATAATAAAAAGATACATGCTTTAGAATAAATATCCCTTTTCGGCCATCAAAAATATGGAAATTCATGTATACGATACATACGTGGAAGCAAAGGACGGCCATACGATGCATTTTGACGTGATCACGGCAGTAAAAGATCACCAAAAGGCAATCCAGTATGCAAAAGAATGGCTCAAATCAATAGGCGAAGGAGAATCCAAAGTTTCTACCGAAGAGTGCCAGTTCTGCCATTCACAAGGTGCACCCCCGCCAATTGCTGATGAGATCCAAAAGAAAGGATACTTCATCCAGAAGATGGAAGGCTGCCCATAGAAACTCTCTTTAATTTTTAATCTCATTATTTTTGAAAACTCTTTTTAGATTGGTCCTTATAACTTGGGTTGTGACAAGAAAGAAGTATAACAAACTCACCGTGGAAGGCGAGGTTCAAACTAGGTGGATATGCGGCTGTTTTGAGACAGTAGATGGTTTTTTCAAGTTTTGCCAGGAACACAGCGATGCAATGAAGCGCACCATAGAGGCGCAGATAGATGAGCTTGACATGACTCTAGTGGTGGACGACAAAAATCTGGCAACCTAGAGCATTACTAATGCTATAAACGCAGATACAAAGACGATTGCTACAGTGTTTAGCAACTTTATTACCGTATTGAGAGCAGGCCCTGCCGTATCTTTGTATGGATCACCTATGACATCACCAACAATGGCAATTTTGTGTTCTTCCGTTCCCTTCTTTCCTTTTATTTCCATGTATTTTTTCGCGTTATCCCAAGCCCCGCCAGTATTTGCAAGGTGGAAAGCCAAAAAGATTCCAGTGATTACAGCGCCCATTAGCAACCCCACTACGGCGGGCGGTCCAATTGCAATTCCCAAAATGATTGGAGCTGCAATAGTAATTGCAGCAGACTTCCAGAGTTCTCGTAGCGAGGCAACGGTTGCCACATCGACACATTTGGCATAATCTGGCTTTGTTTTGTATGTCAAGATGTCTGGAGATTCTTTGAACTGCCTTCTTATCTCTTCTACCATCTTTGATGCAGCTCGTGCAACTGCAGACATTAGTTGATTTGTTATGAAAAACGGCAACAGCCCTCCAACAAGCAGGCCCACCACAACAGCTGGATTTGAGAGACTGTAGTTCAATGCATAATGAACTGTGCTTGTAGGATCGTGTCGAATTATTTTGTTTCCTACAAGATCAAATATTTTTCCCGCTTCGTATTGAAACGCCTGAATCATAGCAAGGGCAGCAAGTCCAGCACTTGCGATCGCAAATCCTTTTGTCACGGCTTTGGTCGTGTTTCCGACAGCATCAATCTCGTCAGTCACCTTGCGGTTTTCTTCTCCCATCCCTGTCATCTCGACAATTCCCCCTGCATTATCACTGATTGGACCAAACGCATCAATGCTGAGAACTATGCCAGCCAAGCTCAGCATGGCCATTGCGGTAAGCGACGTTCCAAATATTCCGTACAGAACAACTTGAGACTGGTCGGTCTGAATCTCTCCTGCAGCAGATGATACTAACGCATAGGATATGGCAAGTGAGACCACAATTGCAATCATGAATGGACCTGTGGAGCGCATGCCCTGAATTATTCCCATCAGCGTAAGAGATGCATAGCCCCATTTGGCGGAACCTTCAATCTCTTGAACAGGTTTGAATCTATAGCTTGTAAAATAGTCTGTAATTCTCTGTATCACTGGAACCAGTATTACCCCAACAACCGTGCTTCCAAATAGTGCATATGACAATGCGGAATGATCAAGGAAGATATACGTGAAAACAAAATTGAGTCCAATTGCTATTGCTGCAGAGACATAGAACGCTCGTGCCAGAGGTTTGTTTACATCATCAATCTTTCGCGGACCAATAGTTGATACCCCGATGATAGAAGCAATCAGACCAGAAGCTCCAATTAACATAGGATAGAATACGTTTTGCTCATTTCCAATTAGAGCTGCAAGTAATAGAGAAGCAAGCATTGTAACAATATAAGATTCGTAAATATCAGAACCCATACCTGCTGCATCACCTACGTTATCACCTACATTATCGGCTATGGTAGCGGGGTTTCTTGGATCATCTTCTGGTATGTTTGCTTCCACCTTCCCCACAAGATCTGCGCCCATATCAGCGGCCTTTGTGAATATGCCTCCTCCGACTCGTATGAAAAGAGCAATCAAGCTTGCTCCGATTCCTACACCCGCAATTGTTATTGGGTTTTGGAAAAAGTGATACAGTATAGTTATTGCAAGAAGAGCCATTGCTGGAACTACCAACCCAACCGTGGCGCCACCCCTGAATGCGAGGGCAAATGTATGTCCAAGTCCCTTTCCGGAAGAATTGGCCGCCCTTACTGCAGCCTTTACTGTTATTTTGAGGGCTATTAGACCTGCAACTGCAGACAGACCTGCACCCACCGCAAACGCAATTCCGTTAGAGTAGCCAATTGCCACCCCAATGATTACTGCAATTCCTATTGCTATAGGAATAACTATCTTAAATTCACGTTTGAGAAAAGCCATAGCTCCTTCTCGAACTGCGTTTGATATGTCAAGCATTTGTTGGGTACCAGGCTTTTGTTTTGATACCCATCCTGCAAGTGCCGCTGCAACAATAAAGGAGATAATGGACGCCCCAACGGGTACTACAACCTCTTTGAGCGTCATCTTATGGGTAAAGCTCAGATGGAGTATTTATGTAAATTTATCCTACTTTTTGCGTAGAATGTCATAATGATGTTGATTTAGAACAATTTTAACTGGAATTTTTATGTTCTTTTTCTGTATGGTTTGAAATTTTTTCCTGCCAATCCTTGTCTTACAAGTCTGTTGAAGCGTTTCCCATGACTAAGATATGGAAATCGCAAATGTATGAGTTCGTGTACTATTGTATTTTCAAGAGTCTTATCATCGGGTATTTTCTTGATGTTGATAAATACTAGATTGTGCTGCAAATAGGAAACTCCCAGGTACTTGTATGCAGATGTTCGTCGGCCTTGAGTTACATCCTTTGGTAACTCTAGCACTTCTCGTGTAGTCAACACTACCTTGGGTTCTGTGATTCCAAACCTAGTTGAATAGATTCCAACTTTTTCAAGCACCCTAAATCGCATATCTGGGTCAAGTTTCATACTTTAGATTCTATATAGTCAGTTTAATTGGAATTGTCAAATATCATGTAAGGGTTTGTGTATTTTTTCGATTTTACCAACAAAATGGTAAATAGGGTCAGATATTGTGTAGCTTCATCACAAATCATACAGCCACCGGATCATCATACCCCAACTATATCACTTGTAACTACGTCATAAAAAGAGTGTTTTCTAAAACAAGGTGTGGCACAATTCAACCTGAGATGTATTCATAGATAATCATGATGATTAGCTTTTGTAATGATGGATTCCTATTTTGAAAATAGTCTATACCATTGAATTCATGATTTTCCTTGCCTTCTCTTTTATCTCTTGGTTTATTGTCATTATAACTAGGCCTTCGTTTGGCTGCCCATACATGATGGTAGAGTTTTCATGTGCATACAGCACAACTGGTAAGACAAGCAAGTCTTCCTCACCATTTACGACTATCCTTACTGGTCCTGCTTCGCCAAGTGCCTTCTTGATTACATTGATGCTTTCATCCGTTATCTCGGCTGCAGGATTGGTGCAATGAAGAGTTGTTCTTACTTTACCCTCTGGCAGTTTTCGCCTATGTCTCTTTTCCAGAGAATCTACAATCTGCAGTGGTGGGTCAAGACCAAATTTTATCATCTTCTCCGTAGTAGCATCCCCTACAGTAATCAGAAATGTGTCCTTTGGTATGTTTTTTAAAATATTTTCTTTTGTTGCCTCATCATCTTTAAGTAGCAGACCCATCGGTCTCTTAAGCGTCTCACGTAGGTTTTCTGGCAGATGCACGAAATAACTTAAAGATATTCTCTTTTTATGTCGTTGCTTCTGCCTTCATTTCTTCGCCAAGTTGCGTTGCAATCACACTACATCGTGCGGCAACGTTCTTTGCTACAACCATAAAGGCCTGAGCGTGAGGAGAGTTTGGATCAGTGACAAGTACTGGTTTGCCAGTATCAGAACTTTCCATGATTCCTGGGTTCAATGGTATTCCTCCCAAAAATGGCAAGTTGTATTTTTCACTCATCCTTTTTGCACCGTCCTTGCCAAAGATGTAATGATCAGTATTGCAATTATTGCATTTGAAATAACTCATGTTCTCTATTACACCGAGGATTGGCACGTTGAGTTTTTGGAACATACCAAATGCCTTTACTGCCACATTACTTGCTACCTCCTGTGGTGTTGTCACTACCACTATTCCGGTGATTGGGATTGTCTGAGCAAGTGTAAGCGGTATGTCGCCAGTGCCTGGTGGGAGGTCCACGATTAGATAATCAAGATCGTTCCAGTTTGTGTCCACTAGAAATTGTTTTAGAATTCCCGAAATTATCGGCCCTCGATATATTGCGGCTTGGTGGTCCTGGTCTGCAAAGAATCCAAACGATACTACTTTGAGGCCGTGCGATTCGGCAGGCTGTAGTTTGTTATTTTCAACCTCCATTGCTGCTTTACCCATTCCAAGCATGAGTGGCACGCTTGGGCCGTAAATGTCGGCATCCAAGATTCCAACCTTGGCACCAGTACGTGCTAAAGCTAGTGCCAGATTTACAGAAACAGTGGTCTTACCCACTCCTCCCTTTCCACTTGCAATTCCGATGATGTTCTTGACGGTTGGGAGCATCTCATCCATGGAAAGTGCTCTGCCTTCCATTACTTTGGCTGTAACCTTGATGTCAGTCTTTGACACGCCGGGAATTTTAGATACTGCTTGTCTGACATCTTGTTCTATCTGATCATTGAAGGGACAAGCAGGTGTAGTTAGTTCCAGGGTAAACTTGAGATCACTTCCATTTATTTCCAAATCCTTGATCATTCCCATTGATACAATGTCTTTTTTCAGATCAGGATCAATGACTGTACTTAGAGTCTGTAAAACTTGGTCAACTGATACCATACGATAAAAAATTCTTTGGGACGATATTTAAAGATAGGCAAAAATAGCAGACAAGGCATCCAAAGATTCATAAATTCAAATTTTATCACTTTTTTTGGATGTTTTCTATATCAACCCTTACTGATGTAGTTAGGGTACCTCCTAAACTGTTTGGCGAGTCGCTCAAAAAAGCAGCCATAACAATACTGCGAGAAAAGTACGAGTCCATGATAAACCCAGAGCTTGGATATGTCATAATGATAATGGATACCAAGGTGGAGAAGATGGGAAAGATAATCGCAGGAGATGGGGGAACATATCACAGAGTAGAGTTTACTGCACTCACATTCTATCCAAAACTACAAGAAATTGTCAGAGGAGAGATTGTCGAGATTACAGACTTTGGAGCATTTGTAAGAATTGGTGCAACAGATGCATTGTTACACTTGTCACAGATAATGGACGACTATCTCAAGAGCGATGTCAAGTCAGGTATGATTTTAGCTAACCAAAGTGGAAGAAGCATGAAGATTGGCACTACATTGCGGGCCAGAATTACTGCAGTCTCCCTTGGCAAGACAGCTGCAATGAAAGTAGGCATCACTTGCAGACAGCCGTTCCTTGGCGCAGACGAGTGGATTGAAGAGGAGATAAAGAAAGCCAAGGCTCCGCAGGCTCCACAAGCTGAAAAGACCAAAAAAACAGCAGAGGCCAAGTGATGATACATGGTAAGAGAGATGGCTTGTCGCAAATGCAAATGTGTAACAATTGGCAAAGTGTGTCCAATCTGTAAATCATCAGACCTTACACCAGACTGGCATGGCGCAGTTCTCATAGTAGACCCAGCAAATTCTGTCGTAGCAAAATCCTTAGGAATAACTGAAAAAGGAAAATACGCGCTCAAGGTAACTTAGATTGCACACTCGTGCAAAAAAAGCACTAGAAGCATTTCTCAAAGAAGATATTGGTAAGGGAGACATTACAAGCAAGCTTCTGCCAAGAAAAAAAATCTCTGCAAAAATAATTTCTCGCCAAAATGGCATCATTGCAGGGGTACAATATGCAAAAGAGATTTTTACTTCAAGAGATTGTCAAGTGAAAATTTTAAAAAAAGACGGTTCGACTGTTAGGCCTAATGATATCATAATGAGAATTTCGGGGCCAGCATATTCGGTTTTATCATGCGAGAGGACGGCACTTAATTTGCTGTCAAGGATGAGTGGCATTGCAACTGCAACAAGTTTGCTTGTAAAATCAATCAAGAGCGCAAACCCAAGAACAAACCTATACTCTACAAGAAAGACTGCCCCAGGACTTCGTCTCTTTGACAAGGAAGCAGTCGAGATTGGGGGTGGCAAAAAACATCGACTCGCTTTGGACCAGATGGTCATGATAAAGGACAATCACCTAGCGGTTGTGCCATTGCAAGAACTTACACGCGCTGCAAAAAAGCGATATAAGAGATTTGAAGTCGAGGTTGAAAACCTGGATGATGCGGTAGTGGCGGCGCAGGCAGGCGCATCAACCATAATGCTCGACAACATACCTCCAAAGGAGATATTGCACATCATCAAGGTGCTGACAAGGCTAGGTCTTAGACGAAGAGTGAAGATAGAGGCCTCAGGGGGAATAGATTCTTCAAATGTACGATCTTATGCCAAGACTGGAGTCGATATGATATCTGTTGGAAAGATTACAACCTCGGTTTCTGGGCTTGACCTAAGTCTGGAAGTTTAGCTGATTGCAAGCATGCGCTCTATTGCAAGCTGTGCCTTTTGAGCAACGTTTCTTGGCACCTTGACTTCGTATTTTTCTTCATTCAGTGACGCATAAACCTTGTCAAGTGTAATCATCTTCATGTACTTGCATACAGCAGAGTCTGACATTGGGATAAACTCTTTTTCTGGATTTTGTTTTCTCATTCGGTACAATATTCCAGTTTCAGTAGCTACAACAAATTTCTTGTTTGCAGAACTCTTGGCGTGATTCATCATTCCTTCCGTTGACAAGATCTGCACCTGCCTGTTACCATAATCGCCGCATGCTACATCATACATGACAGAAGATGTACAGCTGCATTCTGGATGGACCAAAAACTCGGCATTTGTATACTGGGACAGTTTTTCTTGCACCTCTTGCGGCTTGATTCCTGCATGGACGTGGCACTCCCCTGCCCAGATGTACATGTTCTTTCTTTCTGTCATCTTGGCAACATAAGATCCAAGGAACATGTCTGGCAAGAACAATACCTCTCGGTCAGATGGAATTGAGCGCACCACATTTACTGCGTTTGATGATGTGCAGCAATAATCAAGTTCGGCCTTTACCTCGGCTGATGTGTTTACATAGCCAACTGTTACAGCGCCTGGATGTTCACTTTTCCACTTGCGCAGCTGATCTGCGTTGATTGTATCAGAAAGGGAACAACCCGCACCAAGATCTGGAATCAATACCTTCTTGTTTGGGCATGTGATTGCGGCAGTCTCTGCCATAAAGTGAACACCGCAAAATAAGATAATTTTTTGTTCAGTCTTGGCTGCCTGGCGTGAGAGTCCAAGCGAGTCCCCTACATAGTCTGCAATGTCTTGTACCTCCGGCAGTTGATAGTTGTGTGCCAGAATAAGTGCGTCTTTTTGTTTTTTCAGTTCGAGGATCTCAGATTTTAAATCCAATGCAGAATAAAGCTGCTCCTCCTTTCCATTTAAAGGGTCGTGATGTTGACAAATTTCACGGCTAGACAAATGCCTCGTGGCAATATTTGCCAAATTACGTTCCGATGTGAATCTCGCTTCCACAAATCTTTCTCAGACATTCGATTGCAGACAGTGTTGCAAGCCTGCTTGTCTTTGGGTTGCTTGCACTTGGCACGTTTTCAACCTTGATTGTAAACTGGCCAAATTTGCCCTTTGCCTCTATCTCATGGGTGTTCTTGTCGGTAGTGGGGTCTGCCACTAGTTTCACCCTAGTTTTGGTACTGCCCAGTCCTGCAAGGCTGAGAAGTGCAGCAACATTGATGTTTGCTGGAAACAGTGTCACTGCCTCCTGCGCCGTTCCCTCATAGAGCACAGTAGTTTCACGAATATCATCTGGGTTTATCTTGGACGTCTCAAAGAACTTGGCTCCCTTGAGTGCCCGTGGGTTCTTTGTTGTAATCAATACCAGAGAGTCAAGCTCGTCTTTTACTGCACGGACCGCATCAAGACCTGCAATTGCGCCAGTTGGGAGATAGACGTGCTTGTTAAAGTCCTTGCAGCCTTCCAAGATTATATCAAATATTGACTCGTCAAGCAGTGCGCCAACACTCATTATCATCAAGTCCTTTCGGTTTTGGAGTATGGAAAGCGCGTTGTCCCTTACGGCATCCTGCGACGCAGCTTCAACTATTAGATCAACAGGTGATGCAGCTAGCAGACCAACGTTTTCTGTTATTACAGGTTTGTTCTTCAATTTTGAGACCAAGAGGGCAGCTGAGTCTTTTGAGAAATCAAACACATGAGTAAGTTTTGCTGGAATTTTTCCCAAGTCTATGGCGACTGCAATCTCGGTACCTATTGCACCGCATCCTAATAGCCCTATTCTTTTCAAACAGTCTCTTTTGTCATGTACCCTTGTTAAATTTGTTCTTGGGTAATTCCAACACAAAATTGAATTACAGTTATCAACAAGACGGAGTAAGAAACAGAGATGGAGTCACACGAGTCTACACTTTTAGAGAAATTTCTTTTCAGAATAGCAAAACAGTGGATTGCTGGAAATACAATGGAAGATGCCTTGCAATATGCACAGGATGCAAACAAGAAAGGCATGGATGCAATAATCAATAAACTTGGAGAACGCATGACATCAAAAGATCAGATTGAAGATACAGTATCTGAATATCTCAAGCTTGTATCAAGTCTTCGCAAGTTTAGAATATCAGGAGGCATATCAGTCAAGCCCACACAGGTTGGGTTGGGCAAGAGCGTCAAAGACTGTATAGAAAATTTAGAAAAAATAATTGAAAAAGCGATGGTGTCCCAGTCCTTTGTCTGGATAGATATGGAATCATCAGAGTATACGGATGATACAATCAAGGTCTACCTTGGATTGTTTGAAAAATATGAAAGGCTTGGAATTGCGCTGCAGGCAAACCTCAAACGCACGGAAAGAGACCTCAAGGCTCTGCTTGAACACGGCGCAAAGATTCGCTTGGTAAAGGGAGCGTACAGGGAGAGCAAAAACAACGCATACAAGACAAGGCATGAGGTCGATGAAAACTACAAAAAACTTACCAAGATATTGTTTTTAGACGGCAACGAGTTTGCCATAGCAACCCATGACTCGGCAATGATTGATTTTGCCACAAGTCTTGCAAAGAGATACCAAAGAAAGTTTGAGTTTCAGATGCTAAAGGGAATACGAGATGAGCTAAAACCCCTCTTGATAAAAGACGGCTTTACAATATCAGAGTACATCCCGTATGGAACAAACTGGCTGCCTTATTCCATAAGGCGCCTGAAGGAGAGAAAGCGCAACATCCTTCTTCTTGGCAGCTCCTTTCTTCACTCGCACCGCGTTTGAGTCTGCTCTCTCATAAATTGTAAAAGATAGTAGGCACCGCCTGCACCCTTGCCTGAGATTCCAGAATCTTTCCATCCAACAAACGGCTGGGCCCCAACCATTGCCCCTGTTGTAGCACTGGCATACCTGTTCAGATAGGTTACCCCCGCCTCTATTTTATCAAAGAACTTTTCTATCTCATTTTTGTCCTGGCTGAAAAGCCCTGCGGTCAGACCATAGTTGCTCTTGTTGGATTCAGAAATTGCCTCATCAAAGCTTTCAAACTCTTCGATGCAAAGAAACGGAACAAACAGCTCTTCGCGCACAAGCTCATGATCTTTTGGCAGTCCAACAACAATTGTTGGTTCAACAAAATTTCCGTCCTTAAATTTGGAATCAGACAAGACAGAGCCACCGCAGACTATCTTGCCCTCTTTTTTTGCAATCTCTGCAGCTCTTGTAAATTTTTTCAGTGCAGACTCGTTAATCACCGGACTTACAAAAGAGTCTTTTTCCCACGGCTTGCCAATCTTTAGTGCCTTGGTTTTTGTTACAAGCTTTTCTACAAACTGTGATGTGATATCTTTTTGAACATAGACTCGCGAACATGCGCTACATTTCTGCCCGCTGTATCCAAATGCTGCCCTCAATACACCGTCAGTTGCTTTCTCCAAGTCTGCAGTCTTTGTTATTATTGTCGGATTTTTTCCTCCCATCTCAGATATGAAGGGGCGCGGAGTCTTGCCTACAAATGTGTTGTATCCTGAGATTCCAACCTCCTTTGAGCCAGTAAACGCAATTCCGTCAACTAGCGGACTCTCAAGTATTGTCCTCCCAACTATGCTGCCTGCACCGGTGACAAAGTTTACTGCTGCCGGCGGAAGCTTGTGGTATATAGATTCGACAAACTTGAATGCAGAAATTGGAGAATCACTAGATGGTTTTAGAACTACGGTATTTCCAGTGATGAGAGCACCAGAGCTCATCCCTATTGCTATTGCAGATGGAAAGTTAAAGGGGGAGATGATTCCCCATACACCATATGGTTTGAGAACGCTTTTTGTCTTTTCATTTTTGAATGCACTCTGGGTCTCTTTTTCAAACCCTTGGTTTAGCTCAAGCTGCTCTGCATAGAACCTCATAAAGTCGATTGCTTCATCAAGATCACCTATTGCTTCAAGCCTGTTCTTGCCGTTTTCAAAACTCATTATTGCTGCAAGCTTAAACTTTTCGTGCGCAAATACATCTGCCACCTCTCTAAATATTTGAACTCTCTTTTGGTATGGCACAAGGGCCCACTTGGAAAAAGCCTCCTTGGCTGCCTCTATTGCATGCAGGGCATCCTCTCTTGAGGCCAGAGGAAAGGTAGCCAGTACCAGATTTTTGTCAGCAGGCGAGTGTACCTCAAACTTGTCATCTGAAAATATTTCCTTGCCGCCTATTATCATGGGATGATTTTTGCCAAAGTCTTTTCTTATTTCTTCTATAGCGTCATCAAATTTTTTGTGGAATTCGTCTATGTGGTTATTTTCGACAAACTTTGCATAGGTCTTTTCGTTTTGGAACACATGGTAACTATGTTATTACCACCTTAAAACAGTTTGAATTGGTATTAGCTTGTGGACAAAGATATTTCAAACGCGAAACATTTTATCCTTAGAGGTAAAGGTGTTTTATGCTCAATACAGTATATCGTGATGCCTTGAAGAAGCGGGACGAGGCAAGATCCATATTCAAGGGAGAGAGATTTGAGCGCATAATACAAGCAGCGCGAGAGAACTGGATAGATTACGAGCCGCAAAAAACGGATGCAGTAATTGCCGGCATAGATAGCAGTTACAATAGCACCAAGTTTCAGGGGCTTGAACTTTGGGTTGTCACTGGCGTATCGATAAAATCAGATGGCACCATAATAACGGAGATTCACAATCAAGGACTGGGCCAGCCAACCCCAGAGCTTGAGACGCAGGCAAGTAAGATGGAGGTAGAGGCATGTGCGGCTTCAGTGGAAAAAGCCGATCTTGTGGCCCTGGATGGCTCGCTTTATTCACAGTTCCTTACAAGACAGTCCTCGCTTGGGAGCTCCATCACATCTTCCATTAAAAAGAGGAACAATGTAGTGTTCATATCAAAGACATCATCGGCAAGAAAACAGTTTGAAAAACTTGGTGCGATTGCAGGGGATATATTTTACTACAATCATGCCCTCAAAAGACCCGGCTTTAGCAAAATATTTGTGGACAATGACCTCGGCCCGGGAAGGGTCGTGTCATATGTGTATGCAAGGCTGAGGCATTCCACTCCACTAATCAAGATAGAGTTGCTAGGGGCAGGAATTAGTGAAAGCGAGATTAAATCCCTCTTAGATAGACTTACAAAAAATAGCGTTGGCGGATATCCTTATGCATTAAAGCTTGCTCACGAAAACTGCAAGATAACAAACTCTGATCTGTCAAGGCTTGTTAGTCTATATGGACTTGGAAACGAGGTTGGTTCAAGGGAGGTACTGAGTTGACAATAGGGGTAGTAATAGGCGAGTCCAAGCCAACTGAGGTAACGGCCCAGTCATCACGCCCTCTTTCTGTTGGAGAATATGTCATAATAGATTCGCAGGAGGGCAAGATTCTAGGTCTGGTTGAAAAGTCGGCAATATCAAGCGAGGCGCTCACAAATGTCAGAAACTTTGACGAAGCAATAGAGAGCAAGGAGGTTGCAGAAATTAATTCAAGAGATAAAAATTACAAGGTAAAGATTGGCATACTTGGGTTTTTGGACAAGCTGCAAAAGGGACATGTCATAATTCCAGCAGTGCCGCCACTCCCTGGTACATCAATACTTGAGGCCACACAGAAAGACCTTGGGATGATATTTGGTCCTGCCGGAAACGAGTGGATCAGAATAGGCTCGCTGCTGAGAAACTCTAGCATAGAGGCCAAGACAAACATCAACAAAATAGTATCAAGACACTTGGCAATACTTGCAATGACAGGCATGGGAAAGAGCAACTTGGTATCTCTGATTGCAAAGCATGTTGCTACACTGAACGGTACACTAGTTATTTTTGATTACCACAATGATTACGAGAACCTCGATGTTGCAAAGATGAACTACATGATGGCAAAGATAAATCCAAGGCTCTTGCCTGCAGACAAGCTTGCCGAAGTAATCGAGCTTCGCGAAAATGCAGACAAGCAGCAACGAGTTTTAAGAGAATCGCTTACAGAGACAGTCAGGCAAACAAAAGACTTTTGGGCATCTTTGGAAGAAAATGTTGCCTCGTTTGGCCGCACAACAAAAGGGTATGCAGACAGCGCAAGCAGAGTGCTTGATAAGATAGATGATGCAAAGCACAGGTTCTCAGACATACTTGACCCAGACTGTGGCGACCCGGTAGATCTCATAAAGGAAGGAAGAGTCAACGTGTTAAACATTGCAGAGCTAAGCGAGAGGCAGGCAAATGCAGGGCTATCATACTATTTACAGGAGCTGTTACAGCAAAGAAAAGAATCAGTCTGGGAGAGAAAAGGCAAGTCTGTCCACAAGCGAAACAACAAGTTTCTTGCCCCAATCTTTGTCATAATAGAAGAAGCGCATGTCTTTATTCCAAAAGGAGAACACACAGATACCAAATACTGGGCATCCAAGGTTGCAAGAGAGGGGCGCAAGTTTGGAATAGGGCTCGGCGTGGTATCTCAAAGACCAAGGAACATAGACCCCAACGTTCTCAGCCAGATGGGCTCGCTTGCAATAATGAAGATAGTCCAAGACGACGACCAGCAACAGGTAGCCTCTGCTGCCGAGTCGTTGAGCAAGGACCTCCTCTCACAGCTTTCGTCGTTGAACATTGGCGATGCTGTCTTTATCGGACAATGGGTAAACCTTCCTTCCATAGTGCACATAGATGAGGTGAAGAGCAAGCGTTCTGGCTCAGACCTTGATGCAGTAGCAGAGTGGAACCAGACAGACAGGTTCAAAGAGATTGGAAAAGAGTCAACACAGGCAATGATCCAAAAAGACCTTCTGCTTGATTGAGATGATCTTTTCACATATTTCAGATACACATCTTGGGTTTGTACAGTATCATTCAGAGGAACGCGAAGATGACGTCTACAATGCATTCAACCAAGCAATTGAGACTTCGATAAAAGATCATGTAGATTTTGTGATATTTGCAGGAGACATATTTCACGTGCCAAACCCAAGCGGCAAGGCAATAGTTACACTTGCAAACGCGCTAAAAAAACTGCGACAAAACAGCATCGACTCTTTTTTCATCTTGGGAGAGCACGACATTAGCAGAATACGCGCTACCCCCGTACCATTTGTGTACCACAACCTAGATTTTTCAAAATACATTGGAGGTGGCAAGCCTTTGGTATACAAAGATGTCATGATTTTGGGTTTTGACAAGCGGAGAAAGAGCGAAGTTCACACCTTTGAAAATGATTTTGCAGTAGCTGATGCAGCTGCAAGGAACCATCAGGGCCACAAGATACTTGTACTGCATCAAGGAATCACAGAGATTAACAAGTTTGCAGGAGAGCTAAACTCTACCGACTTGCCAAAGAACTTTACATATTATGCAATGGGGCACCTCCACGAGCAAGAGCTGAAAAAGTTTCCCAATTTGGGAGGCCCGCTTGCATATCCTGGCTCCATAGAGAGGACTTCAAGTGAGACCATAAAAGACACCCAAAAGGGATTCTATGAGGTAGACATATCACGTCCAGAGGCCTTGCCTGCATGGATAAAACTTGATACAAGACCACAAATGTCTGTCAAGACGTCAATTGAGAGGCTTTCAGATGAGATAAACGAACTTGCAGGAAAGATAAAGGAATACAGCAGAAAACCAGTAGTTGAGATAAAGATTACGGGGGAGGCTTTGGATCCCAGCTTTGTCCAAGGGCAAATTGCAAGGCTGTCTGACATTACGCTGCGGTGTTTTTGGAAACATATTTCGGCTGAACAGGCAAACGGTTCAGTCTTTCTTGAAAGGCCCATCAAGATAGAAGACGAGATGCACAAGATAGCAAAAGACATTCTAGGTTCTGCAGAGCTGGCAAACTTTGCTATCGATGAGTTGCTGCCTCTTCTAGCAAAGGGAAGCGTTGAGGAGGCAAGTCATGCAATCAATGAAAACTATATTCAATTCAAGCGAGGGTTTGGAAATGTTACATTCAGTTGAGATTGAAAATTTTCTATCACATGGGCACACTAAGCTTGACTTTGGCAGCGGCGTGACAGTCTTTGTAGGACCAAACGGGGCTGGAAAATCAAGTGTAATTGACGCAATAACATTTGCTTTGTTTGGCGAACACATAAGAAAGTCGACAAAGGGCTTGCTGCGCAGAGGGACAAGTCAGGCATATTCCAAAGTAGAGTTTTCCATAGGAAATAGAAAGTTTGAAGCGATTCGCAAGATAGATTCCAAGGGAACAGTCTCGGCCCAGTTGCATGAGAAAAAGAAAAATGAACTAATACCGCTTGCAGCAGGCGAGAGGAAACAATTTGGCGAGTCCATGACTCAGACCATAGAGACATTGATAGGCCTTGATTTTGAGAAACTCAAAGTGGCATCAATTGTACAGCAGGGAGAGCTGCAGACAATCATCGAAGCAGATCCAAAGAAATTCAAAGAACTTGTAAATGCGATAATTGGTATCGACAAGCTTGACATTGCATATGAGCACATGAGAAAAACTATCGACGTGTTTAGGACAACAATTAGGGCAAGACTGGATTACGACGATACAAGCATCGAGTCGCTTCAAAACAAGCTAGATTCCCTCTCAAAAGAGATAACCTCCTTGGAGCCGCAAAAAAAGAATCTTGAAGAAGAAAAAAGTAGAAAAGAACAAGAATTTGCCACGCTTCAAAATGAGATAGAAAGCGAGACCCCAAAGGAACTCAAAATAAAAGAGATAGAGAAGAGAAAAGAAGAACTTGCAAGATATCTTAAAAATGCCGTAGCCTCAATTAAAACTCAGATAGCTGAAAAAGAGAGAAAACTTGTAGAATGCTCAAGCGGTCTATCAGTGCTATCCATCAAGGCTCAGGTAGAGTCCGACAGCAAACACCTTCAGCAAGAGATAGAGCGCATACGAAAGGAGTCAAAGGAGGCAAGTGAAAAGATAGCCAAGATAAAGGGGCAGCAAGAGATTGCAGACAAGCTGCACCTAGTTGATGGGAGGTGTCCAGTGTGCGATTCCAAAGTAGACCGCGTCAACCCCTTGTTTGAGCAAGAACATCTTCGTAAAGAACAGGACATGCTGACTAGAAAAAGAGAGGTCCTGTCAAAAGAGGAAGCTGTAACTGAGAGTAGGAAGAAAGAGATTGACTCAAAGATGCATCAAATATCAAAGGCAGAAGGGATGCTTTCTTCAAACAACATCAAAAACCAAGAAGACTTGGAAAGGCTAAAAGAAGAGATCTCAAGTTTGCAGACCAGCATAAGGCAAGTTCCAGTGGAGGTCAGCACTAGTGGAAACATGACCCAGTTTGCAATAGATGAAAATTCGACAAACGCAATTAGAGCAATTTCCTCACTAATAGAAGAAACAAGAGGTTTCGATGTGACAAAGTTTCGTGAACTCAAATCAAGACTAGATCAGCAAAGGATACTCATAAGCAAGCTAGACCAGGAACTTGGGGCCACAATCAAAAGCTTGCAAATGCACAAGGAGGAATCTCAAAAAATATCTTCAGTGTTATATGAGCTGCAACATGTGAGGCAGTACATAACAAGCCTTGAAACCATACGCAGTCAGATTTACAACAGGGATGGACCTGTAGCCACGAGCCTACGTTCATGGGCACTTGGTACTATATCTCAGAAGGCTTCAGAATACCTCAATACATTCAACGTAAAGGTCCAGAGAATAATTCTTGAAGACAAGGCAAGAGATATCGGCATAATGTGCTATGCAGGAAATTCCATGCTAGATTTAGAGTCGTTGAGCGGTGGAGAGAAGGTAAGCGTAGCTCTTGCACTGCGCCTTGGAATGGCACATCTCATGGGTTCGTCTCATCTGAATTTTATCATACTTGATGAACCCACTACACATCTTGACCACGAACGAAGAAAATCTCTTGTAAATGTGCTCTCACAAGCTTTTGAATCAAACGTCGATGCAATATCTCAGTTTATCATAATAACCCACGATTCAGAAATATTTGAGAACTCTAACATAGATGCGATATACGACTTTAGGTCTACGCCAGAAGGAACTCAGGTTATCCCAATCTAGCCGCCAGTCAACTTGGCAAATTTTTCGTTCTTGCAAAGACTTTCCATGAATTTTAGATTCGATAGAGCCACGACTGCAGAATCTCTTACTTGCTCACTAGAGTCCAAGAGCGCTTTTTGAAGTGTCTCCCTTGCTTCCTGTGAACCGATCACACCAAGAGCCACTGCGGCCTCGTGTCGCACAAAGAGGCTTGGATCATTTCTAGTAGCATCCTCTAGCGGTTTTATTCCGCTTCTAAGACACATCTGACCAAGCGAGAAGGCCGCCTCGTGTCGCACAAGTTCATTTGGATCATTTTTTAGTACACCTGACACGTGCGGAACAACATCCTCTCCTCCCATGTCGACTAGGATGCAGACTGCTCTGCATCGTATCACAAAATCTTCGCTGTTAAGAAGATTGACAAAATATTCCTTGTCCTTTTTCTCGTATCTCTCCTCCATCTCAGACAGGAGTTCAAGACGAGCGTCAGGAATGAGTTCCATGCACACAATTTTATAATCGCATATTTATTTCAACTACTAAATGAGCAGATTGCGATACTGGAAATTAACAATCGAGGATCTAAAAAAAGCGCAGTATGATCCAAAGAAGGTTCTGATATGGGAGATCAAGTGTACCAAAGATGACAAGGGTACACACTTTGGAGTGTTCTGCTACAGAAACGGTACCCCTTGGGACTACACTTCAGTTCAGGGGATTGTCTTTTACCACAACATGATATCAAATGAGGAAGTGAAAAACATTACAAAGTTTCTAAAGGACAAGTTCGGCGGCGAGCCTGCAGAAAAGGGAAGCAGGATATTTTTGAAAGGCTCTCGGGAGATATATCAGCCAAAAGAGATAGCAGACTTGGCAGTAGAACTCGGAGATACGTTTGAGGCAAGCACAGAGCTAACAGTAGAGCTTGAAAACTTTACTTCTGCAGAGCAGGAGCAGAGCAACCTGCCCTCAAGCAAGATTCTGCCAATACCTGGCAAGTAGGCCAATTTTAGATATACTTGCTTTCTCGCAAAAACGATTGGAATCTTCCGTTATCTTTATAGAACAGCATGAAAAGGCTGTAAACTCTTCGAATGCGTCCTAAAGATACCATTAATTATGGATTTGACGAATTCAAAGATCTCTGGATATGTCAATGACGATCATGGATCATCTTGAGGAATTAAGAAAGCGAGTATTCAGAATGGTAATTGCAATAGGTATTGTCACTTTCTTCATCTTAGGGTTTCATCTCACACCATTTGTTTACAACAGAATCCATTTCTACTATCCTACCTTTAGTCCGTTTGATAACATAGCAGCGCAAGCTACCTTATCCATGAAGCATCATCTGCTTCCACCTGAAGTTCAGCTGATCCAAACGGCTCCCGGTCAGGCATTTTTTGCCCAGTTCTATATTGCGGTGTTGCTCGGAGTTGCAGTGGCAATGCCTGTAATAGTAAGAGAGTTTATGGCATTTCTTACACCTGCTCTTGCCAAAAATGAGATTCAGATAATAAAATCAATCACCATTCCAGCAGTTGCTCTTTTTGTTGCAGGTTGCATCTTCTCATATACAGTTGTCACCCCATACACCCTTGCATTCCTCTACAAGTATGGCGAATCTGCAGGCCTTCTAACATTTCTCAATGTTGTAGACTTTATCACGTTCATACTGCAATTCATGCTGGCCTTTGGAATATCATTCCAGCTGCCTCTCATAATGTATGCAGTCACTGCATCAGGAATGGTTGACGAAAAGTTTTGGCGACGCAACATAAAGTGGGCAGTCATTGCAATAGTCATACTAGGAGCTGCAATAACTCCTGATGGAAGCGGAATTACAATGTGGTTTGTGGCAGGGCCTCTCATAGGACTCTACCTCATAGGCATGTTTCTTGCAGAGAGGCGCGCACCACCGATTGATACACTTAAATCTTGATCTGCCGAATTAATAACACTCATGGCGTACGAGAATGTAATAATTGCCGTAGTAATTATCGGGGTACTGATTTTTGGAGCAAAGAAGATTCCCGAGCTTGCTCGAACATTTGGCAAGGCCAAGGGCGAATACGAGAAAGGTAGAATCGAGGCCGAAAAAGAGCTAAAAGAGTTCAAAGACAAAGAAGAGCTCAAGTAAAGAACGCTTTTTTACCCATTCAAAAATAGATTCCGCATGATCAAAAGATCAGAAATTCAAAAAATAGTAAGAGGATACTCTGATCTATCAATCGGTACGCTTGGCAGCCATTCCGCTCTTGAGATAATGGATGGTGCAAAGGATGAAAATTTTAGAACCTCGGTAATCTGCCAGAAAGGCAGAGAGATTCCCTACAAAAGATTCTCTCGAATTGCAGATGAAATAATCATCGTAAATAAATTCAAGGATATGCTGTCTCCCAAGATCCAATCAAAACTTAGGGCAGAGAACACTATCGTGGTTCCCCACAGAGCCCTTACTGCATATCTTGGATATGACGCAGTGGAGAACAAGTTCAAGGTTCCTCTGTTTGGAAATCGTACACTTTTTCAGGCCGAGGAGCGCTCACACAAGAAAAACCAGTACTATTTACTTAAAAAGGCCAAGATTAGACTTCCAAGAATATTCAAGGACCCAAAAGAGATAGACAGACCTGTCATAGTCAAGGTGCAAGAAAAGTCACGCAAATTAGAACGTGCGTTTTTCATTGCAACATCTTATGCAGACTATAAAGACAAGACAGAACAAAAGATAAGGCAGGGCCTCATCTCTCGAGAGGCTCTAAAGATTGCAAGTATTGAAGAGTTTGTTGTCGGCACTTATTTTAATTTCAATTATTTTCATACACCAATATCAGACGAGGTAGACTTTCTTGGAATCGAACGGAGACTGCAGACAAATGTACATGACTTTGTTTCGCTTCCTGCAAAGCAACAGCTAGAGACAAACATAGAACTTCAAAACATAGAAGTTGGCCATACCCCTGCCAGTATAAGAGAGTCTTTGCTTGAAAAAGTCATAGAGGCAGGTGACAAGTTTGTCGCAGCAGTCAAAAGAGAATATCCACCGGGCATCATAGGCCCATTCTCTCTTCAAAGTGTAATTACAAGAGACCTTGAGATTCTAGTGTACGACGTATCTCTCAGAGTGCCAGGCAATCCAATTCTTGCCACCACCAGTCCCTATACAAAGTACAAGTACGGAACAACTTTTGGAGTAGGCAGGAGGATTGCAATGGAATTACGAAAAGCACAGCAGGAAGGAAAACTGGAACAGATAGTGACCTAGGCTTCCATTTTTTCTTTTAGGAGATTTTTTCTAACAAGGATTGGCACATTGTAAAAAGTTGCAAGAGCTATTGCATCTGACGCTCGATAGTTTCTCATGACAACGTCGTGTTTTCCGGTAAAGTAGAGATTGGCCCGCAGTACGCTTCCGCTTTCATACACCTTTATTCTGACAAGCACAAGCTCGTTTATCTCAGAGAGTTCCTCAATCATGTTGTATATGGTAGGAATCGCACCTCTTTCTCCTTCAATAAAGTTTGAGATATGTCTTGCAACCTCACCTGAAAAGGCGCGCATGTGAAATTCCTTATCATCGTCAGATTTCAGAACTACCAACCCTTCTACTCCATATGGATCTACAAAGCCCACATGTGTTATCTTTGTTGTTACATAATCAGAGTCTTGAGGTTCGTCTATCTTCATGATACAACTTTCTATTGCCCATCATCGGATAAATACTTTGTAAGAACGATCTGCTTTTGAGAAAGACAGATAGGATTTAATGTCACCGTGTGCCGTTTTTTGCTAGTTGGAAAAACAGAGTATAGTTCACCGTTCACACAAAGCACTAGTAATTGTCGGATTTTTGGCCATCGCCGTATCCTTTCTTGCTTATGCAAGAAACAACGAGATCACAGTAACCCCTGCTGCAATGCCTGCCCTGCAACACATGGCAATTGCCACATATGTTATACTGTTCATCTCGTTTGGAGCCATAGGGTGGGGTTTGTACAAGTTTTACAAAGCAAAGGTAGAGCTTCCCGACTCTTCAATTTCATCTATAATTTCTAATGCGCTAAATAACAAGAGAGCAAAACGAATCCTTGTCATAAGTGCCATAGGGTATGGCATATTCTTTGGTTTGACCTCAGGTGTAATTTTGTACAAGCCAGACATCAATGCAACAGATTATGGATTTCCAACCCCACCGCACATTGAACTCTCTCCATGCTGTGATCTTCCAGGATACATGCCAATGATATTTGCGTTTTTCACAGAGCATGTAGGGCTACAAATTGTACCGCTAAACCTAGTTCTTCTTGTGGCAATATCATTTCTTGTCGGCCTAAACTTTTCTCTCGCAGCAACTACATTTACAGCAGCAAAGAGTGCAGGCAGGTTTGGCACGTTTGGCGCAGTAACAGGGCTCTTCGTAGGATGCCCAACATGTGCAGGAACTGCGTTTACAATGCTTTTTGGTCTTGGAGCCAGCGCAACAGGAGTAACATTGTTTTTGACAAGCTATGAAGCACAGCTGCAAACAATATTCATAGCCATATCCATTCCGATTCTACTTGTCACTCCATACATCATGGCAAGAAAAATAAGAGAGGCGCAAAACGGAAGCTGTGCACTAGAGCCTAAACAGTAAATTTTGTTACTTGCGGAGTTTTCCAGTCCCCAATGTTGTAGCCCTTCTGCCTTAGATATTTTAGAGTAAGTTTGTAGACAAGCTCATCGTGATCAGAGGTTTGTAAAATCGCACTCCACGATACAACGCCTGACTGTTCTATTTTCTTTGCAAGCTCAGAAGAGTTTGTTTCTGCAATTTTCCTGCACTCATCAAATGTTTTACCGTTTTTGTAGGCCCGAGTTCTGGCATCGCAGGCGTCCATGAATACCACATTGCCAAGCCCAAATAAAAAGATGAACTAACGTGAAGAGTTTTTTAAGCCAAATTTGATAACAGTATGGTAAATGCTAAACCAAGACCAAAAGTTGACAAGCATAAATCCTATAGACATACTCTTTTGGACGTTTCGCCGAAATGAAACTGATGTCATAAATCTCTACGATTCACTTGCCTCACTAATGCAAATTTCAACAGGAGGAAACATGCTCAACTTTGGATACTGGAATAATAACACTTCAAATCCGGTCGAGGCGCAAGAAGCACTTTGTAAAATCATTGCAGACATGGCACAGCTAGATTCTGCGCAAAGTGTTTTGGATGTTGGAAGCGGGTTTTCAGAGCCTGCCATAATTTGGAAAAAAAAGTTTCCACGCCTTAGAATTTTTTGTCTGAATGTAAACCAGACACAACTTGTTACAGCCTCAAAGATTCTCAAAGAAAATAAAAATACAGATTCAGAAGGAATAGGTCATGTCAATTCTACCGCAACAAGGTTGCCCTTTGCAACCAAGTCCATGGATAGAATAATAGCTTTGGAGTCTGCTCAGCACTTCAAGCCATTTTCAGACTTTATCTCTGAGAGCAAGAGAGTTCTAAGAGAGAAAGGAGTTCTTGCCCTAGCAATACCAGTCATGACGCATGCTGGAAAAACACTTGAATTGTTCAAGCTTGGCATTTTGTCATTTACGTGGTCGTCTGAGCACTATGCATTTGAGAGTGTAAAAAAGATCATCAAAAATTCCGGCATGAGGATAGATTCTGCAAATCTAATAGGATCAAAGGTATACGGACCGCTAGCAGACTATTACGTAAATAATAGAGAGGCCCTACGGGCCAAGATACTTGAACGATACCCATCTTATGTTGAGAAGATCCTCTTCAAGTCCTTGTTAAAGATGAAGGAAGTCTCCGGGAACTCGACCATCGATTATGCCATTTTAAAAGTTGTCGCAGAATAACAAACAAAGCCTTATCTTGTAGGGTGACACAGTTTATCTTGTAATACCAGTTACTCTGGTACCCACTGCGTAGCGTAGTTTCTACGCAGGTGCCATTTTTCTCAAATCTTACGTGTGGAGATTACACAAATCCATTTTCTAAAACATTGAATCATGCAAAGGAGAAAAAGAATATTAGCACATTTTAGATATATCAGATCATGGGCTTGTTTAAGAAAAAAGAAGAACCCCAGACAAAATGCAAGGAATGCGGTCTTGAATTCAATGATCCTGTGCGCTTAGACAGACATATGAAAAAGGCACATAGACATGCACCACAGAGAAAGTTTGACGAGCAAGGGTTTACCACCAGCGGCATGTGGTAATCCGATAGGTATAATTCAGCAACCACACGGCTATAGAAGAAGTTGGTCACCTTCGAGATTTTATCAAGCCTGACAAATTTCATCATTCAAACAATATCAAATTCCGGGTACCTCGGAATCTTCTTCCTAATGGTTGCAGAAAGTGCACTCGTTCCCATCCCAAGCGAAGTAATCATGTCTTTTTCAGGTTATCTTGTGTCAGCAGGCAAGTTTAATGCCATACTTGTCATAGCTGCAGGCTCGCTTGGAAACCTTGTTGGCTCCCTAATTGCATATTTTGTAGGAGTGTATCTCGGAAGAGGATTTGTGATACGATATGGCAAGTATGTCTTGCTCAAAAAATCACACCTTGAGCTTGCCGAGTCTTATTTTAAAAAGTACGGAGACAGGTCAACTTTCATCAGCAGATTGTTGCCTGCAATAAGGACGTACGTCTCTCTTCCAGCAGGCGCCGCCAAAATGAATCTCAAGCGGTTTTCAGCTTTTACCCTCATAGGCTCCACAATATGGAATACTGCACTTACGTTTATCGGCCTAAAATTAGGTGAAGAATGGGACAGCATTAGAAAGTATTCTAGCTATTTTGACATAGTGGTAATTGCTGCCGCAATTATTGCCATAATTGTATATTTTAAGAAGCGCAAGGTCAGCGGTTCTTAAAATTTCCCAGTTCCTCCAAGATTATCTTAAACAGTGTCTCCGTATCAAGTAGTACACATGGAATGTTGTTTTCCTTGCAGGCCTTACCTATCTCAATGTCTTCTGTCACCATAACCATGCCATTTTCCTCTGCGTATTTTATGACCGAATAGTCACTTGCGAGCTTCTTGCCTTCCACAATCAGTTTTTTTACGCTAAACGCATCATAGCCAAATTCCTTTAGGCGGACATCCATGCCGTCATACATCTCATCGACTAGTACTTTCATGTCATCTTCTCGGTTCTAGGTTCCTGTTATTTATCTGATTTCAGACAAGATTATGTATAATTCAAATTTAATCAAATGTAGTGATAGAAAAAACACGCTTGATAATCTATGTTACCGACCTTCAGAGTTTCCCGTAAATGTTGCTTCTGGGACCTACTTGGACTACAAAGATGATCAACTTTTGTTCTTCTAAATATAGGATTACTTGGTAATTTCCAATTCTTAGTTTTCTTAGATTAACGCCCCTGAGTTTCTCTGTAAAAAGATAAGGGTTGTCTGAAATCTCTTCAAGTTTTGTAACTATTTGCTGTGCAATGTTTTTATTCAATCTGAAAATTTTTCGAAGTTGGTTTTCGGCAGTTTTTGACCACTTGATATCCCAGGGCATTTTCAGTGATTTATCTCAAGCCCAGTCTTCGTTTCACGTCTTTATGTGAGGAGACTTTTCCTGCCTTGATCTCTGCCAGTGATTTTTCTATATCACTTATAGTTTGCTGGCTGATCTCTTCTCTTTGCTGCGATACGTTGTGGATAATCCTTGCAATCACTTGATTGTATGTCTCACGTGGATGATTCTTTAGCTTGTCAAGGTCCTCTTTGATCTTTTTGTCGACTTGTATGGTGGTAGGCATGTGTATTCTATAATTCATTATAGCGTACTATAATATAAAAGCATGATCAATACAGGTATTGGAGAGTCAGTTAAAATTCAAATTACAATGTATTGGATGCAAGAGTCTAGTCTATTGTTTTTTGAATCTCTTTCTTATGTTTCGCAGTCTTTCCATTCCTAGTGTTTTGCCAAAAAATCTTCTGACATAGAAATATGCCACAGCGGTGGCAAGCCCTGCAGAAACAATAATTGTACTGACAATGGGCCAGAACTGTTGCTCATGCCCAGGATAGAGACCGAAAACCGTTGCAATTGTATTTGGTACAAGCTCTGCAGTTCCAGCGACTGTCCACCAGATGATAAGTATTGTGACCTTGTTAGTTACTTCAGTTTGGATTACATTAGCACCAGTGGCAACCATCTGCATAACGTTTTCTGACATCTGTATCTGTCTGTCTAGCCTACCAAGTATGACCTCAAATTTTGCAAGGATGGTCTCATCATCAGAAACCATGTCTGCATCACCATACTTTAGGTTGTGGACTGTATCATAGGTAGCCCATATGGCATTTAGAAATGTCAAGAGTGCAGTCTTCATGTTTGAAAGCTCAAGCGAGATGTCTCGAGTCACTTGTCTTGAGCCAGCAAGATCAATCTCGAATTGCTCTGCGCGTTCAACAATTAATCTCAATATTGAAAAATTAGCTTCACTGATTTCATCAATTATTCTTGCAAGCAATAGGGTCTGTCTGTCAGCCCACTGTTCAGGATCTTTTGGAAGCTTGCGCAAAAGTGTTGGAGCATAATTATACAGACGGGTAATTTTTCCCCCATAGTCATCATGTATAGTCAAAACAAAGTCTTTTTTCATGAACATTAACAACGGGGCTGTTTGAGTTGTGTTGTTTCCTGGTACAACAAAGGGAATCATCAGTCCTAAAGTGTCACCCCTATCCTCGTAGCTTGATACGTATGCAGAAAGAAGTATGGCAGGATCCATCGTAATACCAAGTTTTTCAAGAATCTTTGGAGTTTCCTCAGTTATACTATCAACTACGCACTCTACCCAAACAAGATTGCCTGCAGTAACAAATTGTGTAACTTCATCAAGTCCAACAGAAGGGTTCTTGAAAGGAACTCCATTTTGAAGACCTGCTACACTTACCGCCTTTATCATGATATGGAGGAAAATTTTGATCTATATACGCCTATTTGTGAAACATCACAACACAGGTCTGCCAGTTTGTGGTTCACATCTCAAATGGATGCCACATGAGGCTATAGAAGGATGCATGTAAAACAGACGGTTGTTTTCAAAATTTCTTTTGCCGTTTCAAATGACAACGTCTTGGCATACTGGATTTCCAGCCATGATATGTTTCCAAATTATGTATGCCGATTCGATTGGTTCTGAATTATATCATTTCTAGTAACAACATCGCCAAACTACCATTTTGTTATACGGGTGGACAATTTCATTCCCATTTGCTCTATCGCTTAGAAGCCAATTAGGTCACTTATTATAAAAAACCAGATCATTTCTGTTAAAAATGGCCCAAATAGGCTATAAAACTAGAATATCTCTATTTTTTTCTGAAAGTAAAAGGTTCATAAATCGAATCCACCAACTCTCGAAGAATTACTAGTCATGAAAGAATTTGGAACCCTAGAGTATGTCTTAGACAATTACTCAAAAAACTGGACTTGGAAACTTACTGGCTCAAGAGCCGTCTCCATGGTTGCCCGTGTTATACCTCAGGCATGGTATGGAGACGGACCGGAGGAAGCCATGGTGCCTGATACAGTGCAAAATGTAGAGAAGATAAAGTGGATAATGGAGACATATCCGCTTGAGATAAAGTCTAGAAACATTTGGCAGAGAAAAGTAAAGCACATGAAGGCCCCAAAAAAGAAGTGGACTAAGATTGAGAAGCTTCGAAAAGCAAATCCAGGCGAACAGTTTAGGGGAAACCTGCTCAACTTTCAAAGGGAAGGACTAGACTTTTTGTTGAAATCTTCTGGCAATGCTCTCTTGGCTGACGAGATGGGCCTTGGCAAAACAATTCAGACCCTATCATATCTTGCAACAGAAAAGCAAACATTTCCCGCACTCATTGTGGCACCACTTGTAACTCTGACCAACTGGCAGAGAGAGATTCAAAAGTTCCTAAAAAGAAGAAGTAAGAATGGCCGAATAGTTGAAAGCGAGTATCCGTCATCAGTTTTAATTCGCACTGGAAAATCACAAGACATTGAAAAACATGACATTTACATCATAAACTATGATTTACTATACAAGAGACTAGACGACCTCTCAAAACTGAACATAAAGACACTTGTATGCGACGAGGTGCAACACCTGCGTTCAAAATCAACCAAAAAATATTCAGCCGTAAAGAAACTTGCTGCCTTGGAATCAGTCAAGTATAGAATTGGACTTTCTGGTACGCCAATTTACAATCGAGGCTCTGAGATATGGCCCATAGTCGATATACTAAGACCCGGTCTTCTTGGAAGCTTTGAAGAGTTTTGCGAGTACTTTTGTTATGTAAACGAAAAAGGCAAGGCAATAGTGCTTGAAAACAAGCGCGCAAGCCTTGGCGAAGAATTGCGAAAGCATGTCATGCTCAGACGCAAAAAGTCAGACGTGCTAAAGGAACTCAAGGAAAAGGTAAGATACAAGGAGTTTATCGATTCTGATATCAACTATTACTATTCCGAGCTTGACAAAATCTGGAAGCGTTTAGAAGAAGAACAAAAAACTGCAACGTCTGCCTTTGACAAGTTCTCATCCTACAAGAGAGCAATTCAAAGCGAGAGGCAAGCTGCAGGTGCTGCAAAGCTGCCACATGTTATAGAATTTGTCAAAAACATAATGGAGATTGAAGAAAGTGTGGTGGTGTTTTGTCATCACAAGGCAATCCATGCACTCTTGCACAAGAGTCTTCATGAGTATTTGCCTTCTTCCATAATAGGCGGGCAATCAGACAAGGAAAGACAGGACAATATAGACAGATTCCAGAACGGTCAGACCAAGCTAATGATTGCAGGATTGCGGGCAGGAAACGTTGGAATAAACCTGAGCAGGGCAAAGTATGTCATATTTGCAGAGCTTGACTGGAGTCCTGCAATTCACAGACAAGCCGAAGATAGGTTGCATCGGATAGGTCAGAAAAATACCGTATTTGCATACTATTTGATAGGCAACGGAACACTTGATGATCATGTTGCAAATGTACTAGTTGACAAGAGCTACGAAATTGACGCCATCATGGACGAAAAAGAGGAGCCCTTTGAAAACAAGGACAAGGCTGAACTAATCTTGGCTCAAATACACGACAGACTTACCACAAAACACTAAGTTGTAGTATTGGATCGGATTTAAAAAGTAAAATTTCTTATTTTTTGATAAAACAATTACAATACATCTTGGAATCAAACTTCTTTCAAAAACTCTTCTTTTATGATACCTCATCCTTCAAAACGACTCCTAGCAATCCCACATGGATTTCTTTTAGGGGCACAGTAAGTTCTTGATTCTTGTTCTTATCGTTCTTCTCGTATCTCATACTTGTTAAAAAAGTCCTGACCTTCGCCCTCTTTTTGTACAATAAACGCCTCTAGTTTTTTTATGACCTCGGCCCTACTCATCCTTCCTTGGTTTGATGTATAGTATGGAGCTTCGTTTTCCCGGAACTTTTTGTAGCTCATGCCTTTTGCCATGTGTTATACAGTATAAAGTTCCAAATAATATGTATTATAACAAGTTCTTTGCCTGCTCGATGCATTTTTTTGCGTCTTTTTTCCTTCCCATCTCAAGCAAGAGGTTCCCCTTGTTGCGCCAAGCAGGTGCAAAGCCAGGGTTGAGTTTTATTGCTTTATCAAACGAGTCTAGCGCCTCATCATACCTTTTGAGACTATAGAGGCACACGCCTCTAAAGTTCCAGATTGCTTCATGTCTTGGATTTAGAATAATCGCTTCATCAAAGGACTCTAATGCCGCTTCGTATCTTTTCAGGTCAGAGAGGCACACCCCTTTGAGATTCCATGCGCTCATAGATTCAGGATTTATCTCCAAGACTTTATCATAACATACAAGTGCGTCATCATACCTTTTCAGACTGGAAAGGCAGTCTCCTTTTCTGAGCCACGCATTCTCGTACCGTGGCAGTCGGTCGGTTGCTTTCCCATATAGCACAAGGGCTTCTTCATAGTTGCGCTTTGCATAAAGTACTTCGGCTTGGTCATGCCATGATACTGCATCTTCGGGATAAAGATCGGAGAATTTTGCGGTAGGTTTTGCTTCCATATGAGGTTGGCTTTTGAGTGCTTGATACGCATCAGTTATCATCTTAAAGCGGTCTCCGTCTTTTTCAGAGTTTTTGTCTGGATGGTATCTGAGTGCCAATTTTCTGTATGCCTGCCTTATCTCGTTTACTGATGCCCCAGGCGCCAGCCCAAGAATTTCATAGCATTCAGCGATGTTCACAGGCTACTCCCTCTGGTCACATACACATATCTTGTGAAAACTTGACAAGTTGTATGATTCCAACGCAACATCAGTGGTTTTATCATGGTATAAATGTAAAAACTCTATCTTTGTGCAATATTTATCAATATTTCAGACATGGTAACTCCGTTGAATTTTGTTTAATCCAGAGTATCAAAAAATTATTCCCAAGAAATAAATTGAAAAATATTTGAGCGAGATAAAATGGCAAATCAAACAATAAATGAACTTGTCAAGATAGCAGACAAAATAGTTATTGACGAGATAAAAGGCAAAAAAGTCACCTTGAAGATCAGCTGGTTTGATCTCAAGGGAGCAAAAAAATCAAAAAAGTTTTTGCTAAATGAGAAGGAAAAGATCGAGTTTTAGATCTTTAACCTACAATTTTTTATTTTATATGCGATCTACTCTTGCTAAAAATTACGGTACATCTCATGGCATAAAAATTTTGTTCACAAATTCCTCCAACTACTAATAAATAAAAAAGATTTCCTATGTATGGCGGACCTTTCCTTGTTTGTGAAAGTCAGGAACTCTGGCATACCCACCGTGGCCTGAACGATCCATACCCACACAAGCAAGGAACGCCTATCATATTGCATACCACATAGAAATACCCAAAACTTGGGATGACGCATATCATTCCATGAGCTTTGTGCTCCACAGCAAAAGGCGGGGCCTGCATAGAAAGACCTTCGTGCTTTACACAAGCGAGTATGTGATATCCGACGAAGAAGATTGACTGCAATCATACCATGTCAGAAAGTAACAAAACGAAATTAAGAAACACAAGTGACTACCATATCAATTTATGAAAAAGCATGAGGCCAACAAACTTTTGCTTGACAAATTTACTTTAGAACAGCTGCACGACCTCTGCAAGGAGTACAAAAGAGAGATGAACCCAATTGATTACAGAGACAGGGTCATACTGGGGGAAACTGACCATGAAATAATAAAAAAGCGGTTTATCCCCTATATAGTTGGCTTTTTTGACCAGGCAGAGATTTTACAGTATGCCAAAAAGAACCAGATCAAAGTTAACTGAATTTTTATGGAATAGTTCCATTGTTTTTGGCATAGCTAGTCTCATTTCCTAATTGTATCTTATCTAGATAAAGAAGGCTTGTCATATTCATTCGTGCCTCAGCCAGCACCAGCTGCTCCTTGATATCACTTGAATGGTTTGGTTTTGTCTTGCAATCCCACGGTACGTTTCCAAAGATAAGGTTTGAGAATTCGGCAGGTCCATAATTTTTCTCATATGAATACGGAATTGCTCCAAAAAGTTTTTCCTTGACAAGAATCGTTGCGTTAAAGTCCGGATTGGTTTTGTCGTATAAAACTAAATCCAAAAATGATTTCATTGACTCAAAATCGACAAAATTTAGTCTTCCTTCAATGGATTCTTGTGATAGAGCACTGATTGGCTTGCCTGCAACAGCAAGCGTTCCATACCTTGCCTGGCTTGAGTCCAGATTGCCGTCTACCTCCTCAACTGTTATTGGCACAATGGATGGATTGCACGCTTGGAAGGACATGTCAATTCCCGACGCGTCTACCCTCTCCACTGCGAGCCCTGCCAGCTCGAGGCTTTTTTCTGAATGATGTAGTACGACAAATGCCATGGCTACAATAGATACTGCAGAAATAAGCAATGCGACAGATCTTTTCAAGGTTGCATAGATCGCATTTTTTGTGCCATAAATTCCTTAACTACTATCTTTGCCGCAAACCAAGAAATTCCACAATGGATGCAAATAACACACCTGTTTTCCACCGGGTTTATTAGTACAATACGGTATCCCGTACACAGTGAAGACCAAGGAAAAATTCAGCATCTCACTGTCAAGAGACGCGTTAGAGAGACTAAGAGAAGCGGCAAAAAAAGAGAACGTCTCAGTTAACAGCCTGATTAACAAGACGCTTGAGAATTACGCAATATGGAACCTTCACAATATCGAGTTTATCCCCGTAAGAAAGGCACTGCTTGTCAAATTCCTTGACAAGTTTACACATGAGGAAATAGAATCCGTTGCAGAAAGCATGGCACGCATGAACAAAGATACGGTACTGCGGCTTACAAGCAAGTATGACGTGCCGGCCATGATGAATACGTTTGATGAATGGTTGCGCATGACTGGATTTCCATACTCTTATGAGGTTGACGGCTCGGTTCACAGGTTCATAGTGTTGCATGACCTTGGCAGCAAGTGGTCGCTTTACCTGACAAAGCTTGCATCAAGCACGCTAAATCAGTTTGGCATGATTCCAAAATACGAGTACACTGACAAGATACTCTCAATAACAATAGATCTTGCACAGCTTGACGATGAAAAGAAACGAACTGATAAACAAATTGAGATGCTTGATGCCGCAATAAAAGAGATTGAGGTAAAATAGTAGATTACATCACGGCGCAACTTGATGCGGCAGGCAGTTTGATAGTTTTACAATAAGCCTTTGTGCTGTCTTGTTGTCTATCTTGCCCTCGCTGATTGTTGCCAATGGCAGAAAAGTCGAGGCGTAATCAAGGATGGAAATTATTGTCTTTGTGTCGTCTTCTTCCAAATGGAAACCAGACTGCAGCAGCACAGATTCTGTCTTTCTAAGCAAGAACTGCTTTAGGGTTCCAAAGGAATATTCGATTCCATGCTCCTCAGACGAGTGCTGCATGAATTTGCTGACCACATATTTTTCCTCGCCCTCTACTTCGTATCCGCATTCAAAGCCATAGTCGGCGCATGCAAATTTTGCCATCGCTTTTCATTATATTCATGAACTCTTAAGAAGTAGCTTGATCGAAAATCGCAAATCTTGATGAATTTGACAAAAATAGAGCAAGACTTGAATTGGTGTCAAAAATCCGTTTTCTACATGTATGTGTGGTATCTTATGCGTGTCAGACAGGTTTTGGGAGGAATTGTGCCATGAAGCGTGGATACGGCATCATCATAACTGGCGTATGCATGTTAGTTATCGGTCATTTTGTGTCCCAGTGGATAATTGACAGCATACCCACAATCAACCCGTCTCACTCTTCGATGATGGCAGATGCGCAGTATCATATGCTTGACTGGAGCAACCAACTAAATACAGTCAGCCAGTGGGGAATAATCGTTATAACGATTGGCGTGTTTGTAACCATACTTGATAAGATGAGAAGATCAAAAGCGTAGTCTATTGCAACTTGATTATTCCTGTACTGATGAGATACTGAATTCCTCGAACAAATTCATAGTCAGATATCTTGCCGTCTGCCCAAGACCCTGCATTTTCCTTCACCCATGACGGTATCAGATCAGATGTTGCAGAACTTGGAGTGTGCGGTACCTTCAGTACTCCCTGCTCTATGAGATACTTTATTGCACCTGTGAAATCTTTGTCGCCTACTTGGTTTTGGGACCACCACCTGGCAATATTTTTTATCCATGCTGGAAGCTGTGACGGAACAGGTACAGTGTTTTGGGTCAGGTTTGCGGTTGTCTGCACTGTGTTGCTTGCAGGATTTGGAATGTTTTGAGTGATGTTTGATTGAGTTGGCTGCCCAAGTTTTACTGGCTTTGCAGGCATTCCAGAGGTTCCATAGATTGACTTGACCTCTTTGATGTCAAGCGGTGTGATATCAAAGTGTGTCACTCCATAAGTAAATACGGTTGTAACCATGATTGACGGCATGTCTTGGTATCCTTGCACTATTCTGGGAAGTTCGGTATCAGATACGATATAGTGTCCAAGACCTAGGGCGTGTCCAAGCTCGTGCCGAATTGTCATGTCAAGTTGTGGCTGGCTTGCAAGAAAGCCTGTAAAGTATGGTATCGGCTGGTATGTATAGTAGAGAGTGCCGTTTTGCCAAAATGTTTCATACTGCTCTTTGAGGCCAACTCCGAGATAGTATATTGTGACATGTATCTTTGGAAAGTTTTTGTATACTGTAACTCCAGCCTCGTTAAACTTTTCATCTGGGTTGTCAGGGGACGGTTTAAAGTTTACAGAGATGTCGCAGTTTGCGGTATCAAAAGAGTTTGTTTTGGAAAAAGGAATGTCGATGAGGTCGAGGTTCCACGGGCCCCTTGCGTTTCCTCCGTTTAGCTTTGTCTGCCAGTCAAGAACTGCGTTTTGTGTCGCAGAAAACATCTTCTGGCCCAAGCCCTGAAACTGTGGGTCGTACGGCTCAAAGACACAGATTGTAGGCTTGTATGACCACTGGAACAGCGGAGGCTGGAACCCATCTGCAAATGATTGCGGTACCAGAGATACAGAGACAAGTGTCCCAAGTATGCAAATGAGACAAAGCTTGGGCAAAAAACGATGAGTTACATCTCTTATGGGTAACATGGTTTTGTTAAAATATGTTCAAAATAAAAAATATGTTCTTGTAGATTTTATCTCTTCGTAGATCTCCATATTATTCCTACAAAGGAACCTACAGTAGATGCACCAATCAGTGCAGCCATCTCGTTTACGATAGGCGTCGTGTCGGCCTTTGCGTTGGAAGCACTTGCGTATTGTGGAACCAGCACAAAGAGAGTGATAAGACAAGAGACCAGGAGGATTGCAACGCCGATTGCAAATTGAGGCTCTTTTAGTCCCCTCGGCTCTGGCTTGATGTTCTCAAGTTCTGCATATTCTGAATCGTGTCTCACAGTGACGACCGTATTTGATAGATACTTAACCATTTGTAGTTGTGTTGTTGCAAATTGTGATAGTTTCGATAAGCTGCACGTTAAGACATATTTATGATTTTGAAATTTTTTGTTAAAAATTTATTTTTCTAAATTTATAAAATGTGTTTTGCAGGTAAGAAAATAAATGATATAATTCTTACATTGGTATCTCGTTTGCAGTTTTGCTCTGTTTTGGTCTTAACTAGCTCAAATTTTTTACGAGAAAAGATTTTCTCAAATAGAAAATCTGGCTTTTTACAAAAAAATTAGTACGACTTGATAAGTGTGGTAGTAGATATCAGATCAGGAATCTTGCGAATCTTTTGTTCTATGATTTCCCTCAGAGACTCTACTGTAGACGCCTCGATATTACAAAGTATGTCGTATGGACCGCTGGTTCTAATAGCTTCTTTGATCCCTTTGATGGATCGCAGTTGTTCGATCACGTCACTTTCATGGCCTGCCTGACAGTTGACCATCACAAACGCAGTTTGGAGAGGCTGCACCATCTCTTGCGAGTTACGCATAGGCAAAATGTAGTAAGATTACTTGATTACTCCGACTCAACATTTGAGCTGATTTATCATAACATTAGCTGATAATCAGAATACAAGTGTTGAAAATTAGTATCAAAATGATGCTTTAGATCCGAGTAAGATCCATTAATTCAGCCAGATCATACATTTTCATAAAAATATCTGCTTGTTCCTTGTCTTTTTTTGTCATTGGAAACTTGAACTGGAAGTTTGCTACCCACCCTGAGCCGTCCTTTGCCTCTTTGATTTCATGATATACGCTAATGATTTCAACAGGATGTTTTTTCAAGTATTCTCGTACTTTCAAGGCATTTGAGATGATAAGGGGGTTGATCATAAGTCCACCATCGGCCCCTTCTCAATTGTTGTCTTTACTTTTTTTTCTTGGCCACTGGTCTGAGAGATTATCATTTTAATAAGCGGCAAGGCCACCAGAGTGATAAGACCCATCTTTATCATAAGAATCAAAATATCTGATCCTTGCATCGGTTTTTTTGATTTGTGATGTACAAACATTTGTTCTATATCATGCGAGATAGATCTCACCATTTTCTCCATTTTGTCTATTGGAGGGACTGGAAACCCAAACATCTTGGCATATTCAGTAACTACTGAGAGAATCTTGTCCAATTCAGCATGATGGCTTGATTGTTTTTGCGTGGTTCTTTTACTGTGTGTTCTTTTTGCCATAATTTTAAAATAAAGTATCTAGATATTATAGTACATCCAGATTATCATAACTGAAAACCAATAGAGATAATCACAGATTGGTTGTTGCCTTGTGCATGATGCATTACCAAATTTGATAATTAATTCCGTCTTTATATCAAAAAGTGAGAAACAGGATCATGCCACTTGAAAATGAAATCTTGGAAGAATTAAAGAAGATAAGAGAAGCTGTTACTCCAAAACCAGCGTCAACCCCCGAACCTCCAAAGTGACTTTGGGCTGAATTCATGGATTTCATAGGCAAAGCAGGAGTGCTAGGACTTGCCATAGGATTCATAATGGGAACCACAATTGGCAAGGTAGTAAGTGCACTAGTGGCTGATATCATAATGCCAATAACGGGAGCATTTCGGCCAAATGGAGATTGGCAAAAAGCCGTTTTCATAATACCAATAGGCAACGGCATGAGTTTTGGGATTGGAGATTTTGTGAGTGTCGTTGTTGATTTTGTAATAATAGCGTTTGTAATATTCATAATAGCAAAATTTGGTAGAAAAGCCGGATTGAAATAATTTCAACTTGATCATGCTTTAGGGCAAGTTAGAAGATAGTAGGGAGATCAAAATTTCCTTTCCAAATTGGTTCCTAAATGTAGATGAGGGTTGGGCATAATCCCACACAAAAATAATGTCTAGTTTCCTAGCATGTATCTGACACATCTTAGATTCTTACTATCTCTGACACAGTTGTAGTACACTGCTATCTGGTACACAAAGACGCATGA
>Ga0209581_1000246_pt1 | contig 157358 bp, 173 predicted proteins | sample Coa_R2_FD_187160 | JGI IMG/M metagenome (GOLD analysis project Ga0209581, IMG submission 187160) | Surface soil microbial communities from Centralia Pennsylvania, which are recovering from an underground coalmine fire - Coalmine... | ecosystem: Environmental > Terrestrial > Soil > Unclassified...
ACCAGTTTTTCATTGTATTGATGCCAATCAACCATGAGAGTTGGTCAGAGAGTCCTGATCCAAAGCTAGTTCTGTATAGAAAATTAGATCATGGTGTCAGTAAGATGTGGAGTTAGTCGACAAAGCAAACAGAATTAAAAGATAAGTAACACGAACTATAGAGGGTAGCAGTGGTTTCAAAGTCATTGGCTGGCGTAGGAATAGGTGTTGCCGCAGTAATCATTATTGCAATATTCTTGTATACATCTAACAGTGAACGAGCAATTGTAACGCCAGTTTCAGTTGGACCAAATACCAATACTACATCCACAAATGCAATACAGCCATCCCAAAATGTTCACCACTACCAAGTAAAGGTAGATGAATCCATCAATGTTGGCGATAGGCCTGGATAGATTCTGCGTTTAGAATTTATTTGATATTAGCTTTTTGGATTAATAGTAATTACAGATGGATCATGACTTTGATATTTTATTTGTAAGAGCACCGTGTTTTCCAATTGAGTCTGTCCCGAATGATCATTTGATTCCATGCCAACCTTCCATTGTCCAACAATTGGATCTACTGATGTTATAGAAAACCTTTCAAGAGGTGAGTCAGGTCCAGAATATCTTACTTGGTATTGTTGATCTCCTAATGTTATTGTCTTGAATCCCATTTTATCATAGTTCGTAGAATTTGTTACGAGACATGTTTTATCTGAGCCTATCACACATGTACCGTCAGATGCAATTACGTTATATCGCATTCCCATACCATGCTTAAATGATGAGTGTATGACATGTGCATCTGCTATTGTACTGTTTCCGATCATCATAGAACTTATTGTGTCCAGTTTAGAGAGTGGAATCACAACAGTTCTTGGATATGCAAAGATTGGCATTACCTGCGTTTCAAACGTCTGTCCGTAGATCTCGGCTCTTGTCTGGATAGTGTGTTGAGCTGCTATTCCTGTTGTAGGTACTTTCCACTGCAGATTTACTTGAGTTTGTCCCGGCGCAAAAGTTTCTGGCAATGATTTAAAGACAGGTTTTCCATCCACAATCAATTCAACGAATCCATATACCGTACTTGTACCGTTGTTTGCAATGTAGGCTTGAGGTGTGCGCATACTGCCTTCTGCTTTTGCATATCTAGTATCAAGTTCCAAGCTTATTTTCGGTTGGCCTGCTGGCTTGACTCCAATTGTATAAGCAGTTGAATCACTTGTCTTGCCAGCCTCATTTTGCACGTCAATCCAGTAGTTTATGGCAGGCGCTTGCATCATTTCTTGAGGAATTGTACCTGAAATGGCATAGGTCGTATTGGATATCTGCAGTGGTACGACATTCATTGACACTGACGCATATTTGGTCAGGTCTTGCCCCATCTGGACGTATCGCAGCTCCACCTTTGTAATCGGTGTGGGGCTGCTTATGATGGAATGTATTGTAAGCGGTTGGTTGTCTACATACTGCCCTTCGGGATCTGACGAGTCTTGCTTGGTTCCGTTTGCTATCTGGAACTTGGTATCAAATATCATGGGTGCGCTCAGGTCCGTGGCCTGCTGTCTTACTTCAGGTCCATACTGCTCAAATGTTACGGTAGCCTTGCATGTTGTAACGTCGATGGTTTTTCCTGCCGAGTTTACGTTGTTATTTTCTGCAAGCAGTGCGACTACCTCAAATGATTTTTCTTGCGGATTGATTGCAACATCGTACACGTATTTTTTGATGGTGGCGTTGAGGTTATCGTTAAGGAACGGCTGTTCCTGTGCAAGCTGTGCAGATACTACACCGGATATGGACGAGCGCAATATGACAGACGGGACCTCGTCACTGTCTGTTCCAACTATGATTCTTGCCATGTTTTTATCACATACATCGTATGATACTTGATCTATCTCGAGTTGTGGCAATAGTATTCCTCCAAATTCTCCTTCCGTGGATGAGGCACCAACGGATGGACCTGTGCTCACAGAACCTGCGCCTGCGCCGTTACTGGTACCGACTGAAGAAGGTGAAGATCGTGCAGAGGTAGCAGAACTCCATGTTGCAAATCCTGTAAAGTGTTTTGTCCACACAATCAGGTTTCCATTTCCATCGTTACTTATCTTACAATTTCCTCCTGCAGGCAAGTTGTTATTTGTTGTCTGCGTATCATCAGTACAGGTTGTTGTAATCTCGGTAACCACAGTAGGCGTATAGAAATAACCAACATGTTGTCCTGCTTGCCCTACCAATACTATTCGTACTGCGTTATCAAATTTCAATGGAATGCTCGAGCCAATTTCAATTACAATGTTTACTGTACTGGATTGCCCTAGTGACGTTGGTACTACTACCAGATTTTGCCCACTTTGTATGGTTGGCAAGTCAAACACGCCATTCCATGATGTACCTGATAGTGTACCTGCAGGAATTGTTACTGAGACTAGTGGAGAATTGTCTTTGCTATATTTTGTTATATTAAGTGGAGATAAAATTTGTACGGAGTTGTTATTGCCGCTTGATGTAACTATGGCAGAATAGTTGATTGACGAAGTTGTTACGTTTACTGGGATTGTTATATTGGATAGTTTTGCATTTGAATTGACCACGACTAGTTGTGGTTGTGACGATGTTACTGTGACCTGTTTTTGATTATTTTCTATGAGATCTTGAGTTGGCGCAAGATCTACCGCGCTGGTAGAAGAGTCTAGGATAGAGACATTTTCCGAGAGTGGTTTAAGAGCTTGGTGTGAGATGGTCGCAGCATTACCAACAGCAAGGGATTCCGAGAGTGGTTTAAGAGCTTGGTGTGAGATGGTCGCAGCATTACCAACAGCAAGGGATTCCGAGAGTGGTTTAAGAGCTTGGTGTGAGATGGTCGCAGCATCACCAACAGCAAGGGATTCCGAGAGTGGTTTAAGAGCTTGGTGTGAGATGGTCGCAGCATCACCAACAGCAAGGGATTCCGAGAGTGGTAGAGATAAAGATGCTACAGATTTAGGACTGTCTGTCATACTTATTGTATCCTGTATCATGTTACCATTCTCTACCTTGTCAGACAGCTGTGACGCAAGCGAGTCTTGCACTGATACCGAATTGAAGACACTTTCAGATGTTGATGGAGAGTCAGTTACGCTTACTGTATCCTGTATCATGTTACCATTCTCTACCTTGTCAGACAGCTGTGACGCAAGCGAGTCTTGCACTGATACCGAATTGAATGTGCTAGTGGTTACAGTAGGATTGTCACTTATTGCTACTGTATCCTTTACAGACGAACCGGTAGATGTGGTAATACTAAAAGAAATTGAATCCTTTGGTTCCTGTCCTGTAGAAACCTTCTCGCTTGGTTGTATGGTATCTGTTATTGTAGTAGCTGGATCGTTTGCAACAAACCAAGGTCTTGATTCAGTAAAGCTCTGGTTATTACCGTAGGTTATCTTGGCTGGCCCAAATACATAGAGTTTTGGAAACTCTAGGGGCACAGAGTATGAATACTTTACAGATGTTTTGTTGCTAGAAGGGATAAGGTCCCATGTCAACACCTGAACACCACTGGAGTTCTGTACATTTGCATTAGTTACAACCTTGATGTCGGATGGGACAAATTCCTGGAATCTGATTTTTCCAGCATTTACATTGGATACTATATCTATCTGCGCATTAAACAAGTTTGGATTGTTTATTGGGTCGATCTTTGAATCCATCGTTCTTGTTATATCAAACGGATAGTTCTGTGCTACAAGAAATGATGTTGAAAAGCTTGTCACACCAGAGGGAGTACGTGCTACCACATTTACTGTATAGTTTCCTTCAGAACTTGTTTGGTATGTTGCATGATACAGACCACACTGTGTTCCCTGTTCAATCCCCGCTCCTGTTGAAAGGACGGATATGCCATCAGTGGGACTTTGTATCTGCATAGCTATGTCAGAATTGCATACTGGATGACCACCGTTGTCTAGCACTACAATTGTAATGTTGGCAGTCTGTCCTGGTTTGTAAGTGCTCTTATCTGTATTTAGCGATACTAGCCCCCACGTGTAACTTTCTTGCGCCAAGTATGTCTTGCCTCCTTTGTTTAACAACATCTTGATAACATACTTGCCAGGTGTCAACTCCCGTAATGGAGATACCAAGATTGTATATCTTCCGTCTGCTATCTGAGATATGACAGGTTTTACTCCGACTGGTTTGCCGTGAGGATCTTCAAGCTGGACTGATACAGTCTCGTTTGCAGAGATCCATTGTCCATCTTGCACCATGTAATTTGTCTCATCTGTACGGATTGAACCAAGGGAATCATGAGAAATTACATGCTTAGTTCCAAGATCATGTATGAGAGAACGAACCTCTTGCTTTATCTGCATTGTGTTGTTCATTATGGAGTCTAGTTCAACCTTTGATGTACTGTCTGAACCATTAATTTGCTCTACCAAGCTTGCAAGCTCTTGTTTTATCTGTATAATTTTTTGATGTATGTTTTGTGTAGAGTTTGTGGCAGTACCGTTTGAAATTACTGCATCAATTTTGTCTAATTTTGTAATCTCTTTTTGCGCATAGTTTACCGTTTTGTGAAGTATTGTCGAGTTTTGATAGTATTGGAACACAAATTGAGGGCTTTGTGTTACAAGATAGTTTGCTTGTCGCGATTCTACAACCGGATTTATGGTATAGTTTAGTTCCGCGGTATCATTGAGGATGGTGGAATTTGCTGTTATACGTGACACAGTTACCTCGTCATTTAGTAATAATCCATCAACTAAATGCTGATCCTGTGCTACGCTCTGCCTTGGGTAAAATGACGGCAATTCTTGACTGAATATCTGGTAAACTTGATTTGCATCAAGCGTAGATTCGTAGAGGTCTATGTTGCTTATGAGGCCTGAGAACTGGTCAAGGCTCTCCTTTCTTACGCTATCGTAATAGGCACCAATCACTATGTTACCGTTGGATGTTATGTTCCCTGCAGTCTTTGTGCCAATCTTTCCATCTACTTGAATTGTTAATACGTTGGTCAATTCAAGAGAGGATCTGAGTGTTCCGTTGACATAGAGCTGCATAGATGAGCCATTGAAAGTAGCCGCGATATGTGTCCAGTTTCCAGAGATTGGAACAGTGGAATTTATCGTATTCCATTTAATGCCATCAAATATAGAAAATGTTGCAAGTTTTGTTGGTGGGACTATATTATTTACGGATAGGCTGAACTGCTTTTCTGCGCTGATTATAGTAAATTGAGGAGCTCCTTGGCTATAGTCTGGTTTTACCCAAGCTGAGAGTGTCAGATGGCTTAGGTTTCGAGTGGAGTTGAGGTTTTCAGTGAGATATCCATTTCCCTGCAACGAAAGTGCAGACTTGTTTTCGACATTTTGTATGGTCACCTCTCCTACGCTATTAGTTCCGTTATTGTTATCTGTAAATGTCCAAGACTTGGTAGCGTTTGGAATTGTTATGATAGAATTTGTATTTGTTTGTGTTGCATTTTCAAATCCAGAGAAATTCAGAGGTTGTGTAGAATTTGAAAAGTTATGAAGATCAAGTGTCTGAGTAGCGTTTGAGAATCCAGTAAAGTTTAGAGGTTGTGTAGAATTTGAAAAGTTTTTCAAGTTTAGTTGGGTTGAGTTTGAAAATCCTGATGCGTTAAGCGTGTTGTTATTTTCCTCTTCTGCAGATGCCTGTTTCATGTAGATTCCAGAGATTGAAAGCGGTGTCGTGACAGCAGATGTAACAAGTATTATCATAAAAGTAAGAGAGAAAAAAGATTTTGATTTTATTCTGGTATTTCCAGAACAAATAATGACAGATCCCGAGATAGGAACGAGTATCAAAAGTACAGAATATTTTTCGTAGTTTGTATCAGGAACTAGTTTCAAATTGTTGTTATCCATATTTTTCTGTCCCAACATGTTTGGTGTCAAATTAGGATTGGAAAAGAGTACAGACAGTACATTGCTGATTATTCCTCCAAGATCAGAATTTTTCTTGTCGCTGACATCCAAAACTGCAATACTGTTTCCCAGTTCAGAAAATTTGCCAGTCTGTGATTCTATCATTGGATCGTATCTTACAAGTGCTTTACCGTTAAATCGCAGTCTTTCAGCGTTGAATATCTTATCCATAGTTGTAACTGAGTTTGTGTTTCCTTTTACAACAATAGTGTTTAGCTTGTCAAACTCTCCAAATTTGGAATCGTCAGAGATGTTCTGTGTATAGTATGGTTTACCATTAACTGTAACTGTGACACTTTCAGAAACCTGTACCCTGTCCCCTTTGGAAAATGCATTAGCGTCATGAACCTTCAAATCAAAATCGTTTGGAAAAGACGCCTCAATATTTGCAAATGGGGGAATTGCTAAAAGTACCATTATAACAAGGCAAATTTTTGGCCACCTAGCCATAGGTATACTTTAGGTTGACAAATCATTAGATGGACGGAAAAATAGGGCTAAAAGATGGATCCGGACTGGAAAACACTCGTGTAAGACTTTCCAGATTGGAATTACTAAAAATGACCTAAATTGTGATTTGCCAAGTTACCTGAATGGTATCTCCCGGATTAAGGGATACGGCTGGTGACAAGCTTGCCTCCGCGACCAGTATAGGGCCTGTAGGACCAGCCGCAGTTGCCTTATTGTTTCCACCAAACATGGCAAGTCCTGAAATGACCAGCTTTTGACTTATGTTATTTGTAAACACAACTGTCTGTTGATCGTTGACACATGTTCCAGATGACGGCGCTGTGCCATTGCTATTTGGACTGCAACCACTAAACAACTGTGTAGCCAGTACATATGTGCCTGAAGCAGTGTCTACTACTCCAGATGAAGCTCTTAATTGTCCTGTACATGATGTTGCACTAACACAAAGTGTTGCAATGAAATTGTTTGTTCCAGATGGATACTGAGCCGGTGCTGAACCAAAATTAACTACACATTTAGTTGTGGAACCAGTTCCAGTAGTTTGTCCCACTAACTGGTTGGTACTTGATACAGAGCAGTCTGCTGCAGTTGGCTCATTTGTGTTTGCTGCAGAGCCGTTGATAAATTGAATCCAATATGTTGGCGTTGCACCTACTATAGATACTGTTGGGTTTTGTATTGCACCAGTAGCACTTCCTGCACAAAAACCTGTTTGAATGCAGAAAAACGCGGCGCCTGCGGTAGTGATTATGTTGTTAGTTGTATGTGTCCCAACCAAGTTTCCATTTTTATCATGAACTGTAACTGTGACAATATCTTTTGGTACGGGTGCATCAGTAAGTCCGCCAGTTGCAAGTGTGCTGGACATAACTTGACCATTCGAATGTACTGCGATAACAAAATAGCTTACAAGACCAGTCGTAAGTAAAGAGACAGCTATCAAAATTAGTAGGTATCCCTTCTTTTCCATTTCTTCTAGCTTTTGACTTTGAAAGAAGATAAAGGTTATGTTAAAAAAATTTAACACACACTACATAATATATTGAAGACTAGATTGTTTGCTTTACATTTGATACAGAAATCCCTTTAGGATATTTGATTAGGTATATTTTTTGATTATATGCAGAGGGATATACCTAAGGGCGTTTTTATCAAACCTTCATTTGAAACCAACAAAAACAACTTACAAGTTAAATTTGTCATAACCAATTCGCAAGCGTGGCAAAAATAGCAATTTTTGATTCAGGATTAGGATCCATCTCCATAATAAAACCAATTCAGAAAAAACTAAAGTCAGAGATAATCTATTTTGCTGACCAGAAAAGCTATCCGTATGGTACAAAGTCGTCAAAGGAACTTGGAAAAATCATCAAATCAACTATCAAAAAATTGGAAGAAAGGTTCGAGCCAGATTTGATAGTGGTTGCATCAAACACTCCCTCCCTTTTGCTAAATCCAGAAAGGCAATCAAAAATTTTAGGAGTTTATCCACCTCTAAAGGAAGCTACAACGATGACATCTACAAAATCAATTGCAATTCTTGCAACTAAAACAGTTATCAAAAGCAGAAAATTACAAAATTATATCAATCATCAAGTTCCTATGAGAATAAAAGTTACCAAGATTAACGCCACACCGCTTGTAGATCTTGTAGAATCTGGCAAGTTTATTTCTGAAAAAGAATTTTGTAAAAAAAAGATTAGAGAAAATCTAGATCTAATTCAAAAAAGAGGAATCGACACAGTAACATTGTCTAGTACTCACCTTCCGTTTCTTTTGCCACTCCTTAAGGAAACTTTTCCCAATGTAACATTTCTTGATCCAGCAGACTCTGTAGCTAATAAGGTTGCAAGTTTGCTAGTTAATAGAAGATCAAGTGTATCTCAACTGAAGATTTTTGCGTCAGGAAATACCAAAACATTTCAGAAAAAACTTCAAAAATTGGGAATCAAGAATAAAGTATTTCAATTATGAAAGTACTTTGGCTTTTCTGTATCCATGACTAAAAGTTTTGTCGTATAGCCTAGAATATTCATAGTGTTTTGGATTTACTATGTCACCAATGATTATGATTGCAGTCTTTGTAATTTTTTCGTCCCTTATTTTTTTTGCAATGTCTCCAAGCGTTCCTGTTATCACCTTTTCATCCTTCCAGCTTGCCCGATAGACGGCAGCTACCGGAGTTGATTTTTCATAGCCTCCCTTGATAGCATCCTTCACAATATCTGAGATTAAATGAACACTAAGATAGAATATCATTGTGGCTTTATGTTTTGCAAGCTCTGAGATCTTCTCTCGTGGTGGAACCTTTGTTCTTGATTCTGCTCTTGTTACTATGATGGTTTGAGTAACACCCGGCAGAGTAAGCTCACATCCCAAGGCAGCAGCAGATGCAAGAAACGAGGTGATTCCTGGCACTACCTCGTATTCAATTCCTTCTTTTCTAAAGTTATCAATCTGCTCTCGTATTGCGCCATAAATGGATGGATCGCCATCATGCAACCTGACAACTAGCTTTCCTTCCAATGCGTTGTCACGTAACACTTGAAAAATCTCTTCTCTTACCAATTTTGCAGCATCATACAGTTTGGCCTTTTTGCACAGCTTGACTATCTCATGTGGAATCAACGATCCGGAATATACCACAACATCGGCTTTCTGGATTAATTTTTTGGCCTTTACCGTTATGAGTTCTGGGTCTCCAGGGCCGCACCCTACAAAGTATACCTTAGATACCACGCTTTACCACCATGATTGAAAAATACTTGCTGGTCAGCGTGTCCTTTGTGACCTCGCCAAGAGTTAGTTTCTTGACAATCTCTTCATTTGTTCCAACATCTTGGGCTATAGCAAAAAGCGAGCTGTCAGGAAAACCAGCCTCCTTTAGTAAAGAAATAACCTGATCAAAGTACCTTCCATCCTTTAGAAATATCATGGTGTCACAGTTCTTTGCGGTTTCCTTGACCCTAGACAAGTCATAGCAGGCAGGTATTACTGCGACCGTTTCATCGCCTTCTGCTATGCTTATTCCCACCTTGGAAGCAAATGCAAACATGGATACTATTCCTGGAATGACTGTTATCTTGATCTCGGGATATTTTGATTTGAGTTCACGTTGCAGGTATATCCATGTGCTGTATAACGAGGGATCTCCTACTGTAAGGTATACAACGTTCTTTCCTGTTTTTACTCTATCAGCTATCACGCGCGCATTGTTTTCCCAAGTGTTTTCCAGAGTCTCCCTATCTTTTACCATGGGAAATACCAAGTTTTCAACAACGGGTTTTTTAGAGCTGTCAATTAATTGTGATATTATAGAATATGCAATGCTTTCCTTACCTTCGCGCGAGGTTGGGCACATTATTACGTCTGCATTTTTAATGGCCTTTACCGCTTTTACTGTAAGAAGATCGGGATCACCAGGACCGCATCCTACACATGTTAGTTCAGCCATTTGAAGAAAAACCACACATTACCTAATTAAAATCTAGATTCGTGTGGCAGAAACTATAGTGACTGGATTTCTGGCAAGCATCATGGTGCCTGTTGATGTCCTGCGACTCTTTGATATTGTGACTTGGGTGATATCAACTGATGAAAATGAAAGTTTTTCCATGGTTGAAATCACTGAATATAGAGTTTCAATCAAGATAGTCCCTATCACAATGCGTCCACCTTGCTTGAGTTTGCCTTCACAGAGTTTTATTATCTCAGAAGTTTCTCCCCCTGTTCCTCCTATAAATATGACATCAGCTAAAGGAAGGTCGGTTATTTTTTCTAATGCATTTCCTGAAATTACTGTAACGTTTGAGATGCCAAATTTGTTCAAGTTTTTCTTGGTAAGTTCGATTGCTTTTGGATCAATATCAATTGCAAAAATTTTTCCTAAAGGTCCTATTTGATAAGCGGCTTCTACAGACACCGATCCGCTTCCACATCCAATATCATATACTATCTGACCTTCACAAAGCCTACTTTTACTAATTTGGATTACACGTGCCTCTTCTTTAGTGATAGGTACTTCATCTGCTCTGTCAAATAATTCATCCGGAATGCCTGGTGTTTTGTGTTTCCACATTTACCTTGATGGATCCTGGCTTTGCTATTTAGCACTAACTAATGGTTCTGACTTTATGAAAGACCTACACTAATGCACGACGATAGAACTGACGTCAGCATGAATAATCGTGTTTATCAAAATCCAGCTGAATATGAACATCAGAAAATAGCTTCCATATCCAGTAGTGACAAGTTTTCGTTTGTCTGATGGCAAGAGAGGCACTCTAAAGGATTTGGCAATCCCATATGATACGATAAACAATACAATCATTATTCCAAATCCCATTAACATCCTCTGGGTTACATCCATTGGGCTTCCAAGTATAGCAGAAATGGTTCCGGCCAGTATTCCCAAGCCTACACGTAGCCAGAATACCTTGTTAAGACCACTTCTCATCTTTGATTCGTCAGTCTCAGTAACACTTGGCTCCTCTGGAGGAGGAGTATCCTTTGTAGGATTCTCGCTTGGTTCGGGTTTTTTGTTATCGTCTTTTTTCTTTGGATGTCTAACCAATAAATTTTCAAACTCATTCAGTAATGCCTGTGTAAATATTTACCGTTGGATGTTCAGGCGTGAATTATTGGAATTTAATGCAAAATAGTGCAAAGTTCATAACATTTGCTATCCATAATAGCAAAGAGTATAATTTTGGATGGATAACGGAAAAGCATGACTCTTGCAGGAATTGAGATTTGTTATCTGGTAAATGAGATAGCCAATAAAACACAGGATTACTATGTCAGCAATATTTACGGTATAACACGCAATAGCTTGCTCTTCAAGCTGCATCATCCTGAAAAACCAGACATATTGCTCATGTTTTCCACATTTGGACTCTGGATTACTGGTATAAAGATAAGCCAGATGGAAGAAAACAGGCTGGTTAAGAGACTCAGAAATGATCTTTTGCGTGCAAAAATCATTGATGTTAAGCAGATTGGCAGTGAAAGAATAGTCCAGATCACTTTTAGTGGCTTTAATCAAGAATTTGTTCTAATTGGAGAATTTTTTGGCGATGGAAATATCATATTGTGTAACAAAGACTTGAAGATCTTGTCATTGCTTCACTCAATTGATGTAAGGCATAGAAAACTAGGGATAGGTCTAACATATGTTCCTCCCCCGTCGAGCGGCTTGAATATATTTCAAGTTACACAAAAAGATCTAGAAGAGATAAGAGCTACATCTACTGCTTCTGTACGATGGATTGGAAGAACTCTGGGTCTGCCCTCAAAATATGCCGAGGAGATAATGAAAGTTGCTGGCATAGATGGCCAAAGATTAGGTAATGCGTTATCTGATGATGAAGTTTCCTCAATATATCTTGCCATGAAAGAGGTGGTTGAGAAGGTTGCATGCGGCAAGCATGATGCATACATTGTTCGAGATGATAAAGGTGCGGATGTATATCCTATACCGCTAGGTGATTTTTCAAAAAGAAATGTTAGCAAGATATCCAGCTTCATGGAAGGTTTGGATTCTCTATTTTCTGAAAATCTTTTGGAACAAGGAAAAACAACGCGTACCGATACTGTAAGTCAAAAGATAACAGAGCTTGAACACAAACTTGAGGAGCAAAACAAAGCAATTTCCCTAGTCAAGCAGAGGGCCGAATCCATATCCAAAGTTGCAAAAGCTCTAATGGATTCTGTATCTATTGGAGTCACCACGATTGACGATTCAAGAATTTTATCACTATTGCAAGGATGCAATTCCTCATTAGTAAGAGAAAGCGGTGTATTCATGATAGATGTAAATGGAGATAAGATAAAGATCAATCCAGAGGCGTCAATTCAAGCAATAGCTTCAATCTTATTTAATGAATCAAAGCGGCAACTAAAAGCAATCGATACAATAGAGATGGAAAAAATCAAAACAGAGAAAAATCTGGATGCGTTCAGAAAACAAGCTTCCATAGCACAAAACTCTGTTGTTTTTGCAATACAAAAAAAGAGGGAATGGTATGAAAGGTATAGATGGTTTTTTACTTCAGATGGCCTTTTGGCAATTGGCGGACGTGATGCATCCTCTAATTCTTCAGTAATCAGAAAACACTTGGCTAAAAACGACAAAGTCTTTCATGCTGAGATAGTTGGATCACCATTTTTCATTCTAAAAGATAGTGAAAATGGCATAGCATCTAGCATAACAGAAGTTGCACAGGCTACAGTATGTTTTAGCCGGGCTTGGAGAGAGGGACTATACGGTCTAAATGCATATTGGGTAGAACCAGATCAGGTAAAGATGGCTGCACCAACAGGGCAATTTCTTGCAAAAGGTGCGTTTCCAATAGAAGGCACTAGAAATTTTATTCAAGTTTCCAACCTCCAGCTTGCTGTTGGGTTGTATCAGAAAGGAGAAAATTATGCAATAATGTCCGGCCCTCCCTCTGCAGTAAAAGTTCAATGCTTGTTTTACGTGATCATAGAACCGTCAGGAATTGATATGACAGAGCTTGCAAAAAAGATAAGATTGGAATTTCTAAAACTTGCAGAGAATCAAGATGTTGTCAAGGCATTTAATATTGATGATTTTATACGGGCGCTTCCTGCAGGCGATAGCCACATAGTGGAGTCAGGTATTGGTCAAGGATATTGAGCACACATAAGCCTAGTTTTGTTGTAGATGCAATGCTTGGAAATTTGGCAAAGAAGCTACGCCTTCTTGGTTATGATTCCAAGTATGACTCTTCAGTTGAGGATTCAGATTTAATTAAGATCGGCGAGAAACAGAGAAGAGTTATAGTCACAAAAGATGAAAATCTTTCCAAGAGTGCTGAAAAAACAGGCGTCATGTCAGTTCTAATAAGGGGAAATGACGAGATTGAGCAGATTGTTCAGATTGCAAAAAAGATCGGTCTTTCTGATTTTATAATTGATACCAACTCTGCAAGATGTGTAAATTGCAACGGAAAACTTGGATCTATTGATAAGATAAGAATAATGAACAAGATTCCCTCTGGAATTTATGAAAGGCAAGAGAAATTTTGGATGTGCAATGATTGCAAGAAAATTTATTGGGAAGGAACCCATTTTGAAAAACTTCAAGAGTTTGTACAAAAATTAAATCAGAGACTGAAATGAATTCCATTTCTGATTATGACGGCCATACCCTTGTAAAAACTGCCAGAACCGCTGTTACAGAATATCTTAAAACTGGAATAAAGATATCACTTCCGGATGAATTTAGAACGAAATTTTCTTTTAACTCAGGAGTATTTGTAACACTAAGCAAAGGCGAAGAGCTTAGAGGATGCATTGGATTTCCTACTCCAGACAGAAAGTTGTACCAATCTCTTCTAGATGCGGCAATAGCATCAGCTACAGAAGATCCCAGATTCCTACCCGTATCATATGACGAATTAAACAAGGTTTCCTTTGAAGTAACTGTTTTGACCCCACCAGAGGTGATAAAAGTGCAAAACCCTTCTGAATATCCGTCTAGAATTAAAGTTGGAAGAGATGGCCTTATTGTGAAATGGGAGTTTGGTTCAGGACTTTTGCTTCCCCAAGTTCCTGTAGAATATGGATGGAATGAGGAAGAGTTTCTTGCCCATACCTGTCAGAAGGCAGGAGCGCCCAAAGACCACTGGAGACAGAAAAGTACCATGATCTTAAGATTTGAGGGAATCGTTTTCAAAGAAACAAAGCCAGAAGGATCTATAATTCGCGTCAGTTTATAGAATTTTTCCCTCTATTGCATCAATTAGAATTTCTTGACCATCTTTTAGTGATTCATAGTCTTTTTTTTCTGCCACTACTAGCGGAATATTTGAAATTGCGCATCCTGATGCAGTAGTAATGTCTGCATGCAGGCATACCATTGCAAGCGGTGCAGATTTGTTATATTTTAGAGAGTAAATGGTATAAGCACCAACACTGCTTCCCACACCGTTTGGAAAAACAAGAATCTTGTCTCCTATGAATTTGCCAAAAAGATCGTGTTTTTCATCCCTTACCCTACCTGTCTTTTTATCAATGCCACCAAGAAAATTCACTGGTTTTTGTGCACAGAGTACAGTACCTTTAACTTTGCCACGCACAATCACTTTTACATTCATTTTGTTTCCTCCTCAATAATTTTGTGCAAGCTTTTCAGATTAACACCCACTCCGTTTGATGTTCTCAGATAGTATGCTCCTTTGACACTATTTGTGATAACAGCATCAACATCATGCTTGTCTACAAGTGGGGTTAGACACGTACAACAATCATACAATATTTCTCCACCTGCTCCGCCAAGCTCTTTGTCATAACCCAAGGTTCTAATTTGACCCTGTATTGCCCGGGGACAGAAGATCATGCAACGTTTTTTAAATGATCTTCCTTTTAGCTTTGCAACCAGATCTGATATCTCTTCAAGCCCAAGTTGTGGACTGCCAAGTGTGATAATGTCACCAGACTCTGATGTATTCAGTTCGTCTTTGACCTTTGTCATCTCGGTATAATCAAAATCTATCTTTTCACCTTCTCCCTCACCAAGAGTGAACATTCCGCAACTTCCAGACGTGCCCATCCCAGCACATAGCGACTTGCAGCTGCGTTTATCAAGCCCTTTGGTTCCAGATATGGCAACTGAGCTTTCCGCCTCTTTTCCTGCAAAATATCCTAGCAGCCCGTACGTGAGTTCATCCACTGGCTCAGTTTTCATCCTAATGGTAAGCTTTGGATTTCTATTTTCTTCATCCCTTAGGTCAGAATGTGGGCTCTTGCCTGTAAGCGCACTGGCAAGAGCACTGAAAGCACTTTCTTTGTTAGTTTTTAGCGAAGAGATTGAATTTGCATAGATTGCTGCGTTGCTTTCTGCAAAGGAAACTTGAGTTCCCTTTTTTGGGAGTTCAAAGATCTCATATGGAATACATGAAAAGGATGGAATTACTCCCATCTTCTCATATGATTGCCTGATGCTTTGCTGTTTTGTTATAAACTCTTCATCAAGATTAAACTTTGAAACAGTATCAGAATCAAATCCCATAGGGTTTACAGTAGTTTTTATCTTAAATTTTGCATCTTTACTAAGATGTGAAAGAAATTCTTGGCCTGCATCTCCTATGGTATTGTAGTTTACTCCAGAAAGATGTGCCCATTCCACTGGGATTAGTTTGTCAGCCCCAGTGGCTTTTCCTATTGCTACAAGTATTCTGTATGCAAGTGCGAGGGTCTCGCCGTGTTTTCCGTCAAGTGCAGCCTCTTCTTCTTTTGTTAGTTCCAATGTTACGTCTTTGTTATAACAGATATAATACTTGTTTGATTAATACGGCATCAGTTGGACAAGATAAAAAAGATTCTAGATGGGATGTTGAGAACAATGAATACGGTCAAGCCCCCCAGAATGACTGCGTTACGTGAATTGCGCGAAGCTGAAAATGGAAGTCCTTTGAGCATTCTCATTGGCACCATACTTTCTGCACGAACAAGAGATGAAAACACATCTGCCGTAGTCAGGAAGCTGTTTACACGATACAAGACCGCACGTGCGTTGGCAAGAGCCAAAGTTTCAGATGTAGAAAAGATCATCAAATCTACGGGGTTTTATCATGTAAAGGCAAGGCGCATAATCAAAGTAGCTGCAATAATTGATTCAAAGTATTCTGGCAAGGTACCCCAAACGCTGGACAAGCTAATCGAACTGCCAGGAGTAGGAAGAAAGACTGCAAACTGTGTTCTAGTTTACGCGTTTGACAAACCTGCCATACCTGTCGATACTCACGTGCATAGAATTTCAAACAGGCTAGGGCTAGTTCAAACAAAGACTCCTGAGGATACAGAGGTGGAGCTTATGAAAAAAATACCAAGAGAACACTGGGTCCGGATAAACGATATTTTTGTTATGTATGGTCAAAATATATGCAAACCAATATCTCCAATGTGTAAAGTGTGTCAGATAAAGAAAGAGTGCGGCTACTACAAGACTATCTCTTCTTAGTCTTTATCAAAACCCCTATCAAGGCACCAGTCACAGCAACTGCAATAAACGGCATGTAAAAAATTGGATTTGCTGCAGGATCGCCTGAGACAATATTTATTGAAACACTTCCAGAGGAGGTAGTCGGAGGATCAGAAGAAGAATCCAAGCCAGCCACCTCTACATCTCTTACTGTAAATCCTGCCACATCTAGGTTGTCAACAAGTACTTTCTGACCAATTGTTGATGAGAGCCCACCGTTACTAGAGTGTTGTACTGTGACAATCTGGCCCGGACTCCAACCTCCAGATTTTTCTTCATGAATCAAAAAGTATCCATCTTCTGGAGTGTTCACGGCTAGCCACAACTTATGATCTGGTGGACTACCCATCCCAACTTCGATGAATTTTGCTTCTTTTGGATCCTCATATAGTCTGATTATTGCACTTCCATTTGGATTTGAATATGTAAGTTTATTTTCCATAGTAAGTTGCCAATTGGTAACGTGTTCATGGGGCAGTTTGATGATGGTAGCGTTGTCTCTTACAACATTAAATGCATTGAAAGGAATCTCCACTGTATCATAATGCACCGATTTATTCATAGTGGATTGTTGAGCATATACAGGTAAAAGTGGAGTCATTAGTAAAAGCACGAGTATTATACTTCGCACAAGATGAGCTGGGGCCATTTCAATAAAAATCTAGTCTACAAACGGATTATCATAGTTCATAAGGATCTTGAATACCTCAGGCCTAATCATGTATTCTGAGGGGCTTTGTTTTTCAAGAATCATTGTCCTAAGTTTGGTACCGCTAAGTTGTTCCTGAAATTCTTGCCCATGTGGACAATTTCTTTCACTTGCAAAGGAGAGGCATTTTCTACAGTAAAAGAATGCCGGATAGAATATGGGCTCAATTCCAATATCAGGATAATCGTCAAATATACGCTGGGAAGCAAAGGGATCATAATAGCTCCCTACACCAGCATGGTCTCTGCCAATTATGATATTAGTGCATCCAAAATTCTTTCGCATGATAGAATGGTGTATGGCTTCCTTTGGGCCGGCATATCTCATCTCTGTATGCAAGGTGGCAAGATTACATCTGTTCTGCGGATAATAATGTTTGATGAGAGTTTCATAAGCCGAGACTATAACCTCATCCTTGTAATCGCCTGATTTTTTCTTCCCTATCAGAGGATTGACGAAAAGTCCATCATGAGTGTTAAGCGATGCTTTTTGAAGCATTTCGTGAGCAACATGTGGCACGTTCCTGGTCTGAAAACCTACTATTGTCTTCCATCCAGCCTTCTCAAACATCTCTCTAGTCTCTCTTGGTGTCTTTCTGTATCTTCGAATCGGCGTTTCATCAGGCCTTTTGATATAGTCAATCTTGCCTCCAACCAAAAATTCATTCATGGACATAGTTTTTGCTACTCCTGGATGTTTCTCGTCATTTGTACCGTAAACTCCCTTTGCTGTTAGGCTCTTATCAAAAGTATAAACTTCTTCTACATGCAGAACTGCAAAATTTGTACCGTTAACACTTAGACCAACATCTTTTGCATCTTTCATTTTTGTAGCAGTTTCTTTGTCAACATCTAACACTATTGGGATTGTCCAAGGAAGGTCATTTGCCAGCCTTCCTTTTTTTATCACATTATCAAAATCTGCTTTTAGTAGAAATCCTTCAAGCGGACTAAATATACCATCAGCTATATTTTCAATGTCATTTGCCAGGTCTGCATTGACTTGTACTGAAAAGAGATTGTTTTGGCTTTTATTTGTAATTCGGTTTACTAGTTTACCGCCATGTGGTTGTGCAGGGCCCATATCATTTACCTAGTATAATATTATTTTCCATGATCCGCGTGCAATCCGCATTCTTTTTGTGGATCTGTTTCCCACCACCATCGGCCTGCTCTCAATGGTTCTCCTGGTTTGATTGCACGTGTACAAGGTTCGCATCCTATGCTGGGATATCCCTTATCATGGAGTTTGTTGTAAGGTACATTATTTTTTTTGATGTAGTCCCAAGTTTGGTCCCATGTCCATTCAATTATTGGATTTACCTTAACAATGCCATTATGTTGTGGATCAATCTCAATTTTTTGTGAGTTGGACCTGACTTCTGTCTGATCAGCCCTTAGGCCAGTAATCCAACCGTCAAGGGTTGAAAGCATTTTCTTGAGTGGATGAACTTTTCTAATACCACAACATAATTTACGATTTCCTATGCTTTGATAAAATAGGTTCATTCCATTTATACGAACCATTTGTTCAACTTCATTTGAATCGGGAAACATCACTTCGATGTTTGTGTTGTACTTGTTTCTTATTTCGTCCATAACGTCATATGTTTCTTGATTTAATCGTCCCGTATCAAGCGTAAAGATCCTAGATTTTGGGTTTATCTTCATCATCATATCAATTACAACAACATCTTCTGCTCCAAAGCTTGATGCCAACGCTAGTCTTGGATGAAGAGAAACTATTGCCCACTTGAGAATTTCTTGTGGGGTCGTTAGTTTTTTGTTTAGCTGCTGTATCTGCTCAGCAGTAAAGCTATGCATGAGAAAAAGCGTCAGTTTTGGTCATATAATTATTTAGGTTGATTTTCCATCCTAGAATTATAAATGAGTCAAAACATTGAAAACAAAATGAGCGAGAAAACTGTACTAATTGTATTTCCTTCTGTTTTCTCCCTAAACAAGATGGACGATTTGGAAGAAAGTATCACACGTATTCTGAAAATCAAAAAACATGGTTTTGTTCACATACGAAAGAATGAATCTTTGATAGTGATAGAAACAGCTGATCCCGTTCTTGTTTCTTCTACAATTGGTTCATTATTTGGGGTTGACCGCATAGCTATTGCAAAAGAAGTTGTGAATCAATTTGAGATGGTGCTTACTACAATTGTGAACACTAGCATGAGTTTGTTATTAAATGGAGATAAATTTTACATCAAGGTTGAAGGAAATTCTCCAGATTATTTGCCAAAAGATTTGGAAGTTACAGCAACTGCAAATTTAATTGAAAAGTCCACAGACCTTGGAATAAAAGTAGGTTCGGAAGTAAATCATAACAGATTACTATACACTTATCTTACTAAAACTCATGCTTACATTTGCATTTTTGTAGATAGAGGGCTTGGAGGCATCCCATACAATTCCCAGAGAGAGTCCATCCTTTGTTGTATGTTTGACGAATTATCTGCAATAGCATGTTTACAAAGTATCAAAATGGGTTTTGATGCAAAAATAGTGATAGGATATTCAAATGATGCGGATCTTCTCAAGATGGCAAAAATGGTAAACAGGATATTGTTATCAATAGTTCATGAAAAAATTACACTTTATTTCTGTAAAGTACACAAGACTCAAGATTTGCTAATGAAAACTCTGCTAACTACTTACCTTGCATCATCCATTGCCAAATCTAAGAAAATCAAACATGTTGCATTACCAATTCTGCCTTTTGTGCTACCAGTCTGGTTTGTAGAAGATAATATCCAAGCGATTTTTGAGAACGGCCTAACACCCTGGCTTCCACTTTCTGGCATGGATGCTAGCATTATTGAAAACTCTAAACAGTTGGGATTGGAGAGATATCTTACAAATCTAGAGAGTTTGTGTAAATTGAAATTTGTCAAAAAAAATATCTCAAAAAAGAAAATTCGAAATGAGGTAGCTAGAACACTGAAAAGTTTCAAGTCGATCTCTGTCACAGTAGGTCCAAAAAGCGTATACGACATTATTGATTCTCTGAGAACCAATCATTGAGAATTTAAGTGGGAATAATCTAGTCGCATCCATGAAGAAGATAGGCGGATTCATCAACCCGTGGGGTAACGGACATTTTACCAGAATGATGGCTCTAGATGATGCAATCCGTAAGAACGTAGATGATGAGTTTGAAATTCATTATTCAAGCAGTGGAGAAATCTACCAAAAGCTTCTCAAGAGGTTTCCTACAAAAAAAGAGAATCTACACAACATAACAATTCCTACACCGGTTGATGGCAAATGCGGTCCAAGTGTCACTTTATCATTATTCAACTTTCTTCTTCCCGTTAAAGGAAGGCCTCCTCTTGTTTCAGTTATGGCAAGATATCTAATGGAAGAAGGAAAATTGTATGATAAGCAAAAATTTGATCTGGTAATTAATGATGGTGATGTAGGTTCAAACGTAGTAGCAGAAAAGCGGGGTGTCAAGTCAATCTTTGTTACAAACCAATTCAGACCACGATTATGGAAATCAAGGTCTTTTCTCTACCCTGGCTTGGTATACATATCAAAGCATATGGCCAAAGCTTCGAAGATAGTTGTTGCTGATTCTCCTCCTCCCTATACTATATGCGAATACAACCTGAATTTTCCTGAAAATATAAAGGAAAAAGTAACATATGTTGGACATTTTTCAAACGGAAAAGTAGTAAACCATGGTCCCAAGTCCGACCTGGAAAGATTAGTTGAAAATGTTGATAGTTTTGGGTATTGGATGATAACAGGCAACAAGTCAACAAACGAGACAACTTCTAAAAAATATAGAAAAATCTTTCATACTGCAGAAATGAATAAGGAGAGAAGGATTGTATCGCATGCAATAAACGATCCTTCCTTGGATAAAGTTCTAGGTAAGGACGGCAAGACATATTCAATTTCGGAAGCGTTTGAAAAACACGTAGATTGGATTCAGATAGATGTGGGATTTCTTTCCGAACAAGAAAAAGATACCGTCCTGAATATGTGCAAATATGCAGTGATAAATGGTTCGCACACAGCAATGGGAGAGATACTAGGTTCAAAAGCAAAGCCCATCATAGGCATTCCAGTTTATGATGAACATACAAACCAGATAAAATGGGCTGAGGAAAAAAATCTTGGCATTCTTGCTACCAGTATTAAGCAAACTACAAAGGCAGTTTCTAAAATACATGATGATTACAACGTGTATCAAGAAAATCTGATAGAATTTGCAAAGAATTATGATAGTAATGGAACTCTTAAAACTGCAAAGATTATTTCAGAGATATTCGAGAACTAGAAAGAATTATAATTTTTGAAATCATATTTCATAATCTGGTACGCGGCATTTTTCGATGGGCGAACTGACCACAATGGGATGAAGACATGGACCGCGTACCAGAAACTAGCCAAAAGCTTTTATGGATAACTCTTGTGATCGCCGTCATTGACTGAGTGTCCAGAGTGTGCAGCCAAACAAGTTCAAGTAGAAATGAAATTTGATCCCAACACGAAGCATTTCATTTGCAAAAAATGTGGTTTATTTGCTACTAGAGAACAGATAAGCGATATAAAATACAGATTAAACAAACGTGAGAAGACTCGGGAAGACAAACATGATGAATATCGTGACTGGTGGCAGTCAAGTAAGAAGGACAAACAAGGCTAGTTACAGAGGTAGCAAAAATGAGTAAAGAAATTCCAAAATGGGCGCAAGATGAAATTAAGAACGCAAAATTTGGCAAGCCAGATGCACTTACGAGAACTGGCTACATACTTGAGATATATGACAAGGAGATGAAGATAGATGCTCAGATTTACGAAGCATTAGAAGATGGAAGAAAGATTATTGAAGGTATGAATCTACCAAAAAAGATCAGGCCGACAGATCTTATGAAAGGTGTGGTGTATGAATTTACAATAAATTCCTCCAAGGCACCTCTAAGCAAAAAACTCATAGAATTTCTTAAAAAAGATATGGATGTGGACATGGATGCAATATATCAATTTGAACTGGCTAATCTTGAGCTGATGGATGTAGATTCTGATTCGGCAGGCTCTGATGATTCTGAAGAAGAATAGTGTTGAATGTACCTTTAATTTGTTTTTGATCTTCTAAAAATTTTTCCTACTATTGGATTTATCAGATAGGGCAGAGTCTGTTTGAACCATATGGCTATTCTCACTATCTGCGGAGTTACAATTTCAAGTCTGGGTGAAGAGGATGCTCTAACAACTGCCCTTGCTACCGTAACAGGGCTAAGGGCAGTAGTATACCTCGGCATCTTGTTAAATGAGCCATGTTCAAAGAAGTTGGTCCGAACCATTATTGGACTAACAACTGTTACCCCTACACCACTTCCTTTTAGTTCATGATATAACGACTCTGAAAAACCCAACATTGCAAACTTGGATGCGCAGTAACCTGCCATTGCTGGAATTCCAAAACTTGCAGCAACAGAGGCTACGTTCACAATATGACCAGACTTTTGCTGTAACATTTTTGGCAAAAAAGCCTTTGTGCAATATACCATACCAAGATAATTAGTTGCCATCTGAGATTCTACGTCCTCTACTTTTAATGTATCAAAGTTTCCATAGATTCCAAAGCCAGCATTATTTACAAGTATATCAACAGTGCCAAACTTTTCCAGTACTTGATTGCTCAATTGATTCACCTGATCTTTTTTTGACACATCACAAACACAGACAAGAACTTTGGTTTGATATTTTGAGAGTTCTTCTGCTACCTCATCAAGTTTATCTTTGTTTCTTGAAACTAAGACAACAGATGCACGTAATTTAGCAAATTCTAGTGCAGATTCTTTGCCTATACCACTTGATGCTCCAGTTATTACAACTATTTTTCCAGAGTAATCCAATAACGAAAAAATAAAGTGATGAAAATAAAGTGCTTTCTATGAGTGTACAGTGGGATATGATATAGGGAGGAACGCATAGGCGGTATCAAATCTTTGTATAAAAATATGCCTTGAAAAACTAGGCTGCTTTTTGGCTTTTGATGCTGGGGTAGACTACTTTCATTAGAAACAACCAACTTATTACCAATCCTACATGGTAAGTTGCAATTCTCCAAGCTATAATGATATTCCACTGAAGACTGTCCTTTGCAGCTTCATATGTTAAAGTATTCAGATGTCCCAAATAAGCCCATATGGCAAATTCTGTCAGGCCTGAACCGCCAATAGTTACAGGCAGGTTCCCTACTGCATTTGCTGCCATTGTAGCCATAAGGGAGTGAAAGAAGTTTATCACATATCCTGCCCCATTTGCAATTATCATAAATGAAAGTCCGTAGAGAGACCAAGTAAAAACCGAGATTATCATTGATACTACAAAGGCTTTTTTGATTTGTTGGTTGTGTCTAGTTTCTCTACTCATGTCACAAATTTCTTTCATCCAAAGATTGGTTTTTTCAATATATTGCAAAGAGCGGTCTTTTCCCACTCTTGCAGCAATTTTGGAGATCCACACTGGTACTTGAAATGTTCTCTTAGATGACAAGAAAAATAGTGAGGCCCACACTCCTGTGATAGGCAAACTAACTGCAAGTATTGCTATACCTACGACATAAGCTCCATAGGTAAAAGAAAAAGCAGCTGCTGAAATAGCAAATATTCCCGATACTAGAACCTCTGTTACTATTTCTACAATAGTTACATAGGAAGCCTTTCCCACCGGTATGCCTTTTTTATTTAACCACATGATCCTTACCAATTCGCCCCCTACAAAAGACGGCGTTGTAGATGTAACAAACTCACTGCCTATTCTCACCGAAATCGTTTTCCAATTGGCGTCTATAGGTCCTAAAAACTTCCTAACCAGATAATTGAATTTCAAACCTTGAGTGAGTAGCTTGCATGCCATAGCAATGGAAGCACCAATGAATGGAACCATGCCTACTGCAAGCAGATTTGCAAGACTAACATTAAACGTAGCAGCGATGATCAAGAATGGTATTATACTTACAGGTATTGCCAATAGCTTCCAATTCATTGCCTGCTCTATCCATGGATGGAAATATAAGCCCACCATAAAAATAGCTGATCTAAAATGAAAGCAATCTTCATTGTAGGAACTGCAGGATCTGGAAAATCTCTTTTGGCCTCAAAGATTTTTGATTATTACACTAGAAATGGTCATTTTGTCGGCATGTTAAATTTGGATCCTGGTGTAGAAAATCTTCCATATACATGTGATGTTGATGTGAGAGACTATGTAGATATTGTATCAATAATGAAACAATATGATCTTGGTCCAAATGGATCTATGATTATGGCAAATGACCTGATTGCTTCCAAAATTGATGAGTTACAACGGGACATTGATGATGTTAATCCAGATTATCTGATAGTAGATACTCCTGGTCAAATTGAGTTGTTTGCATACAGAGCTAGCGGACCATTTTTTATTCAAAATCTAAATACGGAACAAAAGACATCCATATTTCTTCATGATGGCTCTCTTATTACGACAGCTACTAATTTTGTCTCAATAGCATTACTTGCAACATCTGTCAAGCTCCGACTTGGCTTGCCACAAATAAATGTAGTAACAAAAGTTGATCTTATCGAAGATAAAATTAAAGACATACTGAGGTGGTCTACAAATATGGCAAGTCTTGAAGAAGCAATTGCAAAAGAGTCAGATGGCGAAAGTTACATTCTTGCTACTCACCTTTTACGGAGTCTAAACGTGGGAGGGTTTGCTCAAGGATTGATTCCTATCTCAAATGTTACAGGTGATGGTATGGTCAATCTCCACGCTGCATTAAGCAGGATTCTAAGTATGGGAGAAGAGATTGAAGATTAATGGTTGAAAGTGTAACGGTAAGAGCTCCATGCTCTACTGCGAATTTAGGTCCGGGTTTTGATGTTTTTGGTTTGGCTCTTGATGCATATTATGATCAAGTCCAGCTGAAAAAAGAAGGCAAGGAAATCAGGATTCAAAGTATGGATTCCATTCCAACAGAATTGGAAAAAAATTCTGCAGGACTTGTGATAAAAGAAATGGCCAGAAAATTCAAGATAAAGAGTGGCCTAGTCATAAAAATTAAGAAAGGTGTTCCACCAGGCTTTGGAATGGGCAGTAGCGCTGCATCAGCTGCTGCAGCAGCGGTCGCTTTTGATGCACTCTTCAAGTTAAAACTAGATGGAAATAGCCTAGTTCAATATGCAGGAATTGGAGAGAGAGCCAGTGCGGGTTCTGTGCATTATGATAATGTGGCCGCCTCTGTATTGGGAGGATTTGTTATAGTTAGAACGGCCCCATTCGATGTAATTAGAATCTCTCCTCCAAAAGATTTGGTTCTCTGCGTAGCTGTACCAAAAATTCCGGTACCACAGAAAAAGACGGAAGTATCAAGAAAAGTTCTTCCTAAACAAGTAAAATTGTCAGATCATATCAAAAATCTTTCAAATGCATCTGCGTTAACTGCTGGATTTATGAAAAAAGATGTGTTTTTGATAGGTAGTTCCATAAACGATATCATAGTAGAACCCGCAAGAAAACATCTGATTCCCGGTTTTGACAAAGTAAAGAAAAATGCACTCAGAGCAGGAGCCATGGCAGTAACAATCAGTGGTGCTGGACCATCAATGATTGCCTTCACATCAACTTCCTCCAACCCTAAAAGGATATCAGATTCTATGAAAAAGGGATTTTCTGAAGCTGGTATAGATTGTACAGTAGCCATATGCAGGCCAAGTAAAGGAGCTACTGTTATCTAGCTATTTCTTATGTAGAAAAGAGCTCATTCTTTCTTCTCTTTCCTTAGTTGCAAAACATTGAGCCCAAGAGTAAATTTCTAGTTTGAGTCCAGTATCTAAGCTCGTATCCATTCCCCTGTTTACCAACATCTTCGATATGCCAACTGCAAAGTTGCTATTTTTTGCAACATTTTTTGCATATAATTTAGTTTCAGAGATCAGGTTTTCAGATGAAAAAACTTTGTTAACTAATCCCATCGACATTGCCTCTTCTGCGTTAATTCTTCTACCTGAAAAAATCAAATCCTTTGCTCTTGCAGGTCCCACTATACGCAATAGTCTTTGCGTTCCGCCCCATCCCGGGCATATACCTAAGGTAACTTCGGGTTGTCCTAGTTGTGCATTGGATGATGCAAATCTTATATCGCAAGAAAGTGCTAGCTCGCAGCCTCCTCCAAGTGCGTATCCATTTATTGCTGCAATTACTGGTTTTTCCAGTTTTTCTATTTTGTTTAGAACTTCATGACCCCTAAGGGCATATTTTTCTGCCTCTGTGGGTCCAATCTTACTCATATATTCAATGTCTGCTCCTGCGGAAAAGGCCTTTTGTCCAGCACCGGTAATTATAATCACTTTTGAAGAGTCCTTTTCCAATTCGTCTAAAACTGAGATAAACTCGTTCATTACTTCAAGGCTCATAGCATTTAGTTTATCTTCCCTGTTTATGGTGATCTGAATAACTTCATTCTCTTTTTTTACATTCAGGTATTGCATACCAAAGAATTACGAGTCGGCAAATTAAACTTTAGAGTAAAAGGAAAATAGAAACCGAGTTATACGGCATTTCAAGCAATGGAATTGTTTTGAATCCACTAGGCTTACTGCCTGCAATTGGTGCAGCAATATGTTGGGGAAGTTTTTTTGTTCCTGTCAGAAAGGTCAAAGTTGTTGACATTTGGCAATTACAGGGAGCCACTGGAATAGGAGTTATCCTATTTGCCGTTCCGATTGGATTTTTGACAGGATTTCAAATTTTGCCATTTGGCCTGCTAAGCGGAGCTATATGGACAGCTGGAAATATCCTTGCACTTTATTCTGTGAGATTGATTGGGCTTTCCAGAACATCACCATTCCTTGCTGGATTTAGCATTTTAGTATCATTTTTGTGGGGAATTTTGTATTTTAATGAGAAATTCAATTACATGATTCTTGCAATAATTGCAATAGGGTTGCTACTTGGTGGGCTGGCCTTTATCTCAAACACATCGAAAAATTTACCCATACGAAAGAGCGGGTACCTTATTGCAACGGCTTCAGGGCTCGTTGGCGGTTCTTACGTTGTTCCTCTTCAGGCTATCCATTCTCTTCAAGCCGGGTTCTTTTCTTCAAGTCTTGCTATTTTTGTAATAGGAATACCCTTGTTGCTGATTTCAAGAAGATTTACAAGGAAAGAAATGTTGGCAGGGGCTCTTTCGGGAGGTTTATTCAATATAGGAAGTTTGACTATTTTAATAGCTGTTGGACTGATTGGAATTACTGTTGCATATCCCATATCACAGACTGCAACACTTTTTGCAATCTCTTGGGGAATTTTATATTTTAGAGAAATTGTTCATAAACAGAATATTCTCAGGGTTATAACTGGAAGTGGTCTGATCCTCTGTGGTGCTGCGCTCATTACACTTGCCTAGTCAAGCAAATTTATTTGGTCAAGAATTACTGCACTCAAATTGAAGGCAATTGTAGTTTTTAGTGGAGGCATAGACTCGGTCTGTACTGTGGCTTATTTACAGAAAAAGTACGATATTTACGGAATCACGTTTTCATACGGCCAGAAGGCCAATCAAGAACTAAACATGGCTCGTTATTTTTCTAAAATATTGAAATTTCAAGAACATAGGATAGTCAATATAGAGTTCATGAAGACTTTGTATGAAAAGACAAACGCACTGACATATTCAAAGATGAGCATACCTTCCAAGTTTGACTATTCTATAGTGGTTCCAATACGAAATGCCGTTTTTCTTTCCATCGCTTCGGCTTGGGCATTTTCAAAAAGTGCAAATCTAGTTGCATATGGCGCTCACAAAGATGACCGTAGATATCCAGACTGTAGACCAAGATTTGCCAAATTATTAGCAGAGTCGCTAAATGAAGGAGAAGTTGATGGCATAAGAAAAGGTTTGAGAAAGAAGATAAAAATTTGGAGCCCCTTTATTGGAAATCTTTCTAAGAGCAATCTTCTCAAAATCGGCTATGATCTTCTTGGAGATGAGATATTCAAAACTTGGAGTTGTTATTCTCAGTCTAAAATCCAGTGTGGAGAGTGTGAATCTTGCAACAACAGAAAAATAGCTTTTGAACAAGCTGGTATGGCGGATAAAACAAGATATAGGTTTGAAGCCTAGATTTTTAGTGCGGGTCGTCTAAATAAGAGCGGCCTTACTATCATATAGTATGCAAGAAATGGTATTCCGACAATACCCCAAAAGATCCAGTTTGTCATGTCTTGACTAAAACCGAGTTTTGTAAAATAATCCATTGAATTTACTGCAACCAGTACTCCTACTGCCATTACAATAAAGAATTCAATCGCATACCATGCAAAGGCCGGCCATGAATCTTTTGGAACATGAACATTGTTATGTACGCCCATAACCGTCGTGAGTTGTATGTTATTATTTAATTTTTTAGATTTATGCTATGTTCGAAGGGGAACGTCCGCTATAGATCATACTCAGAACGTCGGTTCTTGCTTCTTTTTTATCGTATATTCCTCTTGATGCAATAGTTGTTACCAGTGCATCATTTCTTACACCGCGCATCTTCATACAAAGATGTTCTCCTTCTGCTATGACCAAAACTCCCTTTACTCCTTCTGAGTGCAATTCATCTGCGATATTTTTTGTGATTCTTTCCTGAATCTGCAGCCTTGCCGAGTATTTTTCTACTAAACGAACTAGTTTTGATATGCCAAATACCTTACCGTTTGGAGCATATGCTACTGTGATTTTTCCAAAAAATGGTAACATATGATGTTCACACATGGAATAAAATTGGATGTCTTTGGCTATAACAACATCAGAATCCTCAGAGAATTTTACTGAGAGTTCCGATTCTGCATCATATCCTTTGAAGATCTCTTCATACATGTCTGCTATTCTACTTGGGGTATCTGCTAATCCTTCTCTTGTCGGATCCTCTCCTATTTCAGCGATTAGTTCGCGAATTAATTTTTTCACTCTTTCTTTATTCATCATGGAGCTCCTATGAATTTGTGCAACTGAGGTACAATACGTACTTCTTTATAATAAATATGAACTGCATCATAAAAGTCAAGAAGCTGTTTCAAATCAGGTTCTGCTATTCCATATGTAGGCTGTATTATAAATCCTGCAATCTGAGTCTTCATCGGAATATCAAAAATGCTCTTGAGAAGATTTTTGAATTGTTCAAGTCTAGTTCTTGAACTTACAACTATTTTGATATATGTTATTTTACCAGAATCAGTAGCAAGTTTTAAACATTGTAATTCATTTTCCAAAAGTTTAGAATAATGAGCTTGGTCTACAAATTCAGAGTCAGGTGTTTTGAATTCGATTTTAACGACATCAAAATATGGCAAAACCTGAGCAAATTTTACAGAATCAAAACATGAAGATTCTAGATATGTCATGATCTTCTTTTGTTGTACAAATTTTGCCAATTCAGATACTGCATCAGATTGAACAAGCGGATCTCCTCCAGTGAAATTGACCTTGTATGTATTTTTTATTAGGTTGTTTTCAATTAGCTTCTTTGCGTCATCAATTTGATACTCTTTTCCAGACGACATGGGCAACGACTCTTTTGTATCACAGTAGTAACATTTGAAGGGGCACCCTGCCAGCCTGACAAAAAGGGTCTTGGTGCCGTAGAGAATTCCTTCTCCTTCTATTGAAGTAAATATTTCATACAGTCGTACTTTCAAGTGTTCGATCTCTGTTTATTCATTATTTATTTAATTGGATTCTATGATGAACATATTTTACCAAAACGATTTATCTGATTAATGGAGGAAATCACATAGTGAGAAAAACAATTTTTTTGCTTGTTATTATAGCTGCTGTGATTTTTATCAGCTATCAACAAGCAGATGCCGTGACCATAAGTGCTGTTCCCAAATCTTCTGTTTTTGGTCCAAATGATTGGATAATTGTGAATATCAAAATTCAAGGATTTCATGGCGGTCCTGTATCTTGGATAGCTCATAGACCAGATAATTCTACAATATCAGGTAATCTTACCCAAGTAAAATCAGATGGAACCTTTACACAACAGATAGTGAGAAATGCGTTTGACAATTATTTCGGCAATTGGTCTATAAACTACCGCTATGACAATGTAAATCAAACAGTTAATTTCAAGGTAAATCCCATTGTGTTAAATGTTTTCACTGACAAAGATACCTATTATGAGCCAAATGTAATGCATGTTAACATTACCACGTCATATTACATACCGGTTGCAAATCAAGCAGAATTTTTCCATCTAAATTTTTATGATCAAAAAGGAAATATTGTAAGTGACATTCCGCAAATTGATATAAGAGCTTTTCAACGTAGTGTAATTTTCAATTTTCATATGATAGGATTAGCAGACTATCATCCGCCTGGACTGTACAAACTGAAGATCCAGTATTATAATACGATAAAAGAAGTACCATTTCTTTTAGGCAAATATTCTGAGCTCATGCTAGTATCTTCGCACACAGATAAGAGTACGTACCAAGTAGGAGATGTGATTAATCTAGCACTTTCAGTCACTAGAGTTACACAGTCAGAAGGTACCTTGAAAATAACGGATCCGTCTGGAAATGTCATCACCCGACAATTCCAAGTATTTTCTGTACATACACCTTTGGTGTTGAACGGTATAACAAAGAGTATCGGCACATATAGCTATGTAATACAATATGCAGGAGTTAGCAATTCAGGTTCGTTCAATGTAATCGCAAGTCCAAGAACATTGCCTAACATTGAATTTGGCATATTTCCTGATAAATTCAACTACAGACCTGGAGATATAATTCACCTTAAAATTCATACATCAGAGATAGTTGCAAATTCAGTAAACCTTTGGGTGATAGACCCAAATGGTGTAGAATATCCCAGAAAATCGTTATCAATGACAACACTTGATACAATACTGCCGTACAAGATAGGCAAGAACTATACAACTGGACATTGGGAAATTTATGCAGATTATGACGGAATAATTAGAAATGCATCCTTTGATATCAAGGGATCACCGGTTGGCGAAAATGAGTTATTGAACGCTAATCAATTCAGCATACCAAAGTTTGTTTCCTATTTTGGTACGTCAACCTCTTTTAATGATCCAACTGGAATAGCTATAGATTCAGATAATGATGTTTATGTTGTTGATTCCGGTAATTCTCAAATAAAAAAATTTGATTCTAACGGAAAATTACTAGTATCTTGGGGAAGCGCAGGGTCAGGTAACGGTCAATTTATTCACTCAAATGGAATTTTTGTTGGAAAAAAGTATGTCTATGTAGCAGACACTGGGAATGCAAGAATCCAGATGTTTGACAAGCAAGGTAATTTCATTTATGCGTGGGGAGGTTATGGAGATGAACATGGTATGTTCCATATACCAGTAGGATTATCTGAAGATGTCGGGCGCTATCTATTTGTTGTAGATTCTGGAAGAGATACCATACAGATATTCAATACAGAGCGTCAGTATACTGATCAGATAAGACCCCTGCTCACAGATGGAGCTAATTTTACATCACTTAATGACATTTCCTTTGATGCAAAGAATGATTTCTATATCTCTTCGTCTGATAATAAAATATTGAAGTTTTCAGACATTGGAGATTTCATAAACTTTTTTGGCTCTAGTGGAACCGAGAATGGCAGATTCAACAACCCCACCGCAATAGCCATAGATGCAAAGGACAATTTTTATGTTGCAGATACCAATAATCATAGAATTCAGAAATTTGATTCCTATGGAAATTTTCTTCTAAGTTGGGGTTCGGAAGGAACTTTAGCTGGTCAATTTGAAGAGCCGATTGGACTTGCAACAGATTCTTTAGGAAATATCTATGTCGTAGACAAGAAAAATGACAATATACAAAAATTTTCTCTATATGGAACGGAAAGTCGCACTGTACCTCATTGGGTTAGAGAAAGAATACTTTGGTGGTCTGAAAAAGCATTAGGCAAAGACGAGTTTGTATTGGCAGTGAAATTCATGATAAATCAAGGTTTGATAAATGCCACTATAACAAATGACACATCAACAGATGTTCCTGATTGGATAAAAAATGTGGCTAATTGGTGGGCAACGGGTCAGATTGACGACAAAACGCTTGCTACTAGTCTTCAGTACCTTATTTCAAAAGGAATCTTTAGAATTTAAGAAGCGATTTGTGGTATTTTTCTAGCAAATAATCCTGCAATGAATATCATCACGCCAAGGATTCCTATTAGGCTTCCAATAAACTCTATAGTATCACTAAGATCTGGCACTATTGGAGCAAGAAATACAGCAAGTATTGCGCCCACCACAATCATTGGAATGCCTATACCTATTGAGATCTGCTTTGATGCCATACGATGTGCTGCCATTAAAAATCTATATGAATTTTATGGAATTTTCATCAGATAAAGGGTCAATTTTAGAAACTATAGGAATTCGATCAGTCTCTACCGTGTTTTTCCTTTTCTGATTTTTTTGTATTTTGATGGTTTTTTTCATGATCATTATTTTTTGAGTCATGTTCTTGCGTTACATTGTAGTTTTGGTGTGTTGGTGGTGTAGGTGTTGATACTGTAGTGTTCTCAGATGGAGGTGTTGGTGGTGTAGGTGTTGATACTGTAGTGTTCTCAGATGGAGGTGTTGGTGGTGTAGGTGTTGATACTGTAGTGTTCTCAGATGGAGGTGTTGGTGGTGTAGGTGTTGATACTGTAGTGTTCTCAGATGGAGGTGTTGGTGGTGTAGGTGTTGATACTGTAGTGTTCTCAGATGGAGGTGTTGATACCTCTGCGACCCTTTCAGCCAGTTTTGCTTTTTGGTAAGTTTGGATAATTTTTATTAGATTTATTGCTTGGTCAACTTTTCCTTCTGCTACTAAATGCTTAAGCTCTGCCACCATGTCTTGGGGGCTACTGTTTATAGTAATATTCGAGTTATTTACAGTAGTATGAGGCTGGTTTGTCGGCATAGTGTTTTTTGGTACATTAAACTGTGTAGCGTTGTCTGGTTTGGTGTTATTATACTGAGTAGCATTATTTTGTTGTACAATATTAGATTGTGTTACATTTAGCTGTGCGATCTGTTTTTCTGTGAAATCTTTTGCTCTTTGTGAAATTTTTTCTTGTGCAGCTTCAGTAAGTGAATTGTGTGTAGCAGCAACAAAATCGTTAGCACTTTGAATTTGTTTTGAAGCATCGTCAAGGTTTCCTGAATCAATGTCTTGGTTTGCGCTTTGGAGCATTTCATCAAAGTTTGTAAAATTGATATTCACATTATTTTGTAGTGCAATAGATTTTAGGAGGTTCCCCATATTTTCGAGCCTTATTATTTCACCTCGTAATTGATTTATCTCTGCTCTCTGTTGATCATTTGATGTTGATGTTGCATTAAGCGAATTTATTTTATCATTTGTTTCCTTGAAAAACTTCATGGCTGCAAGAAAATGTTGTTTAGCAGCACTAACATCTTGCTGAGACACAGCCTGTGATAATGCGTCAGTTTCATTGGAGCCTTGCTTGTAAAGCTGGTTAATGTCATCAGTCACATTATTAATTTGTGATATAGTAACCCCAAGGTTATCTCTTGCCTGAATTGCAATATTGAGTAGAGTATCTAGTTGGGGATCGGCATAGGACTTCATAGGAATAACAGAGATCATCGTTCCAACCAAAATTAAGAGAAATATTGATGATATCCTCATTGTCTATCCTCCTCAACTTTTTGTAATTTTATTAGATTTTGTTGATCTACTTTTTCTATTTCGACAACTCCTTCCCTTTCTAATCGTTTTACCGCTCTCCATGTTGTGGTACGCGGCAAAAGGAATTTCTTGCGAAGTTCGCTTTCAAAAACTCTTCCTCCCTTTTCAGAGATAAATGCGATGATTTCCTTGTCTTCTTGTCGGAGCTCTGGTTTTAGTCTGAAGATTGTCTCTTTGTCTGGAGGGGTATAGTTATTCTGTGGGATTTGTGGTACTGGAATTTCTTTTGTGACAGTCTTTGTTCTTCTTAGTATAATGAATACAGTCGTTCCTGCTGCAGCGGCTCCGGCCGCAACCAAAATTGGAGTTGTGTTGGTATCTTCGGATGGTTTTGGTGTAGAAAGGGCAGTTTGTTGCTCCTGTACGGCTAGATTTTTAGCATCGTTTGCTAGCGCTTCTGCATCAGAATACCTTCCTTGATTGAAAGCTGTATTTGCTTCATCTAGTTTTTCAGAAGCAAGTGGCGTCTTTATGTTCTCAGAGTTTACTGTATTAATGAAATCTCGAGCTTTTTGAATTGACAAGGTTGCGGTCTGACTAGTTCCTAATACTCCAAATATGTAGCTGATATCTGCAGGACCGCTTGGAAGCGAGATTAGAGATTGTCCGTCTACAACTTGTAAGTTTGATGGTGTTGTACTCATACCTACAATTACGGTATTTGCAGGCAAAAGCACAGAATAATCAATAGGAGAATCTACTCGAAATGTCCATGTCTTTCCATTTTTGGAAACGAGATCGGGTGTATCATAGTCCACTTTAATTGAAGAAGCCCCAAGAGTTTCAATGTCTGCATTATTTCCGTTCATTTTGCTTGAAAGCAACGTACCATTTTGATCTCGTATAACGAGGTTCTCAGTAGTGTTTCCATATAGGCCAAGTACAAAATCAGGAGATTGTGGATCTACATCGCTTTGATAGAAGACATGCGTAGTGCCATCTGCATAAATGGTAAATTCAAGCGCCTTGGATGAGCTTAGTGCATACTGGATACATGAGCAAAAAGCAAGTGAAAAAAGGCAGACAGCAATAATTGGAGCCTTTAGCATTGCTGTCAGGATATAAGTAATCCTTACAAAAAGCATTGCTTCTGCTGGCGCTTCTGCTTGGATCACCGAGATTTGCTGGTACATTCTTCTAGTACCTTAGGTTAAGTCCTTGGACTACACCCTGAAATCTCTGGAATTCCTGAAAGAACCTAATGCCCTTCTCTGTAATCCTAAACAGTCTATTTCTGTCAGCCTTCATTGATTCTACCAAGCCTGCATCTATCAGCTTCTGGCATTTTTCCAAGACTGCATAGTGAGAAAGATTTGCCCTTCTTGAGATGGCGGAGACGATGACTCCTTGTATTCCACCATCCATAGTTACACCCAGGATATCAGCAATGATGCCCATTTCTGACCTGTATTGTTGTTTTGACATTGGCATCTTATAGGATTGATATTTTATGAGGGACAGCATGAAACATCGTAGCGGAACGCCTAGCGGAACGGCTGTTTCATACCTTGAAATGGCCAAAAATGTGAGATTTACGAAGCGGGGGAGATATGTCTCACACATCATGTTGAACAGATTTTATAGGGTATAGTTATAGGTCTAGTAACAAAGGAGGTGCAACGGTGAGCTTTAACGACTCTGGTTTTGGTGAAAGCCCAAGCCAAGGATACAGTGGAAATAGAGGTTATGGTGGAGGTCGAAGATTCGGCGGCGGACGACGATTCGGCGGCGGACGACGATTTGACGATAATAGACCAAAACCAGTAGAAACTGGAAAAGAATACGATGTATCCATAACAGAAATCAGTAGAAAGGGAGACGGTATCGCAAGAGTAGAAGGTTTTGTCATATTCGTCAAAGGCGGGCAAGTAGGCCAGAACGCAAAAGTAAAGATTACGCAAGTTGGCGGACGCTTTGCTACTGCTGATGTAGTAGGCGAAGGAACCCCCCAACCAGCAGCAGAATAAACTGTTGCCTGAAAAGGCGTTCTCTGATTTCTTACAAATTACGAGTTTTCTTTTTTATTTCTTCTATAATTTCTAATTTCCTTGCAATATCCATATTAGGTTCCATGGTAACATACACCGTTTTGCGTTTTGGATATACAACTATTTGTGTAACCCTTTGGCGTTCTATGTGCACATAATTAACAGGCCCTAAGCTTTTGTCAAATTGTTTTCGGATCTTTCGTCTTACAGCTACCTGTTTACAAAAATGTTCTTCCTCTTTTTGGGATTTGAGCGAAGTTTTACCCTCTTTCATTATAGCTTCTGATATATTCCCTTTAAGATCTATTATTGCGGCAAATCGCATCATTGGATCTAGTTTTAATATAGATTCAACGATGGGAAGAAGATTTGCCTTGCTGTTGCTTTTTTTCAATTAACGAAAACCAATGCCCTAATTCTAAATATATCTTGGTTTAAACTGTATGATCGCCAAACATGCCTAAAAAGGGCCTTTTTTCCGTCCTAAGCATCTAGTTCATCTATTAACTTTTTATATATTACACATTACACTAGTCATAAGCAATATGTTTGAAAAATTCCGAAAGAAAAAGGATGAATTTAAGCCAGATTCTACTAAAAAAGATGGGGAGGATTTTTCGACGCAGTACCAGCCACAGGAGGAGCTGGAACCTGAAAAAACAGCCGAAGTCATAGAGCAGTCACGCCCAGAACCTCCCAAAGTTATTGAGCAACAACCTCCAGAACAAGTAAAAATACCGGAGCCTATGCAGCAAAGGACAATGAGTACAGAAGACATAGGTATTAGAGCCCTCATGGACAAGCGAACCAAGCTTGAAGAGGCAATTGACTACGTAGGATTAATGATTAAGAATTTGAAGGACAAAAGAACGAATTTAGAGAAAAACATAGAGGATGAATCTGTCGATATTAAGAATTTGAAAGAAAAATTGGTTAAGGTTGGGCAGTATATTGACGAAGAAAAGCAGGGAATAAAGGCCTTGCAACAAAAGAGAAGCGAGGTAGAAAGGGAAGCAGATGATGTTGCCACTATTATCAACAGCCTTCGTGAAAAGATATTAGGTATTGATAGAATAGTAAACGAGGAAGGCAGCAAGATAGAGAAATTCAAGGACTCTAGACCAAAGTCAGAGTCCTCTTTCAGCTAAAAGGTAAATCCTTCTTTTAGCATATTGCCCAAATTGTCTTTTATCTCCTCTTCTGAGGATAGCGAGTCTAGATCTCTGATGAGTACCTCAGTTGCAAGACACTGGTTTTTTGAAAACTGGTAATAACAATCCAGTTTTTCCTGATAGGTTTTTGCATTATAGTACGTAGACCAAAAGTTTTCGGTAGAATGCTGCACATATAGTAGAAATTTTTGAATCACAGTCTCAATTTTGGGAGATGGATTATCTTTCATCAAACCAATTAGAATTTGTTCCAATTTACTATCCAAGTTGGACTCGTAAATTAATTGGTAAATGTCTACATTTTTTGTCACAGTTTCTTTATGCGACTGTATCATAAAAGCTTTCATCAATAATTTTCAAAAAATTCTCTACTAACATGTAACAACTCCATCTATTGTAAAGAAAGAAGAATTTCAGCTATGAAATAGTCACAATACTTAAATAATTTGCATGTGTATATATTGTCCCTGCCAAAGGAATATCCTCCCAAGACAGGCATCATGCAGCAAACGTGTGATACGGTAAGGCAAACCCTACCGTAAAAGAACCCAGCGGAGAAATCCGAAGGGAATGACGACAATGGTCGTCTGTCTTTGAATGCTTGCATTCTCACGCAGTGTGTAAATCACACACAACTGCATGATAGAGTTTTTTCCCAATTATCACAAAATAGACTAAATTATGCAAATTATTCAAATAGATTATACAATAATGCCATCTCTATAACTGTCTGAACGTGCAACCAGTACAATCACAAAAGTGGATGTGGTACATTCTTCCAGGCCAGATTTCTGTACAAGGTCTGAATATTGTAATTCCTTTGTATGTAATATCTCTTGGTGGCGACATAGGAGAAGTTGCAATAATCACTGCTCTTCAGAATGCTTCCATTGCCACAGGTTCTATTTTTTGGGGCAAGATAATCGATAGATTTCACGCCAGACGGTTTATACTTCTCATATCATTCTTTGTTGTTCTGCTTAGCAGTGTTGGCATGTATCTGACTACGTCGATTACCGCACTTTATGTCATTTCGCCCATACTTGGATTTTTTCTAGTTGGCAGAAATCCTGTAACTCAATTGCTTGTGATGGAATCTGTGCAGAAGAATCTTTGGAGTTGGCTTTTTGCAAGAACATCAATAATTAGTACTCTTGGAATGTTAGCTGCGATGATAATTGGAACCGTTGATAGTCTCTATCTTGATCTAAGGCCATATTTTTTGATCTGTGCGGCATCAAGCGGAATAGCGATGGTTCTTAGCACAAGTGTTAAGGGTGCAGGATTCCATCTTGAGCGAAGTAGCGTGGCCCATTCCATACATGGCTTGCGCTACATAATGAGTCACTATCATTTTGTCTTTCCAAAAATTCCCGAACTATATGATTTCAAGCACATAATTACAATATTTAAGGGAAAGATAAGCAATGAGATTGGAATTTTCTATATTGCAATATTCTGTTTCAATCTTGGGAGCAACATGTATTCAACAGGTTGGAGTCCTTTTCTTGTAAGCCGCCATTTTTCAAATTCTGGAATTTTCCTAAACTACATGATTCAGATGGCTACTATGCTGCTTATCTTTTTTGTAGCTCCTAAAATAATTTCCAAGGTGGGGGAAGAACGATCTACGTTAATGGCATTCATGCCTAGAATTTTAGCTGTAGTAATTCCTGCTGTAACAATTCCAATAATGATAGGGAGTGTAGGTACATTGTTGGCCATCATTTCATCCTGTCTTTTAGTTATTGGGTTTTCTATTTTTAGTACATCAAGCTCAGTCATCTTTTTCAAAAGCATACCACAGGGTTTTGAGGGAAAGTATCTTGGAGTCAACAGTGCTGTGACCGGAATTGGCGTTTTTATGGGGGCTCTTATTACTGGAAATCTTACAAAGGCGTTTGGTTACTCTGCGCTGTTTTTCTCTTCTGCCACAATACTAGTTGTTTCCTTGATTTTATTTGGAATGTATTTCCGCTACAGACTATCGCACAAGATAGCCTAGACGTAGCGGGCAGAAGCTGATTGATCGCCTGCAGGCATGGAAGGCAGCTTATCATTTACTGCTGCCTCTGCTACTGCTGCCGCTTCCTGGATTATTTTCTCAGATTCTTCGTCTGTGACTCCAGAGTCAATTCCAAAGTCGCCGCTGTGGAATGTATCTGTCATCAATCCACTGAGCATATCAGTCATTCCAGATAGTTCACGGTCTGCTTCTGGCATAAATTGTACTAGGGAGGATCGCAGGCTCTTCATCAAGCCAATAGTTGGCATGATTGTCACTACCGTATCTCCTAGATCGTGGAAGGTGCTGAGCCTGAGCTCGATTTGTTCAAGTGCTATTCTAGCATTTCCAAGTAGTTTGGTAACTTTTCTAACTTCAGCTAATTCTTTTGATAAAACTCTACTAGCAGTAAGATCATGCTGTTGAGTGGCAACTACAATTCTTTTGAATAACTTTTCATCTCTTTGTTTTAATTTTGTAATCATTCCGTCAAGTTTTCCAATTTGAGTTTGGAGTCTTTTTACTGCTTGCTCCATTCTTGGCTTTAGAGGGCCTTTTGGTCTTAAGGCGTCGTTGATTCTTTCACCAACGCTTGGTGTCTGTGGTTTTTGCCAGTTCTTTGCAAATGTTGTCATGTGTACGACTAAAAAAATCTGTTATTAATTTCAGGTGTAAAATGTGGTTCACAGTATGCTAAATTTAGCTAACAAATTGCTTGCTTGAGATAGCCACTGCTGGATTCTTGCTAAAAAATCAAAATTTTCGGATAATCTAGCTGGATATATCCTAGATTCAATCCCCACTACAAAGATTTACTGCATTACTGGTATTGCAATATTTCTTTGTGGATGGATTTTCTTTATGTGAATTGCAAGCGCACTGCTTGACGGTTGCGATTCACAGCAAAGTGGACATTTTTCCATTTTATTTATTGCCTGTCATCCAGAACTAACGTATTTAAGGTTTTGGTTGAAGTGTTTTAACAACAAAAAGTTATCAAATTTTAAAAAATGTTTTTTCTGTTTTTGAAAAATAATTCTTATCTACTCATTCATTTTTTAGAAATGATTTCATCTCATCTCTTTTCAAAACACAAAACTGTTTTCAAGTTACATTACAAAAAATTTGTTGCACCGATTTACGGAATTGCCTTTCTCCATGAATCAACTAACACTGATCTAATTATTTCAATTATTATATGATAAAAAACAAAAAATTAGAAGTTATTCAATATATATTTTAAATTTTAATAATTTCACTTATAGTTAAACCTTTTTATCTATGTTAACCGAAATTCTTATAAGATATTATATGACTCGCGAATCTTTTGGCTCTGGTGGACGCTGTCCACGTTGTGGAAAAGGTCCAATGGTTACAGATAGTACCACAGGCGAAATGTTTTGTGGCGGATGTGGATTTGTTATGACAGAACGCGTCGAAGAATCTGGACCAGAATGGAGATCTTTCTCCAAAGAAGAGCACGAGGACAGAAGCAGAACAGGAACTCCAACATCACTTGCAATGCACGACATGGGATTAGCAACAATCATTGGTCCTGCAGACAAGGATGCATCAGGAAAACCACTTTCCGCATCAATGAAGAGTACCATTGAACGACTTAGGACTTGGGATAGCAGGAGTCAAGTTCATGAACCAGTAGACAGAAACTTCAGACAGGCTTTCAGTGAGCTTGATAGATTAAAGGACAAACTTGCACTGTCCGATGCAGTAATAGAAAAGACTGCATATATCTATAGAAAAGCACTTGACAAAGGTCTTGTAAGGGGAAGATCTATTCCCGGACTCGTAGCAGCTGCACTTTATGCAGCATGTAGAGATACAGAGACTCCAAGAACTCTAACAGACGTAGCAAGCGGAATTAATATCAAAAGAAAAGATGTGGCCCGATGCTATAGACTCTTACTTAGAGAACTTGATCTCAAGATGCCGGTAGTTGATCCAATAAAGTGTGTCGCAAGAATTGCAAGTAAGGCAGGATTAAGCGAAAAGACAAAACGAAAAGCTTTACAGATCCTAAAGGATGCAGCTGAGATCGAGATTTCAGCCGGAAAGGATCCGATGGGACTTGCTGCTGCTGCTTTGTATCTCTCTTGTGTAATGAATGGAGAGAACAAAACACAAAAAGATGTTGCACAAGCTGCTGGAGTAACTGAAGTAACAATTCGAAATAGATACAAGGGACTAAAAGAATCCCTAAAGCTCTAAATTTTTTTAAAATTAGTTTCTAATTTTACTACTGTCAAATGAGTAATCAAAAACAATCAAACAAAAAATTTTTCAATATCAATGATTCCAGAATTATTTCATCATAGTTATAGAATGAAAAAGGGCGTGGCCCCAATCGCAGACATTCAGAGATTACCTCTTAAGAGCCGCCCACAGCGGTCACATATATGGTCTGCGAAGCCACGCCTACCGAGCAGTAGATTTTACATCTTTCTGCATCAGTTAATATATAAGATCAAAGTATTTAGGATTTATTATATAATTTTTGATATTTTTAACACAATTTATTAAATTTTTTAAAATAAAGGTTGTTTAAACTATAATTAGAAAGTATAACATTTACAATATTTACACAGATTGAAAATACATGGGTCTGACTGTCCTTTCTTGATTTTATTTTCTTGCAACAGATTCCAATTTTTCCAATTCTTGTTCTATACGCCCAACTAGCTCAGACAACGAACAAGGTTTTGGGATAAAAGTTCGTTCATCTAATTCGGGAAGTGCTTTATGAAATTCATCTCGATATTCAAGATCATGTGCAGTACAAAAACACATTTTCACGTAGTGATCTAATTTTCGTATCTCTCGATACAACTCAAAGCCATTCAGTTTTGGCATCCTGATGTCAAGAAGGCACAGGGAGTATTCAGAAGGTTTGTAGTTAGCCAACGCCAGAAGAGGATCTGTGTATGCATCAACAGAAAATCCTCTTTGTTCTAGCCCGTTTTTCAATGAATAAACAATATCATCCTCATCATCAACTACGAGAATTCTTGGTTTGTGTGTTTCCATAGTATTTTTTGATCTAGATGGATCTAGAAAAGCACAACGACTGATTCTACTAGTATAATCTACTATAATGGAGTATCGCGAATAGACATATAATATTCCAAATAAAATTCTAAACAAATGAAACTTTCTGGAAAAGTAGCCATTGTGACAGGTGGTAGTAGAGGAATAGGAAAGGCAACTGCTAAGATTTTTGCAAAGGAAGGAGCCAAAGTAGTAATTACAGCAAAGGACGATAATAGACTCCAATCCGTAGCTAAGGAATTAGGAATAGTTAGTTTTTCTGGGGATATAAGAAAAGAACAGGATGTTGAAAATGTTGTAGCAAAAACTTTGAATAAATTTAACAAGATAGACATACTAGTAAACAATGCAGGCATATTTCCAGAAGTTAGGCCGTTACATGAAACTTCGGAAGAAAAATGGAATGAAGTTATTAATGTGAACTTGACAGGCCAGTTCCGTTTTACAAAAGCAGTTATTCCTCATATGATGAAAAATGGGGGATGCATAGTTAATGTCTCATCAGATGCTGGACTCAAATCATTTGAAAATTTTGAAGCAGATTCATATTCTGTAACAAAGGCAGCTCTTATACATCTGACAAAGGCTTTGGCAATAGAGTATGCCAAGTACAAGATTCGCATAAATTGTGTCTGTCCAGGTATTGTTGAGACGGATATGACAGAACCCTACCTTAGAACAGAAGCAGATAGAGCAATGGCCATGGCTGAGCACCCCATAGGAAGAATTGGCTCCCCAGAAGACGTTGCAAAGGCTATACTATATTTTGCATCGGAAGACTCTTCGTGGATTACAGGTGCAATATTGCCTATAGATGGCGGAATGTCAGTAAAGTAAATCAGCCATATCAAATTAATAGAACCTTGCTCACACTATTGTGTGGATTCTAAAAGAAAACGCTCACTTAAGATAATCATTGTGTTAGGCATAGTCTGGTTTGCTGCTGCCTTACCAGTGCCGTTTTTGTGGTCAAATCCCGATCCACAACATCCAGAACAATACAAGACATATCTAGAAATTGCTGCGATAGTTTCCGTTCCCTTCATTGCTATGGGGGTAGTGTGGACACTAAAACCAGAGCTTGCAACAAGGGGCTCTAGTTAAGAAATTCAACTGCGCCATTTCCTTCAGGTGTAATTTTTATCCAACGTGTTCGACCTATTCTTTCAACATCAATGAATTTCCATTCGTTTAAGAGTGGTTGTATGATGTTTTTGTCAAGACTTGCAAATCTGGCCTGATCAAAGTTTTCTTCTTTTGCTTTGACCACAATTAGTTTTTTCTCTTCTGCAAGTTTTGCCATTTCCTTTTTTGTTATCTTGCCGCCGTGTTGTTTTATTATCTTTAATGCCTGAATCAAAGCTGGTTTTGGGGTATGAATTTCATATGCTGGGAGTTTCACTACTGTTTTGACACCAGAGGAAAGTTGTTCTCCTTTAACGCTCGAGTAGCTTTCAGGCTCGGCATAATAGGGAGTAAGCTTTGTCTTTCCCTGAAACATCATGCAGGCCATCATACAGGCGATTGCCTGAATTTTTGAACCAGAAGAACAATTTACAAAAATGTCGTTTCCCTCCTCTTTTTCTACGATTTCCCTGACTGATTTTAGTATCTTAAAGAGATCAAATCTATCTGAATATTCTGCATGAACTTCAACCTTCTCCTTTTTGAGTTGCATTCTTATCTTTTCCATGTATCCTTGCGCCTTGTCTTTTGAGGGGTCGCCATGCATCAGGAGCCATACGCGGTCTGCCTTCATTTGCTTTGCAGGTATGGCAATCCTATCAATTTCAAATCCTACTGGAGCAATATGCACTCGAAGGTTTACAATAGTCATGATATTATGTATAGTTAACATACTAAGGTGATGATATATAATAATTGTGGATTCGCACACATAACCATGCAACAAAAATATGAACTAGAGCAAAACGAAGCCTTGTTTTATCCAAAGGTAAAGTCGATCTTCGAAGAGTATTAATTTTTCATCCATTCAGTCTGTTCTAAAGAATCTATTGACTTGATAAGTTCATCAAGTTTTGTTACAACAGCATTGACTGCACGAAATTCTTCATACATCATTTTTTCTTCTTCCGGTGATAATACTTGTTTTTCTGCAATGTTAAAGAATTCATCTTCCTTTTTCATATGATCATCTAGATAGACTGCATAGGCTTTGAGAAATCTTGCAACAGGCTCTCTTGCATCCTCCCCTTCCTTCCATTTTTGCAAGTGTTTTGAGATGTTGCCTGCAATGCGACGGCTAAACTCATGTTCTATCATAAATGTCCGGATCTCTTCTTTTAAGGTACCATAACTTCCGACACAGGCAAAATATGCATCTTCTTCTCGTGAATAGTGAATGGCATCGAGAAATTCGAACATTATTGTGATCATTTTTTCGATATCTTGAAATGGAACGTCCTCCCCCGCATAGAGCTTCGTATAACATTGTACAACTATCTTTTCGAGACGACGAATCTGTCTATGATCATTGCGTAGTGTTTCAGTGGCGCTCATTTGGCTTTACCATATGTTATGTATGTAAAGAAAATAAAATCACCTTTCTTGGTTCATGTTGAACAATTGCAAAATGTGGAACCTCAGAATTTTTTACATAATGTCCTTCAGGACCTGCTATTCCCACTCTGATAAGATAGTTGTTGTCAGAATTGATTTCAATCTCCTTTTTCTCTAGAATATGACCTGAAACCTTTTCTCTTATTGGTTTGAGAGCAGGATAAATGCGATGAATGATGCCATCTTGCATTATGGCCTCTTCCTGGTGCTGATGACCGCAAAAGATGATATGATTCTCTACATGCCTTTTAGCCTCTTCAAAAGCAGAAGAAGCCCTATAGTGGTAGCCAGCATAGGTAAAGAAATCAAATTCTTCTTCTGTCAGCCTCTGCCAAGACCTTTGGTACAACCATGCCTCATCCCGTACATTTTGTGGCATGATTTTCCTAGGATCAAGAGGGCCTCCGTGTACGCAGAAAAGATTGTATTTTTTATCAATAAATTCTTGATTTCCAAAAGTACCGTCGCTATTTTCTTTAAAAAAAGAGATATCGTCTCTAGTTAGTTTTGCGTGAGCATCCATAGATTCAAGTGAGCATGCACTGACTAGGCGGTTATACAGGAAACCCTCGTCGTGGTTGCCCATAACTGAATAAAAAGGATAATTTTCTTGAAGTGCTTTTAGTCTGGAAAGAACCTCTCTCGGGTGGGTTCCTCGCTCTAAGACATCACCCAGATTTATTACTCGAGAGAACTCGCCGTATCTCTTTTTGAATTCTTGACTAGAAACCATTCCCAGGATGGCATCCAAGGCATCAATGTCTGCGTGAATGTCAGAAAAAACTAAGTCCAATAGACTAATTTGGAATCTATCCTAATTTGTAACTTTTCTTGTATGTCTTACCACAAAAAGGCTTCCGCCTATAGCAGAAGCCGCACCCACAGATGCAATGATTGTAATCATGGCCCACAAGTTATTTTGTTGATTTTGGATTGTTGTTGTGATGGCTCTTTGGGGGGTTGGAGGGGTCTGCTGGGATGACAAATCTACTTTATATGGTGTAAGAGATTCTGCGGTTTGTTCTTCTGTGACTGGCTTTGTTTGTTGTATTGATTGTGTTGATGGCGGTGGTATTGATTGTGGCGACTGCTGAGCTGATTGAGAATTGAACTGCTGAGATGCCTTTTGTATCCCTCCCTGAATTTGTTGCATCTCATCTGGAACTGGGGCGCCCATCTGGTGCGGGAGCTTACCAATGGTTGCCAACGCCTGCCTTATTTGCTCTGAATTCCATCCAGTGCCGATAATTTGCTGTAAAAAACAGATTCGCTTATCTGTCCATTTTGATATGCTTGTATGATTGAATTACCGTTGTCAGCTTCTTGTGGTGCGGATGGTGAGGAACCTGGTGTGACTGTAAATTGTACTGTTTTTACAATATAGTTTATCTGTGGTGCATTTTCTTCAGCCCAGCCAAATTTGATCTCATACGTACCGATAGGTTGGTCTTTTGTGTTACATAACGTAGAATATCTTTCTACGGTTTTGCCATTTACTACAACATCACATACGGAATTTTCAAAACCATTAAGATAAACTGGATTGGGATTTGTTGTACTATAATGAAAAGGTAATGATTCTATCTGCAAAATCATGATTTACTGCTTCACCATGAGTGTAAATTGGAAAACAGTCTCCTCCTCCACATTGGCTTTGTGGAGTGACTCCAAACGATTGTGAGAATGGCAGATAAATGTAAAGATCAGGGTATGGGTAGGACTCCTTTGAAATGTCTGGAATGTTCGATACTGTGATGGTTATTTGAGTTCCAGGCGGACCAGATGTTGGCGATATGGTAACTTGTGGGCTTCTCAGAGTGCTTAGATCTGATGTTGCATAAACAGAATTGAGAAGTGGTAGAACCATTACACCCATCAATGCAAAAATGGTTAGCCTTCTCAATTCTAAAGAAAAATTTTGCACCATAACTAATAAGACTTGGGAAGAAATTATCAGCGAGAATCTTCTATACGAAACCGCAAGAGTTTTAGATTTTTTATACATCACTTTCTATCTTTAGGATAGAATTTTTTGGAACCTGCAAATCTCGGAATGTATCTGGGTTGATTATCTTTGCCAAGATTTCAAGTCCAGTTATAGTTCTTGGACCTGGTTTGCTAAAGTACTCATTTGCGTTTACTGCATAAACTTGGCTTTGTTTTACTGATCTGAGCGATTTCCATTTTTCCTTGTCTGCAATTCTGTCATATTCCTGAAGTGTGCGATTTATATCAAAACCACACGGCATAAGCACAATTATGTCTGGATCAAACTTGACTACCTCATCAAGATCCATTCTTCTTGATTGCTCACCTGTGACACTAATGCCGTTTATTCCTCCTGCAATCTCTACCATTTGTGGAACCCAGTGACCTGCAGTAAATAGCGGATCAAGCCACTCTATGCAGAGAACTTTAGGTCGTGCACCTTTAGAAATATGTTGAATGGTTTTGATTCTGGCCCTCAGGTCAGACACAAAGCTTTGTGCTTTGCTTATCTTTCCAACCTTTCTTCCAATCTCAGATATATTGTCAAGTATATCATCTAAATTCTTTGGGTCTAAGATTAGAACTTCGGGTTTATCTTTAAGCAGCGCAACCGCTTTGTTAATTTCCTTGGTAAAAGGTGAACAAACTTCACAAATTCCTTGTGCTACTATGAGATTTGGATTTGCGTTTTTTAGTACTTTCTCATCTAGAACATAAATGTCCCGTCCTGTCTTCATTAGATCTACCACTTTGTTGTCTATTTCTTGGCTTGTCATTTTTTGAGGATTAAAGACGGAATGGATCACTTTTGGCTTGCTTTTTGTGTCTGACGGATAATTACATTCATGCGTAACTGCTAACACTCTATCTCCCACTCCAAGTTCGTATAGTATTTCGGTAGCACTCGGAAGAAAAGAAACTATGCGTTGTTCCATCCTCATTTATGTTGTCGATGGCTTCTTTAAAGATACTTGAAATTGCCAAATCCTATTTCCTCAAAACTTAAGAATAGCCCTTTGCTCGATGAGTCTGTTGGCTAGCTTTACGGTTATTGGTGGAACATCATCTGAGAGTCTTGCAAGAAAGATTGCGTCAAGATTAAGATCAAAATATATCGGATGTGAACTTCGAGTTTTTCCAGATGGTGAGAGTAAACTTACTCTCAAGGCAAAACCTAGTGGCAAAATAATTGTAGTACATTCTGTGTATCCCCCCGTTGATACTAATCTAGTTCGTGCTTTAGCTCTTGTTTCCCAAGCAAGAAGATATTCTTCCCAAGTGTCTGCGGTAATACCGTATATGGGTTATGCAAGACAGGACAGAGAATTTTTACCAAGTGAGGTAGTTACCATGTCTCTTGTTGCAAAGCTGTTCAAGGCTGCAGGAGCAAGAAAAATTGTAGTGGTCGATATTCATAGTATGATAGCATTAAAGCACTTTACAATTCCTGCAAAAAATGTCAGTGCTATAGAGGAACTTGTAAAACATTTCAAAAAATCGTCTCTCAAAGATCCTCTTGTGGTATCACCTGACATGGGTGGCATTAAGCGAGCAAAAAACTTTGCAAGTCTCTTAGGTGTGGACTATATCGCATTGGAAAAACACAGAGACAGAAAGACTGGCGAGGTCTCAATAAAATCTTCAGAACATCGCGAGGTAAGGGGAAGGGACCTCATCTTGGTTGACGACATGATATCTACTGGAGGTAGTATAGTAAAGGCTGCAGAGTTTTTGAAGAAACAAAAGTGCGGTAGGATCTATGCATCGTGCACCCACGCACTTTTAATTGGTGATGCAGAAAAGCGAATCAGAAAAGCTGGAGTTACAAAAATAATTTCCACAAATACCATCCCTGGCAGAACAAGCATCATCGATGTATCACCTGTAATAGTCAAGGCAATTAGTTGAATGCCGCATAATTTCTTTGTGTTATCTGGTGAACATCTAGAGCTTGCCCAAGACGAAGTTGTTTCGATTTCAAAAATCTATGATCAGTATACTGAACACGAATCAGAATCAAGACTGGTTATAACAAAATCTACTGTACCATTTGAGAAGATAGCTGGGAGAGCTGCTTTTGTAAGAATTGCCGGAAATATTTCAGGTACATTTGATGATATATCAGAGATCGAATTGCATGTCCCAAGACCTGATGCATTTGCTTGCAGGACAATCAATCTTTCTTCAAAGAAGATAGACGGTGTTACTTTGGAAAGAGAAGTTGGTCCCATACTCAAGAAAAGTTGGGGCGCCAGAGTATCTCTTTCCAGCCCCTCTCTTACAATATACCTTATCCTAACAGATACTAAGAGATACGTGGGCTATTCAGACATGATACTTGAGCCGAAGAGGCCGGAGAAGATATTCAAGTATCCACATGAACTAGAATGGAAGCTTGCAAGATGCATGGTCAATCTATCAGGCTTGAGGGAAGGCAAGACGCTCTGTGATCCATTTTGTGGGACAGGCACCATTTTGCTTGAGGCAGAATCTATTGGAATACGCTCTATTGGAATAGATTTTGATGAAAAAATGTGTTATATCTCAGAGAAAAACCTGTCACAAAATGGATATGAATCAAGAGTTATCAATTCTACTTTTGATTATATACAAAAGATCAAGGACGATGTTGATGCAGTAGTTACTGATGTTCCATACGGTTCTGCTTCAAGATCATCTGTAGCTCCAAAAAAGCTAATCCAAGATTTTATTTCAATACTGCCAAAGAAGATGAAATTGGTCATGGTATACAAAAAAGGAATCGATCTTGATTATCTTGACAAAGCAAAGAAATACGAGGTCTACAGACATAAGAGTCTCACAAGGGTGATTGCAGTAAGATGAAATTGGTGTTTTTAGGAACGTCAGCGGCCCAGCCAACTGTAGAACGGGGTATGACGTGCATCTGTCTTGTATTGGACAAGGAAATACTCATGTTTGATGCAGGTGAGGGGGCTCAGATTGCATTCCAAAAGGCCAAGCTTGGTTGGAACAAAAAGATCAAGATCTTTGTTACCCACCTGCATGGGGACCACTGCGTCGGAATACTGGGTTTGCTGCAGACAATGTCGTTGCAAAACAGGACAGAATCAGTTGACATCTTTGGTCCCCAAGGAATTGACGAATTCCTCGCAGCAAACCTCAAGATACTAAACTTTGGTCTTACTTTCCCTGTTAGAATAATGAAGGTAAAGGAAGGCCTAGTCTATGATGATACTGCATATACGATTCATGTCTGCGAAGCAGAGCATTCCATTCCAGCCTATTCTTACCTCTTTATTGAAAAAGACAAGCCAGGCAAGTTCTATCCCGAAAAGGCAAAAAAACTAGGTGTTCCCGAAGGGAAACTTTGGCACGAACTCCAACAAGGCAAGGAGGTAAATGTGGGAGACAAGACAGTAAACCCCTCAGATGTAATGGGCGAGAAAAGAAAGGGAAGAAGGATAGGCATATCGGGGGATACAAGACCTACAACAAAGCTTGAAGAATTTTTCAAGGGGTGTGACTATATCACCTTTGATTCGACATATTCTGATGTATTGCAAGACAAAGCAAAGGAAAATTTTCATTCAACATCAGTTGAAGCTGCAAAGCTTGCAAAAAAGGCCCAAGTGTCAAATCTTATTTTGACACATTTTTCGGCAAGATATGAAGATGCAGAAGAACTGGTTAAAGAGGCAAAGTCAATACATGGTTCAGTAATTGCTGCAAAAGATCTACTAGAAATTGAGATCAAGTGAAATGTTTGAATCTCTTGCTGATAAATTAAAAGATTCAAAAAACATAGTTTTTGTTACAGGTGCTGGAATATCGCAGAAAAGTGGAATTCCAACCTTTCGAGGAAAAGACGGCCTGTGGAGAAAGTATGATGCAATGAAGCTAGCAACAGTAGATGCATTTTATGAAAACCCAAAACTCATCTGGGAGTGGTATGAGGAAAGGCGACGTAATATCATTGCAGCAAAACCAAATGCAGGTCACCTTGCAATAGCAGAGCTTGAAAAATTCAAGACTGTTCATGTACTGACACAGAATATTGATGGCTTACACCAAAGAGCTGGAAGCACCAAAGTCTATGAGCTTCACGGAAGCATCATTACAATCAAGTGCACATGGTGCGATTTCAAAGATGCCATAACATCGAGCTTTTCAGAGCTTCCTCCAATTTGCAAGTGCAAAAATATTTTACGACCAGATGCAGTATGGTTTGGAGAGCCTCTTCCACAGGACATATGGCAGACAGCAATACAGCAAGCAAGTTCCTGTGATGTAATGGTAATGGTTGGAACATCTCTTGCCGTATCACCTGCAAACCTCTTGCCGGTATATGCAAAACAGAATGGAGCAATCCTAATTGAAGTAAATCCAGAAGAAACTATGATGTCTGCAAACGTGGACCTTTCAATTCGTTCCTCTGCAGCAAGGGCTCTCCCCGAGCTCTTATCAGTATTTCAGAGACAATAATACAAATTATTCAAAGAATTGGATAATGTTTTCATTGAATTGTTGTTGTGAAATAAAGAATTATTGAAAAAATAGAAATTATTTGTGATAATTATGATATATTGTTAAATATCATGAAAACATACAATAATCAATGATAAAATACGCAAATTCTGGTGACTGAATTTGCGTGGCTCTGCGAAAAAGAGTACATGGTAGAACGCACAAAGGTGCGTGAGTGGCAAGAGAATGCTTTTGCCTATACAGAGCCACGCCGTTACACCTTTTCTTAAAGTCCTACCAGAAAACAGGAAGGGCCTATTTTTTGGCAACACAATTTTTGTCAGTCTATAAATTCAGGAGCAAGCCAGTCGGCTATCTTTTCCAAATTTTTTGAATGTAAAATTACCTTGATTGGTCCCATTGGAGACTCTTCTGCTTCATCACATACAGCTACAACATCTACAAATGCTGCTTGCTTGTTGAGGTAAAACCAAGTAGTATCTCCCTCCGTGTTATATCGCATTTGTCGTCTATAGACTCTGTTTACTTTGCGCCTCCGTATAGTCTCCTGAATCTTTGACAGCGAATTCAAGTCTCTTGAGGTGGCCTTTATGCTTCCTTCCCTGTATTCATAATTTGCATCCAAGATTACATTTGATATGGCAGCCTTGATCTTGTCGTGGTCTTCAGACGGGTTGACTGCCGCATATGCCTCTATCTTGCATGCAACTTTGGGTACGGTCACTCTGTCCAACCTTTAATGATATTATATGCGTTATCTACGAGTTGTTCGATTGTTAGGTTGTTATTGGAAATTGTCTCATCTGCAAGAGCAATTGATTCACTCATCCCAACCCCTATCTCCCTAGAATCCCTACTTGCAAATTCTTCCCTATCAGATGGAACATCAGATCTGCCACGGCGTGTGAGAAACTTGAATCTAGTATCACCAGATGCATGAATTGCCAAAACTTTGACTGTACCAATATTTTTTAGTACGTTAACTTCTGCAAGTGACCTTACGCCATCAACAAGTATAACATTGGATTTTGAATTTAATATATTATCTTTGATTAGCTCAGCCACTGCTCCCGGTCCATTCTTTTCTCTAAGCTCAAGCATTAGCCTTCCCAGATTCTCACCCGTAGGTTCTATCTTTCTTCTTGCTGCTTCTGCCCTTACTGCATCACCCATGGTTATTTTATCAAACCCCTTTGATTTGAGGGCCTCAGCTATGGTAGTCTTGCCGGCCCCCGGCATACCAGTCAGACAGACAATAAGTTTCATAGTCACAGACTAATTCTTCCAGTCTATCAAGCTACCGGAAATCATTATAGACCGTGGGATCAGAGACCATCTAATGCGTACATTTGTGGCAGTTGAGGTTTGCAATAAAGACACACTTGATGCCATAGCAAAACTGCAATCTGATCTGCAGATAAAGGCAAGCCCCGTAGCTAAGCAAAACATGCATTTTACACTACTTTTTCTTGGTGAGATAACGGAACAGGTGGTAGAGGAGGTAAAGAAGGCCCTTTCAAGCATTGTCTTCAAGCCAATACAGGCAAGTTTTACACAGCTTGGAGCATTTCCCAACCTCAAGTTTCCAAGAGTAATTTGGATAGGCGTTGATAAAACAGCTGAAACATATCTTGTAGACCTTGCCTCTCAAGTTGAACAAAAGCTTGCGCCCCTAGGGTTCAAGGCAGACAAGCCATTCAAAGCCCATATTACCATATTTAGAGTAAGAAACAAGGAAAACGGCATTTCAGGCAAGATAGCAAAATACAGCAGTCTAAGCCTTGGAACAGATACCATCACGGAGCTCAAGTTCAAGCAAAGTGTCTTAACTTCAAATGGGCCGATATATTCTGATTTACTGGTGGTAAAGGCACAATGAGCCAAGTTTTGGAGCAGGCAAGGAAGATTTCGATTCCTACAAAACAAGAAGAGGAAAAAACAAGAGAGCTTGCAGATCTTCTGTTAAATCAGGTAAAAAATGAATCTTCAAAGTATCTAGAGGTAGTGTCAGTTGAGCTCGGCGGATCTTATGCAAAGGGTACTTGGCTTAGAAACCAGATGGATTTTGACATATTTATCAAGCTAAAAAATGACACCGACGAGAAAAACTTTGAAGATATTGGGAAAAAAATTGGTTTTAATTCAATGAAAAAGTTCAAGCCGCGCGTCAGATACTCTGAGCATCCGTACGTGGAGGCTGAAATAAAGGGAACAAAAGTAAATGTTGTTCCATGCTACAATGTAGAAAAAGGCCAATGGAAGAGCGCAGCTGACAGATCCTCATTTCATACCAGATTTATTTTGGAAACATTTGACGAAGCCAAGAAAAATGAGGTGAGACTTTTGAAGAAGTTTCTAAAAGGAATTGGGATTTATGGTGCAGAAATTGCAAAGGAGGGCTTTGGAGGATATGTTGCCGAGGTTCTTGTTCACAACTATGGAAGTTTTCTTGGAGTTCTTGAGGCAGCATCCAACTTTGTTCAGGGGCAGGTAATAGGCAACCCCACAAAAAAATTTGAAACTGTTCTGGTATTGGTTGACCCCATAGACAGTAATAGAAATCTAGGTACAGCAATTTCTGCGCAAAATGTAGCAAGATTCATCCTTGCTTCCAGAGCATTTCTGAAAAAGCAGTCCTTGTCGTTTTTTGTTGGTAAAAAAAGAACTCCTAACAAGAAAAATTTGAAAAATACTCTAATTGTGAAATTCAACTACAAGTGGAGAAGCCCAGATATAATTTGGGGGCAGGTCAAGCGCGCTACCACTTCACTTGCAGGACAGCTTGAGCTTGGAGGGTTTGAGGTCATACGAAAAGCTGCAGTAACCGACGAGGAGTCGGAGGCTGCCATGCTTTTTCTTTTGCGTCTGCCCGTAATTGAGAAATTTATAGTTAAAAATGGCCCAGATGTCTACAGAAAGTCAGATTCAGACACTTTTATTTTAAAAAACTCTAAGAATATCATGACGTGGATTGATGAAAATGGACGAATACTTTCCATGCAGAAAAGAGAATTTTATGATGCAAAAAAATTCCTAGAAAATCTCTTGAAGAAAAAAACATTGCAATCAGGGATACCTAGCGGTATAATTCCAGATATCAAGCGCGGTTTTAGAGTAATACGTGGAGACCAAGCTGTAAGCAAATCCATTAAAAAGGCATTGGCAGAGGTTACCTCTACCGATGGACTCGTTTTCAGTACCGGTAAGTAAACTAGTCAAGGAACCGTATTCTCATATCCTAGGATATCCCAGGGCTACGGAAAAAGAGCTCAAAAAGCGGGTTTTGGAGCTCAAAAAACTAGGAATTAACAGCGTTACATTTGGAGGTCCTACCATTCTAAACAACATTCCAGTCTTAGGCAAGGGGTATGTTGGCGTTGTAGTGCTGTCTCGACATGGTAAGGGCCATGCAGCGCTGAAGATACGCAGAATAGATTCAAGCAGAGACGAGATGAAGAGCGAAGCAAAACTTCTAAAGATTGCAAACACAGTAAATGTGGGTCCCAGAGTAATTAACAGCAGTAAAAATTTCATAGTAATGGAGTATGTAGAAGGAGAGAAGATAATTGATTGGGTAAAGGAACTAAAAGGAAAAGGCAGTGCTAGAAAACTCAGAGGCATAGTTCGCAAGATATTAGAAGATTGTTACAATTTAGATAATATTCATCTTGATCACGGCGAGCTAAGTTACATACACAAACATGTCATCGTTGGAAAATCTCCATGCATAATTGATTTTGAGAGTGCAAGTTTGAATAGGAGGACATCTAATGTGACTTCGGCAACGCAAAGCATCTTCATTGGTTCTGGACTCTCAAATATTGTTAAAAAAATTATAAAAATTCCAAATACGAAGAAGATGATTGAGTCATTAAAAAAATACAAGCATGATCAGTCTCGCAAAAACTTTGATAACGTACTGAAAATTTTGGGGTTGGACAAGGTATGAATTTGCACAACATCAAAACAGATGCACTAAAAATTTCCTTGGGCATAATACTTTCTGCTTTTGTGGTAGAACTTTTCATTGGAATCTATTCAAACAGTCTTGCGCTTGTTACTGATAGTGTTCATGCAGTGCTGGATTCTGTTGTAACTGCCATACTGCTTGTAACAGCAAAATGGTCAACCAAGCCTCCTGACATAGAACACACCTACGGTCACGGCAAGATAGAGACTATGGGAAGCTTTCTTGGAGGCATCATAATACTCATCATATCCTGCTTTTTCATCTTTGAAGCAATCTCACGATTGCAAGAGCCTCGGCCAGAGATCTTGCCTGGCATGATGGCAATAGGAGCTGCGATTTACACGCTCTGCTCAGATGTTGCAAGGATTGGAATCTTGAGCAAGGCACTAAAAAAGACAGAGGGGTCTGGACTTAGAGTCGATTTATACCACGCATTCATGGATATGGGGTCTACCTTTGTGGCACTTGTAGGCATAGTGCTTGTCATGGTTGGATTCTATCAAGGAGACTTTATTGCTGCATTGATACTGGGGGTCTTTCTTGCTGCATTGAGTTTAAAGCTCATCTACAAAACCGCAATGGAACTTACTGATGCGGTTCCAGAAAGCATGGTGAGAACTGTTCGTGACATTGTTAGTGGTACAGAAGGAGTTATGAAGACAGAATCTGTACAGATGCGAAGATCTGGAAGCGATATTTTTGCAGAGGTCACAATATCTTTGAAGGGTACATCCAGTTTTGAAGAGGCTCACAGGATAAGTGCAAACGTGGAAAAAAACATCAAAGACCGCATTGCAAACAGCAAGGTTACTGTACACTTTGAACCTACTTGGAAAGACGTGCCAATTGATTACACAGTAAATAACGTTGCTTCATCGGTTGCAGGTGTCAAAGGCATACATAATGTTAGCTATTCCACTGCAAAAGATGGCGTCTTTATCAGCCTGCATGTGATGGTAGACAGAAACATGGCGCTTGAAGATGCGCACAAGGTTTCAGATGAGATAGAGGAGCAGATCAGAAAATCTGTGGAAAATGTGAACCACATAACGATTCACCTTGAGCCATATGTATCAATTCCAAAAAGTGTCCCCATAGAAGACCTTACGATAGAAGAACAAGTAGCAGACATTATCAAGAAATATCCAACTGTCAAAAAGATTGGTCGAGTGATTACTTTTCAGTTGCAAGACATTTTCAAGGTTGACATTGATTGTTCTTTTGATGGTAAGCTTACAATAGAACAGGTGCACGACATTATCTCTGAAATAGAATACAAGATCAAAAATCAAGTTAAAAATGCCATAGTTACCATACATCCTGAACCAAACTGATATGTCTATACATGAAGGAGTGAGGTTTCTAAAAAGAGACCCCATAATGAAAAAAATCATTAATTCCGTGGGAGATTATACCTTGAAGAAAAGGAATCATCATTTTGCAGTACTGGTTGAATCAATAATATCGCAGCAGCTTGCAACTAGGGCAGCAGAGGTAATCTTTAACAGATTCAAGGACCTTTATCCCAAGTTTCCAACTTCAGATGAAATTCTTGCCACAAACAAATCAAAGCTTCGCTCAGTAGGGCTTTCAAGTATGAAGATAGAATATCTCAAGGACTTGGCAAGGCAAATAGGTCAAGGCAAGGTAAGGCTTGACTTGTTATCAAAGATGACTGACGAGGAGGTGGTGGCTCATTTAACGCAGGTAAAGGGAGTTGGGAGATGGACTGCAGAGATGTTTCTTATTTTTTCACTCAACAGACCTGATATTTTACCTATTCATGATCTCGGATTGCAAAAAGGTGTCCAAAAGGCATTTTCGTTGCCTGAACTTCCACAGCCAAAAGAGGTGGAAAGGTTAGGTATGAGATGGAAACCATACAGAAGCATAGCAACATGGTATCTTTGGAAGAGCCTTCAGAAATTCGACAAAATAGGATGATCTTATTAGGAAGGACGATCATTAGTATGCCACGGCGTCGAATAATCTCGATACAGAAGAGGCAATACGACGTAGGATAGAGTTCTACACTAGTGATATTGTAGATAATTTCATCAAAAAACACGGTGCTCCAAAGACTAGAATTGCAATGCAGAACTTGGTTGCCTTGGCAAATGGTAGGTCTGATCCAGACAATTCGTCAATAGAACTGATTAGCCATGTTTATTTTCAAGTGCATCCGCAACAAGTAAACATAAGAGACAAGGCAAACGGCAAACTCATTGTATCAATTAGAAAATAGCAAACTTGCAAAACCAAATAAATTTTTTAAAAATTAATGTTTCAATCAGATGTCATAGTTTGAAAATTCAAATGAGTTAAGTAGGTACCGCTCTAGCAAGATTTCATAAGCCTGAGATAAAATGAGTAACGTTCTAGAATATTTCCCGGGGGAGTTTGAGCCAAGACAGATACAAAAGGACATATTGCATGCAATAGAGCAAGAGCTCAAGTCTGGCTACAAGATTGTAGTACTGTCGGCACCCACTGGAGTTGGAAAATCGCTAATTGCTGCCACACTTGCGAGGTATTATGGCAAGTCATTTGTGATTACTGCCTCAAAACAACTCCAGGACCAGTACTCAAAAGACCTAAAATTCTTCAGTCCTGTCAAAGGCAAATCCAATTTTGCCTGCCTCAAACTAATGGAACACCAAGGAATACCAAAGAAAGACACCAAAAGAGCAGTCCAAAAGGGATTAACATGCGAAAAGGGACTGTGCGAAGAGACCATAAAGGTCAAGGGAAAAGAAGTCAAGGAATTTTGCAAGTTCAAACCTAGAATTGGCGAACTTGAGCCAAATTCTAAGAGCCCTTACTGTTTCTATTATGAACAAAAATACCACGCGTTGGTCTCTGACCATTCCATATGGAACTATGCGGCATACTTTCAGCTCATGAGATTTGGAAAAAAAGTATATGCGGATTATATCAACAAACCAATTGCAATATTTGACGAGGCGCATAAGATAGAAGATCAAATAATCCAGTTTATTGGAACAGACATCTACAACATACACATAACAGAGTGCGGAATTGATATCAAAAGCTACTCTCTTGATGATATTGAGCTTGTCATCCAGTTATTAGATGACATAGCAAGGTCATATGCCAAACAGATAAGAGATTTACAGGAAAGCAGATCATTTCAGATAAATCCCGATTATATGCTTCTTGCAAAACTAGAGTCGCGTTATGAGAGGATGGCAAACGCCCATGCGGAACTAGAGTCAAACAAGGATAATTTTGTCATAAATGATCCCTATTTTGACGAAAGAGGAAACTTGAGGTCACTTTCCATCAAGCCACTTGACATATCAAAGTATGTCAAGGCATTCTTTGGTATAGACACCCAAGTTTTCATGTCTGCCACAATTGACAAGGCAAGTTTTTGTGAAAACACGGGGCTTGATCCATCAAAGGTTGCATTTGTAGATACACCACGATCTCCCTTCTTGCCAGACAAGAGAAGAATCAACTTTCTAAATGTTAGAAAGCTTAGCTATTCGGCAAGTTGGAATGACGAGCGTACAGTAATATCAAAGATTGATGAAATTTTGTCTCAACATGAGCATGAGCGGGGCCTCATACTTACATCATCTGAAAAGCGATGTCTAGACATACGAAATAATCTCTCAGAAAAAAATAGGAGTAGAATTAGAATTTGCCACAGCAGAAATGAAAATGGCATGACGCAAGATGAGATAATCCAAGAGCATGCAATGGATGAAAATGGTGTGTTATTGTCATCATCATTATGGGAAGGTGTTGACCTCAAAGATGATCTGTCCAGATTCCAAATCATAGCGAAGGCGCCATACCCCAACTTGAGTGAAAAAAGAACCAAGATCAAGATGCAGAAATTTCCTCTGTGGTACAAATCCCAGACGTTAGTAAAGCTATTACAGGGATTTGGCAGGTCAATTAGAAACGAAGATGACTGGGCAGTGACATATGTTCTTGATGAGGCCGCAAATGATTTGTTGTATCAATGCAAATCAATGATTCCCAAATCATACTATGACGTACTGGGATTCAAAAGCTACGTAGAGTCGGCAAATTAATAATTCCCAATCTAGAATCATTCAAAAGAGAAAAAGCTAGTGAGCGATCTCTATAGGGTTCTCAAGTTCTGATAATGTGAACACAAATCTAGATCCTTCGAATTCCGTTGTACCTTCTCGCTCCCAGTTTATCTTGTATGTCTTTGTTGTGTGCCCCCCAATTATTGAGATGTTTTTGGGTACCGCAGCATACAGCTTTTCGACCTTGTCCTTGTCGCGTGTCATAAGGAGGGATCTGCGCCTCTTCATGAGATATTTGACTGCCACGTTTTTGTGTTGGTGGCCCTCAACCTCTATCTTCTCATTGCCGAGGTCTATGGTAAATTTCCTTTTTCCCATGCTTATCTAAATAGCAATTTTCCTCAAAAAACGGCTTGACAAATTGGCATTAGCTTCTGCATTGAAAATAATGACAAAATATCATGAGACAATGGTGGGACCGGCCGGACTTGAACCGGCGACCTCTAGCACCCCAGGCTAGCATCATAACCAAGCTAGACTACGGTCCCTCAAGTTGCTGACTAGCATTGAAATTATAAATGGTAGGATCAGGATTGTACAAAAAATCTGTTTGTCACAACCACTTTTCTAGTCGTTCTTTTTCAAACTTTTCCTTTTCAGCAAAAGAGTCAGTTGAGGGGGGCTTGAGTTCTGTTACGGGTGTTGGGTCTGCGTACATGTCTACCCTAATGTATCCAGCAGTTTTTTTCCCTATCTCAAGATAACACCCACCTTTACCGTCAAAAGTGGCTGTTTCAGCTTCTTTTTTGATCTTTGAGATTATGTTTCTTGCTACAGTTATTCCCTCGCCTTCGGCAAATATTCCAGCCTTTGGCACTGCAATCTTATCTGTCACCATTATCTGATTTACATCACCTATTGCATACACGTTGTCAAATTTAGTCCTGCAAGTTCTATTTACTTCAATAAATTTGCCTAGCTGTGCCAATCCGCAATCTACTGTAACAAATGGAACCTTGTGCGGAGGAACTGCAATTAACAAATCAAAGTCTGCCTCTCCTGATTCAAACTTGAGTTTATTTTGTTCTACTGAGATAGTTTTACAATTTCCATGAAACTCGATATGTTTTGATTTTAGGATTTGCAAAATGTCTTCGCTTACTTGTGGGCCTCCTGCCGGAAGCGTGATAGGAGTAGGGCTGTAAAAGTCCATTTGAATGGAATTGCTTGTTCCAATCTCTTCTAGGACTGATCTTATCAAAAGCGCAGCCTCATATGGAGCGGGAGGACACTTGTATGGAAGGCCGGTAATTGCCATTGCTAGCTTACCTGATTTGAGATTACGAATTGCGTCACGAATCCTTGGAACATCGTTGAGGTCATACAATATGAGGCTGTTCTCTTTTAGACCCGGAATCTGCTCCGGTGCAAGCTCAACTCCCAGCGAAATTATCAGATAATCGTAGTGTAATCTACGATAACTTGTCCTTACAATTTTGTTTTGCAAGTCTATCTTGGTTACATTTTCATTGATGAACTCAATTCCCTTTTTTGTAACATTTTCAAGTGGTTTCTTTGATGTCTCAAACTCTCTTGAACCTGCAATTATCCAAAGTTTTACCAAGTCCATCATGAACCAGTCTTTCTTGTCTACAATTATGATTCTGGTATCTTGAGTAAGATTCTGGCGTAGTTCATTTGCAGCTGCAAGACCGCCAAATCCCCCGCCCAAGATTACGATGTTCACAGGTCTAATGCCAGAACGCCCTCCTATCTTTCTTGAGTTGTTGGCCTAATTGTTATCTCGTTGACATTCATGTGCGGGGGTGATTCTATTGCAAAAAGTATAGAGTTTGCAATGTCTTCTGCCTTCAATGCCTGCATCTCTTTGACAGACTTTACAAAAGCCTCAAGCGATTTGTCAGTAATGGTGTCTGTAAGTTCTGTTGCCACTACTCCAGGTTCAATTGTAGTTACACGTATGTTATTTCGGGTTGAGAGTTCCTGCCTCAATCCCTCACTAAATGCCCTTACAGCATATTTTGTTGCACAATACACACTTCCTGCAGGGAAGACTACTCTCCCGGCAATTGATGAGATGTTTACTATATGACCAGACTTTTGTTTTAGCAGATGAGGAACTGCGGCTGCGGTACAATACAACACGCCCTTGATGTTTACGTCAACCATTCTGTCCCATTCATCAACTTTGAGATTTTTTACAAAGCTCAAGGGCATTAGGCCTGCGTTGTTAATTAGAATATCAATACGGTTCCATTTTTTTATTGCAGCATCGATTAAATTTTCACAGTCGCTTCGCTTTGTCACATCACATGCAGTGGTAATGCATTCGCCACCCGCTTTCTCAATCTCTTTTTGTAGTTGTTCCAGTCTGTCTTTTCTTCTTGCTCCTGCAACAACCTTTGCTCCAGCCTTTGCAACTGCCAAAGCTGTAGCAAACCCAATTCCACTGCTTGCGCCAGTTATCACGACAACTTGCCCCTTTATCATGCTAGAAGTCATTTTTCATCTGACCTTTTTGCGTAATTAAGTCTTGTCAATTAATTCCAATGATTATGAAAATTAACTTTGCTTCTTAACATTGATTTAGGATCATGCACGAATAGAAAATATGGAACAAGTCGACTGCGCATACTGCGGAGAAAAAACCGATCTGCCATTTCAGTGCAATTACTGCAGTGATAAGTTTTGTTCAGAACATAGGTTACCAGAGGACCACAGGTGTGTCAAACTTCATCAGATCAGAGCAAAAAGATTTGGAGAAAATAAAATTCAGAGAAGAAAAGGCATTGGAAGACAGGGTTTCATAAAACGAGTCTTTGGCAAGCTAGGTCAGTAAAGGGCTTTTTGTGGGTTGAGTTTTGACAGTTTTGCTTGGTAAAGCAGAGCAATTGCTAATGCTAAAAGCACACCAGCAGTGAGCCAGTGGGCCACATGCATGACAAGATAGGCTATTCCAAATCCAATGCATGATACTGCCTGTGTTAAGAGTTTTATCCAGTTTGGTATCTTGGCTACCCTGCTTATCATTTCTATGGCAAACAAAGCTACAACGGGATAAATTATGATTTCAAAGTAGACATCAAGGTCTATACCATTGTGCATGCCATATCACCTGCATTTACCCAATTTCTAGTCTTCCCAACTTATCTTTACTGCTACTTTTTTGGCAATAAGAGCTCGGGCATTCTCAAACGGTAGCGTTGCAACATCCTCAGCCTCAAAAGGGCCATATGTTTGAAGATCTGTTCCCACTATCTGGTCTATTGGTTTGAGGAATCTAACAACAATAGTTCTAGAACGGTGGTTTTTTGCTACAGTTTCAAGAAGTTTTAACCTTCCATTTAGTGTTGCAGAAAGAATTGTTTCTTTTCTTTGTCTTAATTCATCTTCGGAATCAAGGATGAATCTTTCTTCATCAAGTAGGTTGGAATAATCAAGTTCATCCATCCCTACTGCTTTTTCAATTCTAATTTTCAAAAGAAGTGACGTCATGTCAGTTATCATTTTTACAAGTGAGTCTTTGATCTTTGATTCAACTCCATCATAGTCTTGATTTTTTAAATTTCCAAGAAATTCTGCTATGTTGTTATACAGTTTGGAATCAAGCTCTTGCACTGTATCATTTTCCACTTCTCGAAGTAGTAAGGCATACAATGAGTTTGCATCAATTTTTTTTATTTCCGACATTTACACACCCAACAATACTTAAATCATAGACCCCTTTGTTTTATGATCAAGGTGCAAAATTGCCATATAAAGTGATTGGTGGAGAACCAGTACCAACTTCATACTCTGCCGACGAAGTTTTTGCAAAAATCAAGCACGATCAAATAAAATTCATTGATTTACAGTTTACAGGTCTTAGGGGTAGGTTTCATCATACAACAATCTCAGCCAACCTCTTTACCCCTCAGCAAATGCAGGACGGCCTGCCAAAGCTAGATGGTTCCTCAATTGTTGGATTTGCATCTATCCAAGATTCAGACATGGTGCTAAAACCAGACCCCAACACCTATGCAGTAATTCCATGGATGACAAATTCCAAGACAGCTAGGTTGATATGCGATGTGTATTGGGGATGGGGAAAGGGTAGGCTGGAAGCTGACCCAAGGGGCGTAGCACAAAAGGCAGAGAAACATCTGACTACACAGGGCTTTGACACAAGTTACTGGGGGCCGGAGGTAGAGTTTTTCGTTTTTGATAGGATTCATTGGGATGTATTGACTCCCTACAAGGGCCAATCGTATTCAATCGAGTCAAAGGAAGCGCCGTGGAACCAGGAAGGAAAGGGATATCCCATGGCATTGAAAAAGGGATACTATCCAAGCACTCCCGCTGACACACTTACAGAATACAGAAATGATTGTGTAGAATGTTTGAACGAATATTTTGGAATTTTATGCGATAACCACCATCATGAGGTAGCAACCGCAGGGCAGTGTGAGATTGACATAAGATACGATACCTTGACTAATGCCGCCGATGGAGCTCAGACCTACAAGTATGTGGTAAGAAACATTGCGACAAAATATGATAAAGTAGCTACGATGATGCCAAAGCCAATCTCAATGGATTCGGGCTCTGGAATGCACACCAATGTCAGCCTTTGGAAAGATGGCAAAAACGTATTCTACGATAAGGATGATAAGGATGAGGTAAGCCAAGTAGCACGATATTACTGTGGCGGAATCATGAATCATGCAAGAGCCTTATCTGCAATTGTTGCGCCCACAACAAATTCTTACCATAGGCTAGTGCCAGGATATGAAGCACCGGTGTACATAGCGTGGAGCGCAAGTAACAGATCTGCAATAATCAGGATTCCAGCTCATTTCAAGGGGGAGAAGTATTCCAAGATAAAGAGGTTAGAATTCAGAGCGCCGGATCCATCTTCCAATCCATATCTAGTATTTGCTGCAGTTCTTGCTGCAGGACTTGATGGAATTAAAAAGAAGATGGATCCTGGAGACCCAGTTAATGAGGATATTTACAAGATGACCAAAGAGCAGAGGGATGCAAAGGGAATCAAAGACTTGCCTGCCACTTTGGGAGAGGCACTTGATGAACTTGAAAGCGACAGAAAGTTTCTCAATTCAATATTTTCAAATGACACAATAGATAAGATAATTGAGATAGAAAGAGCAGACGATCACGAGATCTCAATAAGACCTCATCCTCACGAGTTCTATCTTTATTTTGATATCTAGACTCTTCCTATCGCGGCATAAATCAAAAACATGGCCAGTGCCATAATTACCAGACCGATGATGAGATAGGCACGTCTGTGTCTATTGCCAGTTCCTCCCTTGTAAAGAGAGACTGCGCCTGCCATGCCTATGAATAGAATTATTGTTCCAACTATGACTGGATCCCAAGCACTACGAGTAATAACTGGATAGAAGAGCCCGGAGAGCAGCGCAAAGAAAACTATTAGGTAGATGTATTTTGCGCCAGCCAAAATTTTGTTGCTGCCCAGCTGCATATGGTTGCCTATCTACACTAGTCAAATAAACTTTGAGAAGAGAGTGGATTTGCTTATTCCATGCCCATAGGTGGCATGCCCATACCGCCCATGCCTCCCATACCGCCCATTCCTTCCATGCCTCCCATACCACCTGGTGGAGGTCCTCCGGCGCTCTTGGCTACTGCAATTACATCATCAATTCTTAGAATCATTGATGCTGCTTCTGTTGCAGATGAGATTATTTGGTTTTTAACAGCCAAGGGTTCAAAGACATCGGTTGCGTGCATGCTGGCTACTTGGCCTTTCATTACATCGATGCCAGTCCACTTGTTTCCTTTAAGTTGTTTTGAACGTAATGATGCAAGTGTGTCTATTGGATCCATTCCCGCATTCTCTGCAAGTGTAATTGGAATCACTTCAAGAGAATCTGCAAACTTTTCAACAGCCAGTTGTTCTCGTCCTTCAAGCGATTTTGCCCATTCTCTTAGCTTTGTTGCAGCATAGGTTTCTGGTGCACCGCCACCTGCTACAATCATAGGATTTTCCATCACATCTTTGACAACCATTAATGCGTCATGAACTGATCTCTCAACTTCGTCAACAACTCTTTGAGAACCACCTCTTACAAGAAGTGTTACTGCTTTAGGATGTTTGCAACCTTCTACAAAGACCCATCTATCAGTTTCTACTTTTCGTTCTTCTACTATTTCAGCAGAACCAAGATCTTTCTCAAATAGATCATCAAGATTTGTTATTATTCTTGCACCTGTTGCTTTTGCAAGTTTTGCCATATCGCTTTCTTTTACTCTTCTGACTGTAAGAATTCCTGCCTTTGCAAGGTAATGTTGTGCCATATCGTCGATGCCCTTCTGGCAAAACAGGACGTTGGCTCCAGATGCAATGACTTTGTCAACCATGTTCTTTATCATTCTGTTTTCCTCATCAAGAAATGACTTCATCTGTTGTGGGTTCTGGATGTTTATCTTGGCATCAAATTCTGTTTTGTCAATCTCAAGTGCCGTATTGATTATGGCAATCTTTGCCCTCTCAATCTTCTTTGGCATTCCACTGTGGACTACTTCCTTGTCAAGAACAATTCCTTTTGTAAATATAGAGTCTTTAATTGACCCGCCTGCTTTCTTTTCTACCTTGATGTCATCAATGTCTACTAGATAACCATCGTCTGTTTTTTCTGCAACGGCTACTACTGCCTTTACTATCATGTCTGCCAAGTTTGCAGAATCTCTTCTTACAAGTTTTGTCTGCATTGATGTTCTTGCTATTCTTTCAAGAACTTCCTTATCGGTTGCAGTGACCTTGTCTGCTATCTTTGCCAAAAGCTCTCTTGCTTTCTGGGCAGCCTTTCTGTAACCATCAACTATTATGGTTGGATGAACATCCTGTAAAATGAGAGATTCTGCGTTCTCCAAGAGCGCACCTGCAAGCACTACAGCAGATGTGGTTCCATCCCCCACCTCATTGTCTGTTGCTTTGGAGATCTCAACTAGCATTTTTGCAGCTGGGTGTTGAACATCAATCTCTTTCAGAATAGTGGCACCATCATTTGTAATTGTAACATCGCCTAAAGAATCCACAAGCATCTTATCCATTCCTCTTGGGCCAAGGCTGGTATGAATAATCTCTGCAATTAGCTTTGCAGCTGTAATGTTATTTTTCTGAGCATCACGACCCTTGGTTTGGGTTGCGCCCTCTTTTAGTATAACAACAGGAATTCCTCCCGCTGATGCTTGAACTGACATGTTTTAGTTGAGAACGATTTTCCCTTATTATTCTTTATGTAGGCAGTTTGTGATGGATTGAATTTTCTGCAATTTTGAACGATATTTTAAATTAGGAAAGCCAATCGAACAAGTCATGTCACGTTCTTCACCACGTCTTGCTTACAAAGAAGTGCTCTCCATGCTCAAGACCCATAACCAATGGTTTGCAGAATCTATCCCATTAATTGCAAGTGAAAACATTCCAAGTCCGGCAGTCAGAGAAGCAACCATTTCTGACTTTGCAAATAGGTATGCAGAAGGGTGGCCAGGTGAGCGAGTCTATGCCGGATGCGTCTACATAGATAAGGTAGAATTCAAGTGCATGGAACTTGCTCAAAGACTCTTCAAGGCAGAGTTTGTTGATGTAAGGCCGATTTCAGGAGTTGTTGCTAATTTGGCAATTTATTCAGCATTTACCAACCCAGGTGATGTGATGCTTGCACCATCTATTCCCTCTGGCGGACACATATCACATGGCAAAAAAGAACATTCGGGTACGGCAGGACTGGTACACGGATTGGATATAGAGTTCTATCCATTTGATGCAGAAGAGATGGCAATTGATGTAGATAAGACAAAGCAAAAAGTGCAGGAGCTTGAGAAAGCGGGCAGGACTCCAAAACTTGCGATGTTTGGAGGTTCGGTGTTTTTGTTTCCCCATCCTGTAAAGGAACTTGCGGATTTTCTGAAAAGTTACAAGATGTTCATAAACTATGATGGGGCTCATGTGGCTGGACTTATTGCAGGAGGCCAGTTCCAAGATCCGCTCAGAGAGGGAGCTGATGCGATGACCATGAGCACACACAAAACCCTCTTTGGTCCACAGGGAGGAATGATCTGCTCCTTTAACAAGTATGGTGAAGAGATCAAAAAGGCAACATTTCCAGGCATGACAAGCAATCACCATTTGCACCACATGGCAGGAAAGGCCATTACGTTTGCAGAAATGTTAGAGTTTGGTAAAAAATATGCAGCCCAAGTAGTCAAGAACGCAAAGACTTTGGCAGAAGCTCTAAGCTCAGAAGGATTTACTGTACTAGGAGAAAAGCGGGGATTTACAAAATCACATCAAATTGTAGTCAACGTTCTTTCATTTGGTGATGGGGGTACTATAGAGGCTGACCTTGAGAAAGCAAACATCATTGTAAATAGACAGCTTATTCCAGGAGACATCAAGGCAGGACGCAACTACTTCCATCCGGGAGGAATGAGGCTTGGAGTCGCAGAGCTGACAAGACTTGGAATGGGTAGCTCAGAAATGAAACAAGTTGCCGAATTCATAAAAAATGTAGTAGTAGACAAAAAAGACAAGAAAAAGATTGCAGCAGAGGTAAAGCGATTCAGAAAGAAATTCCAAAAGGTCCGTTATTGCTTTGAAAGCAAAATGGGTGGCTATGACTATGTTAAGCTTCGTTAGGCATAGTCTGTAAGCAGAGCCTGGCTGCCATCTTCCTTACCAAACACAAGTTCAAGCTCGTCCAGTAAAGAGAGAACCCTTCCTCTCAGATATGGTTCTATTCTATATTTGCCAAGCATCCTTTTTGCAAGTTTTAGATATTTTTGAACAGACGGTCTTGTCATCGTTTGAATCAGTTTGTTTCCGCACTCTAGACATTTTCCTGCCAAGGGAATTCGCCTATAACTTGCGCCACAAGACGTACACCTAAATGACTGTCCTGAATATGCCCTGAGATTTCCCATAATGTCAGGCAAGAGATGAGTGGTCATGACCATGGAGACCACCTCGCTTGGGTCCACTGCGTTGATAATATCAGCAGTCCTGATCTGCATGTCAAGTTTTTCAAGGACAGAGCCAAGTGTAGAATATGCACTGCGAGATTTTGATGTGGTGAGGGTGCTGGTATTGTGTGTGAATCCGTAGCCGTAGAATTGTTTTTCAGTTTCTAGTCTTGATTTTAGAATCTCGACTTCCTTTATCTCACTTGCTTTTGCTTTTTGTAGAGTTGCTTCAAAAAACGACAGAGGATAGCTTGTTACTACCTCAAAGTTGTGTGCTTGTCTTTGAACCTCTTGTGGTATTACGATTGGTTGCACAAGTAGAGGAGCATCCATCAGTCCACCAATCTTGTCGGACAAGAATAATCGTGAAAAGTTGAGCAAGCTGTCCATCAACAACATTAACGAGTCTGCATCACCGTCAGCGTCTCTTCTTTTTGCGGAATGCCATACCGCAGTACCAAGACAGACTTGGGTGTTCGTATAACCAATTATTCTTCCTACAATACCAACAGAGGTATGTGGTGCAAGGCCGATTATCAAGTGCCCAATGAGGTCATCAGTATTTCTTACGTTATAGTATGGGGGATGAGCAAATAATTTTTCAAGCTCCTTGTCAAGATACTGGCAGACAAGGACCAAGCTATCACCACATTCTTTTGGAATTATGACGTCTTGTATCTTTAGCTCAACCAGCTGGTCATCATTTTCAAGCGGCTTGCCGTCAATGTCATGGGCATATCCAAGGCCTGCAAGTTTTTCCGGTGTCGTGCCAATCCATGAGGGTTTAAAATGAGAGATTGGTGCGTTGGTCGCGTCAAATCTAATAGTTCCATCCTTGAATACGTTGAGGTTCAGACTTTGTCTGATGAGCCCTTTTTCCAAAGGTTCTGGAACCCTGTCTTGATTGATTAGCTCCTTTACTCCCTTGAATGGCTCTTGTGCACGAATGCTTGTTCTTTCTTGTGCCAAGTAGAGCAACTCCTTGAGAGGAAATGCGCGGTAAGAGTGAGCAGACGCTTTTATCTTGCACTTTGGACAATGGGATTCTTCTAATTCATTACGGCATTTTGGACAAACAAACGTTGTAGAAGTCTTTGTTTTGCAGCGTGGGCACACTATGCTTATCGAAGGAAGGTTACAATTTTTGCACATTCTGTTGTTGATGTTGCAGTAAAAGTTGGGCTGCTTTGCCGCCTTGATGAGGTCACGTGAGGCACCCCCCTTACTTCCTACAGGAAATAAAGTATGTACTGGCGGTTTCATCTTTCTAAGTGATGCCTTTTCTGGTCTTCCTACCCGTACGCCTATAGCGATAGAGAACTTGGGCATTATCTTGATTCCGGAGGATATTGAGATTATTTCTGGAACTGATAATGTCTTGTCAAGATGGATTGGTTTTCTAAAAAGCAAGTTAAAGAAAATTTTTGCTTCCGTATCTTTTAGTACGATTGCATCGCCTGCTACCTCATGGGGCACCCCAAGTTTTTCCAGAACTTCCTTTGCATCCATCTGATAAATTATTAGCTCAGATTCTATCTTGGTTGGAGTAAGGATCTTTTCTAGTTCTTCAACTGTTATCTGATCCCAATAATACAAATAGTGGGGGTGAAGCCCTATTCCAAAATTGAGTGATATTTTAAATGCCTCATCAAGGTCTGGGGCCTTGGTTACATAGCTTAGCAACTCAAGATCATTTGGTTCGTACTTGGCAAGTTTTTGTTTTAGGTCTTCAATCCAAAACTCTTCTACATATCCAGTAGGTACTAGTTCTGCGTTGTTCTCAAGAAAGTCGCCGTAGCTTATGAGAATATCTCCGAGGTGTAGAATTTTTTCAATATGTGGTTTTAGCTGAATTCCATGTGGGGTGTTCCTTATCTTGACTACATTTCCGTTATCTAGTCTAACAATTGGGGTATCAATCGAGTCAACAAATGCGATAGTGGAGGCTTTTCCTGGGATGTCAAGCTTGATCTGGGTGCCTACAGCAATTACATGGTCTAAAATTTCTGCAACAACTGGATGGATGCCAATTGATGCAAAGCCTGTGTTGTATGCACGACCATACCTAAGTCGAAATCCGCCAAGTTTTTTCGGTATTGAAAGAACAGATCTTCCTGTAATTACCTCTCTCATCCTATGAGCCGCTGCGTCCTCATCTCCTGTTTGGATTGCACCTTTTAGGTCTTTGAGCCATTCCCATCCATCTAGTTTGAATAAATCAATCAATTTTAGCAACTTGCGGGACCTGCCAATTAGTCCATCGTTGAGTACACGGAGCGCACCGCCTCGTACCCTGTTTGTGCTTATTCTTGTCATGTTTCTATGGCTTACAATCTCTACTGGGTCGGTGTCTATGCCGTCAAGTTCTACCGAGAGGTTTGAGATGACAGTTACCACATCCTCATCAGGAACATGGAATTGGAAGCTTCCTACCTCCCTCTCATAGAGACGCAGTTCCTCAACAAATCTACCGGTCTCATCATCGTACGAGTTTGCCTTGTATCGGCCAAGGCCTGCAATCTTGCGTACATGGTCTGCAATAAGCATGGTAGATGCTGCCTCTGTGCCTCCTGCAGAGCGTATTGGCCCTGCAAATGAGACAGATAGGTATTCGGAACCGTCTGCATTCTTCTTTATCCTGACCTCGCTTATTCCCTGAAGTGGGGCTATGGTTACTCCTTCGGTAACTATGGCTAAACCCACACGCACGGCCAAGTCTAGTTTTTCCTGAAGGCTTGTATCGGTACCAGAGTACTTGCCTTGTGCTATATCTTCTGCAAGCTTGAGGGCGGCAAGTTCCTTAGTTGTTGTTTGGATTAGTTTCCTAAGGTTTTCTGTAACATCGATGTCGTGCATTTTTGAGACACGGTCAGCAAGATCAAACGCAATCTTGGGCTCTACCATCCCAGAGGAATCTGACAAGGTTGCTTTGGCAGCAGCCGCCTTTTCAAAGATAGTAAAGACCTCATTTGATATCTTGTTATAATAATCAAAATATGATTTTGGCATTGGGACTTCTTTGAGCCTCAATGCTACGTTTTCAGACATGCTATTTCCTTATGGATTGGATGGTTTTTACGATATCGGCTATTGTTTTGAAACTTCCACCCTTCTCGATGAAGGTGCCTATCACTATGGCATCGGCTCCTGCCTTGACAATCTCAACAGCGGTCTTACTATCCCTAATTCCTCCCCCAACAATAAGAAATCCTTTGAAAAGTTTTCGAACAGCTGCTACCATCTCAGGCTTCACATTTGATTTTGCGCCAGAACCTGCTTCAAGATAGACAAATCTCATTCCAAAGAATTGTGCAGACAAGGCATACATTGCTGCTAGATTTGGTTTGTCAAAGGGGATGGTTCTCACAGAACCAACATGCCATACAGTGGTTCCTTCGCCAATAATGATATAGGCTGTGGGTAGAGGCTCTAATCCAAATCGAAGTACGTTTGGTGCTCCCAACGCTTGAGCTTGAGAGATAAAGTACGGGTTTTCAGAATTTAAAAGTGAACTAAATAAGATAGCATCTGCACCTGGAACTACTCCAGTAACGTTTCCTGGAAATAAAATGAGAGGGATTTTGACAGAGCTTTTGATGTTTTTTACAGTTTCGGCCATTGTTAGTTGATCTGTCGCAGATGAGCCACCTACAAGTATGACTGAGGCGCCACTTTTTTCGGCTTCTTTGGCCAACATTGCAGCCGATTTGGTCCCGTTGTTTTCTGAATCAATCAATACAAAAAGCAAGGCACCTTTGGCCTTTCTTGTGGAACGAAGATAATTTTCTACATTTTTCATATGACTGGTTTATAGCTATTCGTTAAAAGTTTAATTGAATGTAGTTATACAGATTTGTATAGCTTTGAGCGAACCTCCTAATGATAATTTAAATAATATTACAAGACAAATTATAAGAAAATCTTCATTTACAGAGCGTCAGTTTGAAATTATTTTAAAAAGACGAAATCTAACGACAAGGCAGTTTACTATAAGCAAGGGAGCCTTCTACAGGCAAGTCAGTCAGTGTCAGGAAAAGTTCCAGGCCTTATGCTACTCATGGATACTGCTCAAGGCCATGGGAGTCCTTCGTGAGGATGATATTGATGTGATAAATCGCCTTTCAGAGCAGGTTTCTGTGATAAAAAATAGTGATGTTTTCCCTGAACGTGAGGAACAAGTGATGTCTGTGATACAGGAGTTGTTAAACCGCATGTGTAAATTGTGATTTTTGTGTGTGAGATCGTCTTTTTCATGAATAATTTGTGATAGATATGTATGTGATTGATGTTCATTATGTAAAATTATTTTACCCAAACATGATAAATCACATTGGCATATGACATGCAGTGATGTTAGTAGACATAGATGTTGGTATGATTCTAGCGGTAATAGGTTCATTTTTGCTAGGTCTTGCATGCATAGTGGCCTATAACAAAATCAAACCACGCCTAAATTCACAATCAAATGATCTAAAAATTTTGGTAGATCGTCTTCAGTATTATGAAAATCTGTTAATAGATATGAAAATTAGGTTAGATTCATTAGAATTAGTCAAGGAATCTGAAGAACTTGCGCAGGCACAAATTCCAAAACCAAGAGAGGAAAAGATAGAGCCAGAAGCGGCAGTAGAGGTCAAAGAGGAAAAACCGAAGGCCAGAGTTCACAACATGAATTTTGGTAGCGCAACGGAGTATGTGTTGAGATTAATCACAGAAAAACCCATGACATCACGTGATATTCAAATCACAATAGGAAGGAGTAGAGAGCACACGTCACGTATGATGAAAAAGCTCTTTGAGGAGGGGTTGGTCGAAAGAGACATGCAGACAAAGCCGTTTACCTATAAGATAACCCAGAAAGGTCTTACTAGGATTGGGACCTTAAAGACGCCAACGATGCAATAGTCTATCAAGTTTCGAATATATCCTGTTTTAATTGGATCTCTTGTTGCCATGTTTTGTTGATCAATCATTTTCTGGTTTTTGGATCAAATTACTCAAGAAATTATCATAAGTTATTAATTTTATTTTATTATAAAATCTTAAATTATTGAATTTATAATATGCGGTATGTTAAGTGCAGAACAGCTTGTGAAGATAACTTCCGCAGGCACGATCTCAATCCCAAAGGACTTTAGAAAATATCTCGAGCTCCAGAAAGGGGGTTATGTGAAAATATCGATGGAAGGAGATCATTTGGTTATCAAGAAGGCTACCATCTCCTAAGTCGTGCTTCGTTCCTTCTGGGTCAGTCTAAGCACTTGGTAGTTCCATTCCTTTCCCTTTCGCTCTCTAGCTACTCTTCCCTTAAGGGCAAATCTTGAGAGATAAGTAGAGATCACACTTAGTTTGATAGGTTCCCCATATTCATCCTCGTATTTTTCGAGGATCATAGAGGAGGTAAATTTTCCCATAGGATGATGTTTGTCCACTATATTCCAAATCTTGGCTCCAATGGAATCAAGTTGTGCCGATTCCTCCGGTTCCTCTATATTCATGAGGTCCATTAATTCGAATATTTTGAGCATTTTTTCACGTGTTACATTGCCCTCCAGGCTAAGGTTGTATTTGGCGCCATCTGCGTCCTCTAGGTCTATTCGTATTCGTTTTCGGGCCATATGATCGATCCGGTTAACACCTTAACACTTGAACAGATCAAAGAAGAATTGTTAACAAGGGAGTTTGTTAACATTCACTGCGTGGCTCCCGAACGGGCCTTTTTTGGTCCTTAACACCCATTACTTGTCTCTCATATTGGTTGGGGGCTTATTCATGCCTAGAGTGGAAATAAAGGGGCGTCTTGGACATATTAACAGTGTTAAGGACCAACTTCATGCCTAGAGTGGAAATAAAGGGGTCATTTCTGACCTTTTAATGGTCAAAGTTCACAATAAGTTCACTGATTGTTAATTACAAATTAGAAAGACCCACACACCTTTCCTTCCACTCTAGCTTTTTTAAAAAAATTTTTTTAAAGAAAATAAAAATAATTAATGACATACTAAATTTGAATTAGTTATTCTATTCTAATCTAATTGGTATAGTAGAGTCCATATGTGTACAGAGAAGAAACAATGGTGTGTGGGTTAATGACCAGAGATCCTGTCGATAAACTACTTGATGATGCAACAAGTGGTAAATCATTATTCAAGAATCGAGAAGTATTACACTTTACCTATATGCCTGATATAGTATTACATAGAGATGACGAGCAAAAAAAAGTCACCCAATCACTTATTCCGTTATTGAAAAAAGCAAGACCTTCCAACTTGTTAGTATATGGAAAACCTGGTACCGGAAAGACCTTAGTTGTCCGGAAAGTTTTAGATAAAATACAAGAAAGAGTGGAGAAAGGGTCTTTTCCAATTCAACTACTATACGCAAATGCAAAGGAAGAAACTACTCTCTATGGCCTACTAACAAAACTAGGAAGGCAACTGGTAGAGGAAAAGGCAGAAAAAGAGTTTCCCACAACAGGGCTTTCTATAAGTGAAGTGTTCAATCGTATAATATCAGCAATTGAGAAAAATGGACTCAATACAGTATTTGTGATAGATGAAATTGATTACTTGGCCGAGCTTGTGTCAAAAACAGGTAAGGATGTATTTTATTCGTTAACACGTGCTAACGAGAGACTAAAGAAGGGCTCTCTTACGCTTATTGGAATATCAAATGACCTAACATTCAAAGAAAGGCTAGATCCTCGAGTCCTAAGTAGTCTCAGTGAAGAAGAGATTGTCTTTACCAACTATACAGTTAACCAGATTAAAGAAATTCTAACAGAGAGAATTAAGGAGGCCTTTATCCCAAACGTTCTGGACCCTGCAGCCCTCAACCTATGTGCTGCGATGTCAGGACAGGAACACGGTGATGCAAGAAGGGCAATAGACCTACTTCGGGTAGCAGGAGAAATAGCAGAACGTGAGCAGTCCGACATGATAAAAGAGGACCACATCCGTCGTGCCTCCCTGAAGATGGAGGAGGACAAGGAAACCACAGCACTCAATTCCTATCCACTTCATGAAAAACTGCTCATACTTGCAGTAATGAAGGCAAACGGCAACACTACAGGTGAGATATACCAATCATACAAAAGTCTCTGCAAGACAACACGACAAAAAGAACTCACACAACGAAGGGTTACACAGATGCTAAGCGAGATAGAAATGACAGGACTGATCTCAGGCAAGATAGTACATCAAGGAATGCATGGACGAACTAAGAAATTTGCTCTGACACTGAACCCGGAAACTGTTAAAAAAGCATTCAAAGAAGATTTGGTTTTAGAAGATCTTCTATGACTGTGTTTCAGTAAAGTCCTTTGTAAAGACCTTCATTGTTGCCAAATTTACAATTATAGCTATTCCAGGAGTTGGGGTGATGCCCACACTTGCTTGGTATCCTGTCTGACTTTGCCAAGCTCCTGAATTGACTATCAACGTTCCCTTGTACATATCAAGGTCAACAACATGAACATGACCGGAATGAAAGATATCGGGAACCTCGTTTATTACCATAAAATCCTCAAGCTCCGGCGCAATTGGAGTCCTCTTACCATAAATTGGACTGAGGTGTCTAGTCTTTAACAATGCCCGCATAGCCTTTGCAGGCTGAGCATAGCTTAGGCCCGGGGTAGTTCCCACCACATCATCAAGACTTTGACCGTGGAACATCAATACCTTGACACCATTAAGGTCCAAAAATGAGGGATTTCCCATCATGAAAAAATTCTCTCTGTTCCACAAACTCATGTTGTGTTTTTCTGGTATTGCAGGCTGCGGAAGGGCTCTTCTACCAGGGTCATGGTTGCCGGGAATTATGAAAGTCTTGATGTGTTTTGGAATTTTGTCAAGCAACTGGGCAGCTTTTGCCATCTGCTCATCAATATCGGTCAAGACCAACTCTTTATCTTGGTTTGGAAATATTCCAACACCGTCTATTATATCGCCACATATCAACAGAAATCTAACCTTTCTTGCCACTGGATCTGGACTTGAAAGCCAGAAGATAAACTCTGTAAATTCTTTTTCCATAAAATACTTACTACCAATATGAATATCTGATATCAGAACTGCATATGTCTCAGTCTTTGAGCGATTTGCTATATGATCTGGAATGTCTGGAACCAAGATCTCCCTTGCGATAAACCCACCATTCTTACCATTTGTGATGCCTACCATCACAAATTGGTCAATCAAGAGAGAATTTGCAGTTTCCTGCAACTCTTGGTTGAAAACCAACAACTCAAGAGACCCCGTAGGGTCGTCTATCACTAGTTTTGTTACGTCTCGCTCGCTCTTTCTATCCATTAAAAGACCTGCAACAAATATCTCCTCACCAAGCTTACCACCCGTCACATTTACAATTGATGTTAGTTTTTTTGCCTGCGACCGCTGCATCATTATTTTAAGCAATTTTGAATACCTATCAGAAAAGAGCGTCGTAAAACCATCTATTCCTTCTGCAGAGGTCACCTTTTTTGTGGGATCAAATAATATGGTATGACTATCTTCGACGCTACCGTCAATCTCTGACTCTACAAACATTTTCAGGTCATTTTGATTTATCAAAAAGAGGTTTTGTTTTGCCTTTTCGCGAACAACCTGCTTTATTATATTCTGGAGTTCCCTCACATCTATCCTCTCTAGTATCTTAAAAGCATCAGGATGAATTTGGAATCCCTTGCTTAGCGCATATGTTATTGCAGAAGATACCTCTTCTTTCACAAACTGTCATAATATAGCTTTTAATTAAATCTGTTCGAGTTGTCAACCCTCAAATAACTCCTTAAAACAAATCCGTTGTTGGCAAAAAGACGCATTTTGATATTTTTGATTTTTATTGCAATATTTTCAATTGCGTTTTCTTTGGGCAGCTCAAGCAACATGTCAGAGGAAGACTCCAAGTCGTTTATCAAGGAGTTTCAACATGCTGTGGAAGGGATTGACGCAATAGGGATTTTCACACATAATGCATCTGTAGCACTTCCTATGTTTATCCCGGGATTTGGGGTTGCATGGGGATCTTTTGCAGCCTGGTCTACGGGGCTTGCATTCCGAGCTCTTGTTTCAACCACACCGGCTCTTGCAAAACTCCCACCACTTGCAATAATCTATCTTTCACCTTTTGGAGTTATGGAACTTGTTGCTTATTCTATTGGAATGTCGCGAAGCTTTCTTCTTGTTAATGCAATTCTCAAAAAGAAAACTGCCTTAAGGCAAGAACTACGTCCGACATTAATCGAGATAGGCATTGCAGTAGCTCTGTTACTTGCAGGTGCATTCATCGAATATTCGATGATCCAAGAATTTGGATCGCCACTAGTTAATCCCAAAACACACTAGATTCGTTTTTATTTTAACAGAAGGTAGGCATGGTATTGCTTGGACTCAAGATTCACACACTTCCTAAATTAAACAAACCTGTCATGATAGCGGCGCTTCCAGACATGGGAAATGTTGCAGGAATAGGAATGGATTTTCTTGTAAAAAAACTAAAAGCAAAATTATTTGCAGAAATTTACGCTTTCTGGCCGCCTGCTGTCTCATACGACCATGGATTGATAAAATATGAACAATCAAGCTACAAGTTTCATTATTCTCAAAAAGAAAACCTTGTCCTCTTTTCTGGAGAGTTTAATCCATCTGATCCGCGACGCCTTTACGAATTATGTTATGAGGTAGTCAACATGGCAAAAAAACTCAAAGTAAGTACACTTTATTCTATCGGAGCAGCACTGCGACAACCAAGCCCTGCTGAGCCCAAACTTTTTGCAGCTGCTACCTCACCAAAATATTTGAGTCTGTTAAAAAAAGAAAAATTAGAACTTCTCAACGGGAAGGGTCAGATCACTGGCTTCAATGGATTAGTGCTTGGAATAGCAACGGAAAAACAACTTGATAGCGTCTGCATTTTATCAGAAATAGACAACCCAAACATTATCCAGCCCAAATCGGCTAAACTTATACTTGAAAAACTTTGTCAAGTCTTAGGGCTCACACCATTTGATACAAAAGAGTTGGAAGAGGAAGAAAAAAGAAAGCAGTTCATGGAGCAACAAATGAGCTACATGAATGGTTTGACTCGAAAAGACAATCAACCGGGAATTGCCTAATTGCGTTACTAAATTATACCCACTGATTAAATACAAGTTTTGGAGTTAGCTAATCAAATGATAAATCGCTTCTTGCCCCTAATGGCAATTGGTGGACTTTTAATTATACTCTTGTTACCTCACAACGCATATTCTGATTTTGGTTCGGGTAACAAATATCTAATTCAGGCCACCGGTTTTGTCTCTGGCTCGCAAGATATTCTTGATTCCACATTTGACATACAACTAACTACGGGCACCCAAAGTGGAAGCAGTATATTTTCTACTTTAGATAATGGACTCATTACAATTAGTGGTGATAATTATCTTAACACCGGAGGTTGGACTACAACTTTATTGCGAGATGGAAAATATCTATTGCTCCAAGGAAACGCACAGGACTCACGTGGCAACACTATTCAAGTCAATCTCTTTGGACGACAGATTGACAGCAGCCAAACTGGCCTAGTTTACAGTATCACAGGCAAAATAACTAGTTCTGAAACCTTTAGGGTTATTTACAGTGCAAAAATAACTAGTGGAGCATCAACTACAACTACCCAAACTTCTACACAAGCACCACCGACACAAAATCAAACCTCGAATGTTTTCAGAATAAGTATAGTTCCAGGCGCATCAAACAGCAATAATTTGGTCTTCTTCTCTCCATCAGTTTCCAGCGTATCTCCTGGAAGCATAATAATCTGGACCAATAACGATAATGTACCTCATAGAATAATGAGTGGGGTCGCAGCAGCAGTGAGAGGAAATAACTCACTGCCAATATTTTCTCCTGATGGTATGATCGATAGTGGAATCATCGTACCTGGTAAATCCTTCCAATATACAATAACCAGCTTTAACCTCAAAACATATCTGAGCTCTTCTGCAGCACAATACTTGAATCTGCCACAAGAGCAGACTGCAGGCGACATTACTTTCTTTGATCCAAACTATACTTGGATGATAGGGGTGATAAGCCCAGCTTCTGTTACAACTCCAACCAAGTCAGTGCAGATTAACATACTGCAAGGAGCATCTACTGCCACCAGCAATCTGTACCTCTCGCCATCTTCTGTACAAGTTACACCTAGTACTACAATAGTTTGGAAAAACAATGACTCTGTACCACATAGAATCCTGAGCGGTCAATCACAATTGATAACAGCTGGTACTAGTGGAAGAACGACTATGAAAGCTCCTGCATTTACTCCTGATGGTAGAATAGACAGTGGTTCAATAGCCCCCGGTCAAACATTTCAGTACACCATAAGCGGAACAGGCGTATTCTCATTTTATGATCCCTCTAATACATGGCTTAATGGAAACATCCTTGTAGTTTCACAAATATCGCAAATGCCTCCAGTGCAGGTAAGCATCCTACCCGGCTCATCACTGCCACAAGGGTCTGCTTCGCAGCAAAATCAATACTATATCAATGGATACTATTCCCCAGATCAAATCCAAATTGTTCCCGGAACTACAATAATTTGGACAAACAATGATAATGTGGCTCATTCAATATTTAGTGGGACAGCAACCTTTAGCACAACTAATCCTTACATCCCAGATGGAAAAATAAAAAGCGGCATGATTGAACCAGGTCAAAGTTTCCAAATTACTATTAATGATACTGGAATGACAAGGTTTTACGATCCGTCATATACATGGATGAATGGAATAATTGTGTCGCTTCCACCGACACAAAATCATATCCTAAACACTAATCCACCAACTAATCTTATCACGCCTACTCTTCATTGAGAAAAAATAGAATTATTTGAAATTAATATAAGACTCAAGCCTTGTCTGATCAAAAACCATTACGGAGAGATCAGAGAATTGTTTTCCTTCCAGATCTTTTACAGTACCGACAAAATGTGTTTCTTTGTCGGTAGTAAGGAATTCAAATACATGCACCTTCATCTTTGAGGTATCAAATCCGTGGTTTGTTAAATAAGCAGCAATTTCTGACTGCATAAAGTGCTTTGAGGGCTCCTTTGGCCAAGGACGCGGTACTAACACTACACTAAATCCGTCAATAAGCGCTTTTTGGAGCTCAACTTTTTTTTCTTCTATGCTAGTGGATACATGCATAGTTATGACCTTACTTTTATCTAATGGAACTCGTGCTTTTGAGGCGGCCACTTGTATTGAACTTATGCCGGGAACTATTTGCACATCCCCGAAAATTTCAATTAACCTATCTACAACCTCAGACTCGGAAAAGTTCACATCGCCCGTAAACGGCACAACACACGTCTTGTTTCCAAGAAACTTGGAGACCTTCTGATACGCATCTTCTTGGTTCTGCATTGTAATCTCATGAATTTCTTTACCTCTGATTAGTTCCTCAATTGTTTTGAGGGTATACTTGTAACCTATCACTATATCGCATTTTATCACAATTTCCTTAACAATGTCGGTGACATACTTTGGAGATCCAGGACCTACCCCTACAGCAAAAACTTTGCCCATCAAGACATCTCTTGCAATGTTCAATATAATTCCAATTTGAAATCACAGTTGGCTTTTATTTGCGAGCGTCAACCCATCATCAATGAATAATAAAATAATGATCTCAGTTTCTCTTCTTCTAGTTCTATCTACTTCTCTTCAATATTCTTATGCAATCTCTCAAAACTCTACACTAGATTCTCAAGGGAACTATGCAAATCCATCTCTTGGCATAACGTTCCAGGCTCCGGCGGGATGGACAGTTCAGGAACCCAAGAAATCTCAACCTGATGCACCTGATGTTGCAGTAATCGCTCCATACTCAAGTGGATTTACTGCTTCAATTTCCTTTAATGTTGAAAAATCAAACGGAACTTCACTTGATACTTATGTAGAAAACAAAAAGAGCCAACTTATGACAGGCAATCAATCTCGCAACTTGATATTTCTATCAGAACAAGAGGACACGATAGCTGGATATGCTGCAAAGATATCGTTACTTGAAGAAAATTTTACTTCGCAAGACAGCAGTAGCATGATAAAATTCAAACAAGCAGTTGTATTGGCAAATGACAAATTTTATACAATAACTTATGCAAACGATGAAAAGAACTATGATGCAGATCTATCAAGCTACAACCAATTGCTAAGTTCTATCAAATTTGTAAATGGTGATACGTCGCTACCATTTGATTATACTTGGATTGCTATAATAGGAGCTGCATTGATTGGAGGCGCAGTAATTACAACAAAGAAAAAAAGGCATTTACAAAAAAGCCGTTCTACAAATCATAAATAAAAACTCTAATATCTAAAAACGACGCAGCAGATATAGCAAATAATCTTAAAAGACATCTTGTCTGTTTCGTACAAAAGGCCCGACGCGGCTCTTCATGGAACGGCGTTAACATGAAAGCCAAAATTGGCTAAAGCCATTATAAATACTGCCTCAATTCATATCCCTTCTGGAATTGAGAGAAAGATAAAATACAGTGTTGTGGGGAATTAGAGTATGAAGAAGGAGTATATTGTAGTAAGGATTGAGGGCTCTCCAGACGGTGCACCATATGTTATAGTCTCACTTTCTTCTTCAAAGGATTTCAAAGAGCAAAACAGCCCACCAATGTCTCCTTTTGGGTCTGGCGTTATGGGATTTACCAACATGGACGATATGATAAAAAGTCTTAACAAAATGATGGCAGGAGGAATGGGCGGCATGGGAGGAGGAATTACCTCAATTAAGCTAGATATGCATGAATATAAGGAACTTAACCTTTCTGTGGGAGATAAGGTGTATCTAGAACTCACAAGAGCCGAATCTCTTGGAATTTAAACTAGTTAATTTTGCCTAGAAATTTCACTGCGTAATATCTCGTATGCCCTTGCGGCATCCTTTTCATGCAATACAAGGACAATGTTGTCTTGACCAAAAAAGGCATTAACTAGCTCGATTCCATTATTGTGAAGAATTTCTGATACGTACGATACAATGTCTGAATTATTTTCAGCCTCGGGTATGCTAATAGTTATCTTTGCAAGCCCAGTTTGGAAAAAATTCTTGTGTGAAGAAAAAGACTCTAATAATTTTCTAACATCGCTGATATCTTCGGTCAGAAACCTAAACGAATCCGTAAGCCTAAAAAATTCGTAATCAGGATCTATTCTAGTAAAACTATCCATCAAAGATACCGCATCCTTCATTTCAAAATCCTGCGAGGAAAACTTGATGTCCAAAATTCCATCAGTAAGTGATAATCTGGCATTCTTCAGCATGGGTTCATTTTGAACATCTTCTTTTTTCTCAAAGGAATCTGCATATCTTTTGATTGCAACTACAACTGTGTTTAGGTTTACAGGACTTCCGACCTGCACTTCTACTTCCTTTTGGATCTTTACTGCCAGTGCTGTATAGTTTATCAGGTCCATCTTTATACAGTCATAGATCGACCTATTTCTCGTGATGATTTCCCGTACTGCATCAGGAACAGAAAGATTGGTTACGCGCATACGAGGGAATTTAGTCTTGTCAGCTATATTAGTTTATGTAAAAATATTCAATATATTTTCCTAAACTTTATATAATGTCATATATATTACATCTAATAAGTGATTATGACATGATGGAATGGGATGAATTTGACAACCTCTTCCAAAGAATGATGCGACCTTTCAAAGAACTAGATGACGTTTGGAACGAGATGAGGAGTTCTGCCAACATGCAGACATTTGGTCCATACTATTATGGATATTCCGTAACGGTGGGGCCGGATGGCAAACCCCTAGTAAAAGAATATGGAAATGTTCGACCAAGTCTTCTCCCGACCGCCGAAACAAGAGAACCTTTTGCAGATGTCATAATCGATGACAAAGAGAAGATTCTCAAAGTTGTGGCCGAGATGCCGGGGGTGGAAAAAAGTGACATCAAGATCGAAGTGGTCGGACGTGCCATTTTACTTGATGCAGAACACGGCGAAAGGAAGTACCACACCAAAATACCCATCAAACAGAGAGTAGACGAAAATTCTGCCAAGGCAACATACGCCAACGGAATTCTCGAAGTGAAATTCAATCTGAAGGAAGAGGATCGACCTCAAGGAAAGAAAGTGGAGGTTGAATAAACCCACTTTATTTTTTATGGTGATAAAATTATGAGTGATATTATACTAAAAATTGCAGAGGCAGCACAGAGGCATGTAGGAAAAGGGCTTGCTGTAGTAGATCCCAAAGTGGTAGAAGACAACAACTGGGAAGCTGGCAACATTTTAGAACTTACTGGAAACAGAAAGAGCCATACCAAACTTTGGCCGGGATCTATTGAAGAATATGGAACTGGAGCAATAAAGATAGATGGAATTACTAGACAAAATATTGGAGCTGGCATAGGCGAAAAAATTTCTGTAAAAAAAGTAGATGCAAAAGAAGCTGAGCAAGTAACAGTTTCTCCAATTGAAAAGCTGAGTGCAGAAGGTTTGCAAGAATACATGCAGGCAAACTACATGGGGCACGTGATGACTGCAGGAGACATCCTCCTAGTAACCACACATCTTGGAGGAAAAACCCAACTCGTAGTAACAAATACTACCCCATCTGGAAAACCAGTAATAGTTACAGCACAGACCAGTTTCAAACTAGGCTCTGTGACTAAAGCCGTTGATAATTCTGTCCCTAGGGTCACATATGACGATCTAGGTGGCCTCAAAAACGAAGTACAAAAAATCCGTGAAATGGTTGAGCTGCCAATGCGCCATCCTGAATTATTTGAAAAACTAGGAGTTGAAGCACCAAAGGGTGTCTTACTCTATGGTCCACCGGGAACTGGAAAGACGCTGCTTGCTAAAGCCGTAGCAGGCGAGACCAACTCCCACTTTTTATCCATAAGTGGCCCTGAAATAATGGGCAAGTTTTATGGTGAGAGCGAGGAGAGGTTACGCGAGCTATTCAAACAGGCAGAAGAAAATTCTCCAAGCATAGTTTTCATAGACGAGATAGATTCCATTGCTCCGAAAAGGGAAGAAGTAACGGGCGAGGTAGAAAAAAGGATTGTATCGCAATTGTTAACGCTGATGGATGGAATGAAGTCAAGAGGGAAGGTAGTAGTAATTGCTGCTACCAACAGGCCAGACTCGCTTGATCCTGCTCTTAGAAGGCCAGGAAGATTTGATAGAGAAATTGAGATAGGAATACCAGATGAGGCAGGTAGAAAAGAGATACTTGACATACACACAAGAGGCATGCCCCTTGATGACAAAGTAAAGCTTGGACAAATTGCCAAGGTAACTCATGGTTTTGTAGGAGCTGATCTTGAAATTCTTGCAAAAGAAGCCGCAATGAGGTCTTTGCGAAGAATTTTGCCTGACATTGATTTAGAAGAAGAAAAGATTCCATCCGAAGTCTTACAAAAGATAGTAATCACAGAAAATGACTTTAGAGAGGCATTAAAAGAAGTACGACCATCTGCACTACGCGAAGTTCTAGTTCAAGTACCAAACATTACATGGGATGATGTTGGTGGTTTAGGTTCTTTAAAGGAAGAACTTCATGAGGCAGTAGAATGGCCGCTAAAACACAAAGAAGCGTTTGAACATGCCGATGTCAAACCTCCAAAAGGTATCTTGCTTTATGGTCCTCCAGGAACTGGAAAGACCTTGATTGCAAAAGCAGTTGCACACACAACAGAATCAAACTTCATAAGCATCAAGGGGCCTGAACTGCTTTCAAAGTGGGTGGGAGAATCAGAAAAGGGAGTGCGTGAGATCTTTAGAAAAGCACGCCAAGCTGCACCATGCATAATATTCTTAGATGAGGTAGATGCACTTGCGCCAAGCAGAAGCTCTGGCAACACAGACTCACATGTAACAGAAAGAATAGTATCTCAACTCTTAACCGAGATTGACGGCCTTGAAGAACTACATAATGTACTAGTAATTGGAGCTACAAATAGGGTAGACTTGATAGACAACGCATTGCTCAGGCCTGGCAGATTTGATAGAATACTTGAAGTGCCTCTGCCAGACTCAGGGGGGCGCCAACACATATTTCAGATACACACCAAAAAGAAGCCGCTTGGAAACAACATAGACTTTACAAGACTTGTAGAGCTAACTAATGGATTTAGCGGGGCAGAAATCGAAGGAGTATGCAACAGGGCAGCGATGAGTGCAATACGTAGATATGTCGACAACAAAGAAAAGTCAGTCAAATCAATAAAAATAACGCAAGAAGACTTTGAAAATGCAATAAAAAAATTACGACCAGAAAATGTCAAACCAAGACAAGCCATTACATCATAACTTATATGATAAAATCAAGTAAAAATTAATGACGACAAAAGAAGCGGTTCTTTACCAGAAACTACCCAATGATAAGGTAAGATGTACAGCATGTGCTAGATATTGCGAGATTGGAAAAGACCAGATTGGTCTTTGTGGTATAAGAGCAAACAACAAGGGCAAACTTGATCTCTTGGCATATGGCAAAGTGATAACTGGCCATGTTGATCCAATCGAGAAAAAACCTGTAATTCATTACAGACCGGGAACAAGCATTTTCTCCATTGCCACCACCGGATGTAACTGGCTTTGTAAATATTGTCAGAATTATGACATTAGTCAGAGGAGAAAGATAGAGGGCACAGATATGACTCCAGAGGGAGTAGTGGATTTGGCCATAAGGTCAGGCTCTCAAGGAATCGCTTACACATACAACCAGCCGTCAATATTTATCGAGTTTGCAAGAGACTGTGGCGTCATTGCAAGGAAAAATGGCCTGTTCAATATTTTCGTATCAAATGGCTATGATACTCCAGAAACAGTAAAGATGATGAATGAATTTCTTGATTGCATAACTGTAGACTTTAAAGGAAATGCAGAGCCGCAATTTACACGAAAATACATTGGCGTTCCAGACCCAAAACCAATTTTTGATACACTCAAGGAAATAAGAGACAAGACAAAGATTCACGTAGAAATCACAGACTTGGTAGTTCCTCAAGTGGGAGACAATTTAGAACATGCTTCAAAACTTTGTAAATTTATTTATGATGAATTTGGTCCCAACACACCAATTCACTTTCTAAGATTTCATCCAGACTATAAAATGATGGAATTTGAATCAACACCAGTTAAGACACTTGAAAAGCATCATGAGGTAGCAAAAAAAGAAGGCCTAAACTATGTTTACTTGGGAAATGTGCCTGGCCATCCACTCGAACATACCTACTGTCCACAATGCAAAAACATTGTGGTAAAAAGATATGGCTTTGATATTCAAGGATGGTATCTTGACGACAACAATAATTGCAAATTCTGTGGTAACAAGATACCCATAACAGGAAAATTGGCAGAAAGTTACAGGCAAAGTAGATTCCAGTTTGTATTTTAGCTTGCCACAGCCCTTACAGGAGAACCGGTAGCACCTCTTAGCTTGAGCGGTAGCACTATCAACCTGAAAGCAGTTCTTTTGATTTTGTCAAGATTGCACAGATTTTCTAAAATCAAAATGTTCTCCTTTAGTAATATGTTGTGAGCTGAAAACTTTAGATCCTTTCCTAAATCAATACTAGGCGAATCTATGCCTACTAGGCTTGGTTTTCTCTCTGAGAGGTACTTTGCAGCACTTGGCGAAAGGCCTGGGTTTCTTGTGAAATAGTCTTTTCTTGATATATTTTGTGACCAGCCTGTTTCAAAAACTATGGCTGCACCGGGCATAATTTTGCCATTTCTTGCCTCAAATTTGACAACATCATTTTTTGTAATGGGCTCATCTGGCCCTTTTCTTATATTGCACAGAGTCGCATTGGTTATCAACCGGTTTAGGGGGATTTTGTCTATTTTGAGGCCATTTTCTATGAAATGATACGGTGCATCAAGATGGGTACCAGAGTGCGAGCTTAGAAAAATCAGTTCAAGATTATATCCCTCAGATTTTTTATCTGCCCATGAGATGAATTGCGGACGAGGAGAACCTGGAAAACTTGGGAGTTTATTTGAAATCTCAAGTGTTAGGTCAATCGGTTCCACTAAATTGGTTAGAAGTGGTCATAAATCAATTTTGACTTTGAAACTAGGCAAAGGCTAAATATTGTGCGAGTCGCATTATCTCATGCCAACTACTTACATATTGATAAATTCTGATCTTGGTTCTGATGTAGAGATTATCAAGCAGATCAAGGAAATACTAAACAAAGAGACCTCGGTACAATATGAGGTTCAAGGCGTCTACGGTGTATATGATATAATAGTCAAGATTACTGCGGACTCGATGGATCATTTGAGAAACATAATTACTAATAGAATAAGGAAGATAGACAAAGTCTACTCTACTCTGACAATGATGGTAATAGAAGAGCAGGAAAAGTAGCAACTAATCTCTCTAAGCATTTCTAAGCGCGTCAATTACTTGCAGAATTTCTGATTCTGTGTTAAAAAAGTGTGGCGAAGCCCTGACTATCTTCTTGGAAAAGACCTCTCTTACAGCAAGTATCATGTTTGCCTTTTCAAGCCTTTTGACTAGCAGTTCGGGATTCTGGTCTTTGATAGTAAAAGACACTATGCTGGTTCTTTTTTTGTCCTCTTGAGGCCCTAACAATGTAACGTTTGGCATCTTTAACAGCTCTTGGCGCATCAAGTTTGCAAGTTTGATATTTTGTTGCCTTATTTTTTCAATTCCTATCTTGAGAAGATAGTTAATGGAGGCCTCAAGGCCTGCCGCTCCTACCCAGTTGCGAAATCCTGCCTGAAACCTTGCAGGCATCTCTTTGTAGACAATCTTGTTGTCATGAAAAATAGCAGACTCGCCGCCTACCTGTAAGGGCTCAATCATCTCGCTTGATTCTTTTTTACAGAAAAAGACTCCCATGCCCATTGGACCGCAAAGCCACTTGGAACCGTTAAACGACATAAAGTTGCATTTTATCCTGTTTACATCAATATCAGGAATGCACCCGACCGTCTGAGCCGCATCAATAAAGTAGGGTATGTTCATCTGTGCAAGATAATCGCCTATCTCTTCTACCGGAAGTATGGCGCCAGTATTAAACAAGGCATGGCTGAGAACAACAAGCTGAGTATTGTCATCAATTGTTTTCTTGAGCAAATCATGCTTGAAATACCCCATGTCATCGATTGGCAGCTCCCTTAACTCTACTCTCTGGCCAGCCCTAACCCAAGGATAGTGATTTGCAGGATGTTCATGATTTGAGCCGCGCGTTATGATGTTAGATCTTGATTTGAACTTCATGCCGCTTGCAACAAAGTTTATTCCGTCAGTAACGCTCTGTGTTAGTACTATCTCCTCATGCCTGCATTTGATTAGCTGAGAAATTGCTTTGCGCAAATTGTTCAGACGCTCTTTTACATAACTGTCTGACAATTCCGAGTCAGGTCCAAATTCGTTGTACTTTGAAAGAAAATCGCTCATTGCCTGCATGCTTGACTTTGGCATCCTCGATGTGGACGCGTTGTTTAGATATATCCTGCCTTTGTGGGAAAACTCTTGTGAAAAATCTAAATTCATTCTTATATTACAACTTGATACCTACGCCATTGTTTAAAAATCATGATAATGAATCAAATAACTTGGGTGCAAATCTGTTAAATGTCATCTCTCAAAAACAGATCAACTCCATATTGTATTCTGATCCTTTCCTAAAGGCTGGCTTTATATCAAAACTTGTTAACGAAACAAAAACCGAGATATTGTATATTGATCTTGATCTGTTGTACAGTGGATATGTCACATCTGGTACACTTGTGCGACAAGAAAATCTTACCTTGTATCAGCCTACTGAAGATACAATTGAGGATATGTTGACAGAGATACTGGTCAAGGCAAGCATCTCTCAAGTATTGGTTATAATAGACTCTATCAACGGCCTTTTCAACACACTAAACTATAAAAAACAAGCAGGAAAGGCAGTAGCTTCAATTGTAATGCTACTTGCAAGTACCATCAGACAGACCAACTCCTCCCTTGTTTTAGCTAGTATGGCAAGATACAAGAAAGAGGAAGGCTGGATTTTATCGCCTACTGGAAAACGGCTCATTGAGACAAAAAACAGCAAAAAGATTCTGCTAGAGTATGGAAAAGAAGGAATTGTTGTAAGTCCACTGGATGGTTCAGGCAAATTTTTACTTCCGGCAAGTTCTATACTGCTTTAATCTAATCTCTTGATTATGTGATATCCAAATTGCGTTTTTACAATGTCTGATATCTGACCCTTTTCTAGCGCAAATGCAGCTTTTTCAAATTCCTTTACCATAACACCTCTTCCAAAAAGACCCAAGTCGCCGCCCCTCTTTTTTGAGACATCAATTGAGTATTGCTGAGCAAGTTTTGAAAAACTCTCACCGCTTGATAGTTTTGCCTTGATCTCTTGGGCTACACTTTGTTTTTCAACTAATATGTGCGCACAATGAATCTTGGTTACCATAATCCACATGTTGGTGTTAAATTATAAAAAATTTGGGTCGAAAAATAAAATCCTTGTTCCAAGTTTTTAGAATGAGAAATTTTGCTTTAACGCTGTTATAAAATTCCCAAACGCCGTTATAACATCGATTTTTTCAGCAAGTTATATTAAGATCTTTTCAAGTAATACCCAACATGCCAGTTGGAATTATTCCAGATATAGGCGAACAAATGTGCATAGGATGTGCACTCTGCGTAGAGATTTGTACATCACTAGGCCCAGACGTATTAAGAGTAAAACCAGTAGAGGGCTGGAAAAGAGGTAAAGCATTTGTATTTTATCCAGAGAGATGCATCTCAGACGGTGCATGCATCGGTGTTTGCCCAACAAAGGCAATCTTTTGGATGAGACCAATGGACTTTACTCCAGGACAACCAGTACCACTATACAGAAACTCCGTATTCGTCAAAGGTTGGACCGAACTAGTAGAATAGGTCTGACAAAAACTTCTTTTTATTATTCTTTTTTAGTTATGTGAATCCGTTTTCTACATATATTGGGCATCATCATATCTAACGGTGAGCAAACCAGGTAATCTCTGGAGAAAGGTACACGGTAAAATTACAAAGAAACCTACAAACTTTAGTTGGCTCATTGATCACAAGCTTGCAGGCAGCGGCATGCCAACAACACAATCAGAAATAGAATGGGTGCAAAAACAGGGAGTAAAATCCATTGTTACTATGACAGAAGAGTCTCTGCCGGAATCATGGGTAAAAAATGTAAAGTACTTGCATGTGCCAACCGAAGACCTTTCCGCACCTGATATGGAGCAAATTGATGAAGCTGTAGAGTTCATACATGAGAGACTTCAAAATAATGAGCCTGTCATGGTTCATTGTGCTGCTGGAATAGGAAGAACTGGAACTATTCTTGCGTGCTATCTTGTAAAATACAATAAATCATCTGCAAAAGATGCCATAGAAAAAGTACGAAAAGAAAGACCGGGGTCTATTCAATCCGAATCTCAGGAAATAGCCATAAGCTTGTATTACAAGCATCTGAACAAGTAGGGCTATTCTGGTATTGAACTAGTTACTATTTTTCCATTTTCAAGTTTGATGAAGAGGTACCTGTTGTCTTTGAAAATTAGGGTTATTTCGTTGTCTTTTTCTGACTTGTCCTCAATTTCAAGCAATTCCTGTCCTCTAATGCCGTCATATTTTGCCATAATCGGACTCTGGTATTTCCATTTATAACCGTTAAAAAGTTTGAAATAACAAGTAATGGTTTGTAACAAAAGGCTCTGTTAACTTTTCAAATAATATCAGATAGCTCTTAAACTTGAAAATAATTTGCCTTAGAATTTATCTACAACATAATGAATTTTTTAATTGAAAATGCAACCATATTATTTGTTCATTATACTAACTATCATAACCTCGATCCTGTTATCACAAATGACCTACGCTTCTCAGACTTATGAGCTAGTAATTCCTCAATGGATAAAGAATAACGCCAAATGGTGGGCAGATGGGGAGATAGGAGATACTGATTTTCTCAAAGGTATTCAATATCTTGTTCAAAATGGTGTAATCAAGGCACCACTATCCCAAGGTGGGTACACATCTACCTCAAAACAGATTCCATCATGGATAAAAAACTCTGCAGGATGGTGGGCAAATGGCACTATTGATGATTCAGAGTTTGTAAAGGGAATAGGTTATCTTGTACAATCAGGCATAATTCAGATAGGGTCATCACAAACAGTTAACCAAACTGCAAACACTCCCTTTTTATCAAATCAAACAATCTCCAATCAATTATCTAATGCAATTCCTACATTGTGTAATGCAATTAACGGTGGTGTTTTACCTGACCCAACTTGTACCCCCGGCGCTACTGATCCAAGAGTAACTCAAGATAACATCGATTCTACAATTTGCGTTCCAGGTTATACCAAGACAGTACGGCCTCCCGTATCATATACCGAACCGTTAAAATTCAAGATCATGGATGCTTATGGCCATACTGATTCTGCAGGTAACTATGAACTGGATCATTTAATTCCACTGGAGTTGGGCGGTGCACCATCTGATGTCAGAAACCTGTGGCCTGAACCTCACTACACGACTCCCAATTCCTATGATAAGGATACGCTTGAAAACTATCTTCATAGGCAAGTCTGTTCAGGTACTATAGAACTTCAGACAGCTCAAAAAGAGATTGTCTCTAATTGGGTCAGATACTGGGCTGAAATTTCTAATCAATCCAATTTTGATAACCCAAACGATCCTGATGGAGATCAGCCTACAGCACAAACTCAAAATGCTACTGGAATACTTCATACCGACCTTCAAGGTTCAACTAGCATTGTACGTGGTAACGTTCAATCTATGACAGTTATAGTCACTGATGGAACAAACCCTGTAAGTGATGCCAGTGTATCTATACATGTTACTTATGCATCTGGTTATACGACGAAGGATTTTGATGGAATAACAAATTCAAAGGGTCGGTATGATTTTTCATGGAAAATAGGCGCCAATTCTGATCCAGGAACATTTCAAGTAGATGTAAGTGTAAGTAAAAATGGCTATTCCTCCACCAATGATACATTTTCATTTGAAGTCACTGAAAACTAGCACAGATTGAGAATGGTTTCTATTTCGTTATCTCAATCTCTATCTCTTTAGAGTTTGATCTGGCATCTAACTCATCTGTATAGTCATGCTTGAACCAAGATACATAAACCTCGGCACCAATTTTATGTTTGCCTGCACCAAGCTCAGATGCTTTTACCTCCATTTTTTCATCAAAATCAAGTAAGAGCTGTTGAGCTTCTGCTTGGTTCGTTGGAATATGCGGCTCAAAGTTCTTAGATATCTGTACCCAGACCTTCTTTTCTCCCATCTGGGTAAGCTTTGGATTTCGTGTCCAGAAAAGAGCGGCCTTTTTGTATGTATCAAGCGGTGTTCCTATCTCATGCTTTCTTAATCCACCCGAGTAAAGCTTGACACCGTACTTTAGCTTGAATACATTATCGTGTTTACTGTATGCTTGTTCCCAATTTTTCTCATTGAATGCTTCGCGTAGTCCTCCGGTTACAGAGAATTTTACATTTATTGTTATGTTATCATTTATGCTGAATTTATCAGCAGATTTTTCTAACGTCACCTCACCTATCGTATTCTTTTCACTAGTCAACTCTTGGCTCTGTAACATTGATGGTGCCATTATAAGATTTGCGTGAAAAGGCCCCATCAAATCTATCATTTAATATGAAAATCTATGGTTTCAATAATGACTAGACCAGATCTCGACTCGAACCATTTATATCCTCAATAAGTATTTTTTTGACTTACGCATGGACGTCCAAGTCAAGAAATCATCTTCGAAAGAAGTTCTATTGGATATAAGAAAATCTGATATAAGCACACTATACATCGTCCAACACGAATTGTTAAAGGATCCAACGGTAGAATTTGCTGGCGTGATTCTAAAACATCCGCTCACCAAGGAATACGCAATGCGTGTAAATACATCTAAAGGCAACCCTATCAAGGAAATTGAAAAGGCTACAAAGGCCGCAATTGAATATTCTGACGAGCTAAAAAAAGCAGTTAATTCAAAAATCAAGGGTGTTTAAATGAAATTTTGCCCCAAGTGCGAAGCTAGGCTTAAGCTAGCTGACTCAGAGTCTGCGTTTGTATGCCCTAAATGCGGATACAGCGAGAAAGGCTCCAAGGCAACAAAACAAGTAAAGGTAGAGGGAAGCTCTACAATTAATGTACTTGACGAAAATGAGAAAAAAGAAACATTACCTGTAATCAAGATTGAATGCACAAAATGCGGCAACAATGAGGCAGTATGGTGGATGCTACAAACCCGAAGCGCTGATGAGCCTACAACTCAATTTTATCGTTGTATAAAATGCAGTTATACTTGGCGAAATTACGCATAGAATCAAATTCATCAATCCATAATCTGACCAGATCGCGCATAACGTTTAACTTTGAGATGTTAGAGAGGTGAATAAGTTTGGTATTTTCTGCAAAGACAGGAGGTTCTGATGAATGGAAAGCAGTAATATCTGCTATTTCTACTCTAGTTGAGGAAGCAACCTTTGAGGCAACGGGGGAAGGAATTGCTTTTCGTGGGATGGACCCGTCTCATGTTGCACTAATTGATATTGCATGGCCAAATTCTGCATTTGAAAAATATGTGTGCGATGAAGATGTAAAGTTCGGCGTAAGAATAGACGAATTTGCTAAACTGATCAAGCGGGCTGATAAAAAAGATAACATTGAGATAAGCATTTCAGAGGAAAAGTTGTTACTTGTCACAATTGGTAAAAATAAGAAATACAAAATGAGGCTGATAGAAAGTTCTGCGACAGATACTCCATTACCAAAAATAACATACAATGCAAAGGTTGCTGTGACCTCAACTGAATTTGATAAAATCTTAGGCGATGTTCAAGTAGTCTCAGAATATCTCTCAATTACTGCTACTCCAACCAAGGCAGAATTTTCTGGAAGGGGTGATTCCGGGGAAGCTGTAATAACACTGGAAAAAGGAATGCCTGAGATGCCAGAAATTGACGTCAAGGAAGAAAGCACAGCAACTTACAGCTTGGAATATCTTAACAGTATTGTAAAGGCAGTAGGTACTGTAGCTGGAACCGTAGTATGTGAATACTCTAGCAAGATGCCGTTGAGGCTAGAATTCAAAGTGGCAAACGTGGGTAGGATTCATTTCTACTTGGCTCCAAGGGTTGAAAGCTAGTATTCTAGTTTCAAGGTATGAAAACGAAACTACAATCTGCTATTCTTGTAACAGATTTTTCCCTAGGTATGATTTACAACCACATAAAACTAGAACAGGAGGGGCATTGAGGAGAAAAACAATGGAGAAATATTGTCTCCCATAAGCGCAATTACGAGAATTTCTATCTGAATATGACATCTTTATTTCCTATAACAATTCTATCTTTTTTTTCTATTTCGTCAATGAGGTCTCTAACCTGTTCCTTTGACATGATGTTGCCTTTCCAAAGCATTCTCAGCAGCGCTATCAGATCCACATATTGAACAAAAAGCCTGTCAGCTTCTGCCTTGACACCATCGTCATTTGTAACAAGAAGACTTTTTCTATTGTGCGATACTGCAACGCATTCCGAGTCTGCCAAGCTGAGGTTTCTTTTACCATGTATTTCCTTTACTAATCTTTTTTCTGCATGTTGAAGTTTAATCTTGGCAAATCTGGTCGGTATTGATAACTTGATAAACCCAAGCCTTTCACCATACTTGAGTTCCTTGTACACGTGAGGAGTTAAAAGAAGTGATCTTTTTGTGAAAAGACGCTGTAATAGTTCAACTTTTCTGATCTTAACAAAGACAGAAAGTACATCTGTATCTATGACAACATCCATTATCTCAGCTTTGTAAGAATGTCGTCAGCCTTTTTCATATTTTTTGCAGTAGCTCTGATTATTCGTTTGTAACCATCGCTTGAAAGTATTTCCTTGAATTCAATAATGCCGATACCTGCAACTTCAGAAGCTTTTCCAAGCGAAATCTCTCCATGCTTGTACATCTCTACTGCTGCTGCAAGGTTTAGGTTCTTCTTGTGTTCAAACATGTATCTGAGAGCGTCCTTTACCACATCAGACTTGCTTGAATAGAATCCAGATTTGACCAGGGCATCGATCCTCTTTTTATCGAGATCGGCAAGGTTGTAGCTTGATGGCATGTTGTTAACCAAGTTATATTGATAACTGTTATCATATAAAACTAGCGTCCAATATTCATTATTCTTTATCCGGATCTGATAGTAATTGCACCTTGATACGCAAGACTGTTCTCTAAGTTTCCAGCCTAAATTCTTCAAAGTATACCTTGCCGTTCTCTACTGCCTTTCTGATGCTCTTTTGTCTCGGTGAAAGATCCGCCTCTCCGGTCTTTGCATCAATGAAGGTTATCTTGTCTACCTTGTTCTCATTGAATAAGCCGTCAAATGCTATAAAGTCAATTGGTTCTGCTAAAAATCTGCAATCCCTTGGTTGATGACCAAAATTAGATACTGTAGGTGCAAGATGTTCTAGTGTCTTTCCAATGTAGACCTGCTTTGATTTTTCTATGGATTCTTGGATTATCTTCTTTTTCTTTGCCTCAAACTCTTCTTCTGCCTCTCTTAGTTGGTCAAGGAGGTCTTGAGGTGGTCTCTTGCCATTGAATATCTTAAACTCGTTCAACCTGTGTATTGCCTGGCAGTCTGGGCATTGTGCATAGGTATTTCTTTCTGCCTGGATAAAATCAGCAAGTAGCTTTGCTGTAGAGTTTGGCATCTGTATAATGGTATAATATGTCCATAATTTGGTCTATGTCAAAGTATTTTATAATATGCATCAACGAAAAAACATTCTCTAATGTTACTTTACACCATTAAATCATTACCAATTGATTCTTGAAATGAATGAAATTTAATGACGTTACATGCTAAATGAAAGCTGATTAGAATTGAAATTTGAATCGAACTATGATAGGATTGAAATAGATACATCACATCATCTTTATTATTGCGTATATTACTTTCTATAAGATCATTACAAAATTATCAAGTAAATTTTGAATACCATCACAAAGTGCAAGGTTTTATCTATTCGCTTCTACGAAATACTAAATTCGATCGTCTCCATGATAAACATGGGTTCAAGTTCTTTTGTTTTTCAAACATCTACAAGGCAAAAGACTCGAATCATCACAGTTTGATAATTTCGTCCCCAGATCAAGATTTTATCACCCAAGTAGAATATCAATTAAATAAGATAATTGAAAACCAGATTCCAGTAGAGATTGGAGGTCTTTTTGAACTAATCAAGGTAGTAAAAATACCCGAAAAGAACCTAGAGTTTCCACTCAAGGTCATTACCCAGTCTCCAATCATAATCAGGATACCTATCGAAAAATATCAGGGAAGGATAACAGATACCGCACCTTACAAATCTGTTTTGTGGAGGCAGGGGCATCCTGTTGATCTATTTGTTGAAGCTCTTGAGGCCAATATGAAAAGAAAGTTTGCAGAATTTACAGGTTCACAAATTGACGGCAAGATCTTTGAAAGATACGACTTTAAAAAACAGGTATCAACCAAGGTAGATTTGGCAAATTCCAAAATCCCTGTTATTGGCTCGCTGTGGAAGCTGGAATTTTCAACTGATGTTCATCCACACATTCAGACATTTGCGCTTGACTGCGGCCTTGGTGAGAGAAATTCACTAGGTTTTGGTTTTGTTAATCCGGTCATAGAAAAAAGCATTAATTTAAGCCAGTAGGATTGTCTTTATTGCTTGACTCAATATACAAACTAACATTACCTCGTAACATCGTAATTTGCAGTCTGGAAAGCAATATCTTTGAATCGTTTTATATGTTCTGGGTTGGTTACTTTATTACAACGCCCAGAATATTTCATAGTAACCTGTTAATTCTGTGTCTTGAGGATTTCAATCCTACGAGTTTGGATATGTGAAGGTGTGTTAATATGAATGAGGTAAAAGAGCAAGGCACTAGATTGCAGTTTAGTGGTAACTGGCTTATTGATGCCGGTATCTTGGGCTTTGTAAATTTGATGGAAGATGTTTATGGTTGGGATTTGAAATCGAATGAATGGAAACTACCAGTAGAAGATGTAGAGTTACAAGGAAGATTCTTTTTTGCTTTTTGGTATAAGATAATTAGTGAGACAGTAGAGCAATGGCTGAACAAAGACAACCTCAAGAAAAAAGCATTTAACATGAGTGTTAAGGAGAAAATCATATCTAACGTACTTGATATTTTAAAACAAAACAAAGATCAAATCATTCTAAAAACGGATTTTCAGGACATTCCTTCTGTTAAGGAATCCATATTATGTTTCAACAAAAAATGTAAAGAAAGTATTTGCAATGAATTTCAATATTATAAAGATGCTTTAAACAAGAAATATTCCCAAAATAAAAAAACTATTCTTGAAAATTTGAATAGTATCAGCTTTATAGCATATAGTGAATTTTTTACCAACTTGTCAATATTTAACCCATCAACAAATAAGAGCGGTAACGAATCAACGATTCTAGAGTTATTTTCAAAACTTGTTTGTCATTATTCTGTTCGAAACGGTTCAGATATTCTGGATAAAAGTATGAACGTATTTCTATTTTCTGCCGATGATTTTCATAATATATATTTTGGAAGCCCTCCTACCTTAAAAAAAATTGAGGATGTTTATAGGATCAATCCAACATACGTGTTGCTTTCTGTTCCATGGTCATTCATTAAGATTCAAGAGAACCATTTCTTCCATACGAATTCACTGGAAAATTCATACCATATTCATCGTAATTTGCAAAGATATAAAGAGAATTTACAAACCAATCGAAAACTCCTTGACATTACTTGGAAAGTTGTAATAGATTTTTTGGTTGAGAGGAAATCTGATTTTTCTTTAGAAAACCTGCATATAATTGAATATTCAAGTATCGATCCAACAAAACAGCAAATACAAAATGTTGAATATCTTTCCATATCTAAACTAAACGCAACACTTCTACTGGATGAAACCATGCGCGAAAATCTGAATAAAACAATTCCTTGCAATGAGAACCGTAAAAGAATCAAGTATGTATGGCTTACAGAACAACTTTGCAATGAAAGACCATTAACACCACTAATAGTAAAACACGTTGAACTGTTTATTAAAAAAAGAAACAACAATAAGGGGAAAAATGTTACATCAACACCAATTTATCTTTCTCTAGGCACATCCCTATATGCACTCATGATTGATGCAAATAAGCAAAAACTAAGTATCAACGAATTACACTTTAATCACGATTTCTTTATGGGATATTCCGAGTTAGTGGATGACATAAAAAAAGATGTAAATTACATTAGGTATGCCTCCGATGCATTTTCCAAATGCATCACAGATGAAAATGAACAAGATCTCTACATATTATTAGCTACCATCAAAGGAAACGATAGAAACCAATACCTTAACCTACTATACCGCATACTAGTTACAAGTAAAGAAGAGCTCGACAGAAAGTGGGTATCGGATTATGCATTTAAAAATATAATAAAAAATAAAAACACTTGGACATACTATGGTTTAGCATTAATACTAAAGGCGATAAAAACATGCAAGAAGAAATAAACATTAACAAAGTAAAAAACCACGCCAAGGAGTCGTATGACAGGCAAAGTGGAAATTATAAACGGAAGCTACTCTATAATCTTCTTGCTGCTATCAGAAACAACGACAGAAACAAGTTTTTAAATATTCTATTTGCCAATCTTAACGCAATGAGTAAAGATGGGGAGCAAAAATCTCTTGCCGATGATCTCATGACCCAATATGAGAACATTCAAGGCCCACGTTTTGAAACATATGCTTATGCGATAATTGCTGGAATTCTTGCATCAGATGATGATAATAGAGCACCACAAAAAAATACACGTGAGGTTGATAAAAATGGGTAAATTTATTGTTTTGGATATTGTATTTTATGCAAATTCGTTGAACTATGATCAAGGCTCCGGTAATATTCAAGAACTCAAGAAAATCACCAAATGGGATGGCAAACAGTATACACTCGTTAGCAGATATGCCTTGAGATATAGTATGCTACATCATGCGCATTCATTGTTTGGAAATAAGTGGTCTCTTGCAGGTTCTGAAAATTTAAGCAATGATCAAGGGGTAGTACAGGCTAAAGGTGAACCCAAAGATCTTATAAAAAACTTTCCAGAGTTTGATCTTTTTGGCTATATGATGACTGCGAGTGAGAAAGCCGCGGCAACAAGACCGGCTGTTGCTGCATTATCTCATGCCGTTTCACTTGCACCATTTAACTACGATAGCCACTTTAATGCCAATCTGGATGTTGTAAAAAGATCAGGCAAACTTACATCAATAAATCCTTTCACAAGAGAAGAACATTATTCCTACTATGTTTATTCTGTTGTAATTGATTGTAGTCGATTAGGTAAAGTCGATGGTGATAACGAACCTGTGTTGGGCGATGATAAAAAAATAGAAAGAATAAACCAGCTCATTGATGTGATTCTTACTTTGAAACGACAAATCAAAGGGGAACGAGAAGACCTATCCCCAAAAATACTTGTTGTAGGATTATACAATAATACTCCTTACGAGTCATTCAAAGACAGATTGGCGTTGGCAGATGAATATGAAGAAGAATCTACCCAAACTGAGGAAAAAGTTGAAAATGGAACAAAAATAATACGAAGAATTGTCAAAACAAACAAACCAAAATTTGAAATCTATGGCTTGGAGGCTCCAACAATAGTAGATGAAACAAAAATAAAAGACGAAATTGAAAAGTTTATGAAGCAGGACGAGTCGTCATCCGTGCTACTCTATAATGTTCCTGAAATAAAGGTTGAATGCAAAACATAGTTCAATAAACACATGACCAGACTATTATTGATTCACTGTACACAACCGTTTGCACAATATCGTAACCCATTTACATTTTTCTATGCACAGACGTTTCCTTTACCACCCAAATCTACGATTGTAGGGATGCTTCAGAATGCAACAAATCGATATTATGACGAAACATTTTGGGATTTGGAAATAAGCGTGCACGGTGGATTTGAGAGCGTGTTCTGGAGTTACAGCAGCATGATTAAAGGAAAAGTGTATTTTAAGGATGGTAGGCTTTATAATAAGCCCAAAGACGAGGAATTACCATTATACGGTAATTACAAAACATCTCAAAGGACACCTGTAATTATGCAGGAACTGTATAATGGACACCTGTGGATATTCATACGTGATAGGAATGATTTTCAGTATTGGGATGAACTAGTGCAGGCAATTAAAGTACCAAACAAAGTATTATGTTTGGGTAGAACAGAAGATGTCATCTTTATAAAAAATGTAAAAAAAGAACAAGAAATACAGCAAAGCTCCGAGACAATCATGAAAAACCTATGGGCTCATTATCCAACGTACATAACGCACGATGTCCCTATTAAAAACAAAAAATATCCAATGTATTCGGTTCCAGTAAAGGTGGTATTCAAAAATAATGATACGCCAATCAAAAGCAAGCTAGAAATTGACAAGATAACGGAGCGTGACTCGAAATTTAAAACGGTTGTTTATGCCGGAATAGATTCTGCATTATACCTTACTGAACCAATAGAAGCAGATGTTTTCAGAATAGGTGAGCAGACTTTCACAATACCAGTTGATTATGGATGGCTATAATGAATGCGTATAATCTTTTACGTGCCAAGAGTATCAAAGAGGAACAGCCCGATGACTGCAATCTTCTTCTTAAAGATCATATTCTCCAAGTTATCAACCGGTTGGAAAAATTATATGCATATACGGAAAAAAACAAAAACGCTCTGTCTAATCCTTGGTTAAAAGAAGATGGAAAAAGAGAACCCCTCTTTTCAGCAATAACAAAAGGGCTCTTTATTCATGATCTTGGAAAGATAGAGGCAGGCTTTCAGAGAAAACTATTTGATGAAAATGAGGAGGATGCTTGGAAAGAATTATCTAAAATTTTTAATTGGGACAAGTTTCCAAAACAAAAAATCAAGCGACATGAATACCTTTCCATTTTTTGGAGCTGTTTTTTGTTAGACGACAAAAAAGAAAAAGAATGGAACGCAAAGATCCGTACGGCCATCCTATTTCACCATTATAACAAGTTCTATACTGACTCAGAAAAAGAATTACTGGAAATAATAAGGGATAATCAAGAGGCATCAAGAGCATACCTTGAATTTCTTTTAGCTCATAAAGACAAATTTGAAGAATTTCTTAAATCTGCAATCAAGGAGGTAAGGGAGAATTCTAGGTATGATTTTGTAAAAAATGCAATGAACGAATTGGAATCAGAAATAAATTTTGACAAGTTGGATGATTTGATCTCTAAAATAAAAGAGCATTCATCGGATATCGGAGTCGAAATATACGATCCAGAAATAGACAAAGAAGATACTACATTTGTCCTCACGACAGGCATTCTTAAAAGATGTGATCATTCAGCAAGTGCTGAAATTCCCATAGAAGAAACAAATGACATTTGCCCAATTTTCAACAGAATAAAAGAAAACATCACAAATAGTATCAAAAAAATTGCTATAAAAGAGAGTTTCTGGCAAAGAGAAACATTAGAACAAAACATCAACTATCCATTACTTATTGCGCCGACAGGTTCAGGAAAAACAGAATTTGCTCTTTTATGGGCCAACAAACAAAAAAGAAAGCTTATCTATACTTTGCCATTACGAGTTGCACTCAACGATCTTTTTGCACGATTCCAAAATTATGCAGACGTGAATAATTCAAACATAAATGAAAATATAGTTTCCCTGTTGCATTCAACAGCATTTATAGAATATCTGAAAAAGGAAGAATCTGGAACATCAGGTGCGCTCATTGATCAGAAAGTTCATACCTCGAAAAACCTTGCAAGCCCTCTCATACTTACAACTCCGGATCAGGTATTACTGACTTCACTGAATTTCCATGGTGCGGATAGGCTAAAGAGCATATACCCATTTTCTGCTATAGTGGTAGACGAGATTCAGGCATATGATCCTGAAATGGCTGCCATCATAGTCAAATCTTTACGTGACATAGAAAAATTGAAAGGTAACATCATGATAATGACTGCCACCTATCCTCCGTACTTTGAGAAATTTTTATCATGGTTTACAAAGGTGGAAATAAAAAATTCACAAAATATCAAGAATTATGATGTTAAAAGGCACAGGGTTGAACTTGTAGATGCATCATTTGAACTAGAAAAAGAAGGCAAGGACACTAACAAAAAATCTGACGGTGATGCCTTCAAGCTAAGTGATGCATTCAAAGAAAAGATAGAATCACAAATTAAAGTCTCGGATAAAAACATCTTGATTATCTGCAACACTGTAAGAAAGGCTATAAAAATATACGATTTTCTCAAAGACAATCATAGTAACGAACACGTTTTCATACTTCATTCACGTTTGATTGAGGGTGTAAAAAAAGGTAGAGTCGAATACATCAAAGGCCAGATTAAAGAAAAATTAGAAGATAAAAAATCTGAGAGGATAATTCTTGTTGCCACTCAAATCATTGAAGCCTCAGTGGACATTGACTTTGATGTACTTTTAACAGAAATATCTCCAATAGACAGTCAGATCCAGAGATGGGGTAGAGTGTTTAGAAACCGAAAAAACAATGGCAAGCCTCTTGATTATGAGGAAACCAAGCCAAACATCATCATCTTTAAGAAACCCGACAGAATTACAAATTTAATTTATGATGAAAACACAATAACTAAAACAATAGAACAGCTGGATGAAAAAAAAGAAAACGAATTTTTACAGACGCTGAAATATGAGGATGAAAAAAAATTGGTTGACCAGACTTTTTCTAGACCCATAGAAAGGAATGGAACAAAAATTACTCTTAAGGAACATTACGAAAAAGAAATAGAATATCTTACTAGTGCTCTTGAGTACTTTTCGATAGAAAAGAAAAGCGACGCACAACGCATGTTTAGAAAAATTGCTGGATTAAGCTTTGTTTTTCCTGATATAATGGCAGCAGATGACGATAAAAATGATGATGACAAACAGTCAAAATTAAAAAAAGAGTTTGCTTCTATTATAAGAGATAAAACAAATAAAGATATCTCATGGAACGAGATTATTAAGAAGATAAGGAAAAAGGTCGATTATAATAATGATAATAAAAAACTCCTGTGGAGTTTACGCGAATTACTTTACCATTATTCAATAAACATTCCTCTTTATCATACTGATAGAACACAAGATCGTGTGCAATATATATACAACCACGAATTCAAGGGATTCTATGTATATTTAACACAAAACGAGGAGAAAAAAAGGAAAATATTGGAAGTGGGGATAGACAGCATAGAAGATATTGAAGCTTCTTATCAAGAGGAGTTTGGTAATTCATACCGGAATTCGTCAAATATAATATAATGAATAGTTGTGTGGCATGTTTCTTGTTTAACAATTTCTGCCTTCTGCAATAGAAAGTTTCAATCCTACAATAGTTCGATTCAAACTTCTTTAGCAGATACTCGAGTATCTGCGTATAGCTGTTTCAATCCTACGATAGTTCGATTCAAACAGTTGAGGATTTACTTGCAACCCTCCAAGCAGGGAATGTTTCAATCCTACGATAGTTCGATTCAAACTCTTACCCAGCTTCCTTCTACTTTGTGTGAAGACAAGTTTCAATCCTACGATAGTTCGATTCAAACAGAAATCAAAATGCTCTTCAAAATTGCTAGATATTGGTTTCAATCCTACGATAGTTCGATTCAAACTAGTACAAAGAACATTTGCACTACCATTGCCATTGTTTCAATCCTACGATAGTTCGATTCAAACGATTCCAGCAAATACTACAACGCCCAACAAAGCTTCGTTTCAATCCTACGATAGTTCGATTCAAACACCCACTGGAAAAAAGATGGAACAACTCGGTTACTGGTTTCAATCCTACGATAGTTCGATTCAAACAGTGAAAACAAGACGCATAATGTCAACTTTATGATTGTTTCAATCCTACGATAGTTCGATTCAAACGGTTATTACAACGCCTTGACGCCTTCTGACACCTTCGTTTCAATCCTACGATAGTTCGATTCAAACAGCAGTAGCAGCAGCATAAGCAGCATCAGCAGCATCTGTTTCAATCCTACGATAGTTCGATTCAAACAGAAACTATTGGAATTTCTAAGGAAAGTGTAGCTTAGTTTCAATCCTACGATAGTTCGATTCAAACTATTACATGATTCCTGCAACAGACATGATCTATCTCGTTTCAATCCTACGATAGTTCGATTCAAACAGAGCTTATCCGGCTTTCAAAACAAGTATTTCAGGAGTTTCAATCCTACGATAGTTCGATTCAAACAGTACAGGGTTACATTTCAGGGACACTAAAGCCAGGTTTCAATCCTACGATAGTTCGATTCAAACAAGCGCTGCAATGAAAAACCTCGGCCTTGGAAATGAGTTTCAATCCTACGATAGTTCGATTCAAACTTTGACTATCTTGTAGGCTTCAAGCAAGACTAGTCCGTTTCAATCCTACGATAGTTCGATTCAAACTCTAGAGATTGTAGAACTACGAATCCTGTTTTGCGTGTTTCAATCCTACGATAGTTCGATTCAAACAAGAATCGTTTTGTTTTATCTGATACTAGTATTGCCGTTTCAATCCTACGATAGTTCGATTCAAACTTTATTGGTATTTTATTCAAATGGTTGTTTATTATAGTTTCAATCCTACGATAGTTCGATTCAAACAATATTCCTTCATTATGGAATAAACTGAACTGTTAAGTTTCAATCCTACGATAGTTCGATTCAAACAAAGCATTGGAAATTCTTACCAAAAGGCGGTATCATGTTTCAATCCTACGATAGTTCGATTCAAACAATTAATTTTGAAATTTCTCGAGCATTTTGAACTGCGTTTCAATCCTACGATAGTTCGATTCAAACAGCCTGTTGTGCGGCCTGCCTTTGCGCCTGTTGCCTGTTTCAATCCTACGATAGTTCGATTCAAACGAAGCAGACATCCGATGTGATAGACATGATTACCGAGTTTCAATCCTACGATAGTTCGATTCAAACGAGCCTGATAGGCATCTGGAAATATGTTAAATCCAGGTTTCAATCCTACGATAGTTCGATTCAAACATCCTTGTGGTGTGTCAGTACTACAGAGCCTATGTCGTTTCAATCCTACGATAGTTCGATTCAAACAGAAATTTTGACAGGTGAGATATCATCTTCTTCTGTGTTTCAATCCTACGATAGTTCGATTCAAACATTACAACACAGTAGGAAATAAGGAAAGACATGTTGCGTTTCAATCCTACGATAGTTCGATTCAAACTTCATATAGTATCCGTGGCCTGCAAGGGCATTTCCAGTTTCAATCCTACGATAGTTCGATTCAAACATCAAGGTATTGCTCATGCGGCATCCTATACAGATCAGTTTCAATCCTACGATAGTTCGATTCAAACCATTTCTGTTTGATGCGGGTAAAGTTCCAACTTTTGGTTTCAATCCTACGATAGTTCGATTCAAACTCGGGTATCGAAGCTGGTTGGGGTATCGAAGCTGGTGTTTCAATCCTACGATAGTTCGATTCAAACCAAACTGGTACCGTGGCACTGCCCCAGCAAAATCAAGTTTCAATCCTACGATAGTTCGATTCAAACTGAATTTAGGACAGGCTGCACTGGCAGGACAGGAAAGTTTCAATCCTACGATAGTTCGATTCAAACTTTGACATGCGGACACCGATCTGCATGTCATACCCTGTTTCAATCCTACGATAGTTCGATTCAAACGGAATTGGGTCTTAAAATCATGAGGGTTAAGATAATGTTTCAATCCTACGATAGTTCGATTCAAACTTACTTGACTGCGCCGAATCGTGTAGGTTTGGTACAGTTTCAATCCTACGATAGTTCGATTCAAACCCTATATTCCCAAACCTAGGAGGCAGGCATGACACGTTTCAATCCTACGATAGTTCGATTCAAACTCTTCCAGATATTTGTCAAATTTTGGACAGATAGCATCGTTTCAATCCTACGATAGTTCGATTCAAACCGGTAAATTACAATTCAATGACCTTGGAAGATTTCTTGTTTCAATCCTACGATAGTTCGATTCAAACACTGATGGCGCAGACATTCCAGGACAAAAATATTGAGTTTCAATCCTACGATAGTTCGATTCAAACATATACCAATTACCTAAGATATTATGTAATAATGTAGTTTCAATCCTACGATAGTTCGATTCAAACAAAATCAGAAGGTTTTAGGTTAGAAAAATCAGAATTGTTTCAATCCTACGATAGTTCGATTCAAACTGCCATACAAGATTTTGATAATGATAGGTTTGCATGGTTTCAATCCTACGATAGTTCGATTCAAACATGCCGGAAGATCCACTACCAGAATTCAAGGATGATGTTTCAATCCTACGATAGTTCGATTCAAACGTAGATGGAGAGAAACTATCTGATTGCTTGCCTTATGTTTCAATCCTACGATAGTTCGATTCAAACTCTATTCATACCATCGAGTCTAGCGTTTGCATCGACGTTTCAATCCTACGATAGTTCGATTCAAACATCACTTCTAAATTTATTTGTGCCGGCGCTAAAGCTGTTTCAATCCTACGATAGTTCGATTCAAACCTAGCTAACCAAAGAACAGGACCGATTTATGTAGTAGGTTTCAATCCTACGATAGTTCGATTCAAACTCTATGACAAACGGGATAGACTCCTATCATAGCTGTGTTTCAATCCTACGATAGTTCGATTCAAACTGGATTTTCTTTGGTAATATTATGGGGAATAGAGCTGTTTCAATCCTACGATAGTTCGATTCAAACCCCATTTTTTCAACGGATTTACGCATACTTTAATCGTCAAGCTCTTTTAGTTTTTCGTCAACCTATGATAGTGCATTTTACTTATAAAAGCGACATTTTTTTGCGTATAATGTACCATAGTTAATAATCTTGTCAGCAATTTGTCACCCACCATTCTATAATTTTTTTATGGCATGTTATAGAATTGGAAGCGTTAACAGACGCAGACCTGACCCATACCGGCTCCCAGATTAACTATTATTTTGTATGCAAAAGAAAACTCTGGCTTTTTTCTCATAACATAGAGTTAGAATCAGACTCTGATCTTGTTCTTCAAGGCAAACTCTTGCACGAACACAGCTACAAAAGAAAACTAAAAGAAATAGCAATTGACAAGATAAAGATCGATTTCATCGAGAAAACAAATGAAGTTCATGAAATAAAGCGTTCAAGAAAAGTAGAAGACGCACATGTTTACCAGCTATTATACTATCTGTACTATCTGAAAAAACATGCGGGCCTTGATACTAAAGGAGTACTCAACTATCCTCTGCTCAAAAAGACTGTAAAGGTGACATTAACCCCGCAAAAAGAAAGAGAACTGCAAGAGATAATTCAGAAAATAAACCAAATAAAAGAACTGGTAAAGCCTCCCGATGCAAAATGGGTACCTTTCTGCAAAAGTTGCGCGTATAGCGAGATGTGCTGGGGATGAAAGATTACTATGTATTTCAAAGTGGAAGATTGCGAAGAAGCGAGAACACTATCAAACTAGAATCATCAAGAGGTGAGAAAAAATCCATCCCCATACATGATATCTATTGTATACATCTGTTTGGCGAGACCGATCTGAACACAAAAGTAATTGTATTTTTAAACCAGCATGGAATTCCACTACACTTTTACAATTATTATGGATACTATTCAGGCAGCTTTTATCCACGTGAGAAATTACTTTCAGGATTTCTTATTGTAAAACAAGTACAACATTATCTTGATTCATACAAGAGACTTGCAATTGCAAAAGAGTTTGTAAGGACATCGATACACAACATTCTCTCTAACCTACAACAATACAGCAAGCGAGGAAAAGATATGAGCCAATTCATCTCAAAGATTAAAGATGAATCTAATACAATTGAACAGGTAACCAATATTGCAGAACTGATGGGAGTCGAAGGCAGATCTAGGCAAACATACTTTTCCTCATTTGATTCATTTTTAAGAAAGGGATTCGAGTTCGAAAAGAGAACCAAGCTTCCCCCCCAAAACATGCTTAACAGTCTAATATCATTTGGAAATTCTTTGCTTTATGCTACTGTTCTTACAGAGATCTACCATACGCAGCTTACACCGACTGTAAGTTACCTTCATGAACCAGGAGAGAGAAGGTATTCTCTTTCACTTGATATAAGTGAAGTGTTCAAGCCTGTCATAGTAGACAGAGTCATCTTCAACCTTGTCAACAACAGAATCATAAAACCAGAGCACTTTGACAACAAACTAAACGCCAGTTTTCTAAACGAGCAAGGAAGAAAGATCTTTGTATCCGAATACAAGAAAAAGCTTGAAACTACAATTCATAATAACACCTTGAAGAGAAACATCAGCTATCAACGGCTGATAAGAATAGAGTGTTTCAAGCTAGTCAAACACATACTTGGCGAGAAAATCTACAAGGGTCTTAGGAGCAAATGAATGTTCGTCATTGTTGTTTATGATATTGAAGTAGAAAGAATTGACCCGGTTAGGACTCTCTTAAAACAATATCTTACTTGGATCCAAAACTCTGCTTTTGAAGGAGAGATTACAGAAGGACATCTTGAAGAATTACGCCTCAAGTTGCTTGAAATCATAGAAAAAGAAAAGGATTCCATAATTGTTTATTCAATAAATAATCCGTCGTGGATAAACAAAAGAATATGGGGAAAAGAAAGGAATACAACTGGAAATATTTTGTAGATTGTGAATCTACAGCAGTTATTCATAACAAGGATTGAAACTGCTTATCGTGGCAGTTGTATGTGATGGTAGTCAGATTATCTAATCAGAAACTTCTATGTGTCCTGTCTTCTTTTATTATTTTCTCGATTCTCTCATGTGCTTTTTCTGAGACAGATAATCTATCAAATATCTTGATATATCGTACGTCTTTCTTGTTATCTTTCATCCACTGGTTTAATCTCTCAGTTGAATGATCCCACATTCTTTTTTCAGACTCTACCAGTTTGTTATATGTATGTAAAATCTTACAATCAATTTCGTATATCAAACGCTCTAATGCTAACTTTTCTTGAAATAATTTTACCTTGTCTAACTGTTCACGTAGTCTACTTCGTTGAACCTCTAGTCGCTCTAAATTGATAATTATTGCACCCTCTGGATTGAAGATGTTGGTATTTTTATAAATTTTTGAATACCAATAATTAATGTCTCCATTTATGGTATTTCGATTCACCTTCATTAGTTCCGAAATTTTTCTTGCAGAATAGCCATACTCAAAATGCAGTTTGTATACTTCCTGCATTCTTTTGTCGCGTTCAGACTTGGAATAAGGTCCACCTTCTCTTTTGGCATCCTTGAAACTTTTCTTCTCTTGCTCAATAAATTCGGTATCAACATTAAGTGGCGGTTTCAAAGATTCCTCGACTGTCAATGGTTTCTTTGCACGCTAATTGCTAATAAGCTTATGGTATTATACCATGGAATTACCGTATTATACTTTTATCGAATTGATGTGCGGCTAATTCTATACAACAAAATGGCATAGTTTGGCATAGTCATATATGCAAGCATACTAACAATTGAGAAACTTTTCTCACAACAACTATACGTCATAGTTGCGTTATTTGAAAAACCACATTTCATAAAACAACCTGATTATTTCAGAAACAGTCTCGCTAAAAGCATTTAAAGACATTTACGGCAGGTATTACTGATTTGAAGTTAGTTCTAAAATTTGGTGGAACATCAATTACCTCTGCTGTCAACATCAAAAATGTGGCCAACTTGATAAAATCACTTTCAAAAGAGCACAAGATAATACCTGTCTTCTCAGCCTTAAGTGGCGTTACCGATGATCTGATTAGAATAACAACTCACATCAAAGACAAAAACGCAGAGGCTGCAAACTCCCTTGCAAAAAAAATCATCAAAATACATATGGATCTTTCCAACCAATGCATCCGAAATCCAAAGATTCGAAAAGAATTGGTAAATAAGATGAGATCTGATCTTAATGAATTTGAAGAGTTACTGAAAGGAATGCTCCTAATTGGAGAAGTAACACCACGATCATCTGACTACCTGATTTCCTTTGGAGAGAGATTATCCATCAATCTTGTTGCTTTTGCATTAAATGACATAGGTATCAAGGCAGTGCCACTCACAGGGAAAGACATTGGAATTGTCACCGATGCAAACTTTGGTGAAGCAAAACCATTGATGGACACTACAAGGTTGCATGTATCTCATAAAATTGACAGTCTTTTGCAGAAAAAGATCATGCCGGTAATAGGAGGCTTTGCTGGTGCCGACCAACATGGCAACATCACCACCTTTGGCAGAGGAGGTTCTGATTATACTGCTACAATAATTGCCTCAAGTGTAAAGGCCGATGAGGTATGGCTGATGAGCGACGTAGATGGATTGATGACAACGGATCCAAAGATTGTAAAAAATGCCAAACTCATCAAAGAAGTTTCATATATTGAAGCAATGGAAATGGCCCTTTTTGGCGCAAAGCAAATCCATCCGCGAGCACTAGAACCACTGGTAACAAAAAAAATTCCTCTTCGTATACGAAATACGTTTAATCTGAAAAATCCCGGTACCCTTGTAACAGCAGATCCTTCTCCTGATACCCAAAAGACAGTCAAATGCGTAAGTGCGATAAAGCATACAGGACTAATCGATGTGAGGGGCGGAAGCATGGTAGGAGCTCCAGGTACTGCTGCTACGATATTTTCTACTCTTGCAAAGGCCGGCGTTAACGTAATGATGATTTCTCAGAGTCCATCGGAGTCAAGCATCTCAATTATTGTAAAAAAGAATGACTTGGACAAGGCTGTAAACGCACTTGAAATGAATCTTCTTGGCAAAATAATAAAAAAAGTAGACATTACTGTAGACGTTTCTATTATTGCATTGATTGGTTCTGGAATGAGGGGCATAGTCGGAGTTGCTTCTAAGGTATTTACTGCCGTTGGAAAAAAAGGCGTTAACGTGATCATGATTGCGCAAGGGTCATCAGAGCTTAACATTGCCTTTGTAGTAAAAGACTCGGACTGTAATGCCGCAGTGCAAGCGTTGCATGATGAGTTTGAACTTGCTAAAAGTAGCTAATAATTTCACTAAAAGATATTTATGCTAATCAAATACTCTTAGTATATGAATCGGCTCCTTGTTGCGGCAATCGTTGCAGCTGTTGCAGGAGTCATATTTTCAATTCCTTTGCTGTCTGATCATCTAGCTAGTGCGGGAACAGTTAAAAAAATACAATTTACTCAAACTCTAACATCTTCCGAAGATCCTGGCTTGGGCCATAGCAATGAACAACTCGCGATGATATTGGCTCCAAATAACGGAACTCTTTATGACGGGATACTGACCTACACAGCAAGCGAGCCTGTTGAAATTGTAGTGTTGCATAAAATCGATAAAAGTGACTCAAAAGGCCAGCCTGTGTGGACGGTCGATAACAGTACAATATATGCCCGAACCATACTTAATTCAGGTTCGACTGGTGGAACACTTGATTTTGCAGGCTCGGCCATAGGAATTCATTCAACGAATTCTTCACAATTTACAGCAACAATCAGCGTTGATGGGTGGATAAGAGGTGCCATGCCAGAACTCTTTCAAAATGCTACCAAGATGATTTCAGTAAACAATCTAAAGTTGTCTAGGGCAGAAATTCCTGTAAAGATACCGCTTCATGAAGGATTCTATAATGGAAAACAAGTTTACTACATTATAACCGATTCAAGCAATAGCGATGCGGCCAACCAAATATCAAGCAAACAGAACTGGAAGGTTGAGGTGGCTCCCCTCCTAGCAAAATCCCCACAAAAATTGCTAAGCAAGGTGTATGTATTCACAAATGGAATATCCGGCAATGGAACAGAAGGATATCAAAATGATGTATTCTCAGATACGCCGTCAAACAAGAACTATACTCCAATCAATGTGGTAGTGCATGTCAAGTGGGGTGTTGGAAGAACTGCTCAAGTCCTAAACTCTACACAAGATATTCTTGCTGCAAATGCAACTGGTAAGCTAACACTAAGTGCTACCGATACCATTATGAACATGCCGCAGATAATTTGGCCGGATGGACAACTGAGTGTAAGAAATAACATGGAACTATCTGATCAAACCTCTTACATTGGAGGCCAGATACTTGACATTGACAATGCCATACACAAGTATGTCACATTTGTAGCACATAGGGGATGGGGGCCTGATGGCAAAACAATTTACTATATAGTCACAAGCGGAACACCTGAAGGCCCTGCAAAAATGATGGGGTTGATGAATACTCCAGCACTTGCATTGTTTTCATCAACAGCAAGAGATCTCTATCATTTCTCCAACGGTATTAGCGGTGGTGGGCCATTTGGTTTTCAGGAAGGAATTTCTGGTTCGCAGCTTGGTGATTCCTCATATTCTCCAATTTGTAAAATTTCGCTAGTAACATGGGGTGACAGTAAAAGTGCAACACTCCTAGAAAACATAGACGACATTAACTTTGAAAAATCCCAAGGAAGAATTACTGTACAGCCTGCCCTTGTATACAGTAACAACTACATCATTGATTGCCCCATCATTGAAATTCCTAAAAGCAATTCATGAAAAGGGATAAATTTACTCTAAAAAGTTCTTAATGATAATGGCAGGCAAGTTGTACATTGTTGGCGTTGGGCCAGGACATCACGATCACATGACTTTTCGAGCTAAACAAGTAATTGAAGAGAGTGATACCATTGTGGGATATGAGACGTATGTAAATTTGGTAGAAGATCTCATAGAAGGAAAAGAAGTTCACCGATATGCCATGACACAGGAAGTGGAGCGCGCTCATCAGTGCATCGAGCTTGCAAAAGCAGGCAAGATAGTTTCTCTTGTATCAAGTGGAGATCCGGGCATCTATGGAATGGCCGGCTTGATATATGAAATTCTTGCCGAAGAAGGGTGGGACAGAAAAGAAGGTCTTTACGTTGAGATTGTTCCCGGAGTATCTTCTCTTAACTCATGTGCTGCATTGGTTGGCTCACCGCTGATGACCGATTTTGCCGTAGTTAGCATGAGCGACCTGCTTGTTCCATGGGAGATCATAACAAAGAGAGTTGAAGCTGCTGCGCAAGGAGACTTTGTAATTGTAATATACAATCCTGCAAGCAAGAAAAGAATACACCAACTACAAGACACAAGAAAAATTTTGTTAAAATACCGCGCTCCTAATACACCTGTAGCCATAGTCAAAGGGGCATACCGAGAATCGCAAGAGGTTGTTCTCACTGATCTTGAAAACATGGAAGAACACCAAGACAAGTTGGGCATGATAACTACCGTAATAGTAGGAAATTCTTCTACCTACCAGTACAAAGACATGATGATAAATCCCCGTGGATACACATCAAAATACAATATAGTAGAACCACAGAAAAGCCCAAACAAATGAAGTCGGTTCAGGTAGGACTTACCTTACCTCAAGGATGGCTAGACGAATTTACTTCAAACAATCCAAATGAACAATTCCTTTTCTCAAAAAACGTTGCACTAAAGGCAGAAAAACTTGGCTATGATGCTGGCTATGTCTACGATCATTTCATTCCGTACTATGGAAACAACTCTAATGGGCCATTTTTTGAAGCCTATACTTTACTTTCTGCAATTGCATCAGCCACATCAAAGCTCAGGATAGGCCAAGTGGTGACATGCAACTCTTACAGACATCCATCCCTTTTGGCTAAAGTAACATCTACCCTTGATGCAATCAGCAATGGAAGACTTGAGTTTGGAATCGGAGCAGGGTGGTTTGAAGAAGAATACATCTCATATGGCTATAAATTTGAAAACGCCGCCTCTAGAATAGAACAACTGGATGAATCACTCACAATAATCAAGAAAATGTGGAAAAACGAAAAATCAAGCTTCAAGGGCAAGCACTATTCTATTAAGAATGCAATCTGTAATCCAAAGCCCATGCAGCATCCTCATCCGCCCATAATGGTAGGTGGTGCCGGCAGCAAGCTGATGGAGGTTGTAGCAAGGCATGCAACTAGATACAACCACCCCTTTGGCAGCCCAAAAACATTGGAAGAAAAGATCAATCTGCTCAAAATAAAATGCAAGACGATAAAACGGGATCACACGGAAATTGAAAATTCGGTTCTTTTGCGGGTTCTTGTCGGAAAAGACAGAGATGACGTAAAGAAAATCATTTCGGGCTTGAAGAGAAAAAATGAATCAATAACAGATTTCATCTTACGTTCAAGTGATAGCATTGCTTTGGGCACAGCGGATGAGGTGGCTGATTACCTAGAACGCTACCAGCAAATTGGCATAAGTTACTTTATAGTGAATTTTGTAGGCCTATCAAGATCGCTTGATATGCTAGAGACATTTTCAAGAAAAGTAATTCCACTTCTTAGGTAGTGGCTTTAATTGACTCGTAAAGATCTTTGGATAAAACTAACTTCTCTCTTATTGGTCTGATTATATCTGATACATATTTTCCTGCAGCGGTTTTTAGATCGGAAGGATGTAACTTTTTTTCTGCAAAGTCTTTTTCCAGTTGTTGATATCCAGTATAACTTACATTTCCGCCAAATTTCTCCGGCCTTTCAATAGTTATTTCGTTGAATTGATGGAATACAACATATCTGAAAATTTCAAGTATGGGATTTTTCTCTACAATTCCTTCAGGACACCAAGCTTTTTTGAATTTTGACTTGATTTCTTCATCGGTATCGTGAATAAATACTCCAGACGCTGCCTTTGACTTGCTCATCTTGCTTGAGATAACCTGTGAATCCGCATCAGAGCTAACCTCTGGTTCGCCCAAACCTGCAAGTATGTGGTGATGAACTGCTACAGGAACCTTCCACTTCATTTTTGGAAAAATTTCGCGAACTAACATGTGTATCTTCCTCTGATCCATTCCTGCATGTACAATGTCCAAATCCATGGAATGAATATCTACAGCTTGCATTGGTGGATAGAAGAGCTGACCAAGCTCAATTTTGTCTTTATTGGCGCTTCTTCCCATTATTGTAAGTGCGCGCATGGTTCTGTCAAGCGACATGTATTTTGAAAATTTGATAAGGTCCATCCAGTATCCCTTCCGCGATTCATAGAGATTAGAGCCTTCGATAATTTCTACACCTGGACAGAACAACCTGAAGGCGTCAGCGTAATACTTTGAGACCATGCGAATCTTATCCCAATCTCCTCCCAACTTGTTATTGATGTAAGTATGCCAGTCTGCCAAAAATACCGTGCACTTTACTCCAGCTTTTATGAAATCATTTATCTTAAAACCTGTAACTATTAGGCTGCCAAGATGCAAAAATCCAGAAATTTCTAATCCAATGTAATGTTTGGGGTGTGAATTTGTGTTAAAGAGATTTACCAGTTCTTCTTGCGTAACTACTTCCTCAGTAGGATCTCTTGTGACAAGATTGATTTTTTCTGTAACGTCCACTGCAAGTCAAGTCTTTTTTTGTGACCCTATAAAGTTACGCGTCAAAGTTCGTCATCTAGTTTCTTTCTTGGTCGTGTACTGAGGTATAGTGCATGCGAACTTATGACAAAGCCTGCAAGGAACATTTTTGTAGCAAAGTTGAGATTCCATGGCCTTGTAGGGTCTGGGTAAGCCACTGTCAAAGAGTCAATGTCTGGTACCTTTCCATTTACTATTCCTGCAGTAATTTGTGCGTCAAGAACAACAAAGTTGTAAATTACTTCGTAGAGAGTTATTGCTGCAAGTCCTGCTAACATTAGCTGCACCAACGTAAGCTGCCAAGAAGGAACCTGCACAGTCCTCTTCCACCCAATTCTCGTAACGCAGTACCATCCAATTATTGTAGAAAAAAACAACCACGACGTTAGCTTGGCAAAGTGTGTGGTAGGAAATTCGGTCTTTTCTAATATCTCGCCCATTACATAGGTGCCATTTTTCTGCCATTCTTCAGACATGCCGTAAATTCCATAAACAGTTATGGATAGCATTATGAATGCACATGTGTAGAAAATATACAGAAATATCTTGTATCCTGACTGATCTTCATGTAGGTGAACTTTCACTGAATTACAACTGTTCCCACCTGAAATATAAAAATTGGTTTTAATTTCATTCATGACGTTTAATTATAGTATGAGAGTTGGTAACGAGTAATTGAAAATACCCATAAACACTCCAGTGGTAGGAAGGGAAGAAGTCAACGAAGTAAGGTCCGTTCTATTAGAAAAATCGTTAACAACTGCAGCAAATGCAGGAGGAAAACGAGTTCAAGAGTTTGAAAAATTACTTGCTGACTATACGGGGTCAAGATACGCAATAGCAGTAAATTCGGGAACTGCTGCACTGCAAGCAGCTCTTTATTCTCTTGATATAAAAAGTGGCGACGAAGTACTGCTTCCGTCATTTACCTTTGTAGCAACTGCAAATGCGGTTGTATCAGTTGGGGCAAAACCAGTGTTTGTAGATATAGTTTCAAATAATTATACAATGGATCCTGATGATCTGAGAAGAAAGATTACAAAAAAATCAAAGGCAGTAATACCGGTACATTTGTATGGAAATTTTGCATACATGAATGAGATTTCTGAAATAGCAAACAAACGCGGCCTTGATGTAATTGAGGATGCTGCGCAGTCATTAGGAACCACATACAAAAATAAACAATCAGGAACATTTTCACGACTTGGTTGTTTCAGCATGTATGCTGCAAAAGTAGTAACAGCAGGAGAGGGGGGCGCAATCATTACAAACGAAAAAGGACTATACGAAAAACTACGCAAAATAAGAAACCATGGAATGCTTCATGGCTACGACACTCGAATTCTTGGGCTGAATCTAAGACTCCCTGAAGTCTCAGCCGCAATAGCCAAAATCCAAATGAAAAAACTTCCACAACTACTAAAAAAAAGGGAGAAAAATGCTAGGGTTTTAACCGAACTCTTAGACGACTTGAATATCATACTCCCAATTGAAAGAACTGGTGTTAAGGTGAACTGGTATCTCTACACCATTTCTACAAAGAATCGTGACAAGTTAGCAAAACAGCTAAATGAAAAAGGAATAGGTGCAACGGCTTACTATTCAATTCCGGCACATAAAACTCCGTTTTACAATGGCAAAACAAAGCTTCCAATTACCGAGTGGGCCGCTTCGACTGTTCTTAGCATACCTGTGCATCCACTTGTAACCGAAGACAATCTTCATTACATTTCAAAAATTATGCACCAAGCAGTCAGAAAATGAATTTAATCGAAGAGATTGCAGGAGAGATATGCAAAATTCTACTCCCAATTGAGGATAAGGTTTACTTTGGAAATTCAATGTCTGAGGTAGCAGTATGTACTCTGTCCAGCATGAAACTTCTTGATGAGATCACAAACTCTTCACTGATGTCAAAAATTAACATTGCGGGCAGGCTACTTTCAGAAAATAAAGGAATTGAAACACTTGTTAGGCATGTGATTTCAAATGAAAAAATTCATGTCATCATACTGTGCGGGAAAGACGCAGCTGGACACAAGGCTGGACATTCTTTACTTTGTTTGCATCAAAATGGAATGGATAAAGATGGAAGAATAATTGGCTCGCAAAGCCCAGACCCTGTCTTATCTCTAACAAACAACGAAGTAACAAGATTTCAAAATCAGATAAGAATTGTAGATAAAATAGGAGAAACCAATATTTCAAACCTAAAACTGGAAATCACAAACCAAATTCAGTAACCGTCAATCTGTCTTTGTTTATTGATCTTATGCTTTTTCTGATATTCTTTTAGTATTTCTTCTGCAGACATGTTAAGTTCAAGCGAGGCCTGAACCACAAAGTGCCATATGTCGATAAGTTCTTCTTTTGCTGCAGCCTCATCAAACTCTGTTGGTTTCTTCCACCACTTCCAATTCGTTACTCGTTGCAGCTCTACAGCCTCGTGAATTATGGCAGTGCACAGTGAAGAAATTTTTCCTTGCGTATCCTTTGGGTAACGTTCTAGATTCATCATTTTTTCTAAATTTTTTTGGAGGGCAAAAATTGTATCTAGTTTGTCGTCCATGAGTTCATTTTTCTATTGATATCTATAACCTTTGTCAGAAGTGAACCATTTTTTTGTAATATCTAAATCTGCCATGTATGCGTGATCTGTTCAAGCTAACAAGCCCATCTATACCATATTTTTCTACTGCAAAGGAACCCATCACGTTTCCGTAAATGGCAGCTTCTCGTATTGTTGATAGGTTTGTGCAATTTTTACTAGCTAGGTATCCAATCATGCCACCTGCAAAAGAATCTCCAGCTCCTGTTGGGTCTACTATGTTTTCAAGCGAAAAGGCAGGCGAGGGAAATACAATGTCATCATAAAATAGCAAGGAACCATGTTCCCCCTTCTTTATTATTACAAACCTTGTTCCCCATTCCATAATTTTTTTTGCAGCTTTAATCAAATTGTGGGTCTTTGTGAGAAGTCTTGCCTCTTCATCATTTATGACAACAGAATCTACTACACCCATCATCTTTATGACATCATTTCTTTTTGTCGAAATCCAGAAATCAATTGTGTCACACATTGAAAACTTTACCCTGTCAAATTCCTTGATTATCTTTGTGTTTTGGGCAGGATCATTGTTTGCAAGGTAAACAAATTCCGATCTTCTATATTCTTCAGGAACTATGGGCCTGAAATCTTTTAGTACGTTAAGTTCGGTCTTATTGGTTGTCCTTGAGCTTAGTGTCTGGTCATAACTTCCATCATACCGAAAAGTTCGCCCCTTTGAGTGTACCACGCCCTTTGCGTCCACAAATTTCTCAAGTATGCTTTGAAACTTTTTTGGAAAGTCGTTGCCTACTACTGCAATCAGACCTGGCTTTTGAAAGAAGCTTGAAGAAATTGCAGCATAGGTAGCTGCTCCGCCTAGGGCATTTTTGATGACCCTGGAGGGAGTCCTAATGGTATCGATAGCGACAGATCCAAAAACAGTCAGCATACTTTGCTGGTTCTAGGCACCGTCTATAAATTCTCTAGCTTCGTCTTGGGTTGGATAGTACGTAAAGGGGACACTTACCTTCGTAAAGAGAACGTCATACTGACTTGTTCCTGTCAATTTTAGATTTGGAACATTATCATTTTTGTGGTACTTGTCCAATACGGAGTTGTCGGCAAGGAATGGGGTCTGAGAAACTGTCTTTCCCATGGCGGGAATTACTGATGGAGGTAACACTCCAGTGCCAAGGTTCTCGCCGTTTGCCGATACCATAAAGTCAGTCTTTCCAACATTTAGAATCAACAATGAAGGGTTGTTGAATTGTAGTTGTAAATTGTACAGTGTTCCTTGGCCGGTCCTTTGCACTACTTTACTTTGAACAATAGAGACATGAAGATGAGACACTGATAGATACTGAACATAACCAAATATGCCTACCGCGGCAACTATTATGCTTATAACTACAATCTTGGTTCTTTTTTCCATACGTCTTGAGATGATAAAATTTCCTTTTAGCCCAAACAGAAAAAAAAATCCAAATAACTTGTGTAAACTTTTTGATCTGTTTTTAAAGCTACTTAGAGCTAACAGAATAAATCAAAACGGGAAGATTGAATCTCACAAATGGCCAAAATTAGAATTAGGTATGGGCAAAATGAGATTGAGATAGAGTCAAAGGACTTCTATATAGACAATCAGAGTGTAGATGAGATAATAAACAATCTTTCAGTACATGTCAAAGATCATAGTGCAAATGCACTACAGTATGATTATTCCTATAGCCAGCCTCCTAAAGGTTCTGAGGTGCTGGGAATGCTTGAGGACGCAGAGATCCATGAACCGGAATTTGTAAGGCCTGCCTTCCTTGATAAGAAGCAGATAAAGTCAAAGGTCAGAATGCTCACTGAGGACGCATTTTTTGACCAGCCGCGAACAGTTTCTGAAGTGGTTGCTCAACTGCATGAGTACGGGTGGTCTGCAGTTCCGCTGGACGTCTCTAAGGTCTTGACAGAAATGGCCTTCAGCAACGAACTTCAAAAGGACCTGCGTGAGAAGCGCAGTTACTATTCCATTGCTAAGATAGTAGAGCTCAACTAGGCCTTATAACCACACTTGCCGCAGGAGTCAAAGACATCCCCTTCTAGATGATCAAAATGGGTGTTGCACTTTAGGCACGTATGGTGCATGTCAAAATACCCGTCGCTTTCAATCTCTCCCACACGATTAGACTCTAACTGTGTACTCCCACATTTTATACAATGACAACCGCATTGCATGAAATGATGTAAATTTATTCTATTAATAATCTAGTTGAAATTTAATCTGCTTGCAAATCTCAGGGCAACAACTGCAGAGATTGCAATTGCTAATGGTACAAACATAGGAAATTCTGGAATTGCAGTTGTTCCTGTGATCTGCAACGTTCCATTCTGAAGAGGCATGATACCTATCCAACTATAGGTGCCATTATCATGAAATCCGTTAGTAAGAGTTGCGTTTGTGTTTATTTTAGCTTGATATGGACCCCATAGGAGAGCCTTGGGCATTATCACAGTTACAAAAGATTTTGGTTTGTCAATAGTAAATGCATACCCCTTGGCTGCTTGATCAAAGGCAGGAGGTCCAACATTTGCTAGAGTTCTTATTCCAACATCAAATGTCTGGTTCTGCCAAGTTACATTTTGAATAACCTCTGGCTCATTTATGATGTATGCAAGATGCATTCCATTTCCAACTTGTCTGAGACCTTTATCTGCAAGATAGACTGGTCTTGCTTTGGTCTTGTCATCGGATAATATCCACACCATGTCTACCCCTTTCGGAAAATGAAAATCCGTGTATACGGCATCACTTGGTGCAAAGTAATCCCACTTCCATATCCCATTATCATTAGATACCGCATTTGGTATGTCATACTTGATGAGTGTCATATTCCTTTGAGTAGGCAATAATAGAATTGACATGGGACTTTGACCAACAGTAGAATATTGTACGGCATTGCCTCCTTGATCAGTCACTGCAAAGTTTTCAAGGTTGCCAGAAATCATTTCGACGTGAACTGCACTGGTAGCATTTCCTGCCACTTCGTGAACCACATGAGCAGTTCCATTTCCATCAATTGTGACCTTGATATCCTCTTCTGGGGGGGCTCCCATTGATATCTGGCCAAACGCTGATGCAGTCGAGAAAACTGTTATGGCTATGGCAAAAATTATGAAAAGTTTCAGCATGCAGACTTACTCCGAAATGGTAACACGTAGAATCTTTGCTTCCTGATTAGGACAATCGTTTCTGTCTCGCGGTAAATTCACTATCTTGTCAGCAATGTCCATTCCATTTTTTACTTCGCCAAATACTGTATACTGTTTATCAAGAAAGGTACTGTCTGTAGTAACTATGAAAAACTGTGAACCTGCACTATTGGGATCTGACGCTCTTGCCATGGAAACAATCCCCCTTAGATGGGACTTGGAATTAAACTCCGCTTTTATTGTGTAGCCTGGCCCTCCCATGCCCCATTTGCTCTTGTCTGGTTTCTTGGTATTGGGGTCTCCACCTTGAACCATAAAGCCGGGTATTACTCTATGAAATAGAGTTCCATCATAAAAATTGCTTTTTGCAAGCTTGATAAAATTACGTACTGTTTCAGGAGCATAGTTTGGCAATAATTCGAAGACAATGTTTCCAAAATTGGTCTCTACTGTTGCCTGCGCCACCTTTGTCAACTCGCCATTTTATCATAAGAACCTTTCTACTTTTTCAGTAAGGCTCTCCTTTTGATTATTCTATTGTAACCAATCAAGTAAGATAAAAACATTTTAGCTAAATCAAAATCAATTAGAAAAACTTTGGAAAGTTTAGAAAATTATGATACAAACATACGATTCCAATACTTTGTCAAACATTAAACCAAAATTCGCAACTGGGAATGCTGCTACCAAAAATATAGTAACAGTCTTATATAGAAGATCTGAAAACTAAAAAACGTGAATCGTACTACCCAAAGCACAAATATCAAACAAGCAATCAACAATCTGCTTGACAAAGGTTTAACAGATAAACAAGATATCTACACCAAAGTTGTAGAAGAACTTGGAGTCCCAAGACCAACAGTAAGGCGGGTTGCAAGAGATCTTAGAAACGAACTTTTACAAAAAATTAAGATTTTGCAGTCTGAGGTTCCCGAAGTAGAGGGTAATTCAAAAGAAACCGTAGGAAGCAGCGACTAGCAAAATTCTTCTATTTTTATAACCACATTTTCCAATCTGGAAATTTCCATTACTATTATATTCTACCATTCTAAGGGTAGATTTATGGGCCATATTCCTACGATCGTAACAGCTTGTTTGGCAGTGGCTTTGACCGTAGTGTATTTCATGGTTGCAGCGGAAGGAAAATTTACCTTCTTAATTCTAGCTGCTGCTGCATGGTTTCTGGTAATCATATGCTGGTTAGCTCAGAAGAGTGCAGACTATATGCATAGACTTGAGAGCCAAGGCCATGCTACACATGATGAAAAAAAAAAGCTAGCTAATTATGGTCAGAGACAACACACAGTACAGCTAAGCTCAAGCGACCTTAGTCACGCAAAGGCAGAACTCAGTGCTGACTTGGAAGAATTACAAAGCTCGTTAAAAAATAAAGATACTGAGATTGAGAACCTCAAGGCTGAGATTGCAAGTCTTCAAACACTCGTTGAGATAGAGAAACTAAGGGCAGAACTGGCGAACCTCAAAGCACTTGCAGCAAAAGAAAGAGCCAAAAAGAAATAAACTCTTACTTGCAGTGTGAGCAAGTATGTTTTCCATGATTTTCTTTGCATGAAGGACAGCTTATGGCTCCTCCATAATGGCAATCACACTTGCAGCCATCGTTTAGCTTTTCTTCTGTTATCAAGTAGCTAATGGGAATCATACGTCATCTTAATATTTAACGATGTAAAATTATCGGCTGTGAAGTATATGGTATTGTCAGTGCTGGCAATGACAGTACTTTTAGTTCCAAGCTTGATGTTGCCTGCTTCGCAGGCAATGGTGCCTACAAACCTAGTTCCTGAAAGCGAAGTTGTCATGCAAAAAGTTGTAATTCCCATGCACATTCCATCAAATCCAAAGTTGCCTTTTGGTTGTGTGTGGGGGACAGTACAAAACGCTGCACATGGATACCCAGTTGAAATAGAAATTTACAAAAACGGCAAGCCAGTTTACTTTGCACAAGCTAATGTAACCTCGGATGGCTCATATCAAAAATACTTTCGTGTTGCAAATACTGTTAATGGACACGAGACCAACATTTTTGAGGGAGACTATACCGTTGAAATTTTCAAATATGTTGTAAATTCTACATCTAGTGCTACTAAAATATAAAATAATAAAGACGGGCTCGGAGGGCTTCGATCCCTCGACCTGTAACTTAGGAGGCTACCGCGCTATCCATGTTTCGCGTCAATAAGACTCTGCGCCACGAGCCCAGAAAAAATCAAACTTGGTATTAATTTAAGCTAATCTAAATTAGAAATTATCATTTCTTGGATTTGTTGCCAGTTAGGATCATTGGCATTATTCCATCTCTCATAATATATGACATCTTTCAAAGAAAGCCTGCTTAGCCATCCTGCAGACTCTAAATCTGGTTTATCAGCAAAATTCGTTACATGTCCAAGGCAAAGGTATGCAACAGGAACTACGTGCTCAGGGATGCCAAGAATTTTTTTGAGATCGTCGTTGGAAAGTATGCTTACCCAGCCAACTCCAATACCTTCGGCTCTTGCTGCAAGCCAGAGATTCTGTATGGCGCAGCAAACGCTGTATAGCCCTGTCTCAGGTATGCTGGATCTTCCTATTACAAAAGGTCCAAACTTTGAAGGGTCGTAGGTAACACACAGATTCAGCGCAGAATCCAAAATCCCTTCAAGTCTCAATGAAAGATACTTTGATCTTTTAGGATCCTCGATTAGATTGGAGGAACGTTCCCTTTCTTTATTAAAAGAATCTTTTACTTTATTTCTCGTCTCCTTATCTTTGATTAGAATAAAGTTCCACGGCTGTGAAAAGCCCACCGAGGGTGCATGGTGAGCTGCGTTTAGTATCTTGGACAAAACTCTGTCATCTATAGACTCTGAAGTAAAATGAGATCTTACGTCGCGTCTTGAAAAGACTGCTTTGTAAAAGCCATCTTTTTCTTCTGGTGAGAAATCACCATTCATAATCTATTCATTTAGTAGCATCGAATATTACTCTTGTTTTTGGTTAAGGCCAGTTTACCGGTGTGTGTTGTAAAACGTTAATAACGTGTGCAAGAAGGTCGTATTTTATCGGGCCGATCGTCTAGTTGGTTAGGATACCGCCCTGACACGGCGGTGGTCGAGAGTTCGAATCTCTCTCGGCCCATTTTCTCTGTCTTTACGGGTATCGTTGCGATTTGAACAGCCAGTCTTTCTTGACTGCTTTCTGCCCAAACTCACTAGTTTGATGGACAAATTTTTGTAACCCTTTTTTGTTTTGCATTTGCTGGCCTTGTTTTGTTGTTGTCTAACCAATCTTTGACTTGATGGCAGAAGCCAGTATGTTGAGCATCTCTTGCAACATTTCTGGAGTGGCATTTGTAACAACATTTTGAAAGTCGTCTTTTTGTTTTGGCTGCGGTGGAGATCTTACTGACAATTCCAGGTCTAGTAATTCCTCACTGCGCTTGAAAGATTCCTGCATTTCCTTTAACAGCTCTTCTGGCAAGACTCCCTTGTTTGTCGTGTACTTGGCCTCAATTGATCCCTTGTGTCCCATGAAATAGACACGAAAGTCATGTGCAATCTTTCCTCTTGCTTCTGCAAGTAGGAGCTGTGTGTCAAAGTATGCACGAAGTACATAGGGTCTCCACATGAATCGTGGCCGAAATGTTTCTCTGACCATGTTTGAGATGCGGACGGTAATAAGGAACTTGTTTCCCTCCTTTCCCTGTCTTCCATACTTGTATTCCCTGTTTGGACTGATCACGGCAGAGTCTGGTGTTATCACCTCGCCTCTTGCCAGCCTGTCGTTGAGATATACAAGCAACCTTCCCGATCCTCCATCTGTCAGAAAAGTAAAGTACTGGTGTCTTGCCTTTGAGAGAGTTCTTCGTACGATTATCTTTGCAGGTCTTTGTCGTAGCGTTGCAATTCCGTTGGCTATTTCCAAGCCAGGCATGTCCTTTATCATCAGGCCGTCGGTTCCGTTATGGTTTCCAAGAACCTCTGGTCTGAGTCCTGCCTTTGCCATCAACGATATCACGACAGCTTCGCGAAGTGGAGCTCTGGTGAATACTTCGGCCAACTCTGCGCCGTTTGGCACTCGTTCGTTTTCTAGAGTCGGAGTGCTTTCCGAGTCCGTTATCTTTAGCTTGCGAACTATCTGGATGTCAAAGTGCCTCAACCATGACTTGAGAGCTGTCATTGTTGCCTCGATGTATTGTGGGGCATAATTTTTCTGCTCCATCTCCGTTATGTGGTCTTGTAGCAGATCGGTTACAGCCCTCAGATCTTTCATGCCAAGCTCGGCAAGCTCCATAGGTGTCATTTTATGTTGTTCACAGAAGCTAACTAGCCTGCGCGCTCGAGATTCTGCTGTTGTAGGGCTACCCCTGGCAACGTTGTCAAACCATCTCTTTACGTCTGGATTTGCAAGAAGTTTTCGTACTTTGTTTGTTCGTTTCTTTTTGGCAGTTGTTGTAGTTGTGATGTTTGTTTTGTTTCCCATATCAGACTGCCCGCTTGCTTCATGCAAGCAGTCCTCATCAGGTAAAGGGGGAGAACTTATGGTATTTACTTTTTCGATTTGATTTGAAGCATTTTCATTTGTTGCTTCAGATCGTTCATCATCATTACAATGTAACATAGGACTTACATGCATCAAAGACCGACCATGATGCCCATCTGAATTCATCGGTTAGTCTTTGATACCGCTAGTATATTCGGACATTGGTGCCAAAGGTTGTGCCTAACCATTGGGGACCTGATGCACACAGGTCTAATTTTTCCAGTTTTTCCGCAAAATAAGAGATTCAGACCCTACAAGGTTTGGACTCGCGGGTGTCTCAACTCGCAGATGGCTGAAACAGGTCGCTTTCCGCGCCGTAAAATCATAAGGTGATTAGGGTGAACCTAACACTTTCCCAATTTTTTATTTTAATTTTTAGGATCTGAATCAAAAAATATTCTCATAAGTGTCTTAGAACTCACAAGGTTCAAATGCTATGTCCTACTCATTTTTACAATTTTAGAGAATGTAACTTATGCAAAATTGCTCAAATCAGTATACAATATTTCTGATGCTCTTCAAGGATCTCTTTTATGAATACTTTTAAAATATGTGACAATAGTTTTACTTCTTCAGGATTTATTCGTGAACTCGCTAAATGACCCACATGATCAACATTGTTTCTTTGCTCTCGATAATTTTTGATTATTGATAATGTAGAGGATCTTAAAGGAAAACCTTTCTTTCTTGCTTCTTCCTGAATCTTGTCATGTAATCTACTATTCTTCTCTTCCCATTTCATTTTCTTTACATCTTCTTCAGAATACCCATGATCCATGAGGAATTTTGTTGTTAACGTCTCAACAAAATTAAGAATTACTAGTGAATCAAGCCAATTTTGATCTATGTTTTCTATTTGATATTTCTGCCCAATCTCAATAATTTTATTCACTATCTTTGATGAACTAGGAGTGGTATTTTTTTCATTTTTTATCGCTGGATTGGAAACTTCTTGCCTTTGCAATTTTTGTTTGCCATTTTTCAAATATGATTTAAGATTTAAACCGAATAATTCTGGGGTCTTTTGATAAATTATTGCTTTACCGCGTTTGTTTGATTCTATTAGTATACCTTTACTTGCAAGAAATGCTAATTTTAAAGAAACATTGGATGGTTCCTTGTTAAGAATTTTTGCTATTTCAGGTGCGGTCAACTTGCCGTTTGTGGTCTCAAACACTTTCCATTTTAGAGAGTCAGGTTTACCGAGAAATAGTAAAGCGTTATTGATAGAATCTGCAATATTAGCAAGCCTAGACATTTGATCCACCCATGATTGTAGATTTCTTTTTCAAACGATGTAGTGAAATACTTACTGCATTTGGAGTTATTCCTAAAATTGTACCTATAATCTTTGGTTGTAATCCCATATCAGAAAGAATCTCAATTTTTGTATTCTGATCAATTTCTTTTGGCAAACTTAAGGTTAGTAATCTGGCAATTACATCCATTCTTCTCATTAATTCTTCATACTGGTTGTTGTCCATTTCTCTTCACTTCTCTATCTTTTTTCTTTTTATTTTTCGTCTTTTCATACATGGTAATTGTAGCTCCTACATCCTTTGCTTCTCTATCGACAATTCTTCCTATCTCAGTAGGTGTCAACCCTGCATCATGTAACGATTTGTATATCTGACCTACTCCCATTTTGTTTTGAGAAATAATATCTGCAATCATTAAGCCAAGTATTGCATCTAATCTCCTCGTTGAATCACTAATAGAATTCTCTTCTTTGCTCATGCATTTTCACCATCGTCTGTAACCGATTTCCCTTTTGCCTTTGATTTTTTTACTAAATGTAGTTGTACTCGTATATTGTTAGGAGTTTTACCTAATGCAGCGGCTATTTCGCTAGGTGTCATCCCTGCACTACTAAGTAACTCAACTTGTTCTTGTAACGGTCTTCCTTTGACTGCTTCCAATGCTATCAATCTTATGACTATTGTAAGTTTACTATCAATAGAGTTGAGAATCTCTTCATTCATGTTTTTCACTCTTTTTAAGAAGCGATCTCTCTTTAGCTACTAATCCTAGTGAAGTATCCAGAATTTTGCTAATTGCACCGTTATCAAATTTTAATCTCACTAGGAATGCAATTTTTTGTTTTGTAGTGGCTTCTTGTAGGGACGTGGGATTCAGCAGTATGGCAATTAAAGTATCTAGACGTGTTTTAATGTCGTCATTATCATTATCTTTGGTAATCATATCTACCATAAGATAGAAATAAGAGATATATAAGTTTAACTATTAATTTACTTACGATAATGACGTTTGTTCTACCAGCATTATAATAATCAGGCGTAGTTCTAATGGTTTATCTAATGTTGAACATTTACAACCGTTGAATTTTCATTTACAACCATTGAATTTGCCTTTACAACCAATAATTTTGGATATTCTGTCCATCTCTTACTCTAAGAATACCTAATCATTAGATATGACCAGATGTGAATTGCTGAAATTGACGACAAATTAGGAAGGAAAATACTCAAAATCCATCTAAATTTGACTTTCAGGGAGCTTTTCTTTGATTAAGCGTTCTTAGAGTAAGAGATGGACAGAATATCCAAAATTATTGGTTGTAAAGGCAAATTCAATGGTTGTAAATGAAAATTCAACGGTTGTAAATGTTCAAATAAAAATTGCATTATAAACATCCTCTAAAGTTACTTATGATGCACTGTAATTTCTATAATATTTGTTCAGCTTTTTTCTTTAATGGGACCATTTTATTATTTGCGTAATTGGACACTGGTTCCGTAATTCCGATACAATAATCGCCTAATTTTATTCTCAAAAGTGATAAATTACTATCAACAAAAAATACCGTTTAGACCTTCATAGATTCGAATCCTCACAGGTCCGAATCCTGAGAATTGTACGAGTTCCTTGAGTTTTTAATAAGTATGATCTTATTGGATTTTGTCAACTTAAGAGCACATTCCTTGATTTGTTCTCTCTGTCAACTGTCGGCTCATTCCTTACTACCCATATCAAAATGCACGTGTGGAATGAAGCCAATCAAATCAATCTGAATTCTCCACTTGACATTTTTTGTTATGTGATCTGAAATCTTTTGCCATATGCCTTTGCTCTTAGTTTGTTGATAGAGTTCGGCTAATTGCTTGTTAATAAGATCAACATTTTGTTTATCATTAATCGCTTGAATAATTTGGGTAATGACTTTCATTTCATTCATTGTAATCACCCCTTCATTTTCGAGGTCACCTTCAATTTTTACATCAGTATCTTCTAATCTCATTTCTCCCTTATTTCTCACATTTCCAGTTACACTCAGTTTCGCATTATCGCTTTTCATAATGCCTTCTTTGCTAATTTCCATACCGCCACCAGATACACTGAAACCAGACTTTTTCATGCTTTGCTCTATCAATGGAATGTTGTGAGTAGGGCAAAAAATTTGAGAGCCTTGTTGACCTATGAGTACACCGATAAATTCGTTATAGTGACATTCGTTGAATTTTGGACATACAAATAAAGGCATATTATTTCCTCTTTTTATTTTTCTTATCTTTGGGTTTGTGTAAAACGTTTTGCCACTCAATTTCTAATACTCTCATAGCATTGATGATACGCATTCCATTTCTATTAAATTCCTCACGATATTTAGCTATGCCATTTCTGAAATCTCGATAATACTCTTGTAGATTAAAATTGAGAGTGCCATCTACAATTTCAATTCCAAAAGTATCTTTTTGTGGAGATTTTCTTATCCAAATAATATACGAAGGTCTTGGAGAAAGTTCATGCACTAACTTGTTTCTCACAATTCCATATAGGTCGTATTTTTCATGTAAATTGACATAATGCTCACCTAAATACGGAAGGAAAGCCTCATAATTTGTCCTCATTGAATGAGGATCTTTCAACTTTCCCGTTACAAATCCGCCCAATACTTCCGTGTATGTAGAGAGCAATAAAGCACAAGCCTGAGAAGAATCCTTTTTCATTGTAGATTCTATGCCAGCATACATCCATGATAGTTGCCTTCCTAGATTCTCATCAAAAAATATCCCGCCGACATCATAATTAGGTTTCATTTTAAACTATTTTACTTGCATTTTGAATTAAGGTTATCCATTTGTTATATGTCTTGAATTCTTACAGATTTGGATCCATATAGTATTCAGACCTGTTGAGATTTGAACTCAGAGATTCTGTTTACGTAATTCTGATTATAATAAGTGCTGAAAACATAGAAGAAACATGCGTCAGTTTTTTAAACTATGCTTATACCGTCCAAATCAGGATGAAAACTCTGCTATTATCAATTGTTGCAATGATTGGATTATCTTTTATTCTTTCAACAAATACTGTATACGCCCAAAGTAACCAATACGCACACGGGATTGGAAGTAACTCTAGTGCGCTAGTAAACTCTATTGGCCTCACATATCAACAATGCCAAAATAAAATATCAGGCGAGCTGCAAAAAATTATAGATTCACTTGACAGAGGCAAAGCAGTAGCACTTGCACTTGATTCAAAAGACTTACAGGCAAAGATAGCAGGACACAAGTATGAGTTGACTGGTATATCCACCAATGATACGTGGGACAATTCACTTTGCGGAAATGTCAAGAGAACTGCGGTAGGAGTAGGCTTCAGTCTACTTGACACACCTGACACGTACCTAGAATCTGTAAATGTCGCAGAAGATGCAAATATGACAACGATAATCCGAGTTGGCACTGAGATTACTCCAATTTGTACCAACAACTGCCCGCTTGCATCGCCTCCACCAATAGGAAATAGTTTTATTCCAAACATAGAATCAGATTTACATCTTACAGGAATGATGGTACCAAACGGCACAATGCCTGTAAGTGTAGATGTTACAAACCAAGGAAATTTCACACTATACAACGTTCATGTTGCATTTGTAGACTCTCCACTTTTGCAAAATTTCAAGACAGGTTATGGAAACTTTACCCTCCAAGTAGGACAGGAAAAGACGATCCTTGGAACAATGTACACACCATCTGAAATACCAAATATCCCAAGTTCAGTTAACTGGATGATATTCGCAAGCAGTCAAGACAACACACTGGGATCCAAAGAGTTCCACAAAACAATAAACTTGGCAGACAAATCGACATGGACAGACAATTCTGTATCTTTTAGAACAATATTGCCTCCGCTAAAGCAGCAAGTGTCAGTTGACCAGGTTCAGTGTAGGCCCGGCCTTAATCTGATCATAAAACTAGAGGACTATGCTCCTGCATGTGTTACTCCACACACTAATCAGACACTAGTTGATAGAGGCTGGGGAGTGACGTTATCAAGTCTACTTGAGCCACTAACCATAAAAAAAATCGAGATAGCAGGTTTGCAACAAAGTTACACACCAGGTCAGCCAATCAACGCAACTGTTAGATTTACAGGATATGAACCTGGAGGAGTTTATCCTGATGTGACAATCATCGATTCTAACGGTACACATGTCTGGAACAACTGTTGCATAGTGCATTTTGAAGATCCCCAGTTTTCTTTTTCTACTTTTACCTATATTGTGGCAGGACCTGCGGGAAGTCCAGTTATTAACAAGACTGGCTCCTTTACAATGATAGTTTCACTTGACAACAAGACAGCGCAAACTATGTTTTCAGTCATAGGTGAAAATAACAAAAATCCATCCCCGCTCAAACTCTCACTTTCTACTGATGAACAAATAATGCAATCAGGAAAAGGGTTGGTAATATCCATCTCAGTCAACAACACGCTTCCTATACAAGAAAAGATCAAAGATGTGGATGAATGGCCTCTGCATGACTTGAGTCTTGATCCATGTATTCCAAGACCATTTGGAATTGCAATCTTTGACGGATATTATACAGAACAAAACATGACAGATGGAAAACCATTGCCAATATTCAATCTTGATGCACTATGTCCTGTAATTAACGCAACACAGAGCTATGTGTTTGAGCCGCAAAGCACGCATGCAACTGTTAGTACCTGTTCAGATAGCAATCTTCCATATTGTTCGTATACACAAGACATGGAAGACAAGGTCACAATTGGAGGAACGTGGTATGAAGGAAATCTCATTCCGTTCAAGCCCGGAGTGTATACATTGGTTGGAGGAGACGAGTGGGGAGATGTTGCAATACAATATTTTACCGTTACCAGCTCAAATGACACCAAGGGCCTGAATCAGCTAGAAAAGATTGCATTATCAAACTACCAGGTCAAGCAGATTCTAGGGGATAAACAGTATTCAATTCTTGGAATAGGATACAAGAGAGACTCGATCGAATTTCAGGCAAAATGGAATCCTGTTGTCTCAATAAATGTGGCAAACACTACGGAGGTATCCGTAACTATTGACGGTAATACACTTTCGGTGGAAAACGTATCTTCTGAACCGCTGACGCGCGTTGGAGCGCCTGCCTGGTGGAATGAAACTTTACTTTCATGTAATGGAACAACAGTTCCTTCACCAAACTACAGAAATGCGGTTTATCCTGTTCTTCTGATGCATCCAGACTCTACTTCGTGTGTCAAGCTTACTTATACCGTCAGCGGACATTATTATGAAAAGAATTCAACCATGGTAAGCTGGCCTAGGATAGAGACATTTCCGCTCAAAATAGACGATTGGCACTATTACAATTACGGCGACGGCTTTGGCACGACAGATGGAAAGGACTACACCCATTCCTTCAACATTATGACAGTTCCCGGAGACATTGATCTTGCAAATCATCCAATAGGCTCTAACTTTACAGTGACATACATGATCAAACCCCTTCCAAACGCAACAGGATTTTATGACGAGTCAGTACCAATGCCTCCCTGCACCCGTTATCCGCTGGCAGTCGGATATAGGGCAGACCAAGTAAACTCGTCTGATTTTTCTGGAGGGATGATAACCATGATGAACCACTCTTGTATTGTTGGCCAGGAAGAACTCAGAGCAGTTGAGATATCAGGCATGAACTATACTGAGATGAAGCTGCCATAATAATTTGAAATATGAAAACTATACATCTTGCAATTTTCTCAATCTCTTTTTCTCTGGCCCTTATTGTAAAATCTGCTTATGGCTGCGGTGGCGGATTTTGCATGGGCGTTAATTGTCCTTCAGAACCCCCATGCCTTCCCCCTACGGAAAGCATTGTAATAGACATACTTGTCGCATCTGCAGTAATAGGCTGCTGCTACTTTTTGTTTCGCCGTTACAAGGAAAAATAGAAAATGAAAACGCTGCACCTTGCAACAATCGCAATAACTACAATTGTTTTTTGTACTGGCAGTATTGCATATGCAGATCAGCCTCCAGTCATAATAACTCAAGTGGAATTGTGGGGACCGGTTTCATTTTACACTGACGGTGTAAGACTGTGCGAATACGGAGAAGGATCGCTTGGACCATGGGCCATAGGATGGATGGAACTCTACAACACAAAAAATGAAACATTACTAATAGATGATTTTACTGCTGCCGCAGGAGGTGGACAGGGAGAGTACTTGCCAATAACACTTGGCCCTCACCAGTACTGCTATATTCAAGATACAAACAGGGTCAGTACACGCATTGGAGTTGGTGGTTCACTTGGCAATGGTTTGCCACCCCATGACAACACTACTACAACTATTTGGTATTCAATCCAGCCTTTTGCGGGAAAAGTAATTCAAAACTATTCAACGCCAAAGTTGAGTGACGATTTTGGAGACACGAGAACTTGGCAGCTGGTCAATGGAAGCTGGATGTTCAAAGAGGCAAGCATCAAGCATGATTTCCCAGTCAAGAAAACTCTCTTGTCGCCATCAAGACAAATACAATGGGGAATCAGCATAAAGGACCTAAAATGTGCAGAAGGGTATGTTATAGTAGTAAAAAAATCCGACCCTACAAACGAGTATTTGCAGGGTAATCCTGCTTGTGTTTCACCCTCTTCTGCCTCTGTACTTGTCATGAGAGGCTGGGGCGTACCAGAACAAACAATGATGATACCAAGTACAAATTCTACGCTTGCCTATTATGTTGAGGGAAGCAAGCTTGACCAAGTCGTACCTGATCTGGCATCTCATGGATTAATACTTGATTTGAAGACTACAAGCAATAGCAAGATGATGGTATTTCTACCACGAAGTTTTGTTGATAGCCCCCAAATAGGAGATTATGCTTCATTTAACGTAACGGCTGATGGAAAGAAAATAGATTATCGCGAACACCTCACACCTACTGACAGAATGTTTCTTCTCTCGTTTCCAAACGGGACAAAAACCATAACGATAATTCCAAAGCCAAATACTGAAAATCAAGGATAGAAAATGAAATCTCTATCTATTTCAATAATTGTGGGAGTAACTGCTGTTGCAATAATCATAGGTGCATTCTTGTTTGAATCCAATCAAAAAAGTCCTATTACAACCATGCAAACAAACCAAACTAGTATGATTCCAACCGTTTCCCACATTATAATTCCACCAGGAGCTGAAGATCCAAGCTCAGGAAAAAATTACGAACCCAGATATCTTGTAGTTGTATTGGGTGTAAATAATACCGTTCAATGGACAAATGAATCCCCCAGTGCTGCACATACCATAGTGGCTGATAACCACGATGATCTACTCTTCTGGAATGCAACTCACTCTGCAAACGGAGCAATATTACTACCTGACAAGTCATTTAATTTCACATTTACAAAGGTGGGTGAATTTCAATACGATACAGAACCACACCCATGGATGTATGGTTGGGTCTTGGTTCTTCCACAACCCACCAAAGATGCAATTCAAACAGTCACATTAAATGCAAGCAGCGGCATACCTGACCCATGTGAAACTTTTAGGATACCATGCCCGTTTCATCCAAACAATTACAACTATACTGTGCAAAAATTTGGCTCTGACACTTACATCGAAAAAGTCACAGGAAATGGAGTTGATCATTATGCTATTATAAAACCAGACACGATATGTTACTACCCTACAACTATTAGCAACTCTTGCACAAATCCTGACGACCTTGCCATACTTCGATTGGTTGGAGTGAATACATCGATACCGCAAGAAAATCTACATATAGCGATAACAGGTCTTGCACCATCCTATCTTGCTGGCGAACCAATTAACTTTGGAATTTCCATCAAAGGCTATGGCCATTGTGACATCCCGTCAGTTCTTGTATCTCATGAAGGATACATAGATTGGCAAAGCAGTATCTCATGGCTTGCTAGGGTAGATGCATGTGATACAGGCATGCAACCTATTGATAAAAAATACAGCCTAAGATATGTTGGAGGGCCGTTCTACCTCAACCAGTCAGGAACTTATCTTGTACATGTAGGATATAGCTCAAACATGACTGAGGAAAAATTCAACGTTACATCGCAAGAGGGTCAAGGTACAGCGGCAATAGTCTATTCAAATGGAACCTACACAGGATTTTTGACTGATTTTAACATCACAGGCAACAATAAACTGCTTTTGGTCACGCTAGACAAATCAGGAGCCATAATTCTATCAACATACACAACAGAGAATGGCAACCTCACCTTGACTCTAAGTCCAGACCTTGCCAATCTTGTAAAACATGGTAAAAACCAAAGCCCGCTTATGGTATTAACTGACGGACAGATAACACCTTACAGACAAGAAACAGTAAACCAAATCGTGATAATGACATTTCCAATTCATAATAAGGCAAAAACGATAGAAATTGTCATGCCTGAACCAGTATGATCGATGAGGTTCGAACCATCTTAGAAATTAACTGTCTTTTCAATATGTTTTGAGCTCTGCTTTTGACAAAATTTGTTTTTTTTACGCACGAATTTAGAAAGTTCAACAGGCACGAACTTGGTTAAACTTGTAAGTTTTAACCCAGAATTTAGAAGTTCTGACGCAAATTCTGGCGGTTTTAACCAAGTTCGTAAAAAATTCGTGCCTAAACTTTGGGTTCGAAAAAACTTTACGAATTTGATTTTAAATTCTGCCAAAGTTTAAACAAATTCTAATATTCATGCCTGAAAAAATTCCAGAATTACTTTGTAATCCAAAGTAAGTTTAGGCACGAATTTGTTTTGTGTTTTAGGCACGAACTTGCAGAAATCTCTAATTCTGAAAAAAATTTGTTGGTAGGGACTATGTAACCGTCCCAATAGGTCGCTGCCCTGCTTGAACTCTCTGTCTTTGTTAGTCGCAGCCATGCCTGCAAAGTCTGTCTTTGCCCACCTCTCTCGGCCCATTTTCTTTTTATCTTCATGTGTTTAACACAAAATATGGTAAAATTCACTCCAAAAGAGATCAAGTTTCTAAAAGAAAACGAGGGATGCAGAGTTGCTACAAGCTCAGGTGATGTTCCGCATATAGCTCCTGTAACATGCTATTTTGAAGACGGCTGCTTTTATTTTGCAACCGATTATGATACAAGAAAATACGCAAATTTAAAGAAGAACAAAAAAATTGCGATATCTGTAGACATTTACAATCCAGGCAAACACAAGGGAGTAGTGGTCCAAGGCTCTGCAACCTTTATTGAGAGAGGAAGCGAGTTCAAGAGGCTCTATGATATATTTTACAAAAACTATGCATGGGTGAGGGCAATGCCATGGAAGGAAGGCGAAGCTCCATTTGTTAAAATTATTCCTAAAAAGAAAGTAAGCTGGGGTATTGGTTAACCAAGACTGGCGTCAAAGTCTTTTGTGATAAGGGTAAGTGTTGACTCTATTGTTACTTGCCCCTTTGCCTCATACTTGACTGGTTCTCCATTAATTATTGAATTGTATATGCTAGATATGTTAGGTGAATTTACAAGCTCAAACTTGTCTGTTACAGTCATGTTGCTATTGGGGAACAAGGCAGGTCTTCCAGCCATAGGTATGTCCTCTACGCTGTAGTGCCCTTGACCTATATCTTGTCCATTTGCATACAATTCATAATTAATTGTTGAAATGGTGGAAGTAATGGTAGTAGGATTGTTGAGAATATAGTCAACTTCAACATCTGCACGATTATTGATCTTGTCTACATCAAGCACCTTGACAGTTTGAAGATCAATAGTTACCTGCTGCAGCTGTGGTTGGTATGAATTTGCATAGAGGTAGAAGAAAAGCATGAGACCTCCTAAACCAACAAAAGCCGCAACTAGTACTGCTTTTCCTTTGCTAACCAATCTAAGCTTAACGGGTTTTATTGATTTAAAAAAGGTTCTGTCAAATTCTCATTTTAACATGACAATAGATATTATGAGTTGACTGTGGTATAGAGTCATGCCACTCTCTGATGCGTTGATTATGTGGGCGCATCTTGTTGCTGCTTCAATATGGGTTGGGGGGTCGATATTCATAGGAATAGTACTTGCGCCACTTCTCAAGACAATATCGGATTCTGTAGAGGGAAGACTATCAATTATGATTCGTGTGGGTAGGAAATTCAACAAAATTGCCGTCCCTTCGTTAATAGTGCTTATTGTAACTGGAATATACAACTCTAGTAATTTATTGAACAAACCATCGTTGATACTTACTACAACTTATGGGCAGGTTCTTGTAATCAAGGTAATTCTTGTAATTATTTTATTGATAACATTTGCAATTCACGTAAGGCTAATACGAACTGAAATAGAAAAGAAGATCGAATCAAGGCAAATATCAGAAGAACTCGTACAAAACATACGCTCAAAAATAATTGCCCTTGGAAGAATCACTGTCATAGTTTCTGTGGCCATACTTCTTATGGCCGCACTACTGCGCTCGGGAGTCTGAGCTACCGCTTATTCGCACTTCAAAACCATCGTCCAACTTTCCTATCCCATATTTGCAGTTAGTTATCTTTGATGCAACAAAGAGGTTTGTCTCAAGATGTTTTGTAATGTGATTTACTCGAAAGATCGAAGTTTCAGGAATCAGCGACAACGGAGTAACAAGCATATCTGAAAGAGAGGCATCTACTCCTAGGTTTGATTCAACGAATTTATCTGCAACCAGTCTTCCCATTCCTTCCATATTTTTTTGGTAAATGACATCAGAACCAATTACAGATGTATCGTCACTTGAAAATATCAGAATAGAACATCCCTTGTCTAATGCCGTCTCTTCTTTGATTGAATATTCTACGTTGAAATCATGTACTTCAAGAGTTCTTTTTGCATCGTTGATCTCATTTTCTATGGCATTACGTGACATCTTGTGATAAGAGCAGAGCATCTTTGCAGACTTGGTGGTACGCTTGGTAAATGAAACAGGTTTCAAAGTCTTGCACGGCACAATTTCCGTCTCTACCAGTCCGCCGCCCTTTGGATAATATCCGCGTTTTTTGATATCAAGTGAGAAATCAATTCCAATGGTAGAAAATGCCTTGCCCAACACAAATTTTGTATAATCTGCAGTAGGACTCCACGGAACATCTGTACCCCCCGTGATGGAAATCTTTAATCTTTTTTTAACAAGTGAAACTGCGGGAATCAAAACCTGTAAAATCAACGGTATGCTTCCAGCAGTTCCTACATCTTCTCTTAATTCCATATCAATTCCACTTGATGGAACAAACTTTAGGCTAGTAGAGTTAACATGCAAACCTTCTACCTTGGCTTGACAAATCTTTGCAAGAATTTTTACTCCCAACATGTGCTGAGGTCGCAGTCCAGGAACCTTTCGATTCTTACGAATGTTTTCAATTTCAACGGGTCTTCCTGTTATTGCAGATAATGTCACTGCACTCCGAATTATCTGTCCGCCACCTTCCCCAAAAGATCCGTCTATTTTTATTGGCTCCATGCAGTGTTTGGCGGTAATCTGAATTTAATTAATGATGCCCTACTCTACGACTTCGTCTCTTATGGCAGATTTTATCTTTAACAATAGTTCATTTGGAATCTCAAAATAACCATGTACTTTTGCATGGTTTTCTACCATCACCATAAGCTCTCCCTCTGTTTTTGCTGCTGCGTACCAATCACAATCTATCCCAACATCAGAACAGCTAATGCTTTTTACCATCAAAATAATTGAATCAGGGTTGAATTTGTTCTTGTGGCAAATAGATTATGTAAAAATAATACACATATGGAAAAAATTTCGACGAAATACTGCCTTCTATAACTATAGAGAATCATGCAAATTGATTGTAAAAATATGATGGAACCGTAAAAACTATTGGTAATTTTTACATTGTTCAAGTAGATAAGACCGTCATGCAAGAATTATCACAAATAAATCAAGCACACAAGCTAGCAACAGCTCATCTCGTTTTAAAATGCAGGAGTGGCGCTGAAAATGACATTATTGAACAGTTAAAAAACATTGAAGGTATAAAAGATATACAAAGAACAATTGGCGAATTTGATATTCTAGTAAAAATAGAATCTGATGACTCTGATTCATTAAAACGGCTGATCAAATGGAAAGTTATGAAAAATGACAAAATACAATCAGTCGTCACCTTAATGTGTATGAGAAAATCATTATGCACCGTTGTTGATGAACCAAATTCGACTAGCTAAATCTGTGTATGATGTGAGCAATTTTTGTAGCCAGCGTTATAGGACTTATATTTTTCGTCGTAGTTACAACAACAAAATTTTGTCTGAAAGGAAAGATAAATGAGGCAAAATTACCTTCTGAAAAATTATATTGTATTGGGCCATAGAGGTCGTCTAGTTCCTCACCCAAAGATATGTCAAAAAGGCAACGGCCTAAATTCTTTTTTATCTCATCATCTACTCTTACGGATCTGTAAATAAATTTCTCAAGCATCAATCCCTCACTGTTTGTAATCTCAACTGACTGGATATTATTATCAGAATTAACAATTGTTTTACAAAGCTTGATAAAACTGAATGATTTTGTGGTATACTGCAAACAACTTCTCTCCCTATTTCACCTCTAAAAAGATGATCATTGATTTTAAATATGACGAGTAAAGGAAATCCGAAGTGCTATTACAAATCTATGGATCGTTTGATTGTGTCGCTGTGAATTATGCGGGGAGTAGGTCTACCTGATCATGTCAAGATAAAGTGATCACGGTAGACCATGTAATCATTTCATATCAAAATTATCTAAGGCTATGCTATAGTTTTTTGTATTCTTCATAGATATATGTAACTGCTATAGATGAAATGCATTCTATACGGTCAATGCTTTTCATAACCAAAATCTATTCCATGGTGTGGCTACAGAAGCTCTTGAACATCAGCCGTCATTGGATAGTCTGTGTAAACAAGTTTCAACTATAGACGATCACATTGAATTAGTAGCAATCTTGAATCGCAAGGGCCGTGTAGTGGAAATGATTGCTCGTGATGATGGAGTAAATAGAGATTTGACAGCGCATAAAAGGGAAATGCTATTCATGGAATTTGTACTCCAAGCATCGATGAACCAAGAATATGACGATGAATTCGGCAAGGTCAAAGGTCTGATTTTACAGCGAGAAAAAATCTCAGCATTTTCATTTCAGATCTATGATCACGTTTTGGTTGTTATAACCAAACCTTTATTCGAGCCTACATTTTTGCAACAAAGAATCAAAGAATTAATTTTCGATCAAATCAACTAACAATGCTAAAAAATTGTTAGTAGAACCGATGACTCTTAAAAACATAAACAAGGCTATAGCTATTAGCACAATACCATTAGCATCTCTAACCTACCAGCACCAATAAAACCAATAGTAAGACCAACACACCTGAGAATCATCAATACGGGAAAATCAGTCAATGGTAAATATGCTCTTTTTGCTGAATTTAAAAATAAAGGGGGAAGAGTTTTCAAGAATTTACTGTTGGACACGAACCACTAATTGGTGGGACCACTTGACCTGTAGCATTCAAACACACTTTTGGAGTGCTACCGTGGTTTCCAAAGTCAAACATATCCTCCAAATTGTAGGCCCTGTCATCAAATGATTTTTGGCCTAGCGTATCAGGAATACTTCCAGTGTGCCAGTTTTCCTCAATGAATTTGAGTACTGATGTCTGGTCTGATACATGATGGGAGATGAAGTCTGATTTTGCATACGGTGATACCACCATGAGAGGCTGTCTCATTCCATAGCCACATCTGTCATCAGCACCTCCCAAACCTGCTTTCTTGCCTTCACATATTGCAGCATCATTGAGGGGATCATTTGAGTGGTTAATGATCGGTGGCACAACATGGTCATACCAACCATCAGAGTCATCATATAGTATGAACTCGGCTGTGTTTGACCAATAGGGACTGTTCTCAAGTGTGTTAGTGACATTAGCGATGAATAACTGCTCATCGAGTGGATCGGAGTATCCTGGATGGCCATCCTGAGCCTTGGGTGCCTTTAGGTAGGTTACCTGCGGTAGGTTACCATTTTTAACTGCTGCCCAGAAAAGGCTAAGGTCATACTGGTGATTTGCTTGACCATTGTGTCCTATCTCAGCTAGCGATGCTGGTGGTAAGTGGTGAGGATTTGCTGTAGAGTTATAGTATTGGAATGATTCGTGATGTGGACTATATGCAGTTACAAGAGCATTATCGGTCTGTGTTCTTGCAGTCTTTGTATTACATACAGCCTTGTGTCCTGCAACCCCATCCCATGGCATGCTTGGTGCAAAACCTCCTTGGAACCAACCCCAAGTGATACCTTTATCATTTAACAGATCTCCAATGTTTTTTCCACTCATAGCCAATGTTGGAAATGAAGTGGAAGAACAGTCATCATATGTTGGATCTGTATCAGATATGTCAGCACCACCTCCTACTGCGTCCTCCGTTGCACCAAATGTCTGGCCTGAAACTAGGTTAATTGCACCTGGTGTTGAGGGTCCAAACGTAGTACTAAAGGAGTTGTCACTCATTGCAAAGTTTTGAGCAAGATTCCACAATCCAGTCACAGTATTTCCATCGTAATAACCCATTACAGAGCTCCCATCTGGGTTACAACCAGACCCTGTGCTGGTGGTAAACTGGACAAACTTGTCAGCCAATCCTCCATCAAAAGCTTCTTGTTCAGCCTTGTATTCATGATTCATATCACACGTTAATGCTGTAGGTAGAAGGAATGGATTAAACAAATTTGGATTATGTGTTAGGAGATCCGGGTGAGAGACGAAGTTATTAGATGAAGGAGTATTTGGTTTTGCAGTAAATCCTGGAGCATTGGGATAAGTACCAAAGTAGTGGTCATAAGATACGTTTTCTTGAAATATTATAACCACGTGTTTGATTGGCGTCTTTGTACTGTCATCTGCCCAAGCCCCCATTGAACCACCGAGGATCATTGATGTTATAAGAAGTCCTACGATTGTTGTTGTTAGAATTTTCGTCATTAGAAACTAAATCTATCATTCATCAATATGTCAATTCTGCAAATAGATTTCATGCACCTACTTACAAAATATCTTTGTATGAAAAATTTTTATTTCTTATGTATGTTATTTAATTTTCCTAGTAAACACAATTACCATGTTATCAATATAGAACATCTTTAGATGGAAAAAAGAATGTGATTACATGGTCTACCGTGATCACTTTATCTTGACATGATCAGGTAGACCTACTCCCCGCATAATTTTATGGATCATTTTTAGTTGACTATATTGAAAAAAGATTTAATTTGTTTGAAAAGATTATCACAAAATTACCAAAAGAATCGCAAACACATTTTCAAGATAAATTTCTGCATTACACATATTGAAAGCAGTCTACCAAAAATGACTAGTTACTGCGCCCTTGCAATAATACAAGGTGATAGACCGCATACTAGGTATGATTCAATCCCATCTAAAGATTTTCTATGGCTTTTCAATATGTAATCATTGATGTTTATATTTTATGAAATCAATATAGATGAAAGATAAACTTTCACGCTCATACCAACATTATGATAAAAAAAGTTTTGAAGAGCATTCAGAAAAGAAAAAAGAAAGAAGATAAAGAAAAATTGGAATGACCGTAAGTATTGCAAGTATGCATCAGCTCGATCATGTTTTTATTTATCACTGCCACATCTTTTGTAGGTTAAAAGTAATTTGGAAGTAGCCATAACAAAGATAGCAAGGTACAGAGTTAAGAAGAAGAAACTAGCTAAGGTAAAAAAAATCCTTGAAGAATTTGTTGAGGATATGAAAAGAAACGAGCCAAGGATTCTACATTATGAAATATTTCAGGAAAAAAATGATTCTGCTGCCTTCGTGCACATAATTACATTCAAAGATAAAGCTACAGAAAGAAACCATGCAAAAAGCTTGCATGTACAAAAACTGAAAAAAACACTCTATCCTATTTGCAAAGAGGAACCAGAATTCACATATTTGAAAATGGTTAAATCCTTCAATGACTCAAAAAATGAGTCAGCCCAAGATATCAGAGAATCACAACAGTCTCAGCAATAAGTGTGAATTATCTTGATAATTTTTTGTGCTGTCTCATCTATATCTACATTGACCTCTGTAGTCACAAGTAGTATTCTTTTGCCTAATGGAAAGCTTATCATAACAACTTTTTCTCTTCTAGAGGCCGAATACAATACTGGACCCAAGCTATAATCAAAATCCTTTCTCAACGATGCACGTAAAATTACATCTAGGTACATCTTCCTCCTCTCTGCTTCATCTTCTGATGGCAGAATTCCATGCTTGAAGCCTCCAGCAACTAGGTTTCCCATCTGATCGATTAATCCTGCAAATATTATATCAGGCTCTCCAAGTAATCTCACACATTTTAGATCATATAAGAAGAGTTCCTGATTACGTTCCATTATTGTTTATAGGTTATACTCTATTGATAAATTTAGAATCAATATTTTATGAATCCTATGTAAACCATATATCCAGAATTGTCTGTATGAATGGTAATAAAAAATTTGTTTCTTATTACTAACGCATTACTTTGTTCAAGTATTGATCTATTCTGTTTTGCAGATCTGAATTAATCTCTGCTATAGTTCTGTTTCCATTAACAGGTATTAGGCCATATCTTTTTTGCATTAACTGGAACTCCCGCCTAATCTGATTCTGATAAATAAGAAATGATTCATACATGTCATTTGAAAGTCCTATGTCTGCACCAGACTCATAATGATCAAGAGATAAATTCTTTTGAAACACTCTATGAATCAGAACAGATGGTTCTACTTCCAGATAAAATACCAAATCAGGCTTTATAGCAAAACCATAAAGATTATGGCACCACCTTCTATCCAACCCACGTACTACATTTCTTGCTATCAAGGTGTAGATGTATCGGTCGGCAAGCACAATGTAGCCCGCCTGTAATGCGGGTATTATCTTGTATTCAAATTGGTCTGCAAAGTCTGCGGCATAAAACAAAGCCAACGTCTTTCTACCAAGGTCATAATGCTGTTTTGCCTCCAGAATGCCCTTGCTCACAAGTTCTGATCTTTTCAGTCCTGTATTCAAGACAGCGTGACCATTTGCTTCAAGCCTTGTTGTAATTTTTTCAATTTGCGTGCTTCTACCAGAAGCATCAGGGCCTTCAATTACGATCAGCCTTCCTTTGATTTCTATATCTTGAAGATGTTTTATTCCATGTCCATAAAATTCAACAGTTCTATCGCGTAATTCTTTTTGCTTTAGTTTCATCTCTTATTTCCTGGATGATATCATATGAGGAAGTAATGGCATGATCATTTTTCTCACGGTTCTTTGTTGTTCTTCGATGCTTAATGTTCCGTCTATAACGGTAAAGCTCTCCGGTACCGCCATTGAATCATACTGATCGATTATTCTTCCTTGAAAAATTCTGTAGCTTTCATAAGGGTCATTACTCAAATTCAGATCCATTCCCGCTTCATAGTACTTTAGCTTGGGTCTACCCACCAATATCCTGTCAACTGCAATATCTACTGGAACTTTAAAGTAAAATACCAAATCAGGTTTTATTGCAAAATCATAAACCTTTCTTACCCAGTCGGGGTTGCAACCTCTTACGATATCTCTCACAAATGCAGTGAAAACATATCTGTCTGCCAGCACAAAATATCCTGCACGAAGAAGAGGTAGTATGTTCCTTTCATATCTATCTGCAAAATCTGTTGCGTGTAAAAGACTAAAAGTAGTAGGGGTGAGTAACCCTTTCTTTTTCCCTTTGGAAGTTATTTCTTTTACCATTTCGGAAGAATTCCATTCTGACTTGAAAACGCTGATGCCTTTGTAATTCAACCACTTCTCTAACAAATGAATTTGCGTTGATTTGCCAGACCCGTCTATCCCCTCCACAACAATGAGCTTACCTTCCATTTTAGGCGACCTGCTAGTTCTCAAGGCGATCTATGGAACCTCCTCTGTTTTTAGGTCCTGCATCATTCCTGTAATTCTTGATATGAACAATTCCATGATAACATAAATTATGTTTAATAACACAATTATGACTTTGATCTATATAGTCTTCATAGGCATATGAAAGATAAGAAATCATGGTCATATGCTAGATATTTCACTAGCTATTATTTGCCCCTATGGATGAGGCATCTTTTCCAAGTCCTAAATGTGATAAGGAACCAAGCGGCCAATGGATTTATTTATCTTAAGACACGGGGAAGCAGGTAGGAGTTCTGCTACTATTAGGGATGATTCAAAAAGAGCTCTTACCTTAGAAGGGGAAAAAGAGATTAAGGATATCTCAAAAGGAATAAAAAATTTAGGAATAGAATTTGATTATATTTTTACTAGTCCCCTCTTGCGAGCAAAGCAGACCGCAGAAGCATTCTCAAAAATTGCAACATCTAAAAGTCAAATTAAAGAACTAGATGAGCTAAAACCTGAAGGAAATAAATCACAACTATACAATAAACTTTCTCGGCTGAAACAAGATTCTACAGTACTCATTGTGGGACATGAACCATATCTAAGTGAATTGATAGCAGATACAGTTTCAAATGGACAATGCAGAATAGACCTAAAAAAGGGGGGATTAGCTCGTATAAGAGTGACAACTATTCTACCAAAGCTCAAGGGAGAACTAAGATGGTTGCTTACTCCAAAACATTTGAAGAGAATAACATGATTTATGTATTCTATGTTTTTCACTTGGTAAAAAAATGTAAATCCAATCTAGATTAATAGCTACATGCTTATATCGAAACGAGGTTATGTTAGTTGAAAATATCAGTAATTGATCTGGGATACAATTCTGCCAAACTAGTTACATACAATGTAAAGGATGATGATTCGTTTGACATTTTTCAACAAGAGGGAATTAAAGTAAAACTTGGTGAAGGGTTAGATGAAAAAGGAAAACTGAGCAAAAAACCAATGCTTCGTGCAATTGATACCCTAAGGTTATTTCGAGACATAATCCAATCACAGCCGATAAAATCTGTTCTACCCATAGCTACCAGTGCAGTAAGAGAGGCAAGTAACAAGGATGAATTTCTTGATGAGGTCTATAAGGAAACAGGTTTTCGATTCAAAGTGCTTTCTGAAAAAGAGGAAGCAGTGTATTCTTATGTGGGTGCTATCAAATCCCTCCAACTTCCTAATGCATTATTTTTTGACATAGGCGGGGGAAGCCTTGAAATTGTACATGCGGAGGATTTCAAGATACGAAAGGTGATATCATTACCACTTGGTGCCTTGAGATTAACACAGCAATTTAATGGCAGAGTCGAACGGTTTGGCGAGAAAAATTACAAGAACATGAGACATTTCATTTCCAGTCTTCTTCCAGAAAAGAAGGAGATGGATATAGGAAAAGAGACAAAACTTGTTGGAGTGGGGGGAGTTTTAAGGGCATTAGCAAGATATGATCAAAAGATCTCAAAATATCCTCTTGATAAGATACACAATTACAGAATGAATTCTAAATTTGTAAAAGCTGCTGCTAAGCAGCTTTACAAATTGAGATACGAAGATGTAGCAAAGATTTCTGTCATTGGCTCAAGCCGTGGTGAGACAATAGTAGCTGGTTCTTGTGTGGTGGATACAATAATGGAGAAATTTGGCTTTAACAATCTATGCATTAGTAATCACGGAGTAAGAGAAGGAGCCCTTTCTATATTTCTAGAAAACCCGAAGACATACCACTCAAAAAATATTACAGCAGAACAGATTCGTCAGACAATAGGCTCAAAAATTTCATTTCAACCATTTTTGCACACAAAGAACTTTGTTACAAACTTGCTAGCTACAAAACTTTTGAACAAGCGAGAATTAGAGATTCTTTCTTATGCAGAAAAGGAAGCCTCAGAAAAATTATCGTTTAACAATCCTCAAAATCTTTTCTATTCTGTAATGGATGAAGACATGTCACTTTCTCATTCTAACCAATTAATTTTAGCATTGTCTTTAGTTCATACCAGACACGTAAAAACTTCAGATTGGCTATTTGCAAGATACAAGCCAATTTTATCTCAGCAGGACAAAAGTACGATAAGAAAAACTTCATCACTAATCACCCTTCTGAGAGTTCTGGAACAAACAAAATCAAAAATCGAATTAAAACGATATACAGATGGTATACTGGAACTACATATCATACAAGCAAAATCATTGCCAAAACTATTGCTCAGAAATGCTTTGAATAAATTTGAAAATGCATTTGATACACATGTAATTTGCATGTTGCGCGATAATCAAAACATGCAGAGCTCAGTTCTAGAACTGTAATACTAATTTAGCAGGATCAATTTTTTCATCTCTGAAAAGTTGGACAAACTTTTGATATCTCTCCCTCCTCTCAAGTATTTCTTCTCTTATTGTTTCTGATAATTCATGTGGACCTTCTTTGTCTCTTAGATAATCTAGAAATATGTCACTGTCATGTATCATACCCAATTCGTCTTGAATTTTTTTTAAGCTTTTAATAGGTTTTAGAGAATTTATCTTATCCGTAGTTAATTCAATCAAATAACGCAGTTTTTTGAAATCCTTTCTCAATTTGTGGAGCTCTCCAATTTTCTTGTCATCAGTTAAAACTATGGGGATGTTATGATTTATTTCCGTAATTAACTCAAGTATGATTTTTTGAAACCTTTTCTGTAGCCTAGATTCACTGACGTCTTTTTCTTTTAACCTTGGGGGCGAATCATCCTTTAATTTTAAGGCCAATCTGTGCCCTGTATTCAACTGACGTTTGCGGTTATTGTTAATGGAATCAATAATTTGAATAAAATGCGTAGAATGTCTTTTTTCTAATTTATCACGAATGATGTCAAAATCTCTTATCTGAGTATTTATCTTAAATAGTAATTTTGCCTGCTTTACATAATTTTGTAGGTGTTCACTTTTTCTATTCTTTTTGGGCAAAATTCTATAGGCAGCTTCCATTCTCCTAATTGCTATTCTTATATCATGTATGTTATCCTCCTTTGGATCGTCTATATAATCATCTAATTTTTCAACAAACGTTTTGATGATCTTTTTAAATTTACTTGTTAAAAATTTCTTATTGGGAGATATTTGCTCTACCATAACTTCATCATTAGATATTAGTTTGTATCTTGATAATTTCTGTTGTGAGACAACATTTTCATTATAATCTATTTGTCAAATTTGTCATGAACCATTTTCAGAGATGACATCCTGGACAGTTTCATTAATTACTGCTTCTGCGATATCGCTAGAATATTCAGCAGTCCTGCGGATGTCTTCCAATACAAATTTAACTACACTTGTATACTTTTTTGATTCTTCCAAACTATCGGTAAATTCTTTTTCTTTTCCAGCAATTCTGCGCGCAGTTGATGCAACCATATCAGCTAATGCGTAATCCCTCTTATTGAGTGCAGAAATAGAATCTTCGAAGACTTTGAGGGACTCTTCACTGAGTTTTGTAACTTTTTGCAAAAGTACTGGCTCAAGCGTAGATTTGAGAAATTTTATCCTGCTTGCTATAGAGACTGCATGGTCTGCAACTCTTTCTATTGATTTTACCACTATTCTGTAACTTATACAATCAGAGGGCTTTTTCAATCCTATATCACGTAAGATTCTCTCATGTTCTACTGCAAGTGTAAGATTTCTTAATATATACAGACTAAAACGATCAACTTCATCATCCAAATGAGTAATTTCTTCTCCAAGCTCAGCATCCATTTCCTTCAATGCATCAATGGCTTGTCTATGCATTGTGGTTGTAAGCAAAAACATGCGCTTTAGTGCATCATTTATGGAAAGCTCAGGTAGACTAGTTAGAATCTGAATTGTTATGGATTCTGGGGTGGATTCGACAATTTCTGTACCTATCATGTTTTTTCTTACCAGATCTCTTATTGCTTGTTTATGTTCCAGCTGTATTCTTCCTCCTTTGGAGTGGATTTCAAGTATTTGATATCCAGATAGATACATGGCTATCACTTTACGCTGTATTGACTCCACTGGTTCTTTTTGACTGATGATTGTTTTTGATTTTATTATTTTTGGCGTTTGAGATGTTCCCGTTGGTAAAATTGAGAGTGAACGATTAACATTTTTTACAATGGATACCGGATCTCCAGTTTTGAGATTCAGTTCATCAATCCATTTCTTAGGAAGAGAAAGAACGTAGGTAGATCCACCAACAAGCTGTAACTTTCGTACCTCCTTCTCATTTAATAGCTCTGCCAATGTCTATTTCTATATCGAATATAATTAAAGCGGTTGTGACTACGTTCTATGTAGTACTATATAGATCTATATTCGAATATGAAACTTAAGAAATTATGGTCGAACCTCTGATATCTTCATCACAAATGATATCAATTGTACTTGATGGAAACTGTGAAGCTAAAGGGAGGTTCTCCTGTTTACGATAAGGTCTTCAAGATAGCATCTGCAATAGCTGCCACTTACATACTAGCTATTATCGTTTTGATAGTCTTCCAGCTAAGTAGCGGGTCCTATCTAATTTGGGCTCACGAAGGAATTTCATTTCTTACTGGATCAGATTGGAATGCAGTAGAAGGTAGCGAATCATACGGAGCAGCACCATACATAACAGGCACTTTTGTGACTGCCGGACTTGCCATGATAATAGGAGTGCCAATAAGCATTGGCATTGCAATGTTTCTTTCAGAACTTGCGCCCAAGTTTCTACGTTCAGCACTCTCTTTCGTTATTGAGCTCTTAGCAGCTGTTCCAAGTGTAATCTACGGCCTGTGGGGAATGTTCGTATTTCGAGATTATCTGAGAGACTGGATTGAAACACCACTCAACAATGCTTTTGGCAACAATGTCTGGTTTTTCTCAGGAACCCCCTTTGGGTTAGACATCTTTACTGCAAGCGTGGTACTTGCAATCATGATAATTCCAACAATAGCTTCCATCTCAAGAGAAATTATGATTGCTGTCCCAAACAGCCAAAGAGAGGCAGCATACATGTTGGGAGCCACAAAATGGGAGGTCTTTAAGATGGCAGTAATTCCATATTCAAAGTCAGGTCTAGTTGGAGCCTCAATACTTGGACTAGGACGGGCTGTTGGAGAAACTATGGCAGTTACAATGTTAATCGGTAACGCAACAGGTCCACAGGCATTTCCAACATCATTGTTTGGACCTGGTCAAACAATGTCAAGTATAATTGCAAATGAATTTGCGGAAGCCTCACAAGGCAGCCTTCACATGGCAGCACTAATTGGAGTTGGCCTGATACTTTTCATCGTTGCAATTGCAATCAACATTGTTGCACAGCTTTTGGTTTCAAGAGTAATAAAGGCACACCAAGGAGCGGTTCTGGCATGATCACAATAGAACAAAGGGCAGAGTTTAGGAAACATTTTAGAAATAATATACAAAGTAGACTAGTTACTGATAGAATCATAAAGGGAATAGTATTTGGTTGTGTCGCACTAGCTATTATTCCCCTTGGAAGTATACTTCTCGAAGTAATAAGAAATGGAGCCCCTGTACTGAGTATAGATTTCTTAACACAACCGCCGGGAGCAGTAGGATCAGATCAACCTGGTGGAATTGGTCCTGCTATTCAAGGAACTTTATTGCTGATTGGTATGTCAAGCCTCGTTGGAGTGCCAATTGGTGTCTTGGGCGGAATCTTTCTCTCTGAATATGGCAACAATAGATTTGGTCATGCTATAAGATTCTTTAACGATGTTTTAGCAGAATTTCCAACTATTGTAATAGGACTTTTTGCATTTGTTGTAATAGTACTAACACTTGGTTACTTTTCAATTATTGCAGGAATGTTCGCACTCTCAATTATCATGCTGCCAATTATAACAAGAACAACTGAAGAATCGCTAAAACTTGTACCTGTAACTTACAGAGAAGCGGGATATGCGCTCGGAATAAAAAGATGGACGGTGATATTCCGAATTCTACTAACAAGCGCTAAAAGTGGTTTGATTACAGGAATCATGCTATCGGTAGCAAGAATAGGAGGGGAGACGGCTCCTTTAATTTTTACAATACTTGGTAGCAGTGACTTTTTCACAGGCTTTGATCAACCAATGGATGCCTTACCGCTTAGAATATGGCGACTCTCATTACTACCATATGATACTGCAACAGCCCAAGGGTGGGGTGCAGCTCTTATTCTGATACTGATAGTTCTTAGCCTTAACATTGGCATGAGATACTTGTTCTTGCGAAAACGTGGTGGAGGTGGAAGATTTAGAATCACAACAGGTGGATAGAATGGAAACATTAACAAAAACTCCAATCTCATACAAATCTGCCGAAGAGCCGAGATACAAACTAATCGCAGAAAATATTGTTGCTACTTACAATGGAATTGAAGCCGTAAAGAACGTAAGCATGAAATTCAGGGAAAGAGCAGTAACTGCGTTAATCGGGCCATCGGGATGTGGGAAAACTACGTTTCTTCGTTGCCTCAATAGAATGCATGAGCTTTCAAAAGGAGCAAAAGTAGTAGGAAAAGTTTTGCTGGATGGTCAGGATCTCTATTCAAGTCGTGAGGACGCTATCATTCACAGAAGAAAAATAGGTATGGTCTTCCAAAAACCAAACCCATTTCCTACAATGTCAATTTATGATAACGTAGCTGCAGGACTAAAGCTAAACGGAGTACGAGATAAAAAAATTATAGATCAAATAGTTCAAGGATGCCTTGAGATGGTATACCTCTGGGACGAGGTAAAACATGATCTGAAAAAGCCCGGCATGAGTCTTTCAGGTGGACAACAACAACGTCTCTGCATTGCCAGAGCTCTTGCCATACAACCAGAGGTCCTTTTAATGGACGAGCCCGCATCTGCACTTGATCCCATTGCCACTCAAAAGATTGAAGAAATGATAAACGAATTGAAAAAAGAATATACTATAATCATAGTAACCCATAACATGCAACAGGCTGTGAGAATATCTGACTACACTGGCTTTATGTACCTTGGAGATTTGGTTGAGTTTGGGGAGACCAAGCAAATCTTTGAGAATCCAAGAAATGAGATCACAGCAAAGTATGTTCAGGGGCAATTTGGTTAGTTGACACGTCTAATAGATCCCCCCCTGCAGAAGCTCTCATCTCTGATGGAGAAGATGGGTTCACTATCTCTTCAATCCATAAACTTGGCTTTGGACTCTTATCTTGAAGGAAAAAATGTTCGTCATGAGGCACATAAGCTATCTCAAGAAATAATGAGCCTGTACGATGAAGTGGGTGATCTTACATTTGATATGATGTTACGATATCAGCCAGTTGCAAGCGATTTTCGATTAATCAGGTCATGTATCGAGGTGTCCTACGGTTTTACAAGATTTGGGCGCTATGCGTATGATATTACTGCAGTAAGAGACATGTTTGGAGATCTCTCAGAATGCAAAAACGAGGTAATCTATACACTTTCAGGAGAGATAAAACACATGATAAACTTGGCTATACAATGCTTTGCAACATTAGATTTGGAAAAAGCAAAACAGCTTAGAACTGATGAAGACTTGGTAGACAAGTATTACAACAAACACCTCCCAATGTTGATCAACTCAATAAACATAAAATGCGCTCTTGCAGACGCACTAGTTCTTCGATACCTGGAACGAATTGCTGATCATGCTGCCTTTATGGGGGAATCAGTAAACTACATAGTCACAGGACAAAGACGTTTTCACTAAAGCCTTCTATTCAATTTCTTTCAATTGGTTCCTTTCTATATAGTTACCATAGCTTACAATTGATTACATAAACTATTCCGGTCATACGTAAATAACTTTACTAGGTCGGTATTATCGATGAAAAAGATGTTCTTGGCAATAGCTTTCATGTTATTGCTAATAGTACCATCAACAATACTGTATGCAAGTGCTCAAAGTAGCCAGTCATATACCATTACAGGAGCTGGATCGACCTTTATCTTCCCACTGATGGATACGTGGAGAGTGCAATACAATAACCTGCATCCCAACATAAAACTAAACTATCAATCCATCGGAAGTGGAGCAGGCATCAAGCTTCTGACACAAAAGACTGTAGACTTTGGAGCCTCAGATGCACCTTTAGCACCATCTGAACAAGCGGCGGCACCTGGAACGGTGACTATTGCGGATTCAATTGGAGGAATTACAATATCCTACAACCTTCCTGGAATTGACAAAGGTATGAAACTGACAGGTCCTGTGATCGCCCAGATCTTTATGGGCAAAATCACCATGTGGAATGATCCGGCTATCACAAATCTGAACCCGGGAATGAATCTACCTGCTCAGAAGATCTTAATAGCTCACCGTGCAGACGGATCTGGAACAACATATGCATTTACAGATTATCTGTCCAACGTCTCTCCTGATTGGAAGGCAACAGTAGGTCAAGGTAAGACAGTTCCATGGCCTGTTGGGACAGGTGCGCAAGGAAATGCTGGCGTAGCAGGCATAGTGAAAAGCACTACCTATGCAGTAGGATATGTAGAACTTGCCTATGCATATCAGAACAATATGACATATGCATTTGTCCAAAATGCTGATGGAAATGTGTTTGTTGAACCAACAATAGCGTCAGTGGCTGCCGATGCAGCTGCTGGAGGGACAAGCCTTCCGGCACCAGACGGGGATTGGAGCAAGGTATCGATTGTAAATGAGCCAGGAAGCAACTCCTACCCAATATCTACCTTGACGTATATCATGGTATACAAAGATCTGAGTCAAATAAGTGGAGAAACACAGGACAAAACACAGGAAGTAAAAAACTTTCTTAACTGGATAATCCACGATGGACAACAATATGCATCTCCTCTACTGTACGTTCCGCTGCCTGATGCGATAGTCAAGGCAAACGAAAAGGCAATTTCAGAAATACAGTTTGGTGGTAGCGCAGTTCCAGAGTTTGGACCTGTCACAGCCCTAGTACTTGCAGCTGCAATTGTATCTATAATTGCGTTTTCTGCAAAGACCGGACTAAGAATAGCTCCAAAAATCTAACTCTCTACTTTTTTATTTTTTAAATTCCATCTGTCCGAAATTCTGAATTTTAACAAGGTAAGACTCTGATTTTTAACAATTATTTCCTAATAGTAGATAGCACAGTTCTAGAAATCAAAATCTCTTTGTACTGATAAAAGAATTTTCGACGTTTAGAGGAATGCTCCCCAAATCTAATATTCTTCTCTTGAAAAAATTTCACAGGAGGAGATAATTATAGTTGTTGTACATAGTTATACTACGATTATCTCTTCCTGTTAAAACCAACCAAAGATTAATCCCGACGTCAAATATGCAGTACTATGAAAAAATTATGTAAAAAATGCTGTGATTACAAATTAATTTATGGAACAGACAAAGTATGAAATTGCTAGTAGAAAAAATATTATCAAACATAAACAGGATTCTAACTGGCTACGAGAAATTACACCACTACGAAGAACATGGATGCACGTATGCGGAAATAAAAAAAGAATTGGTTCAATTGAAGAACACAAGTGAGGAACTAACGCCACTAATGAAAAGTCTGTTCAAGGATAATCCGACTCGCATTCAAGGTATAACAACACTATCTAATATATTCAAAGTCACGTTCTTGCCCACATTAAAGGTGCATCTACTTTATCTGAAACAAACTGAAGGTCTAAATGATAGCCATCTCAAAATTCAGGCCCGTTTGGCAATTACCTATCTAAATGTAGATGGTTGTATTGATAATCTGAGAATAATTCGTTCCTATTTGAAATGATAAAAAATTCTATCATGCTTCACTTGAAAGAGAAAGATATCTGTTTACTAGTTTGTTTGACCAGATATTCCATTCATTAGTGTAGTAGTCTTTGAGAAATTTCACAACAATATCTGTATTAACTGAGATATGGTATCTTCTATATCTGCCGTCTCTAAATTCAAATACCACTCCAAGATCGGATAAACGGTCGACATGCCACCGAACAGAAGCATAGGATATCTCAATATTTTTGACTATATCTTTTAGAGTAGGGTTTTTTCTTTCCATTATAAACATCAATATCTTACGCGTATTTTTGTGGTACAATGCCTTTAACACATTCTTCTCGTAATCACTGTATTTCGAAATCAAGAAGAAGTACCTGAACGACTCGTTCTTTTCAGAGGCTATTTTGCCCCGTTTTTCTAAAGAATGTAGATGATATCTCAAAGTACCCAACGCCAATCCCAAGTCAGTTCTCATCTTGCGTAGGTGGCTACCAGGATTTCTTTCAAGATACACCAAAATCTTTGATTGATTTTCTATCAAGTCAGTCTCTTGTGATAATTTAGACATCATCATACCATAGCTCACATAAGTGGAAATTTTCATCACCGATTTTTGAAATTAAGTACAACCCATATTTTATCTCGTTGACCTTTTCATAATTATGATCTATATTGATTCAATAGTCTATGTGTGGTTCATAGAATAGTATTGTACAGTATTGAGTCTCAATATCACAAAAAACTAGCACAATTCTATTAATGAAACTGTTAGAAGGATAAAAAATCAACCCAAAAAATTGTAATTAATTTTTTTTATTTTCAAAAATGTGTCATATTTCTTATTAACAAAAAAATTACCGTGCATAGCAATAACATGAGTAACAACACATTACGAAAAGTAACTAGTCTATCACTATTAACGATCCTACTAGCGAGCAGTGCTGTTATCGGACTGCCAAGCGCAATCCCATCAGTACATGCTCAAGTAGCTTCGCATCCAAACTTGTTTGTCTCTGCAGAAAACTCTCAATACAACAACTACTTTGCCGGCCCACAAGTGGTCCAAGTCGTAGTATCTGATCCAAACATAAACAGATTGGACCAGAAGTACGGTGAACCAGTTGTAACCGTCAACGGTAAGAGACTGAGAATGTTGCAAGGCACAGACGGTAACTGGTATGGTTATTTCGCTGATAGAACTCAAGCTGAACGTGCAAGCAATACAGCTCCAGTAGCTGGAAAGGGACTGAACTTCGGTATCTTTTGTGGTACTGGAACAATTGGTGGCATTGACTTTGGCGCAGAATCCAAAGGATTTACAATTGCACAGAGTGATGGAGCAGGTGCTGGAAAAGGCTATGACACCGCTGCACACACTCCAGTTGCAATAGGCGGTCTTAGTAACGACTGCAGCGCTTTCGCAGGAAACGGTACTGTCGCAGAACATGTTGTTAGAGAAAACAAGACTCTCAACACCAATGGAAATGGTGCAAACTATCCAACAGTTCTAGTCAAAGCATGGCCAGTAATTCAACTTGAAGATTTCTCAGGATTTCCATCACCAGTAACAATTGATTATCAAGCAGCAGGCGGCGACCAAGTCGTCAACCTGACCTTTGATAGAATTCCAAGCAACCTCATTAGTGTTACTCCAGATAGAACAGCCTATCCAGAGAACGCTAATGTGTTCTTGACCATGAACGATCCACAGCTAAACGTTGACCCAACCGAGGAGGACTCTTGGACATGGGGCTCAAATGGCAACAATAATACATTGTATTATGAGGCGTTTAACCGAAACGGTGGAGCAGATGCTGATGCCAATCCACAGGCAATGCAAAATCTGATTGGCAACCTTACATCCATGATGTTTAATCACAATGGCAGGTTCACATTCACATCAGCTCCACAGGGTGTACCGGTTGTAGACTTTCAACAAAACGGTAAACAAAAACTCAACATGACAAGAGGTGCTCCTGGCCAAGTCCGGGATGTCAACTTGCACTTGAGTGCTGGTTCACAGCCAATTACCTTCATCGAGAGTGGTGGTGTGAACACTGGAGTCTTTAGCAACGCTGATGGTTCCAGAGTTACAACCATAGTCACAAAGACTGCTACAGAAGAATCTGTCACTGGCTCAATTCGAGGCAAGTCAGATACTTTCAGATATAATGACATATCTGGAAGCATTGTAGGCGGCTTTGCATTTGGTACAATCACAATGACTGCTACCAACAACACTTGGGCATCTGGTCAGAGAATTCCTGTAACACTTACCGATATG